>WNGI01020515.1_pt2 | contig 15564 bp, 13 predicted proteins | sample 5400621 | NCBI WGS metagenome assembly WNGI01 (sample SAMN13153374, study PRJNA577476) | soil metagenome | isolation source: 20 cm soil or saprolite under Garry oak tree replicate 1 | place: USA:California | collected 2016-06-15 | reverse complement strand
GAAGACGCCGATCTCCGTCATGATGAACGAGGCCACGAGTCATAGCGATGATCCGCTCGCCTTGAAGGTGCGCGAGCAGACCGAAATCATGCGCGACCAAGTCGCGCGCCATCTCGAGCGCGCGCGGCTCGCCGCGCGCGTCGCGGCGATCGGCACCGTCACCGATGTGCTCCCCGTGGTGACGGCGCTCGCCCGCACGATGGAAAAGATTCACCATCATCGTAGCATCGCCATCGACGTCGACGCGCCCGAGGGCGCCCGCTTTCGCGGCGAGCAGCAGGACCTCGAGGAAATGGTCGGCAACCTTGTCGACAATGCCTGCAAGTGGGCGCAGTCGCGGGTGGCGGTTGAAGCGTTCTCGGAAAAGCCTGATCCAAGAGATGATCGTCGGGTCGTACGCATCGTGGTCGATGACGACGGGCCGGGGCTTTCGCCGCAGCAGCGCGAGCAGGTGGCCCGCCGCGGTCGCCGGCTCGACGAGACCAAGCCGGGCTCTGGCCTCGGGCTTTCGATCGTGGTCGAGCTTGCCAGTCTCTATGGCGGCGGCCTCACGCTCGGCACCGCACCCATTGGCGGCCTGCGCGCGGAACTCACGCTGCCGGGGGCGTGACCGTCCCCGCCTTGCCCAACGGCATTGACGCTGCGGCAACAGAGTTTTGCCCCATTTGGGCCATTAGCTTAAGCGCCGGCATTGGCCGATGGGGATCGCCGGCCGGTTTGGATCACGGGGTCAGATCATCTGGGGGCTTGAAACATGTCTTTCGTTCGCCTGAGCGCTACCGCGCTCGCCGCGCTTTCGATCGCGGCCTGCGCGGGCACTCCCGAGACCGGCCAAGGACCGAAAGAGAATACGGGCACGCTCGTCGGCGCGGTTGCCGGCGGCCTGATCGGATCGCAGTTCGGCGGCGGAACCGGCGAGCGCATCGCAGCCGGTCTTGCTGGCGCGGCGCTTGGCGGTTTGATCGGCAATCGCATCGGCGCCGGCATGGACGACGACGACAAGCGGCGCGCGTATGCCGCGCAGATGCAGGCACTCGAGACGACAAGCGGCGCGCGTATGCGGCGCAGATGCAGGCGCTCGAAGCCGGAAAGTCGGGCGTCGGCGTGGCGTGGAAGAATCCCGATTCCGGTCGCTATGGATCGGTGGTTCCGGGTCCTGCCTATCAGTCCAACGGGCTGCAATGCCGACCTTACACCCACACCATCTATATCAACGGTCAGCCGCAGGTCGCCCGCGGCAACGCTTGTCGCAATCCGGACGGAACCTGGACCGCGGTGGGGTAACGGCAGCGCCATTCCGGCCGAAGCCAGCATAGGCCATGGGTTCACACTGACGCGCGCGAGTTTGATTGGGCTGCGCGCATTGGCGCCATCCTGCATGATGCAGGGCGAAGCTCCACGTCGCGAATCGCGCTGAAACCTCGAATTCCTGGACGCGGGAAATAACGCTGCGCCTGCGGGCTGTCGATCTGCGCCTCCCGCGTGGTTCCTCGCGCGCTCCTATGGCGCGAACACGACCTGCGCCCGGTGGCGGGTCTGACACCGGCGGGCGCGTTCACGATGGGCGCGACTTCAGCCGCGGCGTTGCCGCGACAACTCTCGCGCTTCGTTATCGCCGATTACGCCGGAGCATGCGGGGGCACCTGGTTACGGCAAATTTACGGTCCCGCTTCCCCATGTCGCGGCCTCGACGGTCGTTCGCCGTTGCAGGGGGACCGCTCGCCGTGATGTAACCGCGCTGGGTGTGCCCCGATCCGCGACAGTCCTGTTTTCGCCGCGTCGCCAAGGCAATGTAAATTCAATCCGACGGATTGATAAATGACGCTGTGGTTCGGACTTGCACTGATGACGGCAGCGGCCATTTGGGCCGTGTTGTGGCCGCTTGCGCGCCGAGCGAGCCAATCGCGCTCGGGCAGCGATGTCGCGATCTATCGCGATCAGCTCGAGGAGATCGAACGCGACCGTGCGGCCGGCCTTATCGAGGACAACGAGGCCGTAAGCGCGCAAGTCGAGGTATCGCGCCGGCTCATCGCCGCAGCCGATGCGCAAACGGCGTCGCCGACAAATGTGCCTTCGGCGACGTGGCGGCGCCGGGCAGTCGCCATCGCGGCGTTTGTCCTGCTGCCGTTCGGCGCAACGACACTTTATCTCGCGCTCGGTTCGCCTTTGCTTCCGGACCATCCGCTCGCCCCACGTCTTGCCGCTGCCCGCGCCGATCAGTCGATCGATACTTTGATTGCAAAGGTGGAGACCCATCTTGAGAGCAATCCGGACGACGGACGCGGCTGGGAGGTGATCGCGCCGATCTATATCCGACTCGGGCGTTTCGATGACGCGGTGAGGGCGCGGCGCAATGCACTTCGGCTCAATGGCTCGTCGGCGGAGCGCGAGGCTGCGTTCGGCGAGGCGCTGGTGTTCGCCGCCAATGGGATCGTGACGGCGGAGGCTAAGGCTGCGTTCGAACGGGCGGTCGCGCTCGATGCGAACGGAGTGCAGGCGCGCTACTTTCTCGGGCTCGCAGCCGAGCAGGACGGCGATCGCACGCAAGCCGCCGCGACGTGGCGCGCACTGATCGAGGCGGCTCCCCCCGATGCGCCATGGATCGACTTGCTGCGACGCGCGCTCGCCCGCGTCGACCGTGCCGCCGCGCCCGAGGATCCAGGCGCTGCTTCGGAGCTCGCGCCCGAGCAACGCCAGGCCATGATTCAAGGGATGGTCGAGCGGCTTTCCGAGCGGCTGCATCGCGACGGCGACGATGTAGAGGGATGGCTGCGACTCGTTCGCTCCTATATGGTTCTCGGCCAACCCGACAAGGCGCGCGCGGCCGTCGTCGATGCGCGCCGTGCGCTCGCCGGCGATGCGGGCAAATTGCGGCGGCTCGACGATCAGCTCAAAGGACTTGGCCTCGAAGGCTAAGCGCCGGGAAATCGCGCGATGACCCGCAAGCAACGACGCCTCTCCCTCATCGGTGCCGCGCTCGGCGTGATCGCGCTCGCGGTGGCTTTGGTGCTCGGCGCGCTCAAGGAGTCCATCGTCTTCTTCAATTCGCCGACCGACGTGGTCGAAAAACAGATCAAACCGGGGACGCGTATCCGCGTCGGCGGCCTGGTGAAGCATGGCAGCGTTTGGCGCGGCGACAGCCTTGCCGTCCGTTTCGAGGTGACCGACGGCAAGCGTACGATCCCGGTCGCCTATCAGGGCTTGTTGCCGGATCTTTTCCGCGAAGGGCAGGGCGTGGTCGCCGAAGGCGTCCTCGATTCGGCTGGTACATTTCGGGCCGACAGCGTGCTCGCCAAGCACGACGAGACCTATATGCCGAAGGACGTCGCCGATGCTTTGAAGAAGCAAGGCCACTGGAAGGACGATTACGAAGGAAAGCTCGGCGCCGCCGCACAGGGCAGAGCGCAATGATGCATTCCGCGCGTTCGGACGCGGGGTGATCGAAAGGGCATGACGATGATCGCCGAATTCGGCCACTATGCGCTCGTGCTGGCGCTCGCTCTTGCGCTCGTGCAGGCCAGCGTGCCGATGGTCGGGGCGCGCACGAACGATCCTGTGCTGATGGCTGTGGCCGGCCCGACGGCGGTCGCGCAATTCTGCTTCATCGCAATCGCCTTCGCCGCGCTGACGATGTGCTACGTGCGGTCGGATTTCTCCGTCGTCAACGTGTTCGAGAATTCCCATTCGGCAAAACCGCTCATCTACAAACTCAGCGGCGTGTGGGGCAACCACGAAGGCTCGATGCTGTTATGGGTGCTCATCCTCAGCCTTTTCGGCGCGCTGGTCGCACTGTTCGGGGGCAATCTGCCGGCGCGCCTTAAAGCCAACGTGCTCGCGGTGCAGTCCTCGATCGCGGTGGCATTCGTTCTCTTCATTCTGGTCACGTCGAATCCATTCTTGCGCATTCGCGAACCGCCGTTGGAGGGCCGCGACCTTAATCCCATCCTACAGGATCCCGGCCTCGCCATTCATCCCCCGCTGCTCTATCTCGGTTATGTCGGGCTCTCGATCTCGTTTTCCTTCGCCATTGCCGCGTTGATCGACGGACGCATCGACGCCGCCTGGGCGCGCTGGGTGCGGCCATGGACACTGCTCGCCTGGATGTTCCTGACGCTCGGCATCGCCATGGGTTCATATTGGGCCTACTACACTCTCGGCTGGGGCGGCTGGTGGTTCTGGGACCCGGTGGAGAACGCCTCGTTCATGCCCTGGCTGGCCGCCACCGCGCTCCTTCATTCCGCCCTCGTGATGGAGAGGCGCGACGCGCTCAAGGTATGGACCATCCTGCTCGCGATCCTGGCCTTCTCGCTTTCGCTCATCGGCACCTTCCTCGTGCGCTCGGGCGTGCTGACCTCGGTGCACGCCTTTGCCACCGACCCGACGCGCGGCGTCTTCATCCTCGCGATCCTGCTGCTGTTCATCGGTGGCAGCCTCGCGCTGTTCGCGTTGCGCGCGCCCTTGCTCAAACAGGGAGGCCTGTTCGCGCCGATTTCGCGCGAAGGCGCGCTGGTGCTCAACAATCTCTTCCTAGTGAGCGCTTGCGCGACCGTTTTCGTCGGTACGCTCTATCCACTCGCCCTCGAGGCGCTCACGGGCGAGAAAATTTCCGTCGGCGCGCCGTTCTCGCTCAGCGCCTTGTCGGCGCCGCCGGCATCGCCGTGATCGCCGTCGCCGTGATCTTCGCCATGGAAGGCGGAGGACCGCTCCTGGTGCCGTTCGCGATCGGTCTCGCCTTCTACGTCATGGCCGGCGCGTTGACCGAAATCGTGGAGCGCACCGGCCTGCTCAGGGTCCCGTTCGCGACCGCATTCGCGCGCGCGCGCGGTTTGCCGCGCTCGGCTTGGGGCGCCACCTTTGCGCATTTCGGGCTTGGGATCACGCTGCTCGGCATCATCGGCGAGACGCAATGGAGCCTCGAGCGGATTGCGGAACTCAAGCCCGGACAGTCGATGTCGATCCGCCGATATGATCTTCACTTCGACGGCGTGACCACGCGGCAGGGGCCGAACTACCGCGAACTCGCCGCTCATTTCACCGTGCGGCGCCACGGCGACTTCGTCGGCGTCATGGAGCCGGCGAAGCGCAGCTTTCCCTCTCGCGGCACTGCCACCACCGAAACCGCGCTGATGACGCGGGGATTTTCCCAGCTTTACCTGTCGCTCGGGGACCCGAACCCGGACGGATCGCTCGCGGTGCGACTCTACTACAAGCCGTTGGTGCTGCTCATTTGGTTCGGCGCGGTGGTGATGGTGATTGGCGGCGCGCTGTCGCTCTCGGATCGACGCTTGCGCGTGGGCGCGCCGAAGCCGGCGAGGAGCAAGGCCGCGCTCTCGCCGGCGGAGTAGGCCCATATGAAGTGGCGTTGTCTTGTCGCCGCGGTGCTCTCGCTCGCGATTCTGTCGCCGGCGATTGCGCTCGGACCCGACGAAGTCCTTTCAGACGCTGCGCTGGAAGCACGCGCGCGCGCTCTCTCCAAGGAGCTGCGCTGCATGGTCTGCCAGAATCAGTCGATCGACGATTCCGATGCGCCGCTCGCGCGCGATTTGCGTATCCTCGTGCGCGAACGATTGCAGGCGGGTGAGAGCGACCAGCAGGTGATCAATTTTCTGGTCGCGCGTTACGGCGAGTTCGTGCTGCTCAGGCCGCGATTTTCGTGGCATACCGCGCTGCTGTGGCTTGCTCCGGGGGCGGTACTGCTGATCGGAGCATGCGGCGTCCTCGTGCTCGCACGCCGCTACCGAGCCGGTTCGGAGCGCGCAACCGCGGAGCGGGAAAAGCTCACGCCGCCCGAAGCGGCGCGGCTGGCGGAGATTTTGCGCCAGGGCGAGCAGTGAGGCGCGGTCAATTTCGGACAGGCCGCTGAGAGTCCATGGCTTTTTTGACTTTTCCGACCTTACCAAAGTTTAATTTCTCCGACAGCGCGCGGTAAGGAAGCGTCCCCCATCTTGCTCTGCAACGGTGCCCCCCGGCCCCGCCGCACCAACGATGGAGTGACCGTTATGACTGCGAGCGTTCCCGCTCCGAAATCGCGTACCCTCTCAGCGCGTCGTCTCGTTCTGCTTGCTGGCGTCGCCGGCCTCGGCGTCACCGTGCTGCTCGGCGGTGCGGGACTTCTCCCGCAGCCGACAAGCCCGGCTCTGACTTCGATCGCTTATGCCCAGGGTGTCCAGCGCCCGATGGGATTTGCCGACATCGTCGACAAGGTGAAGCCCGCCGTCATGTCGGTCCGCGTGAAGACTGCTGGTGGCGCCAAGATGATGGGCTTCGAGGGCGACCTACCGTTCCCGCCGAACTCGCAGATCGAGCGTTTCTTCCGTCGCTTCGGCTTGCCGGAAGGGGCCACTCCGGACGAACCGCGCGCCCCGCGCAACCGCCTCGTGACCGGGCAGGGCTCCGGCTTCTTCATCACTGCTGACGGCTATGCGGTGACCAACAACCACGTGGTCGATAAGGCCGACACCGTCGAGGTCACGGCTGATGACGGCAAGACCTACACCGCCAAGGTGATCGGCACCGATCCGCGCACCGATATCGCCCTGATCAAGGTCGATGGCCGCAGCGATTTCCCCTACGTCCACCTCGCGGACAAGGCCCCGCGCATCGGCGACTGGGTGCTCGCGGTCGGCAATCCATTCGGTCTCGGCGGCACGGTGACGGCCGGTATCGTCTCGGCGCGTGGCCGTGATATCGGGGCCGGCCCTTACGACGATTTCATTCAGATCGATGCGCCGGTCAATAAAGGTAATTCCGGCGGCCCGACCTTCGACGTCGACGGCAACGTGATCGGTGTCAATACCGCCATCTTCTCGCCTTCGGGCGGCTCGGTGGGTATCGCCTTCGCCATCCCCGCTCCGACCGTGAAGTCGGTCGTCGCTCAGCTCAAGGACAACGGTAAGGTTAGCCGCGGCTGGATCGGCGTGCAGATCCAACCCGTCACCGCGGAAATCGCCGACAATCTCGGTCTGAAGGCATCCGAGGGCGCGCTGGTCGCCGACCCGCAGCCGAATGGGCCGGCCGCCAAGGCTGGCATCATGGCCGGTGACGTGATCACGGCGGTCAATGGCAACGCGGTCAAAGACGCCCGCGATCTCGCCAAGCAGATCGGCGGCATGGCGCCGGGCGGCACCGCGAAACTCACCGTGTGGCGCAAAGGCGAGGAGAAGACCTTCTCCATCGCGCTCGGTGAACTGCCCAACCAGCGCGAGGCGCGGGCGAACGCGATGCCGGATTCCTCCGGTCCGGAGGGCACCGACGTACCGCGGCTCGGCCTCACGGTCGTACCCGCCGGCCAGGTCGCCGGTAGCGGTTCCGAAGGCGTGGTGGTGACCGAGGTCGATCCCAATGGGATTGCTTCCGACCAGGGCGTCAAGACCGGCGACGTCATTCTCGAGGTCGGCGGCAAGAAGGTTGCCAATCCGGCCGACATCCGCAGTGCCCTCAAGGACGCGCAGAAGGACGGCAAGCGTACGATTCTGATGCGGGTGAAATCGGGCGACGCGACGAAGTTCGTTGCGCTGCGGCTCGGCAAGGCCTGATCGAAATGGGGCGCACCGCCGGCATCCGTCGCCCCCGCCGGCGGTTCGAACCAGAGGGGACGGGCCCGGCGCCCGTCCCCATCCCATCTAACTTCGTCCCGGCATCCGTCGCCCCCGCCGGTGCGGAGTTGGTTGAGGGGTGGCGGGTCAAACCGCCGCCCCTCGCATTTCTCGGCCCGGCCCGGGCGGTCTGCCGGGCCGACGCCAAGGACAGTGTGAAATAGTGCCGCTATGATTAGTGCAGTTCAGTATCGTCCCTCCGCGAGGGACATCGCTTATCCGAGAGACGGTGCATTCGTCATGCGTCTCCTGATCATCGAAGACGACCGCGACGCCGCCGACTATCTGGCGAAGGCATTCCGCGAGGTCGGGCATGTGGCCGACTTGGCCGCCGACGGCGAGGAAGGGCTCGCCCATGCGCTCGACGGCCAATATGACGTCCTCATCGTCGATCGCATGCTGCCCAAGCTCGACGGCCTCGCGGTCATCGGGACGCTGCGCAGCAAAGGCATCGAGACGCCCGCGCTTATCCTTTCGGCGCTCGGCCAAGTTGATGATCGGGTCAAGGGGTTGCGGGCGGGCGGCGACGACTATCTTCCCAAGCCCTATTCGTTTTCGGAACTGCTGGCGCGCACGGAGGCGTTGGCGCGTCGGCGCGGCAGCCGCGAGGAGACGGTCTATCGCGTCGGCGATCTCGAGCTCGACCGGCTTTCGCATCAGGTGACTCGCGCAGGCGACGAAATCGTCCTGCAGCCGCGGGAGTTCCGCCTGCTCGAGTATCTCATGAAGCACGCGGGTCAAGTCGTCACTCGCACCATGCTGCTCGAGAACGTGTGGGATTACCATTTCGACCCGCAAACCAACGTCATCGACGTGCACATCTCGCGGCTGCGTTCGAAGATCGATAAGGGTTTCACCCAGGCTTTGCTGCATACGGTTCGCGGCGCAGGGTATATGATCCGCGACAGCAAATGACGTCGTCATTGCCTGCGGCGCGCAGGGCGACGTGCGGGGGTGAGGGATGACGGCGCTCGGCAAGCTTCTGCGCACGACGGCGTTCAAGCTGACGCTGGTATATCTCACCGTGTTCGCGCTGTTTGCCGCTTTCCTGCTCGTTTATTTCGCCTGGAACACGCGGCGGCTGATCACCGAGCAAATCACGCAGACGGTCGATGCGGAGATCACCGGCTTGGCCGAGCAATATCGCCAGGGCGGCATCCGCCGGCTCGTGTTCGTCGTCGATGCCCGGTCGCGTCGGCCCGGCTCGAGCCTTTATCTCGTGACCACGCGCGCGGGGGAAGGACTCGCGGGCAATGTCGGATCGCTGTCGACCGGCATTCTGGAAACATCCGGCTGGACGGAAACCGCCTATCGGCGGCTCGATGACCCCGACGGTGCCGAGCATCATGCCCTGATCCGCGTGTTTCAATTGCCGGCCGGGTTCCGGCTCCTGGTCGGACGCGATCTCGAAGAGCGCGAACGCTTGCACGACATCGTAATCGCCGCCGGCCGCTGGTCCTTGGCGGTCGTCATCGTGCTCGGCGTCGCCGGCGGATTCTTCGTCACACGGCGGGTTCTCAAGCGCGTGGACGCGATGACGGAGACCACGCGCCAGATCATGGACGGAGATCTGACCGGACGCCTCCCGGTCGCGGGAACGGGCGACGAGCTCGATCGCCTGGCCACCAACCTCAATGCCATGCTCGAGCGCATCGAGGCGCTCATGCACGGCCTCAAGGAGGTCTCCGACAACATCGCGCATGATCTCAAAACGCCGCTGACCAGGCTGCGCAACCGCTGCGAAGAGGCTTTGCGGCTGGCCGAGGACGAATCCCAGTACCGAGCGGCGCTCGAGAGCACGATCGAGGAATCGGAGGCGCTGATTCGCACCTTCAATGCGCTGCTCATGATCGCGCGCGCGGAGTCGGGCCAGGCGCGCGACGGCATGACCGAGTTTGATGCGGCCGAGATCGCGCGCGGGGTGGGCGAGCTCTACGAGCCGCTCGCCGATGAAAAGGGCATCCACCTCAAGGTCGAGGCGCCGGCGGCTGCGCCGGTTCACGGCAACCGGGAGCTCGTCAGCCAGGCGCTCGCCAATCTGGTCGATAACGCGATCAAATATGGCGCAACCGGTGGCCCCCCGCTGAACGGAGCGGCCGCTGAGATCCTCGTCACGGCGGCGGGAGAGGGCGACCGCATCCTGCTTGCAGTCGCCGATAGCGGCCGCGGTATTCCCGCGGCCGACCGCGGCCGCGCAGTCGAGCGCTTCGTGCGGCTCGAACAAAGCCGTTCGCTTCCGGGCTCGGGGCTGGGACTGAGCCTTGCTTCGGCGGTGGCCCGCCTGCATGGCGGCGAGCTCAAGCTCGAGGATAACCACCCTGGGCTCAAGACCGTCATCTCGTTGCCGCGCTCGGGATCGGCCCCGCCGACGGCATGAAGCATTTACGATAGCGACATCATGGCCAGGCTCGTCATCACCGCGAGCCGGCTCGCCCGGCCGGCGACGCGAAATGTCGAAACCGCGCGCAAGCCGCAGATGCTGCGCCATTCGCATATTTGATGCCGCTCTTCTATTAAGACGGATGTGCCGGACGGTCCGGCGTGACCGGCAAGTTCCGAGTTCGGAGAATGATTTCGGTGAACCAATCAGGCGACAGTTCGCTCGTGCGACGGATCGCGCGGGCGCCGCACCTTCAGGCCGCGGACGAGGCGCGTGCGCGCGTCAACGAGTGGCTCGCCGAAATCGCCGGTCTGCCCGCCGGCCAGACGCTGACACGGCTCGCCGCGGCTCATCCGAGGCTCGAGGCGCTGATGACGGGGCTGGCGGACGGCTCGCCCTATCTCTGGGGCCTCGTGCGTGGGTCGCCGGAGCGGCTCGTCGCGCTTCTCGAAGCCGAACCCGAGCACCGTTTCCGCGACATTCTCGCTGACGCAAGACGCGCGATCGCGGCAACACGCGATGAAGCCGAGGTGATGCGCCTGCTTCGCCGCATGAAGGCCGAGGCAGCGCTGTTGATAGCGCTCGCCGATATCGGCGGCGTTTGGCCGGTGACGCAGGTCGTCGACCTGCAGACGATGCTGGCCGATGCGGCCGTTGGCGCCGCGGTCGACTACCTGCTCGAGGCTGCGCAGCGCAGCGGCAAGCTCAAAGGCTTCGAGCGCGGCCGTCCGGCGCAAGGTTCGGGCTATATCGTGGACCTCATCATCTTCTACGACCCTGCAGCGCTCGTTGCGGCAACGGAGCCGGCGGCATTTTACGTGCGGCTCACGCGAATGCTGGTGAAACTGTTGCAGGAGCGCACTCCCGACGGCTACGTATTTCGCATCGATCTGCGGCTGCGCCCAGATCCGGCCTCGACTCACATCGCCATCTCCACCACTGCGGCGCTCGACTACTACGAAAGCCGCGGACAGAATTGGGAGCGCGCCGCGCTGATCAAAGCGCGGCCGTGCGCGGGCGACATCGCGGCCGGGGAGGCGTTGCTCGCCGGGCTTTCGCCCTTCATTTGGCGCAAATATCTCGACTTCGCGGCGGTTGCCGACGTGCACGCGATGAAGCGGCAGATCCACGCCTATCGCGGCCATGATGAGATCGCGGTCGAAGGGCACAATATCAAGCTCGGTCGGGGCGGCATCCGCGAGATCGAATTCTTCGTGCAGACCCAGCAACTCATCGCCGGCGGACGATATCCCGAGTTGCGCATCAAAGAGACGCTGCAAACGCTGGCGGCACTTGCCGACGGCGGCTGGATCGATCAGCAGGTGCGCGATGATCTCGCCGCCGCTTACCGTTTCCTGCGTGTGGTCGAAAACCGTCTACAGATGGTGGCCGACGAGCAGACCCACACCTTGCCGGCCGATCGGGATGGGCTCGAGCGTTTTGCCCGCTTCGCCGGCTTTCCCGATCGCGATGCGTTCGCGCGAGCCTTGCTCGTTCATCTGCGCAATGTACAGCGCCATTATGCGACGCTGTTTGAGAATGCGCCCGTCATCGAGGCCGGCCAGCGGACATTATTTTTTCCCTCTGAGGCGGACGATCGCGAAACTCTCGACCGATTGTCCGAAATGGGATTTCGCCGTCCGCTGGAGACCTCTGCCTTGGTGCGGCGGTGGGCCACAGGCAGCTACGGTACACTCAAGGGTGCGTTCGCGCGCAGCCAGCTCGCCGAAATCGTGCCGATGCTGCTTCAACATTTTGCCCGCTCGGCAAACCCCGATGCGGCGGTCGCAGCATTCGACCGGTTCCTTGCAGGGCTGCACGGCGGCGGACGGCTGTTTTCGCTGTTGCGCCAGAATCCCGATCGGATCGCCCTGATCGCGCTCGTGCTCGGCACCGCGCCACGCCTCGCGGACGGCCTTGCTCAGTTTCCGGAGGTCATGGACGCGGTCATCGATCCGAGCTTCTTTGGCGCGCTGCCCGAAGAAACCGAGCTCGCGGCCGCGCTCGACCGCTCGCTCGGCCAAGCCGGATCGTACGAGGACTTCCTCGATCGCATCCGCATCTTCGCGCAGGAGCAGATGTTCCTGATAGGGACCCGGATCGTGTCGGGAACCGTGTCAGCGGAGCAGGCGGGCGAGGCTTTCGCCCGGTTGGCGGATGCGCTCATTCGCTGCCTCCACCGCACGATCGAGGAGCATTTCGCGCAGCTGCACGGCCGCATCGCAGGGCAGCAGACCGCGATCTTGGCGCTCGGGAAGCTTGGCGGGCGCGAGATAACGGCGAGTTCGGATCTCGATCTCATCGTCGTCTACGACTTCGATTCCGACCGTCCGGAATCGGTCGGCCCGCGGCGGCTCTACGGCGCGCAGTATTTTTCGCGGCTGACGCAGCGCCTGATCAGCGCGCTCACCGCGCAGACCAATCACGGCTTGCTCTATAAGGTCGATATGCGGCTTCGTCCCTCCGGACGCTCCGGCCCGCTCGCGACCCAGATCGACGGTTTTGCCGCTTATCAGGAGAACGACGCATGGACCTGGGAGCACCTGGCGCTCACGCGCGCGCGCGTCGTGTCGGCGCCGCCGCAATTCGCGGCCCGGGTCGAGGAGGTCATTCGCTCCGTGCTATGCCGAGCGCGTGACCCAGAGATGGTCGCCGGCGACGTTCTGGAAATGCGCAAAGCGATCGCAGCGGAGAAAGGCGACGGCGAGCGGTGGAACCTCAAATATGTCGCCGGCGGGCTGATCGACATCGAATTCATCGCCCAATATCTGCAGCTCATTCATGCGGCGCAGACACCCGACATTCTCGACACCTCGACCACGCAGGTGCTCGACCGGGCATGGCGGCTCGGGCTGCTCAAGGCCGAGGATGCGGAGGTGCTGCGCCGGGCGGTGCGGCTCTATCATGATCTCACGCAGATTCTGCGCTTATGCCTGCCGGGGCAGTTCGATCCCAAGGCGGCGGCGCCGGGCCTCAGTGGGCTGTTGACGCGCGCCGCGGACGTCCCTGATTTCGCCACGCTCGATGCATTCATCGGCGAGACGCAGAGTAAGGTGCGCGCAAGCTTCAATCGCATCCTTGGGGCATCATCTTGAGCGGCCAACCGCCGACCGGTCGAGGGCGCGGCGGGATGAGCGTGGCCAGCACCGTCGCGGATCACGGATTGCAGGCGAATATTTTTGTGCCGCTCTGTGAGCTATTTCACGCTCGCCTTACCCGCGGCAATCCTAAAGAGGATATGAGCCGCGCCGCTCCGCAGGCCGCGAGCGCTCCCCAGTTAAGAAAAATCAGCCTGCTGGGAGATGTCCATGGATAGGAAATCGTCAGTCCTAGTGATGATCATGCTTGTTGCCGCAACGCTTGTTGGGACAGGCCGCGGCGATGATGCGAGCGTCACGATTCCGGACCAAATGAGCAGAGATCGAGCGGCCTCCGCGCCGGTCGTCCTGGCGCAGGGACGCTGCTTCAACGGCCGTTGCTTCTAGCGCCAGAGCGGACGCTTTCATCCGTCTCGCCTCATCCGCCTTCATGTGAAGGGGAAGCCATCATGGATTTGCCATCGACGCTGCAAACGACACCGAAGTTACCGATGCAACTCGGTCTTCCATTCGACGACCTGTGGAGCTTCGTGTTGTTTATAGCGTGCCTGAGCGCCGCGATCGGGCTCGTCTATCTGTTCTGCAGGCAGAAATTCGCCGAACGCATCAGCGCCGGGACCGACGACTACGCAGATCAGTTACTGCCCCGCCAGCTGGCGACGCACGAGGAGTATTCCAAAGGCTTCCTGGTCTATTTTGGGACGATGGTCGCCACAGTGCTCGTGCTGTCGCTGATTGGCCCCAACAACCTCGTTGCGCTGGGCGTTCCTCTACCCAAGGATCTTAGTCCCGGCGCCGTCCCGATCGCTGTGGCTCTGATCCTGGTCGGGCTCATGCCGACGGTACCCCTGCTTCTGGACGTCGAGAAGTGGCTGCGCAGATACGCGCACGAACGCGCCTACATTCCGTCCGCGGCGCGCGCCACGGCCCAGCGGCTGGCGGCCGCCGATTTCGACTTTACGGCTTATGAGGGTGATGTGCTGCATCAGCCGGAGATGCGCGGCGTCGAGGCTGCTGACTTCACGCGCCCGCGGCGCAGCCTCGAGCACGACTGGGCGCGCCTGAGTTGTCTGGTCTATGAGCAGAAGTATCGCCGGACGGCGGGCCTGATGGACTGGCTCGATGCGGACTTGCTGCGCGACTACGCCAAGGATCTCGATACTATCGAAACCGCAAAGAAATCGATGGAAAGCGACGTGGCGACTTACCGAGCGGAGAAGGCAAAGGACTCCTCTTATGCCAACGAGCCGCTGCGGCGCGCCATCCGCGACAATCTCTACAAGCTGTACATCCTGCTCGGTTGTGCGGTGCGCCTGAAGAAGCGACCGAATGGCGACATCGACCCTGCGCTGAGGCAGTTCGGCTTCAAGCTGAGCCACACGACGTTGCCGCCGGGGAACGACGATCTCAAGCTGGTGGGCCTGAGCATCGTGGCGATAAGCATTCTGCTGCTGGAATTGGCCGCCATCGAACTGGTTTTCTTTGGCCTGTGGACGCCATCGCCCGTATTCCCGGAAAAATTCTATCAGCCATTCATCGACACCGCATCGACGATCACGCCACATCTGGTCGCAATCATGGTGGCCGATCTGATCCGCAGCCGTGCCATTAAGAACGGCACGTGGTTTCGCCGTACGATCAGCGCCAATTATGTCCGGGTTGCGGTGGCATGCGGGCTTGCGGGATATGCCGGCCTGGTTCTGTGGGGATTGGCTCAAGTCAGAGCCCTGACGCCGGATGGGTTGCTGATCGACGCACCGTATGCGCTGCTCGCGATGGCGACTGGTGGCTTCTATGTGTATCACCTCGACAATGCCGAGTTGCATCGACGGCCGTCGCGTCTGTGGGAAGTCGGCTCGCAGACCATCGTAACCGGCATGTGCGGGCTCATCGCCGCATCCGTATCCTTCGAGCTGATCCTCGGCGGAGCGAGCATGGCCGTCGACAGGATCGTGCTCACCGCCGTGATCGATGCAGCAGTTGGTTTTGTGCTCGGCTGGTACCTTCCGAGGGCGGCCGCGGCCAAATCCGACCCGCTCGCGGACGTCAAGGAGGAGCGCGTTCGAACCCTCGAAGCGACGGCGCTGGCGAGGTTTGGAAATTCTGCTGCTGCGGCCGATTGGCTGGAACAGCCGAATCTCGCCCTCGACAACAAGTCACCGCAGGCGGCTGCGGTCAATGTCGATGGCTTCGAGCACGCGGTCAGCCTGCTGCAAGGCCCGCGCGCGTTGATTGCGTAGGGCTTGCCGCGCAGTCGGTCGCGTGACAATGCGCGGGGCTGAGGCTGGCACGCCGCGCCTAGGCCGCGGCCTCGGCGATCTCCTCCTTGTGCGCTGCTGTCCGGCGGATCGGTAGCCGCAGCAGCACCATCGTGCCGATCCCCGGTGTCGAGCGGATGCGCATCGCGCCATGGTGCAACTCGGTGAGCGACTTCGCGATCGCAAGCCCCAAGCCCGAGCCCTGATGGCTTTTGGTGAGCTGGCTCTCGACC
>WNGI01002661.1_pt1 | contig 15564 bp, 15 predicted proteins | sample 5400621 | NCBI WGS metagenome assembly WNGI01 (sample SAMN13153374, study PRJNA577476) | soil metagenome | isolation source: 20 cm soil or saprolite under Garry oak tree replicate 1 | place: USA:California | collected 2016-06-15 | reverse complement strand
GCGATTCGACGTCGTCGAAATTGTCCTGGCCGAGGACGGAAAACCGCGCTTCGAACTAATCCGCGACGCGTTTGAAGTTTCGAGACCGTACGTTTACTAAGACACCTTGGGACACTTGATAGTCAATCTCGCCAACTACCGGCTCCATTCTTAGCGACCTGAAGGACAAAAAGGACGACAGGGTGAAGTCATGGGCGTTGCCGCCGTTTGGCGCGAGCGGCGAGCCGAGCACGAGCCATGCGCTCGCAGGCCTCCTTCACGCAAGAAATCTTCTTCCAGACGACGGAGTTGCTGGTCGAGCAGGTAACACGTCACCTTAATCAGACCTACAATTACATTGACGCAAATGGCCGGGTCGCGGTTTCCGATACGCCGGGCGTGCGGTTGAGCTGCCCAAGGCGCCGGGCGTAAGGAGGCTCAAGCGTCCCTTCGGTAATCCGATGGGCGCGTATAAAGTCGCGGTAATGTCATGCCTGAGATCGTTCCAAAAATACACTCTAACGGGAGTCAACCGAAGCCAACAGTTCATAAGAGAGCACGCTCAGGCAATAGATGGCGGCGGTTTCCACGCGTAGAATAATGGGGCCGAGAGTGATGGGGCGACAACCGCGACTTCGGGCGAGGTTGAGTTCCGCCGGAGTGAAATCTCCTTCCGGGCCAATGCACATCAGAACGCTGGTGGGACGGGACTGATGTTCACGCTCGTATTCAGCGAGCACTGTTTTCAAATGCACTGCATCAGATTGAAGTGAGCCGATTAGCCGAAGTTGTAGAGGCGCTACACCATCAAAGAAATCGCTCAGCTTCCTCGGTATCTGCACCGTCGGCAGCCAGTTCTGTCCACATTGTTTTGCGGCTTCGATCGCGACCTGCTGCCATTTCGCCTGTTTCTGAACCGCTTCCTTGCCCTGGAGATGAACAATGGTGCGGTCGGAAATAATCGGCGCGATTTCCGCTGCGCCCAGCTCGACCGCTTTCTGCACGATCAGATCCATGTTTTTTCTTTTCGGAATGGCCTGCGCCAGCGTGATCTCACAGCGCAACGGCGGCACCTGCGCCTGGTGCAGTTTGCGCAGTTGAATTTCTTCGCGAGTTACCTTCGTAATCTCAGCCGTGATTTCATGTCCGCGCCCGTTGAATACCACGACCCGTTCGCCCGGCTCGAGACGAAGCACATCCCGCGCATGATGTGCCTCCAATTCGCGCAGAACGAGTGCGTCAGCGTTCCAGTTTTCGGGCGCGATGTAAAAGCGATGCATGAAGAAAATGACGAAACAATGACGAAGCCAGAATGTCGAGAAAGCCTCGATCAATTGCTTCCAATTTTCTCGTCTTGCGAATGAATCTAGAATCCAGGAAACAGCATAGCTCCACTTTCTTTCCTGGATTCCTAGGCTTCCAGATTTTCTCTTTCACTCGATCCGCGTGATCCGCGCTGTCCGCGGTTGATTTTAGCGGAAGAAGTTTTTGGCGCGTTCGAAGAAGCTCTTGTGCAACGGCGTATTTTCCTCGCCGACGAGCGCGGAAAATTCCTCCAGCTTCCTCCGTTGTTCCGCATTCAAGCGTGTCGGCACCTCCACCGCTACACGCGCGAGTAAATCTCCCCGGCCGCGACCCTCAACGTTGACGATGCCTTTGCCGCGCAATTTGAATATCTGACCCGTTTGCGTACCCGCGGGGATCTTTACGTTCGCTCTGCCTTCGAGCGTCGGCACTGGGACCTCGCCCCCAAGCGCAGCCAGCGGGAACGAAATCGGGACCTCGCAATAAAGATCGTCCTCATCGCGTTGAAACACCGGATGCTCCTTAGTGTGGATCACGACGTAAAGATCGCCCGGCGGCCCACCACGAATGCCAGCCTCGCCCTTCCGGGAAGAACGCAGGCGCGAGGCGCTACCGATGCCAGCCGGAATTTTTAGTTTGATCCGGCTGGAATTTTCGACCCGCCCTTCCCCGCCACACTTGCGACAGGGTTTCTCAATGATCTGGCCCACGCCGCGACAACGTGGACAGGTTTGCGACACCTGGAAAAAGCCACGAGAGCTGATGACCTGGCCGCGGCCGCCGCAGGTCGGACAGTTGATCGAACGCGACCCCGGCTCGGCGCCGGAGCCGTGGCATTGATCGCAGGCGTCGAGTTTGCGGACCTCGATTTCTTTTTCCGTTCCGAAGGCCGCTTCTTCCAGGGTGATCTGCATGTCGTAACGCAGATCGGAACCGCGCTGCCGTTCGTCAGCGCGGCCAACACCGCCGCCACCAAAGAAACTTTCGAAAATCCCGCCACCACCGCCTCCGAAAACTTCGCGGAAAATATCGAATGGATCGTGGAACCCGCCGCCAAATCCGGCTCCCCCCTGCGCAAAAGCGGCGTGTCCGTACCGATCGTAAGCGGCGCGCTTATCGGCATCGATCAACACATCGTAAGCTTCGCCGAGCTCCTTAAATCTCTCCTCGGCATGCGGATCATTCGGATTTTTGTCCGGATGGAATTTAACCGCGAGCTTGCGATAGGCGCGCTTGACTTCATCCTCGGGCGCACCCCGCGGGACACCGAGCACTTCGTAATAATCGCGTTTGGTCGTTGGCATCTAAAAATAGTGATGGGTGACGTATGACGACTGACAAGAGTCAGCAATCGCCGCGCCGGAATTACGTCTCACTTCTCACTTATCACCTTTCACTGATCACGGATCACTATTCACTTTCTTCCAGCCGGTCCGCTCGAAACCACCACTGTCGCCGGCCGCAGAAGGCGATCCTTCAAGCGATAGCCGCGGCGGATTTGTCGAATGACATGCCCTTCGGGAACTTTATCGTTCGGTTCGTGGCCGATCGCTTCATGCAGGTTGGGATCAAACTGTTTTCCCACCGCATCGACCGGCTCCAGTCCACTTTCCGTTAGGAAATCGGTAAGTTGTTTCAAGATCATGTTCATTCCCGAATAAATCGGCGAGTGTTCGCTTTTGTCGCGGGCGGCGGATAGTCCAAGCTCGAAATTATCCACGATCGGAACGAGCCGCTCGAGAAGAGTGCGATTGGCATATTTGATCGCCTCATCTTTCTCGCGCGCACCGCGTTTCTTGTAATTTTCAAAGTCTGCTTGCGTTCGTAAGGCCAGATCGCGAAATCGATCCAGATCGCTTTGCAAACTGGCAACCAGATCATCGGCGGTTTCGGTCTCGGCGAAATTGTTTTCCGGCTCGGTCGCAACCGGGGGCGGAATCTTGTCTTCTTCGCGAGGTTCAGGGGTTTTTTTCATGTTTACGAATGGTAATTAAAGTGATGTCATCGTTCTGCGGATGCGAGCCTATAAAATTGCGGACATCATCAATTAATCGCGTGATGATGGCCGAAGCGCCGTGCGCAGCGCTCGCCCGCACCGATTGGATCATCCGATCAGCACCGAATTCAAATCCCTCTGCATCCAAAGCTTCCGTCACGCCATCGGTGTAGAGCACAAGGCAATCGTCTTGTTCGAGCAGAATGGCGAAATCGTTTGTGATCCGATCGAAAACACTTCCGCTGTCGATCCCGACCACCATCCCCGGCGGCTTAACTAATTCCACCGTTTGCTGGGCGCGGCGATAGAGCAGCGGCGCATCGTGACCTGCGCGTGCCAGCGTAATCGAGCCAAGGGAATGATCCACCACCAAATATGCCATGCTGATAAACATGTCCTCTTTAATGTCAGGATAAAGCTGGCGATTCACCGCCTTTAACACTTCGGCCGGCGAGGGATTCTGCGGCGCCTGGCTCCGCAACACGCTTCGACAAATCGCCATGATCAACGACGCCGGCACGCCTTTGCCCGAAACATCCGCAATCGCCAGCCCAAGCCGATTCTCGTCGACTCTGATGTAATCAAAGTAATCCCCGCTCACCTGTTTCGCCGGAATATTGATCCCAGCAATTTCGAACCCCGGAATGGCCGGTGATTTTTCCGGAAGCAAAATCCGCTGAATGTCGCGCGCGATTTCGAGATCGTGATCAAGCCGCTTCTTTTCATTCGCCTCTGAGTAAATGATCGCGTTGTAAAGCGCGAAGGCAGATTGCTCGGCGATCGATTTGAAAACGACAAAATCACTCGGGGTAAAGGGCCCGCCCATCGGGCCGTTCCCAACCGCGAGCACGCCCATGTTTTGCTTACCGTAAAGCAACGGCGTCGCCATCAACGATGCGGTACCGAGAGGTGTCTCGCGCAGACGCATCAACTCGGGCACTTCCGAGACATCACCCAGCGAGACCGGTTGTCCCGTTTGCCAGACCGTGCCGATCAGACCTTCACCGGCCGCCACATTATGCATGCGCAAAAAACCTTCCAAAGCAGCAGGAGCCGTCGCGGCTTGATGTAAGATATGGCCCGGCACCAGCACCAACGGCGGACAACCCTTGGAAAGAAATACCGGCACGAGTTTGTTGCCGCTGCGATCGGAGAGATAAAGCGCGCCGCCATGGGCATCGAGAATCCGCGTCGCTCCCTCGACAATCAACCGGTGCAAATCGTGCGGCTTGATCGTTTCACGGAAGGCTTCCCCCAGCCCGTGCAGGAAATCGAAGACGAGGGTTTCTTCGACCTGGATCTCTTCCTTCGACCGCTCGAGAGCATGAACTTTGCGAGTCTGCCGAAAGGCGGTGAAAGCCCAACCCAAAATCGCAAAGGCCAAGGCCGCGAAGAGAAAGCTTGGCCACATGACGGTCGAAGCCAAGTTACTTCTTTACTGGGTTGTCGTGAAGGTCCTGCTTGAGGTACTCGAGAACGTCTTTGAACAGCAAAATATTTTCCGGCGCCGCTTCACACAGCGCTTCGTGAGCGGCCAGCATTTCACTGGCCTGCTCCTTTTTCCCCATGGTCGTGGCTGCGAGCGCATCACATTCCGGGGCGCGGGCGCCGTTGCTGGAAATTTGGAAAAGCTGATCGAGACCGAGGCCAGAGAGCAACTGCCGGCTGCGTTCGCCGCAATGCACCACCCTCAAGTGCCCGTGGCCCAGTTCCTTTAACCGCAAAGCCAGCCCGGCCATTGTCCCCATGAAGGTCGAATCCATCATCGCGCAGTCATGTAGGTCAATCACAAACTCGCGATAGCCGCGGTCTACCATTTCCCGGGCAAACTGCTTGAAATTTCCGCTATTTAGAAAACTGCCTTTGCCCTCCACCCGGACCCAGACGGCGGGGCCGCTCACACCGACCTGAATGGACGATTCCACAATTGATTATTAAAAGTTATTAAATTTAGCGCGATCAGTCAAACGCTCTTATCCCACAGGAAAGAGCGTTTCTCGGCTACAATCCGGCCGTGTTCGATCAGTAAACATCGCCAGGCCAGCACCTGCCCATCGTCAAAATACTCGTCTCCAATGACCCGAAACTCGCTCCGGTTTGTTCCATCGACGTTCTTGTAGGTCTGCTCTTTGGCCTGGACAAAAGCTTTGAGTTTTTCCTGTTTGTACTCGAACCGGACGGTCACATCCGATGGGCGCTTTGCCCGCCAGAAGAAGTCAAAATATTGGCCGAAGCGTTGCCGTTGATCCAAAGCGGTAACCGCGCCATACAATCGATAGGAGCGCTCAAAATTTAACGATACCTCTTGGTCCACACTTCTCGACGAGGATAATCCCTTCTTGCTCGTATCCGCAGGTGCCGGCGTTCTTTGTCCCCTTACGTACGGGTTCTGGCTCATCGTATAAATCTTGGCTTTGCGAAACCCGAAATCGGAGTTGATCGCGACTGGATATTTCCCAGGATCGTTATCCGCTCCGGCGACAGAGCCCACACCGAGCAAAAGCGCGAACGCGCAGATAAATCGCATTAACAATATCAAACTGGCTGCGCGCAGTCCTGTCAATTGTAGAGCGGACGGTGGAAAGGCCGATATGCCGAAAATGCTCAATGTTGCTGCTTGTAATAGTCGACCGAGGCTTGCGCCACTTCCGTATCGGTAAGGAACTTTGCGAACAGCGCATGGCCTTGTCCCCGGGCGTAACACTTCTCTTTGCAGCTAGACGAGAGACGGGAGGATCCATGCTCACCAGGGGGGGACAACATGTTTTGAGGCTCGCCGAGGCGAGTCAGTCCGGTGCCGGAGTAAAGTTTAGCCTCCGAATGGCGGTTTCGTTGCGCAAAGTGTCAGCTAAATTTTGGCGTGATTGATGTCCGATACGAGCGCGGAGTGTTTTTGCCGCAGCAAAATCTTTGGCTTGATCCGTGGGAAGCGAAGGATTTCGCATTCGTTTCTCACGCGCATAGCGATCACATCGCGCCGCACCGCCAGATTATTGTTTCGGAACGGACGGCACGTCTGATGCAGGCGCGGCTGCCCGGGAAACGCATTGAAATTCTTCTGCCATTCGGTCAGGAAACAAACGTCCGCGGAATGCAGGTCACATTGTTCCCGGCTGGCCACATTTTTGGCTCAGCCCAGTTCTTTCTGCGGACGGAAGACAACTCGGTCCTTTACACCGGCGATTTCAAATTGCGTCGCGGTCAATCAGCGGAACCTGCGGAATGGACAACAGCCGACACATTGATCATGGAGACCACCTACGGCCTTCCGCGTTATCGCTTGCCGCCGACCGAAGAAGTAATTACCCAAATCGTCGCCTTCTGCCGGGACGCGATCGACAACAACGAAGTTCCTGTGTTGCTCGGCTATTCCCTTGGCAAAGCACAAGAGATTCTTTGCGCACTGGCCGGAGCCGAACTGACACCAATGCTGCATGGCGCGGTCTATCAAATGACGCGCATCTACGAACAAAACGGTCAGAAATTTTGTGAGTACGTTCGCTATCGTGCGAACGATGTCGCCGGAAAAGTTTTGATCTGTCCGCCAAGCGCGAATCGCTCGCGCATGCTCGAAAAGATTCCACGCAAACGTGTGGCCATGATCAGCGGGTGGGCGGTCGAACCGAACGCGATCTATCGCTACCAGGTCGACGCGGCTTTTCCGCTCTCCGATCACGCCGATTACGACGATCTCCTGCGTTATGTCGATTTGGTAAAGCCAAAACGAGTTTTCACGTTGCACGGATTCGCCGGGCACTTTGCTCGCGATTTGCGCGCACGCGGGATCGAAGCGTGGGCGTTGACCGAGGAGAACCAAATGGAGCTCACGCTCGGGACATCCCTTGCTGGAATTGACGATGTGACTCCTGTAGCCGGCATCGCTGACGCCGTACGCTCGTCCGGCTCGGACCCGCGTCCAATGACCGCGGCTACAGCTCTAGCGCCATCCGAATTTCTCGCTTTCGCCAATGTCGGCCAGGCGATTGCGGCAACCCCCGCGAAGCTAGAGAAGGTCCGTCTGTTGTCAGAATACTTCTCGACGCTGGATGATGCGCGGCTAGCGACCGCCACCGTTTATTTTACCGGCCACACTTTTCCGCAAACGGATCTGCGCACGCTGCAAGTCGGCGGCTCGGTTATTTACCGCGCACTCGCCGGCGCGACAAAGATGAGCGAGGCAGAATTTCGTCGCATCGCTTCCAGCCATGGTGACGCCGGCAAGACGGCGTTCGAAGTGCTCGATGGCCGGACAACTCCGGAACCGTTCGGTTTGATTGATTCTTATGAATTTTTTGAACAGCTCCATAAGTTGCGCGGCCCCGTCGCGAAAAAAGATGCACTGCAAAATCGTTTGGCGCGTCTTATTGCCCGCGAAGGTCAGTACGTAGTCAAGATTCTGAGCGGTGATTTGCGCATCGGGTTGCGTGAAGGCCTGGTTGAGGAGGCCATCGCCAAAGCCTTCGCGGCACCGCCCGATGAGGTGAAAGAAGCGAACATGCTCCTCGGCGACATCGGCCGCACCGCGGTGTTGGCAAAAAGACAAGAACTTCATCGCGCTGAGCTCACGCTCTTCCGGCCGATCAAATGCATGCTTGCCAGCCCTGAACCGACGGCAGAAGCGATTTGGAAGCGGTTTGTCGAATCAAATGTTGTAGCCGCGGTCGCATCTGCAGTCGCTGACCCCGGGCCGGCATCAGCGATGCCGGCTACAGTCTATGTCGAAGACAAGTTCGATGGAATTCGTGCGCAACTTCACGTGAATAGCGATCGCGCCGAAATCTACTCTCGCGACCTCAAACGCATCACTGGTCAATTCCCGGAGATCGCCGATCAGGCGCGCGGGTTTTCCGCGGACGTGATTCTGGACGGAGAGATCATCGCCTATGCCAAAGACCGAAAGCTGACTTTTTTCGATTTGCAGAAGCGGCTGGGACGAAAAGGCGAAGGGCTCGACTTGTTCGAGACCGCTTCTGCGGATGTGCCGGTAATATTTGTCGCCTTTGATTTATTATTTTTCGATGGCCGGTCGCTCTTACGAACACCGTTACGCGAACGCCGCGAACTTTTGCGCGGCCTCAAACTTCCGCCAAAATTTCAAGTCGCGACTGTGGTCGCGGCCCATTCAGCTAACGAGATCGAGATTGAATTCAAACGGGCACGGCTGCGTTTGAACGAAGGCCTGATGATCAAGGATCCGGAGAGTTCTTATTCGCCGGGACGCCGCGGGTTGTTTTGGTTCAAGCTCAAAAAAGAGCTGGCGACGCTTGATGTGGTGGTCGTGGCGGCGGAACTTGGCCACGGTAAACGCAATCACGTGCTCAGCGATTACACCTTTGCCGTGCGCGATGGAAACAGCGGCGAACTGTTACCCATCGGCAAAGCCTATAGCGGACTGACCGACCCTGAGATCGCGGAGCTAACCGAGCACTTCAAACAAAACACGCTGGTTGATCATGGCCGGTATCGCGAAGTGAAGCCGGACGTCGTTCTGGAAGTTGCTTTCAATTCCATCCAACCGAGTACGCGCCATGCCAGCGGCCTCGCCCTGCGTTTCCCTCGCATCAAAGCCATACGCCGCGACAAGACGATCGAGAATATCGATAGCCTCGCTTACGCGCAGCAACTGGCCGCTGAACAAAATCGCAGTGACAGCTCGTAGGTGGGGCCGGAAGTCCGCCGATAACAGCGGACGTTACAGGCGCTGGCTATACTCCGATCCAGAGTTCTGACGCGGTGCCCTTTGTATCTGGGATCGGTGATCCCCGCGCTCTGTCTACGGCATCGGTGACGCAGATGCCGAAGGAGTTGGTGTAATTCGCGTGACGGTCGTCGTTTCAATCACATCGCGATGCAGATTCTGCCAGTTGGCGTAGACTGCGACGACAATCAGGCCAACTACGATTGCGATCATGGCAATGAGCGCGCCCATGGAAATTCGGTCGTCCTTGTTCGAATCCTCAGTCGTTGCCATCGATCGTTAATTTGGCGATTTCATTCATCACCCGCTCGCTTAATCTTTGATACATCTCTTTTCCGCGACCCGCGATGTCCGTTTCGCTAAAAAAAATCGGGTGCCCGACGACAATGGTGATGGGATGAAGCCGGATCTTGCTGCTGCCGCGAGGCCAGGCTTCGTGCGCTCCGAAGATGCGCATCGGAACCACCGGGGCGAGCGTCTTTGCAATCACCAAACCAAGACCGGGCTCGGCTGGTTGCAGATTGCCGTCGAGTGTGCGCGCGCCTTCGGGAAAAACCAGCGTCGCTTCTCCCGCGCGCAAAATTCGGATCAATGCTTTGAGGGCACTGCGGTCGCTCCCTTCCTGATCGACTGGAATGACGTTCAATTTCGGCAGCAACCAGCCCCAAAACCAGTGGTCAAGCAATGTCCTGCGGGCGAGGAAAAAAATCGCGCGATCCGACGCATTCCCGGCCAGCGGCGGATCAAAGAAGCTCTGATGATTCATCGCCAGAATCACCGGCCCGCTCTGGAGCATGCGCTCCCGATGAAGAATGCGAAATCGAAAAAAGATCTGGGCGAGCAAACGTGAAAGCGAGTAGCCCAGCCAATAGTAGAAGTTCACGGCAAGTGCAGCCGATGGATTATTGGAGTCATGGAGGTCCGAGCCGGACTGGCATTTTGGAGTAAGGGGGCGCGCATCGGTAATTGTTAAATCGTTAAATCGGGAGTCCTTTTTGTTTGAGCCGGCGCATGATTTCGTTAACGACGCCGTCGATCGTGAGGGTGGAAGTATCGATCACTTCGGCATCAGGCGCGACGATGAGTGGTGACGTCGCGCGCGAAGAATCGGCGCGATCCCGCGTGGCGATTTCATCGCGCTGGCCTTCGGCCCGTCGACGTTGCACCCGCACTTCCGGCGATGCGTCGACATAAAACTTGAACGGCGTTTCGGGGAAAACGACCGAGCCGATGTCGCGCCCTTCCATGACGACGTTGTTTGCCTTCGCGCATTCGCGCATCCGCGGAACCAAAATCCGGCGAACGCGCGGAATGCTGCTCACGATCGAGACGGCACGGTTCACGTTGTCATCCCGCAAATGTGAAGTGGGATCGTGATCGTCAATCAAGATGCGCGATTGGTTATCGACGAGTTCGCAAACGATTTTTGATTGCTCGACTGCGGCGACAACGGCGGCGGGTTCGTGCACATCCACGCTGCGCTGCAAGACATGCCATGTCACCGCACGGTACATCGCGCCAGAATTGACATAGGAAAATCCAAGCCGCCGTGCCAGAGCAAGGGCAACACTGCTCTTACCCGAAGCAGCGGGGCCATCGATGGCAATGATGCGATGAGATGACATACAGTTGCGCAAGTTCTTCATTGGAAATTGCAGGGAAGCAAGCGCAGCGTCACTCCGACCAAGCCCTTGGAATAAACCCAACTATCATCCCAAGCGCATGCGAGGGACCTCACCTATAGGGCTGGATCACATAGGGTAGCTTGCACACGGACCGCGGACTTTGTGAGCTCCCTCACCCCGAAAGCGTTCGGGTTGGGGACGACATGCGAAAACGACAACCGACCATCACTCAGCGGGGGCGAGCGAGAGCGAGCCGATTACCGGTGTGCTTCCCGGACCGCGCTTCGGATTCATGAATCCTTCGAGCGCGCCTCTGAAACCCGGGTAGGAAATTTCCGCGCATGCGGCCTCCTGCACGATGGTTTCGCCATCTGCGAAGAGTCCGGCGATGGCAAATGCCATGGCGATGCGATGATCACCAAAACTGGCGACGCGACCTCCCCGCAACGGCGCCGGGCCATGAATCTCGAGGCCGTCGCTGAGCTCAATCACTTGCGCGCCCATCACTCGCAAATTTTGCGCGATGGCAGCGATGCGATCGGTTTCTTTGACCCGCAATTCCTGGGCCTGACGAATAATGGTCGTGCCGTTGGCAAGCGCGCCGGCCACGGCCAGCACCGGAAGCTCGTCGATCAATTGCGCGACTTCCTTCCCTTGAATGACCGTTCCCTTTAACAACGCACCGGTCACTTCCACGATGCCGTGCGGTTCGAGTTGGTCGACATCTTCAATTGCTTCCCGCACTTGCGCGCCCATTCGCACGAGCACGCCGAGAACCGGGGTGCGCGTGGTATTCAAACCGACGCGGCGAACGAGGAGGTGGCCGCCCGGCTGCGCCGCAGCAGCGGCGAGCCAGTAGGTAGCGGAGGAAAGATCGCCCGGAATGCGGAAGTCGCGCGATTCGGGAACTTGATCGCCAAAAATCGAGATTGTTCCATTCTCCTCCCGCGTAGTACGCACGAAAAAATAACGCATCATGCGCTCGGTGTGATCGCGAGTCTGGATTTCCTCTACGATTGACGTTTTGCCTTTGGCGAAGAGGCCGGCGAGCAAAACTGCGCTTTTCACCTGCGCACTTGGGATTGGCATTTCGTAGCGAATTCCACGCAACGAGCCACCACGAATGCACAGGGGCGGAGTCTCGTCAGGACCTTCCGCCGTAATGTTTGCGCCCATCCGCTGCAGCGGCGCGATGACGCGCCCCATTGGACGCTTGGAAAGCGAAGCATCGCCAACCAGCCGGCTTTCGAATGTTTGGCCGGCGAGTAGTCCCGCCATCAGCCGCATCGTGGTCGCGGAGTTGCCGCAATCAATTTCATCGGTCGGGGCATTGAGCACGCGTCTTTTTCCATGAACGACAATCGTGTCCGGTTCCGGTTCATCGATACGAATACCGAGAGCGCGCAAAGCATTCACGGTTCGCAGGCAATCATCGCCCATGAGAAATCCGTTCAGCCGGCAAATCCCATTGGAGAGAGCGGCAATTATGGCGGCGCGATGAGAAATGCTCTTGTCCCCCGGCACAGTGATTTCCGTGTCGATATGAGGTGCGCGTTTAACCCGAAGTTCCATGTGCCTTTCGAATCCCCCAGCCGGCCAAAACCTGGAAGGAGGAATCATGCCGGTATCCAACGCGCTTGTCCAGCAACGTGATTTAATGCAGCGTGCCTAATGCCGTTTTTACAACAAACCTGTATCTTGGTCCGGCAGCTATAAATTACCTGTAAGAAACGGCGCTTAAATGGCACAAGGTGGATCGGCCGCTCCGGCGGCCGATGCCAAAAAAAGGACTCCGGCTTTGCCGCCAAACACCGGCATCCAGCAGGACACTGCTCGATCCACCTTGGACAATCACACCGTATTTAGGGCACTACGCAGGAGCGCCTTGAAAGGCAATGCTACTACGGTACTAGAAAGATTTTGTTAGTGTAGGGGTCTTTTACTTCGGTGCCCGGCGGAAACCCGCGAACATCGACGTAGCCCTGATTCGGTGCGTAAGGGCTGGTCACAAATCCAGGCTTATTCGGAACCGGAATACCGTACGGCAGGTCGCCTTTGGTCGTCCGCGCTGCCGGCGACGCCGAGGCCTCTGGCGGCGCGTTTTCTTCCGTTGTCTCCGGTGGAGGAGGCGGTTGGTTCGGATTGTAGGGTTGTGTTGTCGGCTCTTCTGGCGCGTTTGGATAACGCGCCACGTGATGACGCACCGGCGGCTCATTATCCGCGCATGAGACAAAAACAAAGCCAGCAAGAAACACGAGCCACGGTGAGAATTTCATAAGAATCGATTCGAGGAATCCGTCCCTTTTCTAATTCAACCTTAATATACTGACAATCGAAAAGCGCGCGCTTCGATAATTGCAACACCATGGTGTATTTTTTCAGCCATACATGTCGTACAGGATTGCCTTGCGATTCTATTTTTAAGGAATGACCAGCGACGACAATCCAATTCTGGTGGTTGACGACGATCGCGCGAGCCGGCGGTTGCTGGTACGAACATTAACCGCTGCGGGGTACTCGTGTGCCGAAGCGGAGAGCGGCGAAGAAGCGCTGGCGTTTGTGCGCAAACAGCCACCTCGTCTTCTCCTGCTGGATTACGACATGCCCGGGCTCGATGGCGCCGATGTCTCAAAACAAATTCGGGCCGATCCGTCCCCGGCGGTCGCGCAGATTCCGACCATCATGCTCACCGGTCACGGTAGCGAGGAAAGCGAAGTGCTGTGTCTCGAGGCGGGAGCGGATGATTTCGTCACCAAACCCATTCACCCTGAAGTGCTGCGCGCGCGTATCGAAACGCAACTGCGTCTGCGTTCAATGCGCGAACAATTGCTCAAGCAAAATGAAGAATTGGAAGCATGGCGAGGAAACCTTGAGCAGGACCTCGAAGCCGCGCAACGCACACAACGCTCGCTCATTCCGGCAAAGCCTCCGGAGTTTCCGGGATGGGAAATCGCCGCATTTTATCGGCCAGTCATTCAGGTGGGTGGCGACATTTACGGCTGGCTCCGGATGCGCGACGGCCGGATGCTTTTTTGGATCGCTGATGCCACCGGGCACGGCGCGGCGGCCGCGTTGCTGACAACGTTGGCGAAATTACTTTTTCACCATGCCAATGGCGAGAACGACACCCCGGCGGGGATCATGCATGCGGTGGATCGCGATTTTCGCAGCATCCTCGGGGCGCGTTCATTCATGACCGCAATGTGCGTCGCGCTCGATGTGAAGAGGGGCGCAGGCACCATTGTCGGGGCGGGCCATCCACCGCTGCTGATAGCACGAGGCGATGGCGCCACCGAATCGATCGCATCGACCTCGCCGCCGCTTGGGCTGGTCGCGGCTTCGAACTTTACCGAAACAGAGATGGAACTGCGCGGCGGCGACTTGTTTCTTCTCTACACCGATGGTTTGTACGGCGTTGGCGAAGGCGACGACCGCCGGCTCGCGCCCGCAACGGTCGCACAACGTTTACTCTCCGCGCCGGGCAACGCCCAGTCCGCCCTACGAGATTTTTTGCGCCAAACTGCGCCGACGCCGTCTAATGTCGTCCCCCCGGATGATATTGCTGCGCTGGCCGTCCGCCGTCTCTAGGGGCAAAATTAATTTCTCCAAGGCAAAAAAGTTATTGCCCTGCTCGTTGCTTCGGTTTTAATGAGCGGTCATGCCGAAAACCAAAGCTAAAAAGTCCAAACGCAAGCCGAACGCCGCATTCATGCGCCCCGTCCAGCCTGATGATAAACTCTCTGCCATCGTTGGCTCGAAACCGCTCCCGCGTTCCGAGCTCACGAAAAAACTGTGGGACTACATTAAGAAACACGGTTGTCAGGATAAAAAGAAACGAACCCAGATTAATGCCGATGACGCGCTTCGCCCCGTTTTCAACGGCAAGAGTCAGGTCAGCATGTTCGAGATGACCAAGCTGGTCTCCGGGCACATTAAGTAAAATCTTTTGGTGGAAGCCCGGTGTTTTGCCGCGCCGGGCTTCCCTTTTCCGAAAGGCAGCGGAGTAGCCTTGCGCAAGCCGCTTCTTTGGCGGAAACTTGTGACGTGAAGAAACTGTTCCTCCTAAGCTGTCTCGTTTTCGTTTGCTGCGGCCCGGCCCTGGCCGAGGCCAACTGGCTGACGGATTACGAAGCAGCCAAAGCCAAGGCGAAATCGGATCACAAGCTGGTGCTCCTTAATTTCACCGGGTCGGATTGGTGCGGCTATTGCAAGCACATGCAGGCCGAGATTTTTTCCAAACCGCAATTCCAAGATTACGCGGCCAAGAATCTAGTCTTGGTGGAACTCGATTTTCCCCGGTTCAAACAGCAAAGCGACGCAGTGCGAAAACAGAACATGAAATTGGCGAGCGAGTATGACGTCGAAGCTTTCCCGACCCTGATTGTGCTGAGCCCGGAGGGGAAACCGGTAGCCAATATCATGGGCTATATTGAGGGCGGCCCGGAGCCGCTCATAACCGCGCTGGAAAAATTGCGGAAGAGCTAGTTTGAATCCCGAGCACGGGCTGATCAACAAGATGGATCGACCGCTCCGTCGGGCAAGGCCGAATCATTGCGGTTTTGCCGCCTAATTTATCATCGAGGTCTGAGCCGGAGTGGCATGACTGCTCGATCCATCTTGAGCGTTGGGAAAGTAGCGCGCTTCTTTTGCTACCAGCCAACAAACGCCGACTTAGTCGCTAATTCATACAGGCACGCTGGAGCACGTCCGCCAGATCGCGCCGGGTAAATGGCTTCGGCAGCGCCCCGCGAAATCCATATTGTAGAAACTCCGCCAGCGCGGCCTCGTCAGAATAACCGCTGCAGATAATGGCGACCACGCTGGGATCGATGTTGCGCAAGCGCGCGATGGTCGCCAGCCCGCCCATGCCGCCACGGATGGTCGCGTCTAAAATCACGGCCTGGAAATTTTCGCCGCGGCGCATGGCGCGTTCGTAAGTGTTGACCGCTTCGACGCCATCA
>WNGI01002659.1_pt1 | contig 15566 bp, 15 predicted proteins | sample 5400621 | NCBI WGS metagenome assembly WNGI01 (sample SAMN13153374, study PRJNA577476) | soil metagenome | isolation source: 20 cm soil or saprolite under Garry oak tree replicate 1 | place: USA:California | collected 2016-06-15 | reverse complement strand
CTACTCAACCTACCATATAGCGGGCGGGGTTACGCGTCGCCTTAATCCCCGTAGTTCGAAGACATGACACGAACGGGGGCTCCGGGTTATCCAGCTACTAGAATGGTGGAATATTCCTCGCAGAGGCTGGATCATAATCATCACAGAACTTGCGGTGATAATCGGCCTGAGCGGCTGGGTCTACGCTGAGTATCTTAGCAACTTATACTTTCAGAGCTACGTAAAAATCTCTCACCGATTCTTGTTCCAGTCGTCAGTGTTGGGTTTGGGATAGCCTCGGCCACGGTTGCCACTCTACTCTATTTCACAATGAGGAACGTCAGGAAAAGAGAGGGAGTGAAGGACGAGGAGGTGTCTACGAAACGAGGAACGACGAAGAAAACCGTCAAGAAGCCGCAGGCTTCATCTCCGAGAAGCGAGAAAGCCACAGGCGCCTCAACAACGGTGCCGAGACAAAGGGCCTCAATCGTTGGAGCGTCAAGCGTTAGGCGTGGAACAGCCCAGCAGAGCAGCAATGAAGATGATCATTCAGAATAGAAACGCGTCTCTACATATCAAGCAGTTTCGGACCTGGATACTGCGAATCTAGTCCAAAGGGGACAAACCGCCCTTATCGAACCGGATAGCTAGATGAGCTGGATTGGAAGCAGAGGTCTTCTGATTCGGGTGATAGCGTACGAGCGAGCATGTCGAGACTCCGAGAAGGTATATTCCCAGTCCTGTGAAGGTCCTGTTACTTTTACAGTCGTTTGTCATCGCCTATCTTGGGTTCTGGATGTATGAGAATTATCAGAACGACTTCTACTTCCAAGCCTACGTCAACGCGTCGCTACAAGGAAGCGGTTTCACGATAGTTGCGTTGAGCAGCGTAGGAATCTTCAGCGCCGTAGCTATGGGTCTCTATCTGAAGCTTCGACGCACACACAGGGAACTGGAGAACCTGATCTTGACGGAGCATTCTGCTCCAGAAGAGCGAGGGTCCAGTACGATTCTCGAGCCTCACGTTGAACAGCACCTGATTAATATGATAAGAAAGGCGACTCCGGGTGAGACGAATAACGAGTCGTCGAGTATGCCTGTTCTCAAGAGAGAGAACAGCTAAGGTTAGGCATAGCGTCCAGCTAAACAGTGCTTCTAGCTCAGGATAGCCAATCGATTCTGTTCCGGGACAAGAATAGCACAGAACTCCTGAACCGGGAAATGATTGATGAAATGCAGTATCTTCGGAAGAATTCTAGATTCCTAGGCGAAATAGCAATATGACATATCCTATGCCGCTCCTAACGAAGCTCAGCTTGCTCGTTCCCCTTGGTCGGCGAGTGAAGGTGATAGGGACCTCAGTTATGGAGAATCCTTTCTTCTTCGCTCTGATGAGCAGCTCCGCCGTCACCTCAAAATTCTTCGAGACGAGATCGTCTCTAATGCTCTCTATTGCCTTTGTAGAGTAGATCCTGAAGCCCGACGTGATGTCGCTGGAGCTCATCCTGAAAGCGTTCCTCAAGACCCAGTTCGTCGAGGCACTCATCATTCTCTTGAACCATGGGAGCTCTTTTACAAGTCCGCGGTTTTTGGACCGACAACCCACAACAATGTCGCCTTCTTTAGCAGAGCCAAGTAGCTGTCCAATCTCTTTTGGATCATGGTTGAGGTCCGAGTCTATGGTTAAGACGTAGTCGGAGTCGTGGTCGACTAATGCCAGGCCCTTCTTGGTCGCCTTTCCTAATCCAAGCCTCTTCTGGTTGTAGTAGATCCTTATCCTCGGATCAGTTTTGGAGAGACTAGTAACCTTGTCCAGAGTGTTGTCTGTCCCTTCAACCACGAAGACTACCTCGTAGTCCATGGGCAGTGCCTTTAGAGATCTTAGTAGCCGGTCCGAGAACTCGTCAATGACCTCTTCTTCATTGTATAACATGACCACAGCACTGATCTTCATGTCTCAATGTCAGCTCGATCGAAGATGCGTGAACTAATATTCTTCTCATGATGGATTATATCAGTTGGCCTTACGAAACCAATCAATCGTCTCGCGAAGCCCCCCATCGAGATCGTGTAATGGCCGAAACCCGATTTTCCGTCGAGCCTCCGAGATATCAGCTAGGCTGTGTCTAATATCGCCCTTCCGTGAGGGCTGATGTATTGCTTTCAGATATGGCATCTCACAGAGTTTTATGATTCTCGATGCTAGAGAGTTAACTGTGACTGGCATGCCTGTTCCAATGTTCAGAGTCGTTCCGCCTGAAAGCTTTCTCTCCAGTGAGGCTAATGTGGCAGCTACGACATCGTCCTTGTAAACGAAATCTCGAGTCTGGTTCCCATTGCCAAATATGACCGGGGGCTTTCCATGAGATGCCTGTTTGATGAAGCGGGTGATTGCTCCTGCATATTGGCTTGATTGACCGGGCCCATACACGTTGAAGTACCGAAGGATGACGGTCTGGACTCCGTATAGGCTACTATAGAGCTTACAGTAGTGCTCACAAGCAAGTTTTGAGACGGCGTAGGGCGAGGCGGGACTAGGGGGATCTGTTTCCCGGCATCGCCCCCTCTTATCGCCATAAACAGCAGCTGTTGAAGAGAAGACGAAGCGTTCCGAGTCTATCTTCCGGGCAAACTCGAGCATTTCACATGTCACGCCGATGTTCGACCTTACGGTTGAGATCGGGTCCCGAACGGACTTCACGACAGACACATCAGCGGCTAGGTGAACGATCTTTGCCTCGCGCAGTCCCGACACATTCAGACTACGAATGCTGGCCACGTCCATTTTCCTACCGATTAATCCATGGGATGATCCGAGGGTCTTTGGCGTTGCAACTCTGTCAACAATTACAACCCTGTGACGATTGCCAAGGAGAGAGTGCACGAGATGCTTTCCGATAAACCCGGCTCCTCCCGTTACTATTACTGGCACTAGGCTCATTGCAGGATCCTTCTATAGTACTGACGGTTCAGGAGGATTTGGATTAAATAGGTTCAGACGTGAGTTCTTGCGTTTTTGTTTCGAGGCGTCTGTCCGAGAGGAGGCCAACATTAAATATTCTTTGGGTCGGATCGTTGCAAACAATCACGCATGGTAGCAAGACGAGACACTCCGATCCCGATAACTCTGGAGATTAGATACGCATCCAGGACAATTACGGGTCTCCTCCGTCATCCTCGCGCTTTCGCTAGGGTATTTGGTGGGGCACACTCTATTGACGATTTTGTGCAAGAGACGTATGCGAAGAATCCTATTGCGCTGAAGCGCACCCACGGTTTCGAGATATATCTCAACCCTAATGACATGGGTATCTCCCCTTCCATCGCCGTTCTGGGATGGTATGAGCTCCGTACCACGGAATTGTTTGTCGAGATATTGCGTAGAGGGTCCACCGTCGTGGATGTTGGTGCCAACGTGGGTTTCTTCACCTTCCTCGCTGCCAGAATTGTGGGGCCCAAGGGTCGTGTCGTTTCGTTCGAACCTGAACCTACGAGCTTCTCGCTTCTGGCGCGATCGTTGAGCCGCAACAACTTCTCGAACGTTATACTCATTCCGAAATCTCTCTCGGATGTTGAAGGCGAAAGGACGCTATATCTATCTGCAACTGATCACAAGGGAATGCACTCAATCGTGTATGACTCAGGAGGCCCGAACATTTCGGTTCCTTCTGTTAAACTCGATACGGAAGCGGCTCGGTTGGGATTAGACCACATCGATCTGCTGAAGATTGATGCTGAGGGCGCAGAGCCCGAGATACTCGCCGGTGCGGTCGAGCTCCTCTCTGAACGAAGGGTTTCGAATCTGATCTTCGAGTGGGAGCATGCTGAGAACTGGCTCAAGAATGAGGGTCTTGTTAGGCGACTCTTCTCGACCTATGAAGCCTTTCTGGTTCCTCGATCGCTTCCATTCTTGCCGATTAAGAAGGTAAAGGACAACCTCGCCTTGGCTGACATGTTTCAGAATAGGTTTGGCACGAACTTGTACCTACGGCTCCGAAATTAGAAACGAAGGCTTAGGAACGGGATGGAATACGGGAGCCATACCTTTCCGTCGTGCTTGATGGTAAGCAAGACATGATCCAGACCTAAAGGAGAGAACGGCGTGAGAATTCACATTCAAGGATCTCTCGGCAAGTACGGCGTCGAGTCCTTCGTCCAATCCTTAGCCTCTTCTCTTAAGAAGATCAACATCCAAGTCTCTATCACTCCCCCGCTCGGAAGCCTTGCCCTTAGGGCAATCACTGGACGTAGGCCCACTGCTAAGAATGACCTCCAAGAACATTTGTTCAGATCACCCGGAAGCCAGGCCGATCTCATGCATCTCAACTACGCCTTTCCGAGTTTGCCCCTTGTACTGAATCCCTCATCGAAGGTTCCTCTCCTATATACCGTTCATGGTGTTCCGAGACCCCACTTGGAGCCCGAGATCCGGTACAAAATCGGATACATGCTAGAGCAAGCGAGCCTGCGCGCCGTTGCAAAACGAGTCGACAGGGTAATCGCAATTTCCGGATACGTCCAGAAGCTGTTGTTGAACAGCTACGGCATTAGGTCCGATGTTATTCACAATGGGGTGGACACTGAACTCTTTCACCCAGTGCCTCTAGAGACAAAACTCTTTCTCAAATCAAATATGGGCATCCCCGTTGATGCGAAGGTTGTACTCTTCGTTGGTAGGCTCTATCCCTACAAGGATCCACTTACCCTGGTCAAATCCATTCACACAGTTGTCTCACGACTTCCGGGCGTTGTGTTCGTGATTGTGGGTGAGGGTCCACTGAGGAATGCGATGACTTCGGAGATATCAAAATCAGGTGTACGACCATCAGTCAGACTTGTAGCGTTTCTCCCTCGTTCTGAACTCGTGAGAATGATTCAAATGGCCGACGTCCAAGTGTCCACAGCTCCAACCGAGATGTTTGGTTTTTCCGTGCTCGAGGCCATGTCGTGCCGAGTACCCGTTGTCGCGGCTGCTACTGGCGGACCTGTAGAGGTTCTGGGTCGTTCTGGGACGTTTTTCAAGCCGGGCCATGAGATCGATCTGGCTGAGAAGACAGTCGCCATTCTGCAGGATGACGATACCAGATCGGCGCGGGGTCAGCTAGCTAGGGAGATTGTACTGCGAAACCATACGTGGGACAAAGTTGCATCACTATATGCTGATGCTTACAACAGCGTTGCTGACGGTTCTCGGAAGGAGCCTTCGATTAGCTGAGGGACGGGAAGACTATTGAATTGAAAACGTCAATGAACTGGCGAACAGATTCGACGGGGGAAGTCCTGTCCCCGTTATAGTAGATTGGAACCCCGATTTCCCTCACGCGGAGCCTTGATTTCGTCGCCTTAATGATAATCTCAGTGCTAGCCCCCATACCTGGTCTCGTTGGGCAAGTTAGAGCTATGGCACGGGAGCTGTACGCCCTGAAACCGCTCTGCAGATCAGTAAACTCGTTGCCAGTCACCACATCGCAGAGTCTGGTGATGAGTTTTATGGCTATCCTGCGGTGGGCAGGAGTCGAGTCTTTTCCTAGCAGAAACCGCGAGCCGATGACGACATCCGCCTCCCCTCCTAAGATTGGGACGGTTAGTTTCGGGATGTATGATGAATCGTGCTGACCGTCAGAATCTATTGTAACAAACGCTTGAGCTGGGAGTGTCCTGGCACGTGCAAATAAGGAGCGGAGGGCGGCACCGTATCCGCAGTTTCTCCTATGCCGGATGATTTCAGTTCCACAGTCGGCTGCTTTCTCGTATGTTGCATCGGTAGATCCATCGTCGCAGACGATGATCTTGTCGACAAACTTTCGAGTCTTGTCTATCACTGCGGCAATTCTTTTCTCTTCGTTGAAGGCAGGCAGTAAGGCGACGATCATTCTTGTCCTCATGCATTCCACCGATATAAGTTTGGAGAAATTTGTAGTTAACTCCCCGTTACAAACTGAGGAACGATACTAATCAGGGAGTTTTGTTGTGTTGGTCGGTGGGACGCTTTCATGCTTCTACCACGCTTAAGTAGTCTAAGGACGCGAACTTGGCGATTCCAGGACCCTGGTTGATACGAATGTTGACGTAATACGTTCCGCTGTTTAGGTAGACAGGATCGAAGGTCCTGGTTAGAGGGAACTGTGTGTTATTGTATGTGACGGTCCCCAAGGCTTGTCCCGCAAGAAATACGTTCAGGTCGTTGCCTGCTCCGTCCCAGTAGCGGAGACTGAATGTGTAGTTTCCGTTTGAGAATACGGCGATAGGAAAATACGCTTCGACGTTGTTCCGAGAAGAATTCGTGTAGATTTGGAGTGTGTCAACGCTCTTCGCCCAGCCAGTGAGCTCCTGGTACCAAGGTCCAGATGAGTCTGTTATCGATGCGGCGAGAGATATGGTCACATTGGTGATAGCTGCGAGTCTCGTAGTGTTCCCGACAAAGACGCCTTTAGACACCTCATTGAAGTAAGTGGCGTAGTAGGTTGGCAAGGGATACGGATTGTAAAAGTCAGCAACGATGATGATCGGGTGCGAGAGAAGGACTCCCCTACTGGTTATGCCTACGTCTCGCAATTCCTTTTCGAAAACAGCCGAGTGTAGTCGTGATACTATGTTGGAGTACGGGGTTTGCTGTACCTGGACTAAGTAGTCGATACTCCCTAGGTATGAGAGATGAGTGCCGACTATAGCCCCTACCCAGTTGTCGTACAAATCCCCGTATCCTCCAGCGGTCATGTCGAAGTCATTGTAGACGAATATCGGCGTGCTCAAGAATTTCATGTTGGCGCTGATCCACTGGAGTCTCTGGTAGGCGCTAGGAGGTAGGAAGACTCTTTGGTCTACAGGAGCATCAGCCACGTAGCTGGTTGGCCACGACGCCACTAAGAGAATGAGGGAGGTGACTAGAAGCGCCCTCTGAAGATGCGCAGGGGAAAATCCTCCGAGTCTGCGCCTGACGCTCAGTGCTCCAAGTCGCCTGAGCCCGACCGCGGCGAGGAATGGTACTGGGACCAGCTCAGCCGCTCGCTGGGCGAAGGTATAGGTCTGAGGGTCTAGGTACTGTGACAGGCCAATCAATATGGAGGCGCCAGCCCAGAGCATGACCAGATTCTCGAGAGAAGTCCGCTTTCCACGCAGGCCGAGTGTTAGGCCGAAGATTGCGAGAGGCAAAAGCGGGCCGAAGATTTCAAACCAGAACAGGACTGGCTCTAGAGTATAGACAGGAAGACTGTATCCAGTCAGGGATACGAGCAGAAGGAAGTGTATAATGTATATTATCGCGGCGGGTAAAACCACGGCTATGGCGACCATTGCGATCCTCTTTGGGAAGCCTGACAGAGCAATGCTGAGAATAAACATCAGTCCGACGAAGAACAACGTTGTTTCGATGTGAGTGAACGAAGCTACCGCGATTAGAACCAGCCCCACAATGGCTCGCGGCTGCCTAATTGTTTGGGACTGGAGAATGAGTGGAATCGCTGCGAGAATGAAAACTAGCCCGAGAAGATTTGCATGAAGACTAGCTCCGAGCGAGTATATCGCAAACCATCCTGGCACTGAAATGGTTGCGAACGTGGAGAATCTAAAGTCGTTGTTAACCAGCGCTAGTCTGCTGATTAGGAAAGGGAGCAGAGAGGAGAATAAGATGGGAAGAACGATTTCGAGATTTAGAGCCGACGCGCCCAGCCAAACTATGGTGCCCGATAACAACTGATAGACGAAATCATAAGGTCCTTGGACCGCAAAGAGTTGAATTGGTCCTTTCGCCGCCACGATATTTGCTTGCTCAACGTAGTGGGGGGTGTCCCAGCCCATTGGGAGCCCGTAGAATCCCCATATGTAGTAGGAGATGACGAATGAAAGAACTATGAAAGTCGTCGAACAGGCGATAGCCAGCCATAAGAGACCTCTCTCCCTATCCAACACCTAGCCACTCCATCTACTGGGGCCTCTGTCAAAGAGGCCGACGAGGAAGCCTGCGAAATAGGAAATGTATTCAGCAGTTAATACTACGGGGCCAACGAACGCGACTCCTAGATTTCTCTGTGAAACCGCGACTGTCAAGGAATAGCCGACGATGAGAAAAGCATAGACCGCAAGCACGAATTCGAGCGGGATCAGGCTCGAGGACAACCAACATACTAGAAGCACGCCTGGAAGGACAATAGCCAGTCCTCCCGCAGGTATGGCCGGTCCGGAGAACAAGTACTTCTTTCTCTTCGAGGCGTAACCCCTACCTCTACCATACTTGAACATCAGTCGGGCGAACTGTCGAATTGTCGAGAATTTCACATAATGAAGGACTTTGGATTCTGGATCAAAGATCAGTTTCAGGCCAGCGCGGCTAATTCTGTAACCGAGGTCCGTATCGTCGCAGCCTATGAGTTCTTCGTCGAATCCTCCCATCTCAGTTAGGAGAGACTGCCGATACATGGCGTTGCAACATGGAATACTTTTGACGACCGTTTTTTCTCTGAAGTCGTAGCTCTGGGCCGACCTCATGCTACCAAGTGAGGTGGCGAGCATCAAGTCGACTGCTTTCACGAACTCAGTGCTGTGGCTCCGGGTCGGCTTGTTTGGACCTCCGACCCCACCAATACTCGGCGAAGACAGTAGGGTCCCAACACTCTGAGTCAGCCATGTTGACGGGACTTCGACGTCAGCGTCAGTGAAAGCGACTATGTCTGAACTAGATAGCCGGAGGGCCATATTACGGCAGTGCGAAGGATTACCCGTCGCTTGCAATATTCTCAGCCGAGAGTCGCCAGCTGCCATTTTGTGAGCGATACTGAGGGTGTCATCTTCAGAACCTGCGTCCACGAACAATATCTCGTAATCGAGATAATCCTGTTTCATAAGAGCGGCGAGACACCGCTGTACAGTTTCCTGTTCGTTCTTCGCGGTAACTATTACTGACACGGTTGGTCTGGGCATTTTATGCAGACGCTACTCGTGTTCCGTTCTTCCATCGCGAAGAAGTCGCACCAGAAGGTGGCAAATCGCTAGGTGCGTGTCTTCTATCCTGAGCATGTCGTTGGAGGGCACTACAACTGGGACCGAGGCTAAACTCTTCAATGAGCCTCCGTCGAATCCAGTCAACCCTATAGTTATGCCACCGTTTGATCGAGCGTACTCGGTCGCCAGCAGAACGTTTTTCGAGTTTCCACTGCCACTGATGGCAATCACAACGTCGCCCGGTTTCATTAAATTCTCCAATTGTTCCTTGAATACGTGCTCGTAGGAAGCATCGTTTGCCCAAGCAGTAGTTAGTGACAGATTGTCGTTGAGGCTGATAGCTTTAATTCTCTTCACGTCGGGGCGGGTGGCAGTCTTCATCAGATCTGCTGCAAAATGGACCGCCGTCGATCCGCTTCCACCGTTTCCGAAGATGAAGACAGTGTTTCCCTGGTCTCGTGCGAGCCGTATAACGTCCTCCACCTTCGTAAGCTGTGCGATGATCTTCTTGAGTCTCACGAGTGTTTCGATGGATTCTTGTATAGAAGAATCAGCGGTCCGCAGTTGATTCCCCATCCTCGATGCTGACACCGTTAGATTCAACCCTGAAGTTCACACGTTTCACGCCAAGTGCTGACATGCTCTCTTCTACCTTGCGTTGAGAATCCGGAGCACAACACAGTAGTAGATGTCCAGCCCCGCCAGCACCCGTCAATTTGCCACCATAAGCCCCAGCACGGATAGCCGTCTGATAGGCTAGGTCAACTCTCGTGTTTGTAACTTTCTCCGTATACTTTTTCTTCTGCTGCCAAGAACAATCCAGCAGCCTACCAAGATCTTGCACATCTCCACTCTCTATTGCCTTTCTACATTCAACGGCGAACTCGCGGGATCGGTGAAGCGCCTCCATAATATCTGGATCTTCCCGCCGTGTTCTTTCGTCCTGAACCCTGAGTATTTCTGACGCTTCCCGGGTCTCGCACAGATAGAATAGCATAAGATTCCGTTCTAGATTGGCAAGGGACTCGGGATCCCGAATCAATGGTCTAACTTCGACTTCATTTCGTGTGAAGATGAATTCATTCATCCCACCGAAAGCAGAAGCATATTCGTCTTGCTTGCCGATCGGGAGTCGCAAGGTATCATGGCCAATCTCGTAGGCTTTCTCTGCAATCTCATACCTTGTGAGACACTTGCCAGCGTTGGAGGAAAGGATGTCGACCATTGCTACTGCCATCGCCCCGGAGGACCCGAGTCCGGAGCCAGGTGGAGCATCGCTGTCGATGGACATGTCCAATCCGCCAGTCGTTGGACTGAAGAGTCTCATTGCCGAGAGGGCGATTTCAAAGGGTGGCTTAGGAAGAGGAATCTCTCCGCTGTCAAAGGCCAAGGTGGTCCTGTAATCGTCGGATTTCATGTTAACTCTTCCATCCTTTCGGCCGTTCAGTTGAACGTGAACGAAGCGATTGATAGTGGCGCTAACCACTCTGCCCTCGAACTTTCTATAGTAGGATGCGAGATCGGTGCCTCCTCCCGAGAAGCTTATGCGAAGTGGGGCTTTTCCTACCAACAAATCGTGGGTCATCTCTTCCAGTTATACGAACTCATGCCCCGGCCTCACGGGCGATCCGGAACCATCGAATCTTCGAACGCGCAAGCGAACTAGTCTCGTACTTGAGGAACAAGTAACTTCACCTTGATTATCAAGGAGTCAAACATACCCCTAAACAGGGGTCCTTCCCAAGTTCTCGTTATTTGGGATATGCTTGGGTTTCGATATATCAGTACACAAAATTGTTAATGGAATTCTGACTCAATTCAGAGACATTTCGACGAAGAGCCTCGTTTCGCCCGGGTGCGATCCATGGTCCCGTTAAATTCGGTTAGTGTCTGGTTTCACGGAAGAGCTGAGAATTCGGGTTGATTGAATTGTGAATGTATGTTAACCTGTGAAATGACAATGCTTCGCGAGCGACATTCTAAAGAACCATGCTGTTGATGGCTTTTCATATCCTACAATGGGTCCAATAAACAATCTATCGAGGAGTCAAAGGACTATCACACCAAAATGGCAGACTGCCCGCTTTGCAAAATACCCTTGAAGGAGGTTCTTGTCGACTTCGACCGGTGGAGCCTAGTTCGCGCGAAGAACCCAAAGGGTCACCGGGAAAGACTTATGCTTGTTAGCAAGAGGCACTCGAAACAACTGGACGAGGGGTCGATTGGGGAAGCGTATCTTCTCCTCAACAGCATTGGGCAGAGGTTTTTCGGATATACAGACAAATGGGCTATTTTCGAATCTGACTTTGCGACCATACCTGACCATTGGCATCGGATCTCATCCGACCTAGTTGAAGACGCAGAGGACTTTCAACAGATCCTTAGAACGTCTAGGATAATAATATCAAACCGAGAAGGGAAAATAAGTCGGGTTCTTCCTAATACGAAAATCAGGAGTCGAAGCCTAGCTGAAGATTCAATTACTTAGGCTCAATCTCGTTTTCGACGGTGTTCTTGTCGAACGTCTGCGCCCAACCTAGTCTAGGTTTCGGTCGCAGATTTCGAGAAAGGTCCATTGACTTTAGAGTCAAGGCTCCAAATCCTCCAAGAGTTAGGGCCAGGGCCCAGACTCCATCTAAGAGTACGATAACGCTCATCGCCAGTGCGACAGAGGCTAGGGTTCCCTCCACAAGGGCGATTCTGTCCAGCTGAATATCGCGATGGTACTGCCTGTTTCCGGGAGGTGAAGGCCCATACTTTGGGGTCCTGAAGAAAGTGCCGGTTTTACCTCTCACACCGCTGAGGAACCCCACCATGATGGCCGTTGTCATACAGGAGCTGGTGTATGACAGCAGAGGAAGCAGGACGAGATTATGCGGGCTTAGTTTCTTTTGGATGCGGAGAGCGTAGATGCCTGAGGCATAGAATGATACTAGTGGCAGAGTCACTATCGTGATATAGGTCGGGCTTGAAAAGATCGAATTTGATGGAGCACTGAGGCCGATGATCAGCCCGAAGGCCGAAACGAACGTTACTACGACCCAGCTTAGCCCTTGGAACGGTCCGACAAGTTGAGAGAACAGAACGATCCTCCTCCAGATGGAAAGTTTCTTGCAATCGAGAATCATACGGCCGTTGGCGACTGCGTACGCGGCCCAGCCCTGAGCCACTCGCGCCGCTTGTTTCTTCCAAACTTCTAAGCTAGAGGGATCTTCGCTGAATATTCGAACGTCGGAAAGGTATACGCCCCGATATCCTGCACAGTATATTCTACAAGATAGATCAGCATCTTCCACGATTGAGGAGTTTGGCCAGAAACCGAGCTGTCTTAGGACGGGCATTGAAACTAGAACGAATCCGCCTTGGAAGGAGTACGGAGCGTTAATTGCATAAGAGCCCATCTTGGCGACCGTATCGCCTTGATCGAGCTGGAGGGCAAATAGTCGAGTTGTAAGATTCTGTTCCCTGTTGTAATGACCGACTCGAAATGAAACGAAACCGATTCTAGGGTCCTGAGTGGCCGCACCTAGCCCTCTTTTCAAAACGCTGGGTGAGACTGTCGAGTCCGCGTCTAGCAGCAAAACATATTCTCCCTTGAGGAAAGGAGCCGCCTGGTTCAGAGCCCCACTCTTGAAACCCGTTCGATCATTCCTCCTAGATACGACGCTCTCTATCCCCAGCTGGTTGAGCTCCGTGACTTTGAGGTCTATCACTTCACCTGTCTCGTCGGTAGAATCATCAGCTACCACAACTCGAAGTTTGTCTCTCGGATAGTCGAGGAGTTTGAGAGCATCGAGGGTGTTGGCTACAACAAACTTTTCGTTGAAAGTCGCTATTAGAATTGAAATTAGGGGGGTCTCTCGAACTGTGGGGCTTTCTAGGCGAGACCTTGGATATCGAAGTGTGCTTAGGAAAAGGACAACGCTATAGTAGGAAAACAGGAGACCCGGTATGCTGAAAGCAACAGAAATCGCCGAAATGTAGATCCATGACTCCAACTTAGCACCCTACCCATAATTCGCCGAGGAGACGTTTCATAGGTGCCGAGGCTTTTTGATGGTTGTCAATGGCTTGAGCTGTTTGATCGTTTAACATGTCTTCGCTGTCTTCTTCTTGTTGGACAACACTGCAAAACACTATTAATTCCATACGCGAAGAGCGAGTCGTGTCCGTATATTTGGCTCTGAGAGCTGTCTTCCTCGATCGGGACGGTGTTCTGACACGAGAAAAAGCGGAATACGTCAAGACGCCGATCGAGCTTGAGATTCTGCCGGGGATCGGGCCGCCCTTGCGGGCTCTTCGAGAGCGGGGCTTTCGACTTGTCATTGTAACCAACCAGTCTGTCGTTGGAAGAGGACTAGCAACTCACGACGATTTAGGCCGGATTCACGAGAAGCTCCAATCGGAGCTGAAACGAATGGGATGTTATGTTGACGCCATCTACTACTGCCCACACCTGCCTGAGGAAGGATGCAAATGTCGAAAACCTGAGCCCGGCCTACTTCTAAAGGCTGCAAAGGACCTAGGGATCGACGTTAATGAGTCTTGGATGATCGGAGACAAGGAGATTGATCTGGAGGCCGCTAAGAGAGCGGGGTGTCGTGGTGTCCGGGTCGAGACGAACCGAGGGGACTTGCAACAAGCGGTCTCAACTATAATCCATGAGGAAGAGAAGACTGGAAGTGGCGAGACGGCATGAGCAAGATTCGCGCTAGAGCTCCTCTCCGAGTCAGCTATGCAGGAGGGGGAACCGATGTCCCGCCTTATCCTGGTTTGAAGGGTGGAGTTGTTCTCTCATCTACAATTCAGAATTATGCTTACTGCTCCATTACCCCTCGATCCGACGGGATGGTTACTGTCTCTAGGGAAGACCAGGATGTTTCCATAGGACCGGAGAGACTTGGTGAACTCAAAGGGAGTGGAGAGGTGGAGTTTGTCCGCGCGGTCGCGAAGCGGTTTGCTGTAGAGCAGGGTTTTGATGCTGGACTTAGGTACGACGCTCTGCCTGGGACCGGGCTTGGATCTTCGTCGGCTCTGTGCGTTGCTCTCATAGGCGCTTTCCGGGAATGGAAGGGAACGTCGATGACAGACTATGAGATAGCAAATCTTGCGTACGATGTTGAGAGGAAGGATGTTGGAATTCCTGGCGGCTTACAGGATCAGTACGCATCGACTTTCGGTGGTTTCAATCTCATCGAGTTCAAGAGAGACTCAAACATCGTCAATCCTCTCCGCATAAAGCGGGAAACCTTGAACGAGCTGGAATACAGCAGTCTCCTCTGCTTTACCGGCACCACCCGAAGGTCAGGTGGTATTCTTCAGAGGCAGATCGAGTCCTACGAACATAAAGACTCGAAAGTAATGGAAGCTCTCGAACGTATGAAGGAGTTAACGCTTGAAATGAAAGACTCCCTCCTCACCGGAAACCTTACTGAATTCGCTAGGCTGCTAAACTCTGAATGGATCACGAAGAAGGCCCTTGACTCTGCGATCTCAACCAACGAGGTCGATAAGCTCCTGCACGCCGCACGAGAGAGCGGGGCTATCGGAGGCAAACTTCTCGGCGCGGGGGGAGGAGGATTCTTGTTCCTCTACTGCGAGCCTGGCAAACAGGTTCACGTAGAAAAAGCGGTCGAAAGCCTCGGAGGCAAGGCCTTCCCTGTCAGATTCGATCTTGAAGGTTTGCAAACCTGGCGAAGCCCAAAGTAGGATTCAACAAGTGATGCAAAAATCCACAAAAGTTCACAAGCCAGCGATCGAGGATGATCACGAAGTGTCCGTGGCGCGAGACGCAATACGAAAGAGTGTCGAAACAAAACAACGGCTCGCTGAGGAGTGTCTCGACGATATCATTCAGATGGCCCACATTATAACGATTGCATTAAAGAAAGGTCGGAAGGTTGTCTTCTTCGGCAACGGTGGTAGTGCTGCCGACGCTCAACACATTTCGGCGGAGCTTGTCGGAAAATTCAAGAGGGCGCGACCTCCTCTTAGAGCATCCGCATTGACGACGAACACGTCCGTTCTAACAGCGATTGGTAACGACATCAGTTTCGACGAAATCTTCTCCCGTCAAGTCCAATCCACGCTGGAACCGGAGGATGTTGCCGTAGGTATCAGTACCAGCGGTCGCTCAGCGAACGTCATCAAAGGCGTCGAGGAAGCGCGGAGAATCGGAGCGAAGACAATAGCCCTCACCGGCTCTGGAGGAGGACTGCTCGGATCACTGTGCGACCACAGGGTGATTGTACCCTCGGACGATACTCAAAGGATACAGGAATGTCATATCATGATAGGCCACATCGTCTGCGAACTGATAGATGAGACACTTGCAGACGAGTCTCACGCGTAATAAGCTCCGAATTTCAGCCCGAACCTCAATCTGAGATGCAAACCCATACTTTCACTTTCCACATAACCCTTAAGTGGGAAAATTCGACACTCTTGACTGTCGCACGAGCTGAAAGCCTGTAGACGTGGTCATCCGTATGGTCCTTTCCAAGTTTCTCATCCAACTTCACCAGTCTATAGACAGAGTCAAGGAATACATCGGGCTGAGGGAAACTCAGGCCAAGCCCACGAAGTTGTCACGAATCGGCCTGGGTCTAACCGGCCTATTCTCAGTTCTGGCTGGGTTGTGGCTTGCGGCT
>WNGI01024320.1_pt1 | contig 15569 bp, 14 predicted proteins | sample 5400621 | NCBI WGS metagenome assembly WNGI01 (sample SAMN13153374, study PRJNA577476) | soil metagenome | isolation source: 20 cm soil or saprolite under Garry oak tree replicate 1 | place: USA:California | collected 2016-06-15 | reverse complement strand
TTCGGCGGCCACCTCGAGAAGAGCGGCTAAACAAGAGGCGGCCCGAGGCCACGCGAGCCCAGCCTCTGCGGAGGCGGTCAGGCGGAGGAGAGTGCGTAGTCTGCGGCCTCGTCGAGACTCATTGCCCGGCCCTCCGCCGAGGCTCGGTCCCAGGTTTCCGGGTCGCAGCACGCCTTCACGCTCTCGACGATCTCCCGGTGGTCGGGATCACCGGCCTCGTTGGGTGCAAGAAGCGAGAGGTGGAATGCGGCTGCAGCTACGAGCCGAGCAGCCCGCGCCGCGTCTCCCGTGGCCATGGCGATCCCGGCAAGCCGGAAGATCAGCTCAGCCGCGCGTACCTTCATGCCGAGCTCTTGTGCGAGGCGCAGGCTTTCCCGGGTGTGGCTGCCTGCCTCCTCCCACCGCTCCTCCCGATACGCCACCCGGCCGAGCCCCCCGAGCGCGAAGAGGATGTGCCTTTTGTCCCCGATCCCCGTGGCGATCTCGGCTGCCTCGGCGTACATGGCGGCAGCCTTGTTTGTATCCCCATCCAGCAGCGCCATCTCGGCGACGTTGACCAGCATGAGAGCGATCCGCGAGAGATCGCCGATCTGGCGGCGTAACTCCAGGCTCTCCTCAAAGTAGGCCCTCGCCCGCTCGTTCTCTCCCAGCAAGTGCACCACCCCGCCTACGTTGTTCAGAGCGATCGAGAGCGCAAAGTCGTCGCCTGCGGCGCGCGCGAGAGCGATCGCTTCCTCGCCCACGGCCAGTGCCTCCCGACGATCTGACGTGCTGCTGAGAGACTCGGCCCGAATGGCGCACAGGGTGGCGGCCACGATCGCGGCCCCCGCGCTGTCTCCCAGCTCCTTCGCGTACGCGAGGCCCGCTTCGAGCAGATCGAGGGCCTCCTCGTTCTCGTTCTGCTCGGCGGCGAGGTAGCCGGCCCCGTGGAGCACCTTGGCGCGGGCCTTCGACGGCTCGTCCGGGACGGCGTCGAGTGCTCGCCGCAACCGACGGCGGGCCTCTGTGACGTGGCCGTGCATGTACCAGAACAGCCACAGCGACCCCGCGAGCCTTACCGCGCCGTCGACGTCACCGTGGTGGAAGAACCAGTCGAGGCTCGTACGCAGGTTGTCGTGCTCGTCCTCCAGGCGTTCCAGCCAGACAGCCTGCTCGGCTCCTGTCAGGAACGGCTCGGCCTCCTCGGCGAGGGCGAGGAACCACTCCGCGTGTCGGCGACCGCTCGAGTCGGCCTGGCCCGAGTCTTCGAGCTGCTCGAGCGCGTATTCGCGGATCGTCTCAAGCATCCAGAAGCGGGCGTCGGTGTGGCGGACGAGGCTCTTGTCGACGAGCGACTGAAGCGTGTCGAGGTCGGCGCCGGTGACTGCCTCCGCAGCGTCGAGTGTGCAACCGCCGGAGAAGACGGCGATGCGCGCGAAGAGCTGCTTCTCGTCGCCGGCGAGAAGGTCGTGCGACCACTCGATCGTCGCGCGGAGCGTAAGCTGGCGCGCTTCCGCATCGCGGCCGCCTTTCAGGAGATCGAGGCGCTGGGCGAGCCGGTCGAGGATCTGCGGCGGGGTAAGGACACCGGTGCGGGCCGCGGCGAGCTCGACGGCGAGCGGGAGGTCGTCGAGGCGGCGACAGAGCTCGGCGGTCGTCTCGTCCGGATCAAGTCCGCTCCGCTCAGAGAAAAGCGTTACAGCCTCCGGCTCGGCGAGCGGCGGTACGGAGTACTCGACCTCGCCGCGCACGCGGAGCAGCTCGCGGCTGGTCACAAGCAGGTGGAGGTTCGGGCAGGCCTCGACGAGCGAGGCGAGCTCGGGCGCTGCTTCGATGACCTGCTCCAGGTTGTCGAGGAGGAGCAGTAGCTCCCGCTCGCCGATGTGGTCCGCGAGGCCGTCCTTCGCCCCGAGGGTCTGCCCGACCGTTTCGAGGACGAGTTTCTGGTCGCGGAGCACCGCAAGGCCGATCCAGAACACGCCGGCCTTGAAGTCTCCGACCAGCTCCGAAGCCGCCTCGATCGACAGCCGCGTCTTGCCCGATCCGCCCGGCCCGCTCAGCGTGACGAACCGATGCCCGCGCACCAGCTCCGCCACCTCAGCCGTCTCCTGCTCACGTCCGACGAACGAGGACGCCGGCCGCGGCAGGTTCGTATTGGAGATCGTCTTGAGGGGCGGGAAGCGTTCCTCGCCAAGCTGGAAGATCGCCACCGGCTCGGAAAAGTCCTTCAGCCGATGCTCGCCGAGGTCGGTAACGCCGCCGTTCAACAACGCCCGCGTTGCCGCCGACAACAGCACCTGCCCGCCGTGACCCGCGGCCGCGATCCGCGCCCCGAGGTGGACGTCCTCGCCGACGTAACCCTCCCCGGTTAGAAGCGGCTCGCCGGTGTGCAGCCCCATCCGGATCTGGATCGGACCCGGCTCGAGCGCCACATTCGTTGCCGCCGCAGCAGCGACCCCCGCCCGGGCATCGGCGAACACGAACAAGAACGCATCACCCTGCGTGTCTACCTCGACACCGCCCTCGGCGGAGAAGAGCTCGCGAAGCACTCGACGATGCTCTGCAAGCGCCTCTGCGTATGCCTCCGCTCCGAGTTCGTGCAGCAGCCGCGTCGACCCCTCGACGTCAGTGAACAGGAAGGTGACGGTCGCGCTTGGGAGCCGGCGCCGCATGCCAGGATGATCGCCGCCCATTGATCGTTAGTCCATAGTCGTTCTCGGTGCGGCGGTGCCGCGCGGGGCATCTAGGCTTCAGCCGTGGCGACGACGCAGAAGCCGGCGGCCGCGGAGGAGAACCCGCTTCTCGAGGGCCTGCGGCTTCGGCGCACGCCGGACCCATGCGCGCTCGTCATCTTCGGCGCCTCGGGCGATCTGACGAAGCGCAAGCTCTTCCCGGCGCTCTACTCGCTCGCGCTACGGCGGTTGCTGCCCGAGAAGTTCGGGATCGTCGGCGTCGCCCGCACCGAGGAATCGGACGACCAGTTCCGCGAGGCGATGAAGGCGGCGGTGCAGGAGTTCGGCCGCGACGACTTCCGCGACGAGACTTGGGACTGGCTCGCGGAGCGGACGCGCTACCTCGCGACCGACTTCTCCGCCGAGGAGGGCCAGCAGCAGCTCGTCAAGACACTGAATGAGCTCGACAAGGATTACGGCACCGGCGGCAACCGCGTCTACTACTTCGCCGTCCCGCCGAGCGCCATCGCGGCGCTGATCCGCGAGATCGGCGAGCACCGTTCGACCGAGGGCTGGACGCGTCTGATCATCGAGAAGCCGTTCGGGCGAGACCTCGCCTCCGCCCGGGAGCTGAACGCCGAGCTGCAGCAGAACTTCGACGAGAGCGAGGTCTTCCGGATCGACCACTACCTCGGCAAGGAAACGGTCCAGAACCTGCTTGCGCTGCGCTTCGCGAACGGGATCTTCGAGCCGATCTGGAACCGCCAGTTCGTCGACCACGTCCAGATCACCGTCGCCGAGTCGATCGGGATCGAGGCCCGCGCCGGCTACTACGAGCACGCCGGCGCGATCCGCGACATCTTCCAGAACCACCTCCTGCAGCTGCTCGCAATGACGGCGATGGAGCCGCCGATCGACTTCACCTCCGACTCGGTGCACAACGAGAAGGTGAAGGTGCTGCGCGCGATGCACACGCCGGCACCGAGGTCGGTGGTTCGTGGCCAGTACGGGCGCGGCTTCGTCGAGGGCGAGGAGGTCGCCGCGTATCGCGAGGAGGACGGTGTCGCGCCGGATTCCATGACCGAGACGTTCGTCGCCGCGAAGCTGTACATCGACAACTGGCGCTGGGCCGACACGCCGTTCTACGTGCGCATGGGCAAGCGCCTCGCGCGCCACGAGACGACGATCGCGATCCAGTTCAAGGCTGCGCCGCACCCGCCGTTCGAGGAGGCGGCCGCCGAGGGGTTGCGGCCGAACGTCCTCGTCGTCCACGTGCAGCCGGACGAAGGCGTCTCGCTGGCGATCGGCGCGAAGGTGCCGGGGCAGGGGATGACGATCCGCACCGTGCATATGGACTTTCTCTACGGCGGCGCGTTCCGCACGGGGATGCCCGAGGCGTACGAGCGCCTGATTCTCGACACGATGCTCGGCGACTCGACGCTGTTCACCCGCACGGACGAGGTCGAGGAGCAGTGGAAGCTCGTCGACGCGATCATCGCCGGCTGGCAGCGCGACAACCCGGCCTTCCCGAACTACCCCGCGGGCTCGTGGGGCCCGCCCACCGCCGACGAGCTCATGCAACGGGACGGACGGTCGTGGCGACTTCCGTGAACGAGCTGAGCTGGCTCGGCGAGGACGTCTGCCTCGCCGACGTCGACACCGCGCTCGCCCGGCTGCGGGCGAAGGCTGCGGACGAGGCAGCGAGCATGCGCACGTCGGTGATGACGCATATCGCGTGGGTGCCCTACGGGTGGAGGGAGCAGGCTCGCGCCGCACTGGCCGGAATGGCCGAGCTGCACCCCTCGCGGACGATCGTCCTCTTCCCGGAGCCGAATGCGGACGACAACCGGATCGACGCGCGCGCGGAGGTCGAGCGGTGGGAGGTTCCCGACACCGACCGGGGCCTCGTGACCGAGGTGGTCGAGCTCACGCTGCGCGGCGCTCGGGCGAAGGCGCCGGCGAGCATCGTAGAGCCGCTCCTCATCTCGGACCTGCCGGTCTTCTTACGCTGGCGCGGCGAGCCGCCCTGGGACGCGCCGGAGCTCGAGCAACTGGTCGGGGTGACCGACCGGCTGATCGTCGACTCGACCGAGTGGGACGACGTGCCCGACTCGTACCGGCAGCTGGCGGAGCTCTTCCCGCGCTGCGCCGCCTCGGACATCGCGTGGGCGAGAACATCACGCTGGCGCTCGCACCTGGCGACGATGTGGCCGGGGATTGCGGAGGTGCGGACCGTGCGCGTCCGCGGGACGGCGGCGCAAGCGTGGCTCCTGTGCGGCTGGCTGCGCTCGCGGCTCGGGCGGGAGGAGATCGCAGTCGAGCATGATCCCGCGGAGAGGCTCGAGCGCATGGCGCTCGACGGCGAGGCCGTGCCACTTCCTCCCGGCGACCCACCGACGCCGAGCGACGTCCTCTCCGACGAGCTCGAACGCTTCACGCCGGATCCGGTCTACGAGGCCGCCGTGCTCGCCGCCACCGCTTCAGGCCCGTAGGCGGGACACCGCAGCGAACCGTTCCTTGTAACAGACTGTTACAAGCTTTCACTGTGCCGTTCCGGCACGAAGTCTTGACCGTTCCGTGACGCCTGACACGCGAGTCAGTCGCGGAGAGCCGTTCCAATCGCCGAGATGAATCGCTGCGTCGGACGCGCTGCGGGCCAAATGGGGCTCTACAGGCCGAGTTACGAGCAGGTGAGGGTCCTCGTCCACACGGCTCGGCGCTTTCGCCGGCAGGGCCGCAAGCCTGTCTCGACTGTCGCGCTGCAGGTGGCATTTCGGGTGAGGCCACCTGACGCAATCCTCCTCCACTTCCTCGCACCGCCGGCGCCGCGGCTTCGTGACCGCGCACCTCCCAAGTAACAGTCTGTTACTAGGAAAGGCGGGTCCGGTCGAGCCCCGCCAGCAGCGATTCGAGCAGGCGGCCGGCAGCGAAGACGCGGGCGTCTTGCCCCGCCCGGGCGGCGAGCTGGACCGAGGCGGGCAGGCCGTCCTCTGCCGGGCCGCACGGGAGCGCGAGCGCCGGCCAGCCGAGCGAGCTGATCGGGTACGTGAGCGAGATCGCCACCGCCCGGATCTCGACCTCGTCGACCTCTGCGGGCGGTGCGACGAACGGTACGGTCGGTGTCACGAGCAGGTCGAGCTCGCCGACGGCCTCGGCGACGCGCTCGAGGTAGTCGGCGCGCTCACGCTCGGCCGCGGCGGCCTCCTCGTCGCGTACCTGCAGGCAGCGCTCGACCTTGCCGCGAACGTTCTCGCCGTACAGCTGCTCGTTGCCCGGGAAGAGTGCCCGGTGGACATCCGCCACCTCGCGCATGAAGTCGGCCCGGTTGGCGGGCGCGAGCGGCAGCGCGAGCTCGCGCCGGCGCGGGAAGAGCGCCGCGATCTCGTCCACGCGCTGCCGCACGAGCGGCTCCGCCTGGTCAAGCCACGCGATGCCCACCTCGAGCTCCTCCAGCGACTCGAGCTCGACCGGCTCGAAGTCCGGCGCGAGCGCCCGCAGCAGCCGTTCGCACCCCTCGACCGAGGACGCCATCGGGCCCACGACGTCGTAGCTCGGCGCGAGCGGGAAGCAGCCCTCGACGGAGACGAGCCCGTGCGTCGGCTTGAACCCGACGTTGCCGCACCAGGCCGCGGGAATCCGGATCGATCCCGCTGAGTCGCTCCCGAGCGCGAGCTCGACGTCACCCGCCGCAATCGCCGCGGCGGAGCCGCCGCTCGAGCCGCCCGCGAGCCGTCCCGGCGCGACGGGGTTCGGAACCGTGCCGTAGTGCGCGTTCTGCGAGGAGATCCCGTAGGCGAACTCGTGGAGGTTCGTCTTCCCGGCGACCGCGTAGCCCGCCTCCTCGATCAGCCGCACCGCGTCCGCGTTGACAGCCGGAACATGGTCGGCGAACAGCGCGGAGCCGTACGTCGTCGTCAGTCCCGCCGTGTCCAGGAGGTCCTTGACCGCCACCGGCTCGCCCGCGTCCGCCTCGTCCAGGCGCGCCAGCCAGATCCCTTCCACTACTGGAAGTGGAGGTACAGGAACGCGACCCCGATGCAGCCGGCGAAGAGCAGGACGAAGACGCCGAACAGCAGCCAGCCGAGGCGGACGTTTCGGCGCGCGAGCTCGGGATCCATCAGACGACCGCGTCCACGGCGAGCGCCGCAAAGAGCAGCGCGAGGTACAAGAGCGAGTAATGGAAGAGGAGCATCGCGCTGCGCGGCGTCGTGTCGCGCCGCAAGCGCTCGGCGAGCCAGACGAAGACGGCACCGAGCGCCAGCGCACAGACGACGTACAACGGCCCGGCTCCTCCCCAGCCCCACGGCAGCAGCGTCGCCGCCACGAGGACAAGCGAGTAAAGGACGATCTGGCGCGCCGTGGCCCGGTCGCCGCGGACGACCGGCAACATCGGTACGCGCGCGTTCGCGTAGTTGTCCTTGAGCAGCAGGGCGAGAGCCCAGAAGTGCGGCGGCGTCCAGATGAAGACGATCGCGAAGAGGAGCAGCGCCGCGATTCCGACGTGCCCGGTCGCGGCGGCCCAGCCCACGAGCGGCGGCACGGCGCCGGCAGCTCCGCCGATCACGATGTTCTGCGAAGTCGACCGCTTCAGCCAGCGCGTGTAGACGATGACGTAGAACAGACCGCCCACCAGGGCGAGGACGGCCGTGAGGACGTTCACCGCGCTCGCGAGCAGGACGAAAGAGAACGCCAGCAGCGCGAGCCCGAACTCGAAGGCGCGACTCGGCGGGACGCGGCCCGAAGCGACCGGACGCGAGCGCGTCCGCTTCCCCATCAGGGAGTCGATGTCGCGGTCGAGCACGTGGTTGAGCGCCGATGCGCCGCCGCAGGCGAGCGCCAGCCCGACCATCGCGGCTACCGCGAGCCCCGTCCCGGGCCAGCCTCGCGCCCCGGCGATCATCCCGCAGAAGCCGGTGACGAGCAGGAGCGACATGATCCGCGGCTTCGTCAGCGCGACGTAGTCGCGCCAGGAGCGCTCTAGGCTGGAAACGCCCGCGGCGAAGCCGCGGGCGTCCGGCCGAACTTCGTCGCCTTCGGCGACCTGGGTCACGCGCTCGCCGCGGAAACTCTGCGCAAACACGACCACGAGCGCCGCCAGCGCGAAGGCCGCAAGCCCGGAGTGCATGTGCGGCCCGGGAACCGCCGCGGCAGCAGCGAATAGCGCCGCGGCCGCAAGTGCCGCCGGCACGAGCCGCCGGTGCGCGCACCAGGCCGAGACCACGAGCGCGGCGAGCGGCGGAGCCACGAGCGCCGCCAACAGCCGATGCGCCGTCCCCAGGCCTTCCGCCCCGGAGACGACCGCAAGCAGGGTTCCGCCCGCAGCGACAAACGCCGACAGGCGCAACCAGGGGCCAGGCGCGAGCTCGGTCCTCACTGCGGCTGCTCCGCGAGGCGCCGCCGCAGATCGCGCAACGGCCGCGCGCTCGTCACGTAGGGGACGCTGTCGAAGTTGTGCGCCGGCGGCGGCGAGGTCGTGTACCACTCGAGCGTGTCGGCGAGCCACGGATCGTTGCCCGCGCGTACGCCCTTGCGGAAGACGTTCGTCCGCCACACGTTGATCAGGAAGACGAGCGTCGCCAGCGCCATCACGCCGGACCCGATCGACGAGATGAGGTTGTAGGCCTCCCAGAGCCCACCCTGGTGGTACGTGTAGATCCGCCGCACCATCCCGAGCAGCCCGAGCATGTGCTGCGGCAGGAAGGTGAGGTTGAACCCCACGAACAGCAACCAGAAATGCCACTTGCCAAGGCGTTCGTCGAGCATACGACCGAACATCTTCGGCCACCAGTAGTAGAGGCCGCCGAAGAAGCCGAAGGCCGAGCCGCCGAACAGGACGTAGTGGAAGTGGGCGACGACGTAGTACGAGTCGTTCAGCTGCCAGTCGACCGGGAACGCGGCGAGGAAGATCCCCGACAGGCCGCCCATCGTGAAGAGCGCGATGAAGCCGAGCGCGAACAGCATCGGCGTGTCGAAGATGAGGTTGCCGCGCCAGGTCGTCGCGAGCCAGTTGAAGATCTTGATCCCGGTCGGGACCGCGATCACCATCGACGAGAGCATGAAGAACGAGTCGAGCCCGACCGGCAGCCCGGTCGTGAACATGTGGTGGGCCCACACGAGCATCGAGAAGAACCCGATCGCGATCGTCGAGAACGCGACTGCCTTGTAGCCGAAGATCGGCTTGCGCGAGAAGACCGGCAGGATCTCCGAGATCATCCCGAAGACGGGCAGAACCATGATGTAGACCTCTGGGTGCCCGAAGAACCAGAACATGTGCTGGTAGAGCACGATGTTCCCGCCCTGCGACGGGATGAAGAAGTGCGTCCCGACCGTGCGGTCGAGCAAGAGCAGCGTCACGCCCGCCGAGAGCGCCGGCAGCGCGAGGAGCAGGAGGATCGCGTAGGTCTCGATCGCCCAGACGAAGAGCGGCATGCGCATCCATGTCATGCCGGGGGCCCGCATGTTGTGGATGGTGACGATGAAGTTGATCGCCCCCAGCAGCGAGGACAGCGTGAGGATGTGGATGCTGAGGATCCAGTAGTCCTGGCCGTGGCCGGGGCTCGCGAAGGGGAGGTTCTCCGAGAGCGTCGGGTACGACCACCAGCCGGCGTGGGCCGCGCCGCCCTTCGCGAACCAGCTCAGCCAGAGCACGATGCCCCCGAGCAGGAAGAGCCAGTACGAGAGCGCGTTCAGGCGCGGGAACGCCATGTCGCGGGCTCCGATCATCAGCGGCACGAGGAAGTTGGCGAAGCCGGCGAGGATCGGGATGACGACGAGGAAGATCATCGTCGTGCCGTGCATCGTCATGACCTCGTTGTACGAGTTCTTCGTCAGGAACGCCTCGCTCGGTGTCGCGAGCTGTGTGCGCATGAGGAGCGCGAGGATCCCGCCCGCGACGAACCACACGAGCGAGGTCGCGATGTACAGGATCCCGATCCGCTTGTGGTCGACCGTGACCAGCCAGCTCGCGACGCGGCCGCTCTTCCACCCGACCGGGTAGGCCGCTTCCGACCTAGCCGCCACTCGTCGCTCCCACGGGCTGAGCCTTGTAGATGTGCCTCTTGACGTAATAGATGAGGTGGTTGATCTCTGCCTGGGTCCAGGTGTCGCCGACCGGCGGCATCGACCCCCGCGTGCCGGTGAAGCCGTTGCGGAGGATGCCCTCCAGCCCCGACTTCTGCGTGAGCAGCGAGTTGTTGGCGATCGCCGGGGCGTAGCCGCCCTGCCCGAGGTTGCCGTGGCAGGTCGCACAGACGCCGTTCCAGATCTGCTTGCCGATCGTCTCCTGCCAGGTCGCGAGGTAGTGCCGGTAGGCCCGCTGCGAGTCGGCCACGACAGTCGCGCGCATGGAAGCGTGGAATACGCCGCAGAGCTGAGCACACTGGCCGTCGTAGCTCCCGGGCGAGTCCGCCCGGAACCAGAAGTGGTTGACCCGGCCCGGGATCGCCTGGATCTTGCCGCCGAGCGCCGGGACCCACCAGCTGTGGATAACGTCCGGCGACACGACCTTGAGGTCGACGACCGAGCCCACGGGGACGTGGAGCGTCCCGATCGAACGCGCCTGGTTCGGGGAGTCGGTGTAGTCGAACTGCCAGTAGTACTGGTGGCCCTCGACCGTGACGTGGATCGGCTCGGCCGCGGCCGGCGCGGAGCGGATGGTCGGGAGCTCGTAGAACACGAAGGCGGCGATGATCGCGAGGATCACCACCGGGAACGCGGTCCAGATCAGCTCGAGCCGCGTGTGCCCGTGCACCTGGGCGCCCTCGACCGCGCGAGCGCGGCCGCGGCTCCGGTACTTGAAGACGAAGACCACGAGCAGCCCCTCGACGAGAACGAAGATCGCGGCCGTGAAGCCGAGGATGAGGTAGTACGCGTGCTGGGTGTGCACCGCGTTCGGCGATGCCGGGGTGACCGGGGTGAAGCCTCCGTTCCCGGCTGCGGCGACGCCGGCCGTCGCGAGCGCGACAAACACGGCGAAAACGACGGACAGCAGCTTGCAGCGCACCCGCCGGGCATTCTATGAACGTGCCCCAGCGCACGCGGATCGAACTGCCGGAGCACGTGCCGCCCGTCTTCGAGGTCTACGTCGGCGGCGTCCGGCAGGTGCCCGGACGCGACTTTCTGGTCGAGGGACGGTCACTCGTCTTCCCGCGTCCGCTCGCCCAGGAGGGCCGCCTCGGCTTCTGGCGCTGGGCGTCGATGTGGCTCGGGATCGCCGGCACATACCGCAAGCACGAGACGGTCGACGTCGCCTACGAGGCCGGCGGGCGCCGCGAGGAGCCGTACGAGTCAGACTGAAGCCGCGGCGAGCTCGGGCTGGCGCACGCCGTCTTCGAGCAGCGCGGCCACGGTCTCGGAGAACACGTCGCGCATCGGCGCGTAGACAGGGCGAAAGTCAACCGCGCCGTTCAGCTCGAGGACGACGAAGCCGCCGTTCGGGGTCGGCAGGAGGTCGACTCCCACGAGATCCGCGCGAGCTGCCCGCGCCGCAGCGAGGGCGAGGGCCCGGGCGAGCGGCGGCGGCTCGACCGGCTCGACCTGCGTGCCGAGGGCGGCGTTCGTCCGCCACTCGCCGCTCCGGGCGATCCGGCACGCGGCGCCGACGAGGCTCCCGCCGGCCACCACGAGTCTCATATCCCAGCCGCGCGGCTCGACGAGCTCCTGCGCGAGCGCGCCGTGCTCGCGGAACCACGGCTTCCGCTGCAGCCGGACGAGCGCCGCGTCGAGCTCCTCCGCGGTCGAGCACCGCACGACGTCGCGTCCCCAGCTGCCGAACCGCGGCTTGAGCACGACCGGGAGCTCGGGGACGAGCGTGGGGAGCGTCGGGCTGAGGAGCGTGGTGTGCGGATGCGGCAAGCCGGCGAGCCGAAGCGCGCGCGCGGTCAGCAGCTTGTCGTGGGCGACGACGAGGGATCCGGGAGGATTGCGTACGTCCACGCCGCCGGCCGCGAGCCGCTCCAGCTCGCCGGTGCCGCGCTCGATGCCGTCGAGCCCCTCGCGCACGTCGAGCCTCGCCAGCGCGACGTCCCCCGGCTCGAGGGACGTCAGCGCCGTGTGCGGGTCGACCAGCTCGGAGTCCAGCCCCCAGGCGCGCGCCGCGGCGACCAGCGCCTCGTTCGTCGTGCTGCGCCGATGGGCGACGACGGCGAACTTCATGCCGAAATCGTGCGGAGCGAAGAGGCTCTGGTGGGGCGCGATCCGGTGAAGCGGTGGTGTCGGACTCGCTACCTGGCCGCAGCGGCGTTTGCCGCCTTTGGCACCGGCTCCAACCGGTAGCCGACGCCGTAGCGCGTCTGGATGAAGGTGTGCGTAGAGGCCCGGCGATCGACCTTCTCGCGGAGGCGGCGCACGAAGACGTCCACCGTCCGGTCGCGGTGCGACTCGCGGCGGCCCCAGAGCTTCTGCAGCAGTTCGTCGCGGGTGACGACGCGGCCGCGGTCGAGCGCGAGCTGGTAGAGGAGACGGAACTCCGTCGGCGTCAGCTCGGCGCTGCGGTCGTCGACGTAGGCCTGCACCTCGAGCGGGTCGATCCGCAGCTCCTCGATCTCGATCGGCTCGCCGCGAGGTGTCTCCTCCCGGCGCATCGCCCGCCGCGACGCTGCGCGCACGCGCGCCACGAGCTCCTTCATCGAGAACGGCTTCACGAGGTAGTCGTCGGCCCCGATCTCGAGCGCGTGCACGCGGTCGTGCTCGGTGCCGCGGGCGGAGACGACGACGATCGGCGTGCCGATTCCCTCGTTCCGGGCCGTCTCGATCAGCTTCCAGCCGTCGACGCCGGGAAGCATCAGGTCGAGCACGCAGACGTCCGGCTTCTCGTAGCGGAGCCGCGCCAGCCCCTGCGTCCCGTTACCGACTGAGACGGGGTCGAAGCCGGCTGCGCCGAGATGCCGCGCCATCCCCTGCGCGATCACCTCGTCGTCCTCGACGATGAGAACCTTGGGCATGCTTGCGTCCATTATCGGCTGCGGCCCCGTTGGCGAAGGGTAGACGGATGGTGAAGAAGTGGTGAACGAGGAGCGGGTCAGGGCCGTCGTAACGGGGAGCGACGAGCCCATCGTCGTCCTCGACAGCGAGCGCCGGATCGTGGCGGTCAGCGACGCAGCCGCGAGCGCGCTCGGCGACGCCGCACCGGGGCGCCGGCTCGGCGAAGAGCAGGCAGCGGCGCATCCGAACCTCCTTGTCCTCTTCCTCGAGTCGCCACCCGAGCTGCCCGCCTACCAGGAGCTTCGGGCCGGCTTCACCGCGGCGGTCTCGCACGAGCTGCGTACGCCGCTCGCGCGACTGCTGGTGCTGCTCGAGAGTGCGACCCTGCCCGGCTCCGACGTCGGCGAGCTGATGGAGCAGGCGCGACAGGAGGTCGAGCAGGCACGCGAGTTGATCGACGACGTGCTCTTCCTCGGCGAGCTCGAGACGGGCCGCGAGGTGGTCGCGCTCGGCACCACCGAGGCGCAGCCGATCGTGGAGGAGGTCGTCGCCTCGTTCGAGGACCGCGCGAATCACGCCGAGATCGCGCTGGAGGTCAGGGCCGACAACGGCGTCGAGCTGCCGCTGCGGCCCCGGATGTTGCGCGTCGTGCTCGAGAACCTGCTCGCGAATGCGATCCGCTACGCCGGGCGGGGAAGCAGCTGCATCGTCGGGGTGGCCGCCACCCGCGACGGCCCGGTGCTCACGGTCGCGGACGACGGGAAGGGTGTCGGCGCAGCCGACCTGCCGCGCCTGTTCGAGCGCTTCTACCGCGGCGACCAGGCGCGCACGAGCCGCGGCACAGGGCTCGGCCTCGCGATCGTGAAGCACGTCGTCACCGCAGCGGGCGGCGAGGTGGAGGCAACGAGTGAGCCCGGCCGCGGGCTCGAGATCCGCGCCCGCTTTCCCCGCAGCTGAGTGACCAAGTAACAGTCTGTTACTTACTTGGACAGTGGCGCGAACGGACATCGCCGACTCGCTGCCATCTCCTTTCCACGGCGGCTAGTAACAGTCTGTTACTAGGAAAGACAGGTCCGGGACTTTTAGCCGAAGCGGCCGGTGACGTAGTCCTCCGTCCGCTTGTCGGACGGAGCCGTGAAGATTTTCTCGGTCTCGTCGTACTCGATCAGCTCGCCCCAGCGCTCGCCCTCCTCGCCGCGCGAGATCGAGAAGAAGGCGGTCATGTCGGCAACGCGGGCCGCCTGCTGCATGTTGTGCGTGACGATCACGAACGAGTACTCGCTCTTGAGCTCGTGCAGGAGCTGCTCGATCTTCTGGGTCGCGATGGGATCGAGCGCCGAGGCCGGCTCGTCCATGAGGACGACGTCCGGCTCGACAGCGATGGCACGTGCGATGCAGAGGCGCTGCTGCTGCCCGCCGGAGAGGCCGAGAGCGCTCGCCTTCAGCCGGTCCTTCACCTCGTCCCAGAGAGCCGCCTGCGTGAGCGCGCGCTCGACGCGCTCCTCGAGGTTGTCCTTCATCCCGAGCACCTTGAGTCCCCAGGCGACGTTGTCGTGGATCGACTTTGGGAACGGGTTCGGCCGCTGGAAGACCATGCCGATCGTGCGGCGCACCGCGACCGGGTCGACGTCCTTGGCGGCGATGTCCTGGCCGTGGTAGCGGATCGTGCCCGTCTGGCGGAAGCTCGGGACGAGGTCGTTCATCCGGTTGAGGCAGCGGATGAAGGTGGTCTTGCCGCAGCCCGACGGCCCGATGATCGCGGTGACGAGGTTCCTGTAGACCCCCATCGACAGGTCCTTGAAGGCCGCCTTGGTGCCGTAGATCGCGGTCAGGTCCTGGATGTCGAAGACCTGTTGGAGCCGCTCGCGCGGCGGCAGCGGCTGACGCTTCGGCTCGACGCGCACGGCGGCCTCGATCGTACTCGACACGGACATGGCTTCTCCCTTCAGCGGGCTGTTCACTTGAACGCCCGCGCGAGCTTGCGACGGCTACGAGTGGCGAGCCACCGCGCTCCGAGGCTCGCGAAGAGGATGAACAGGACCAAGACGAGCGCCGCCGCCCAGGCCATGGCGTGGCTGGTCGGATCGGCCTGCTCGGAGAGCTCGAAGATCGAGACTGGAATCGTCTGGAGGGGCTGAGCCGGGTTCGCGTGCGTCCCGGCCGCGGCGAGCGAGTTGACCAAGAGCAGCGGCGCGGTCTCACCCGCGACGCGCGCGACTGCGAGCGTCGCGCCGGTGAGCACGCCGCCGATCGTCTGCGGGAGGACGATGCCGAGTGTGGCGCGCCAGCGCGGCGCCCCGACGCCGAGGGCCGGTGGGCGACCACGATCAGGCCGTAGACGAAGATCCCGATCACGATCGCCGGCACACCGGCGAGGACGTCGAGCGTCAGGTTGACGGCGCTCTTGATCGCCCTCGGCGCATACTCGTTCACGTAGATGGCGATCAGGATCCCGAAGGGCAGCGCCATCAGCGTGGCGAGGCCGACGACGACGAACGTGCCGACGAAGGCGTTCGCGAGACCCTGGTGAACCCTCGGGCCGGCGAAAGCCCCGACATACGGCTTCGTGAAGAAGTCGAGACTCAGTGCGCTCGCTCCGCGCTTGGCCACCGACCAGACCACGACGCCGAGGAAGAAGACGGCCAGCGCGGCAGCGAGCCACGCGAGCAGCACCATGAGACGGTTGACGACCCGCCGCCTCCGGAGCCGATCGTTGGGCCGCTGCAAGGCGCTCAGATCCGCCGCGCTCACCGGTGCCCCCCGAGACGCCGCGTCGAGCGCCGCACGATGAGCTGCGCGAGCAGGTTCACGAGGATAGAGAAGACGAGCAGGATGAGCGCGCAGCCGATGAGCGCGGAGGTCTCGAGCCCGGAGGACGCGCCCTGGGCGTTGTTGGCGATGATCCCGGCCAGCGAGTAGCCCGGGTTGAAGAGGTTCACGCTGATGCCCGTGACCGCCCCGATCACCAGTGCGACGGCGATCGCCTCGCCGATCGCG
>WNGI01002656.1_pt1 | contig 15570 bp, 14 predicted proteins | sample 5400621 | NCBI WGS metagenome assembly WNGI01 (sample SAMN13153374, study PRJNA577476) | soil metagenome | isolation source: 20 cm soil or saprolite under Garry oak tree replicate 1 | place: USA:California | collected 2016-06-15 | reverse complement strand
GCGTCGCACTTCATCGAGGATGCCTTCCGCGTCCAGCTTGCTTTTCAGCCGCTTGAGCGCGCGATCCACTGGTTCGCCTTTTCGAACAATGACTTCTGGCATCAATTCACCTCGATTCCGAAAAATTCGCCCATTCCGAGCGTGGACAGTAATTTACTCCGACCGTCTACGCCCCGTCAAATGGCGTCTGGGAAGGCCCCAGGCCGCCCACGAAGGAAATTCAGCCGCCAAAGCTAGCTCGCTGTCGCCGGCTTGGTTTGTTTGGAAGTGATTTCGCGTTGAAGGCTGGTTTTGCTCCCGCCGCGGGCGCGAGTCCACCAAAGGACAATGGGCGAGGCAATGAAGATGGAGGAGTAGGTCCCGACGGCTACCCCGATGATGATAGCCAGGGAGAAATCGCGCAGGACCGCGCCGCCGAACAAGAAAAGACACAGAATCGGGATCAACGTGACGGTGCTGGTAAGAATAGTCCGGCTCAGCGTCTGATTGATGCTTTCGTTCATGATCTGTTCAATCGACCCTTTGCGGCCGCTGGCTAAACCTTCGCGAATCCGATCGTAAACAACGATGGTATCGTTAATGGAATAGCCGGCGATGGTAAGCACAGCGCCAACCATGGTGAGGGTAAGCTCGCGGTGCAGCAGCGAAAACATACCAACCGTGATCAAGACGTCGTGCAACAGCGCGACAATCGCGCCCACGGCGAAGGAAAGTTCGAAGCGAAGGGTCACAAAAATCAAGATGCCGAGAATACCGAGCCCGAGCGCAACAAGGGAGCTGCGCGCCAGCTCACCACCGACCAGTGCGCCGACCCGTTCCGCGCCTTCCACTTTAAACTGGGCCTGCGGCATCGCGGTCATGATTTGTTTTTCGACCGCATCGCTGGTGTGCAAAGGGGTGCGCACGGTGATGTAATATTTCCCGCCCTGGTTCGATTCCTGGATCGCCGCGTCCGCCAGATTGATTGGTTGCAACGCCGCCCGCACTTTCCCGACCTCGATCGCCTGTGGTGAGCTCAGGGTAATCAAGTCGCCGCCGCGGAAATCGACGCCGAAGTTCTTTTCGCCGCGAAGATAAAAGGAAGTCGCACCCGCCGCGATGAGCGCGAGCGAGCACATGCAGGCGAGAAAGCCTTTACCCAGGAAGTTAATGTTCTGCGAGGAAATGAGATGCAGCATCGAAATCTTTTTCAAGCGGCCGGTATCGACGAAGAATTCAAAGATGTTGCGCCCAACAATGAGGGCGGTGAAAAGAGACGCCAAAATTCCGAGCGTGAGGGAAATGGCGAAACCTTTGACCGGACCGCTCGCTTTCCAAAACAAAATGACTGCGGTGATCAACGTGGTTACATTGGCATCAAAGATTGAACTGAACGCCTTTTCGTAAGCCGCCTGGACCGCAATCTTGAGCGATTTGCCAAGCGCAAGTTCTTCACGCAAGCGCTCATACACTAAAACGCTGGCATCGACCGCGAGACCGATCGTCAAAATAATTCCGGCAATGCCCGGCAAAGTCAGAACGAAGCGGAACATGGTCAGCGCGCCGATCAGCAAAACAATGTTCACCAGCAGCGCCAGGCAGGCGATGATGCCGGCAAAGCGATAGTAAATCGCAACGCACACCAGCGTAATGGCCAGACCGACAAGGCCGGCCAGAATGCTGGCCTTGATCGAATCAGCCCCGAGCGTTGGTGAGACACTGCGTTCTTCCTCGATGCTCACGGGCGTTTGCAAGGGATTCTCCAAAACGCTGGCGAGACCACGCGCTTCTTTTTCGGTGAAATGACCGGTGATCACCGCGTCGCCGCCATAAATGGCATCGCGAATAACAGGCGCAGATTGGATGACGCCATCCAGGACGATCGCGAACCGATGACCTTTGTATTGCTCGGTGATCTGCCCGAATTTCTTTGCACCCTCGCTGTCGAACTTCAACTGTACGGTCCAGCCTTCATTGCCGTAATAGGCATGTGATTCACTCACCCGATCGCCACCGAGGTCGGCTTTCTTTTTCACCAGCAAACGCTCGGTTGTCGCTTTCTCATTCTCTTCCCCCGCGTGTCTGTAATTTTCGATTTTGTATTCCGGCGGTACTACCTCAGTTCCGTTGTCGATTGCCCTCAGTCGTTCGCCGTTATCTGGATAAACCAGCCGGAATTCGAGTTTGGCTACTTTTGAAAGTTGTTCGCGCGCCTCCTGAATCTTCGCGGTATCGAGTCCCGGAATCTGGACCAGAATTCGGTCCTGGCCAACCGGGCTGATGATCGGTTCGCCTGCGCCGAAATAATCGACCCGCTTGCGGATCACTTCGACGGCCTGATCGAGCAAACCGGGCGTAATTGGCTTGTCCTTATCGACTTGCTGGAGCTTGATCAGAAACGAGGTGCCGCCCTTGATGTCGAGGCCGAGGGCAATCTTTTTGTCCGGTGGCCAGATCGTGGCGATACTAAATGCGACTAACATCGCCGCCAGCAGGGTAGCAATGAGCCGTTTTCGTAGCCCGTAATCAGTGGCGAAATACCAGCCGAAGAGGATGAGCAACAACAGCCCGATGAAAAACGTGAACGCGGGACTCATTCCAATTGCCAATTGCTGCTTGCTGGTTGCTGATTGTCGATCTTGGCGGTCATCGGCACATCAGAGACTCCATTACTCCAACACTCCATCACTCCGCTGCTTTCGCGACACTCGCGATGGCCGACTTTTCCATCTCGATCTTCACGTTATCGGCAACTTTTACGATCACGGTGGAATCTTTCACATTGGCGATAAGACCGTGAATGCCTGAACTAGTTACGACGCGATCGCCGGTCTTGAGCGCGCTGATTAATTGCTGCTGTTCTTTTTGCCGGCGCGCCTGCGGACGAATCCCAATAAAATAGAAGATGATCAGGACAAAGATAAGCGGGACAAAAAGATTGAATCCGCCGCTGGGACTGGCGGCGTTGCCAGGCGGGCCGGTCTGCGCTTGGGCTAAGAGCGTGAGCAAAATCATCAGGTAGTAGACGGGAGTCCGAGCTTAATCTTACTCGCGCCGCCTGCAATTTTTTAGTTGGAGGAAGAAGCTTGCGACTATCACCACTCAAATTTTCAGAAGGAAATCCCAATCGCTGCGATTAATTCACTGCGCCCCTTCAATCAGGTCGAGATAAAAATACACATTGCGCCCGTGATTAAACACAGCCTTGGTATCTTCTCCGCTGGCGGCTAGCCGTTGCCTTTAAGATTCGATGTTTGACACCACGGCCACGAGAGGGTTCAAGGACGGCATCCGCATCTAATCATGCACAGCTCATACAAGCCGCGGGCTTTTTTAACGCTAATCGCCGCTGCTGCGCTCGCGCCATTCCTCTATAAAGCCTTTAATGCTGACGATCCGCTTTTCCTTTGGATGGCCCAGCAGATCGCCAAACATCCACTCGATCCCTACGGCTTTGATGTGAACTGGTCTTCGTTTACGCAACCAATGTCGTTGGTCATGCAAAATCCGCCGCTTTGTTCGTACTATATCGCGGCCGTCGCAAGCGTCTTCGGTTGGAGCGAACTGGCGCTGCACTCCGCTTTTTTCTTTTGGGCGGTATTGTCGGTCTTGGGAACGTTTGCACTTGCGCGCCGCTTCAGTCGCGAGCCGTTCTTCGCTGCGCTGGTCACAATCTTCACTCCCCTATTTCTTGTTTCGGCGACCAGTGTGATGTGTGACGTGATGATGCTGGCGCTTTGGCTATGGGCGCTGGAATTCTGGTTTGCTGGTCTGGCTCGCCAACAATCGTGGCGTTTGCTCGTTTCGGCAGGGCTAATTTCTGCCGCTACCCTGACGAAGTATTTTGGAATTAGTCTCGTCCCCTTACTCGCTGCTTACACGCTGGCACGAGATCGACAGTTTACGATGCAACTTATAGTTCTGTTGCTCCCCCTGGCCGTCCTTTTCACTTACGAAACCCTGACAGACGACGCCTACGGTCACGGGCTTTTTAGCGAAGCAATGATCATTTCTTCCACTGTCTCATCGATAACACGGCCGTCGCATCTCGCTCAGTTGCTGACTGGCCTGACGTTTGGTGGTGGATGTCTGATCAGCGCGCTATTTTTTGCGCCATTTTCAAGTAGAAAATTCTGCCTGCTCGCGGCAGTTGGTTATCTTGCCTTTACTGCCGCGTTTTATTTTTTTGTGGTGCGGGGCCTTCATCTGGAAACCAGCAAAACTGCCGTTTGGCTCGAGGGCGGCCTCTTTGCCACGGTTGCGGCTGGCATTCTAGCCCTGGCGGCGATCGATCTTGTGCAAAAAAAAAGCGCAGATGCAGTGTTGTTGTTTCTGTGGGTCGGAGGCACGTTTTGTTTCGCCGCATTCTTCAATTGGTCGATTACTGCGCGCACATTTCTGCCAATGGCCCCGGCCGCGGCCATCTTAGTCGTCCGGCATCTGAGAAGTTTCCAAAACCTCGGTGCCCTAAAATATGCCCCCCTTCTCGCTGCCGCAGGGGTATCGATTTTGATCGCAATTGCCGATTGTAGTGAGGCTAATTGCGCGCGGGCGGCCGCCGGGTTGTTTCAAGAACGTTACCGAGCCGAACTCGGCAAAATTTGGGTCCAAGGACATGGTGGCTTTCAATATTATATGGAGCAATGGGGGGCGAAACCTTTTGACCGCAAAAACCCCCAGGCGGCTCAGGGAGGTTTCCTCATAGGTCTGTTTAACGACACGAATATTGCACAACTCTCGACTCAGACGGTGGCAACGCGGAGTGAATCGACCTTTAGCGCGATTCCGCTGGTTAGTACGTTTCGCTACGGAACGGGCGCAGGTTTCTACACCAGCCTGCACGGTCCGCTGCCCTGGGTGATTAATAAACTACCATCCCCGCGTTACTATGCAGCGCACGTCCGTTGATGGGTAAAGCGATGGACGGGAGAGGCCACTCGATCACGATGGCGTAAGATCGAAGCCCCGGACTTTATAATTGGCAACGAAGTTAGACCGGAATTCATTAAAAGTTCCATTTTCAATGGTGGCGCGGGCCTGTCGCATTAGGTCGAGATAGAAATGTAAGTTGTGCAGCGTGATTAAGCGCAGCCCGAGAATTTCTTCGGCTTTGATAAGATGACGGATATAGCCGCGGGTGTACTCCTGGCAGGCCGGACAGGCACAACCTTGCTCGATTGGATTTTTGTCGGGCGCGAACTCGGCATTCTTCAGATTGAGCGTGCCGACCGCCGTAAAAGCGGTGCCATTGCGTGCGAGCCGGGTCGGCAACACGCAATCGAACATGTCCATTCCGCGCGCAATTAACTCGAGCAATTGGGGCGGCGTGCCCAACCCCATTGCGTAGCGCGGTTTGTCGTCCGGCAAAAATGGCGCGCTCGATTCCACCGCGCGCGTCATTTCCTCCTCCGGTTCGCCCACGCTTACACCGCCGATAGCATAGCCATCGAATCCGATTTCAACGAGCGCCTGCGCATTTTGCTTACGCAATTCCGGGAACGTTGCCCCCTGGACGATGCCGAAGAGGAGAGGATTGGCTGTAGCGGCGGCCGTGCCGGCCGCATTTTTAAGGTTTGCAGGCGACACGCCTGCCTCTACAGCGCGTTTGCAGCGCTGGGCCCATCGCGTCGTCAATTCCCCACTCCGCGCGGCATAATTATAATCACACGGCCACGGCGGACATTCATCCAGCACCATCGCAATATCGCTGCCGAGCGCGGTCTGAATTTCCATAGCGATCTCCGGCGAAATAAAAGCCGGCGTCCCATCCACGTGATTTTGGAAATGGACGCCCTCCTCCGTGATCTTGCGTAGCTTCGCCAGCGAAAAAATTTGGTAGCCACCGCTGTCAGTTAGAATGGGTCCATCCCAGTTCATAAAGCTATGCAATCCACCAAAGTGCCGAATCACATCGAGCCCTGGTCGAACAAACAGGTGATAAGTATTTCCGAGAACGACTTGCGCGTTGAGTTCGCGCAACTCTCGCGAGCTAACACCTTTCACACTGCCTTGGGTTCCTACCGGCATGAAGGCCGGCGTCTCGATCGGGCCGTGTCCAGTTTTGAGCCGCCCCGAGCGCGCTTTTGTGCTTTTATCCGTCGCTCTTACTTCAAACATTGGCCGAACCTTGGAAATGATCGCGCACGCTGCAAGCAATCAATCGTCTCGCCCGAGAACACATTCGCTTTGGTCGGTTTGTTATTGGACTGCCCTTTCGCTCGTTTTTGCTTGGGCAATCTGGCAACGCTTTGCGCTTCCACTCACTCCAATTGCCGATCCCGATACCTGGGGCTATCTCTCGCCCGCTCTGCGCAAACTGATCGGCGCCGAATTTGGTCACACTCAAGGCCGAAATTTTCTGTATCCAGGTTTTCTCTATTTGGTGTTGCGGTGTTTCGGAGATTTTCGGGCGATCGCGATCGTACAACATTTACTGGGCGTGGCGGCGGGCGGTTTTTCATTGCTCACTTGGCGACGTCTCCGTGCCTTTGTCCCAAACTCGTTAGTCAATCCTTCGCTTTATGATGCACTCGGGTTAGTCGGCACCGCGATTTATCTTCTCGCCAGTGATACTACTCGGATCGAGACGCAGCTTCGGCCCGAAGGCGTCTGCGCGTTTTTGATCAGTATTAATCTCTATTTTGCGGTTCAGTTCATCCGCTACTCGTTCTTGTTGCACCGGCGAGTCGGCGCAGTCGTCTGCGCAAGCGCAACTGTGTTGACTTCACTGTTGCTGGCATCGGCGAAACCGAGCTTTTGGTTCGCCGCCATCGTCGTAATGGTGCCTGTCGCTGCCTTCTTTCTGCGACAAAATTGGTGGCGGCAAAAAATCGCGCTTACCTTCGCTACGGCGTTGATTGCGTTGCTCGTGCTGTGGCCGGAGCGAACTCTCAGCCGCAAGGACGAAGCGAGCCAGACTTTTGTGCCAACAATGCTCTTCGCTATTCACGCTGATCTGATCCGCGACCAGATGGCCGAGGACCTCAAGGAGAACGCCCGCCTTCCCTATTCCAGGGAATGGCTTGAGCGTGTTTACACCGCACTAAACAGCGAGATCGCAAAATCTCGGATGAAGTACCCCGGACATTATCCATTGCTCAATTTTGATCCCGAATACTTGTGGTTCGAGCCAGGCTCCATCGTGGCGCAATTGAGCCGAGAATTTGGCAATAATCTGCCGGCGCGGTGCGCGTTCTTTCGCTTTTATTATTGGCGAACCTGGCAGCGCCGACCACTTCGGGCTCTCCAAAAAGTCGCGCGTCAATTTTCAATTTATTATTTCCCGAATTGCCCTGCCTACACGCCGATGAAAATTTGGCCGCTCAGTGAGGTCTACGAGCGAGCCGTTACTTCGCTAGATTTGGAGGAGTATCGCAAAATCGCGCCATCGCTCTCGATATTGGCAGATTTTATGCAACGGACGAAGTCGCTGGCACACAACGCTCCCGCTACCAAACAAGCGGGCCTCCTTCGGAAGGCACTGACCGATCTCGCGGTCAGCTATTTGCCGATCCTTTTGCTCACGCTGATTTTAAGCGCAGTCATTTTTTTGCGACCCCGATGGCGACGTTTGAGGTGGCTGGCAGTCCTAGTGTTGTTTGGTTGGGCATACAATGCCGCCAGTTGTCTGGAGGTGGCGATTGTCAATTCGCTCGAAGTTCATCGCTACATGACCGTGCAAATGTACGCGACGCTTCTGACCCAGTTCGTCGCTCTCTGGCTGATACTTGAATTCGCTCTCGAAATAAGGCAGCCCAATCGCGCAGTCGTTTAACGGACAACGTCGGAATTCGATCTCACAAAGCGAAAGCTTGCGATTGCGGGAGGCGATCGGTCCGAGCCGGACTGGCGATTTCACGCGGGACGCGTGTGCTACCCAGAGAGAGACGGGCGCGGCGCGAGGGTCCAAACCGTAATCGCACATGCGATCAAGCAAAGATCTTTCACCAGTGCGCCGTAAGGATCGATCATCATCGACGGATTTCCGGACGCCACCAGCGCGATCAAGATCAACATCCATAATGTCGCCATAAACACCGCAGGACGTTCCGCAAATCCGGTGATCAGCCACACTCCAACCAGCATTTGCGCGACCCCGAGAATTTGCAGGGTCAACTGCGGTGTTCGCCATACCAGATGGGACGCCTGCACCAGGCCGATTTCATCCGCGCGCAGGAAGAAAATCTTTGGCACGAGGCCCTCATAAAACCAGACCAGCCCGAGCGCGGTTCGTGAGATTACTTTGATGGTGTGTAATTTCGTATTCATAAAATTCATGCCTCGCCCGACGTGAGGCTGTGGCGATCGGAATTGTCGATTGCATGCGGCCAACCCATCCAGACATTCACTCCGGGCGAGTAATTCGCTCCGATGCAGCGCGCCTTCCGCCACCGGTGCCTGGTCGAGCGAATCAAATCATCTGCCGAGATGTGGATTTTCGCAGGGACTTGCTGCCAGGGCCTGTGCCAGATGCGAAAGAACCGGCAGCGCTTCCGAAATTGCGTGAAAGCGGTGTAACGCTCGAGTAAAAATTCGTCGAGCGATCCCGGCGTGCAGATACCGAAATCATTTGCCTCGAAGGTGGCGCAAAAATGGAACGAGCCTGCGTCCGCTTCAACTTTCCCCCGCCGCTCATGCTCGTGCTCACCTGCCAAGCCGCAGCCTCGCGAAGGCCGGTAATCGATCCTTCCAAATCGATACGGCAATCCGAAGCTCCACGGCCCTAGCCATGCCGCGATCCGGCTCGAAAGCCATTCGCGCATGAAATAAATTCCCGGTTCGCCTTTGTGCCGGACGTAGGTGCGAACATTTAGGAAATCATGAGTCGCAATCGGTCTCAAAAGCAACTCGCCGATTCTGCCACCAAATCGTGGCCGCATTCCATGCATCGTGAATGCAACGAGGCTGACAAACGCACGCCCGTGGTAGCAGTCGAGATCGTAGGGAACGCAACTTTGCAATTCCTGCGGATCGGTCTCGTAATGAATGAAGATGAGATTTTCCCAATTCGCGAAGAAGAGTGGCTCACCATGGATCGACAACAAACGATGTCTGGCTATTTCGCTCGTGCCGGAAATAGCGAAATTCGATGGCGAAATACCATTCCCTGCCGGCTCGACGGAGTCTCGCCCTACCAATTCGTTGGTCGCGAGATTCTTGATAGGGCGAGGCTCTGCGGAGCCACGAGCCGCGTTCATCCATTTCTCCAAAAGGCAGACGTGAGATACACGGTTGCCATTGCGCCGTAACCGAGAAAAAGCGCCCAATGAATTACGGTTCGCGGCGCATCGCCCCGCCAATGACTTGCGCTGTAGTGCAGCCATTGCATGGCTGAGCGCGCGAGCCAGAACAATCCGATCGCTACCGCGAACCAAATCGCCAGCGGACTGGCCGCGCTGGCGATTTCATGGGCGAACCGCCAGGTCAGCACGGCGAAGATCGACAAAGTAATGGAAATGAAAACGACGTGAATGCGGAAGACTTCGCGGATAAGGAGCGGCGCGCGGTCGAGATCGGGTTCCCATTTCATTATCCGAATCAGAAACAGATTCAGAATTGCGACGGCGAACTGCGTGAGTGCAGCTGCGCGCAGGGCATGATCGAGAGAGATGAGGTCTGAAAGATTCATTTAGCAACCCCCGGTCATCCCGAGCGAAGTCGAGGGATCCCGCCGCGTTACCTGCAAGCTAACTTCTACGGGATCCTTCGACCTCGCTTCGCTCCGCTCAGGATGACAGTTTGTGTTCATTGATTTGGATAAATGTTGGCGAACGCCGATCGCAGTTCCGGGAACTCGAAGTTGAAACCGTTTTCCAGAAACCGTTTCGGTATGCAGCGTTGACTAACGAGAGCTAGCTCCGCTTCTGTGCCCATCAACCACGAGCCAATGCGAGCCGCGAATTCCGGAACGGGAGGACTCCATGGCCGATGTAGTGCGCGCCGTAATTCGCGCATGAGTTCAGCGTTGGTGACCGGGTTCGGCGAGGTGGCATTGAAAACACCGGTGAGTTCCTGGTTCTCAATGCTCGCCGATACCATCCGCGAAAGGTCGGTAATATGAATCCAACTGATGTATTGCCGTCCACTGCCGACATGCCCGCCCAGAAACGAGCGGGTCAGTCTGCCGAGCAGCCCGAGAAAACCGCCATTGGGACCAAGTACGACACCGAGTCGTAACAAAACTTTGCGCGTCTTGGGTGCGTCGACAAACTCGAACGCCGCTTCCCATTTTTGACAAACCTCGGACACGAAATCGTTGCCGGGCGCAGTAGTCTCGTCGCAAATGCGTTCGCCTTTATCGCCGTAAATCCCGACACCAGCGATCTGGACAAAGACCTTCGGCGGTTGCGCGCATCGTGCGATTGCCTGGCCTAGCACGCGCACCGAATCGACCCGGGAACCGATAATCTCGCGTCGATTTTCGGGAGTGTGGCGGCAATTGATGCTGCGACCGGTTAAATTCACCACCGCGGACGCGCCATTAACGAATTCAATCCAATCATCCAGGGTTTTGCCGTCCCAATGCGCATTACGGACAGCGCCGCTATGATCCGATTCCGCGCGAGTGAGCACGATCACTTCGTAATTTTTCGAAATCAGAAAGGGCGAAAGCGATTGACCGATAAATCCGCTGCCGCCTGCCAAAACGATGCGTGGTCTCATATCGCCGCCTTTCCGTAAACAAAAACCAGGAATGCGAAGGCCACGGTGAGCGCGTGATAACCGAACTGGTAAAACCAGTTCGTGAGAAATGGCCGCGGATCAAAGATGGCGAATTGCACGAACAATCGTGCGCCCCAGAAAATCGCGATGAAAACGCAGAGCGATCGTGCCACTGGTTCGCGTGTGGCCATCGCATCGGCATGCAACAAGGTGAGCGTAGAAAACGCGATGATTACCATCACGATGAACGCGCCGTAAACCCAGAAAAGATTGCGTAAGAATGGATGGAGAGCGGCGAGATTTGTCCGCCAATCCAAAACGCGTGGAGTCGAGGCGCTGGCAATCAGGATTAATAGCTGAAGGGCCGCGGCGGATTGAAGAAGCAATTTCATAGGGCGCCAATCGCTTTCATGAACGGCAGAATGACATTGCGAACGAACGGTGGATGAAAAAGCCAGAATGCCGGGATTGTTGTAATTACAATCGTGAAGATCTGACCTCGGATTTGGGGCAGGGCGCGTTCAGTGAGAATCCCGATGCCCTGCAAGAGAAAATACGCGGTGGGCAAGCCGTAATCCGCGCCGGCCGGCAATGAGATCACAAGTTCGTGGATTAAACCTGAAACAAGAAACGCGGCCAGCGTTGCGATCCTTGTTCCACACCGTCGGGCGAGGGGACGAAATACGAAATCGAGCGCGAGTCGGTTGAAAGCACCATTCCAGCGACGGCCCCAAAATTCGCTGACGGATTTCGAACGCAGCGGCGTTTCCATGATCGGCTCGGCGTCTAGTCCGGCGGCCCGCCACCCGATTGCCAAAAGATGAAACAATCCGAAATGCAGAATCAGAACGATACCAATCATTCCAATCCAACCGGCGAGGAGCGCTTGATCCACGACACGCGCGACCCCAAACAATAGAACGACGCCAAGAAGCATCGTCCCTACCGCATAAGGAAAGGGGAGCGCGGGCATTCTGCCCGCTCTGTCCGACACGCTGCGGGACAATTCCTCGGCTGCGCGCCAGACCGACCCTTGTTCTCGAGTCTTAGGCACCTCAGATGCGGGTCGACGTAGAAATTTTTCCCCGTCCATTCCTGGCCAGAGAAAGAAATAAGTGAGAACGAGACCAACCCGGACATGGACGATCTGTCTTCGTGCGCTCCAGAATGTCAGCCATTTGCATCCAAGAAAAATTGTGCCGGCCATGAGCCACATGAATTGCCAGGGGGCGACATGATTCCGCGCCGAAAGCGCGACGAGCGGCAAAACAATCAGCCCAATCCAGCCCGGCCAGAATTCAAGGAGCGGCGGTCTCTCGACCGGCGTTTTTGTAAATTGGCGGCCGGGACGCCGCCGCTCCTTGATTTCACATCCAATGTGATCACAACCTCGATGAGCTGCGATCCAGAGATAACCTCGATCCAGGAGTTTGCCCATGCCTGGCAATCGCGCGAGTGCAACAAAGGGCCAGGCCCACCAGATTTGGCGGCCGAGAAAGGTCACCGCATCTGCGCCACCGATGTCGCGGCCGTCGCTGGTCAAGACGTGCGTCTCTTTCAGAGGCGTGCCGGGCTCGAGATCGAGCCGCTGCATCACCCAGTTTGTTTGCAGCGGGAGAAAAAGGAAACCGCGACGACGAAATATTTGATCGAATCCTCCGGCGGAGGCGGCACAAGATCGGCAATCAACATCGTATAGAATCCAGCCGCGAAATGAATGATTGGTCTGCGGAGCTAACCTTACCTCTCGACACCCCGTTTCATGCGCGCCGGCGGGGCAAATGCGGTGGCGTGTTTGCGATCGCTCTTCCTTGGTTTCAGTTATTTCTGTTATCTGAGAATTCATGAGCCAAATTTTTTTGTCATCGTTTGGCCATCCCCAGCAAGCGCAAGGCCTTGTCTCCCATCTTTGCCAGTTTCAGCAAGGCCGAGGTCGGCAGTTTTTCCAATTGGAAGTAGGCGGTTTCCGCCAGCTCAAAAAATTGCAACAGATCGGTCAATCGTTCCCTAGTGTAGCGGTCCGCCGATCTAGGTTTGCCAGCCTCAGCAATACATCGTTGCAAAACCTGAAGGGTGGGATCGATCTCGCGCTTCTTTCGCTCGTGGGTGATGACCCGAAACATGTCAAAAACATCTTTCATTGATTCGAAGTGATCGCGCCGGTCACCCAGGACATGAACAACACGGACAATCCCCCAGTTCTGCAGTTCATGGAGGCTATTGCTGACGTTGGAGCGGGCGATTGCGAGGGTGGCAGCGATCTCCTCCGCCGGCAGCGGCCGCGGGGAAAGGAAGAGGAGGGCGTGGATTTGAGCGACGGTGCGATTGATCCCCCAGCGCGTCCCCATCTCGCCCCAATGGAGAACGAACTTTTGGGCGGTTGGAGAAAGCTGTTTCATGTCAATCTGTTATTTCTGTCTAGACAGAAACTATAGAAATATAACGATGGAGTCCAGCGATTTTTTGCCCAAAAATTTGGGATTGCGAAAGCGTCGTCCGTCGCTCGCTATGCTTGCGCAGGTCGACCTGGTAGCGCACGCGTCACGCGTGTTGGTTTCGGCGTCACGCCGAAGCAAGCTTCGCTGACGTAGATTCCCGAATCGCGGTGGGAGTTAGGACGAAAGTTCGCGATTGCGAGACGCAATCGCCAGACACGCGAAAACGCGTGCGCTACCCAAGCGGGACAGGGATATCCGCGCGAGGCGGATCATGCGAAAAAATTCTTTGCAGCCTCGGGAAAGGTTCCTATATTGCGCCTCTCCGCATCAGTGGCGTGAGCAGGGGTTCACGGCCTGAGCGGATTTTTTTGTCGCCAAAACTTAATCGTCGCGGCGGCCTTTTTTGGACTGGAAATGCCAACGATCAATCAACTTGTGCGGAAAGGACGACGGAAAGTGTCGGTGAAATCGAAATCACCGGCCTTGACCGATTGTCCGCAGCGGCGCGGGGTCTGTGTTCAGGTAATGACGCGGACGCCGAAGAAGCCGAATTCTGCCCTGCGCAAAGTTGCGAAAGTGCGGCTGACAAACGGCCAGGAAGTGATCGCTTACATTCCGGGCGAGGGCCACAATTTGCAGGAACATTCGATCGTGCTGGTGCGCGGTGGCCGGGTGAAGGATTTGCCGGGTGTGCGCTACCATATTGTCCGGGGGACGCTCGATTCCCTAGGGGTTGACGGACGGCGCCGGAGCCGTTCCAAATATGGCGCGAAACGGCCCAAGGCGGGCGGTGGCGGTGAAGGCAAGGCGAGCGCGCCGAAAGCGGAGGCGAAGAAGTAATCATGTCGCGCCGCCGCAAAGTTTACAAAAAAGAAGAGAAGGTGGACTCGCGCTACGGCAGTCCGGCGGTGGCGCGTTTGATTTCCACGGTAATGAAGCGCGGCAAAAAATCGCTGGCAGAACGGATTGTTTACACTGCGATCGATAAATCGCGCGAAGGCTCCGACTCGGTCGATCCCCTCGAAATTTTAAACAAGGCGTTGGAGAATGTGCGACCTCGCCTGGAAGTGAAATCGCGGCGTGTGGGGGGCGCGACCTACCAGGTGCCGATGGAAGTTGCGCCGGCGCGGCAAATCTCGCTCGCCATGCGTTGGATCGTGCAATACGCCGATAATCGCCGCGGCCGGCCGATGGCCGATTCGCTCGCGCAGGAAATCAAGGACGCCGCGGCCGGTCAGGGCAACGCGATCAAGAAACGCGAAGACACGCATAAAATGGCGCAGGCGAACCGCGCCTTTGCGCATTTCCGCTGGTAATTTTATGGCGACGGCGACGATGGAAAAAAAGCCAGCTTCGGCGAACCCCAATTCGCCGGAGCGTAAATTCCCGCTCGAGCGAACACGCAACATCGGCATCGCCGCCCACATCGACGCGGGCAAGACCACGATCACCGAGCGTGTCCTATTTTACACCGGCATGATCCATAAGATGGGCGAGGTGCACGAAGGGACGACTGTGACCGACTGGATGGAGCAGGAGCGCGAGCGCGGGATCACAATTACTTCAGCGGCGACAACTTGTAGTTGGGCGCAACGCAAGGAAGAGGGCGTTTACAAAGCTTTCGAAGGAATCAAGCAACGCATTAATATCATCGACACGCCGGGTCACGTTGATTTCACCGCGGAAGTGGAACGTTCTCTTCGCGTGCTCGACGGCGCGATCGCAGTTTTTGATGGTGTCGCGGGTGTACAACCGCAATCCGAAACCGTCTGGCGGCAGGCGACAAAGTACAATGTGCCGCGGCTGGCCTTCATCAATAAGATGGATCGGGTCGGGGCCGATTTTGAAATGTCGGTGCAGAGCATCCACAAAAAATTGGGCGCCAACGCCTGGCCGGTCTTGCTCCCGCTCGGCAGGGAAGATCAGCTCAAAGGACAGCTCGACGTCATTAATAAGAAGGCAATCATTTATTCGGACAGCGACCAGCTGGGATCGACATATGAGGTGACAGGCGTGCCCGAGGAATATGTCGATGCGGTAAACAAGGCTTACGCCATTCTGCTCGAACAGGTTTCAAACCTCGACGACGAAGTGGCCGAGGCCGTCATTCACGAAAAGCCGGTCACGCCGGAATTGTTGAAAGCGGGCATTCGTCGCCAAACTATCGCCAACAAATTTGTGCCGGTGATCGGCGGCTCGGCCTTGAAGAACATCGGCGTGCAATACCTGATTGATGCCGTGGTCGATTATCTGCCGAGCCCGCTCGAAATTCCGCCCGCCAAAGGCATGGAGCCCGACACGCACGAACCGATGCAAGCGCCTACGGACGACAACGGAAAATTTTGTTCACTGGCGTTCAAACTTTGGAGTGATCCGTTTGTCGGGAAACTAGTTTTTTTCCGGGTCTATTCCGGCACGCTTTCAAAAGGCGACACGGTTTACAATCCGCGCACGAACAAGCGCGAACGCATTTCACGTTTGATTCAAATTC
>WNGI01007326.1_pt1 | contig 15573 bp, 16 predicted proteins | sample 5400621 | NCBI WGS metagenome assembly WNGI01 (sample SAMN13153374, study PRJNA577476) | soil metagenome | isolation source: 20 cm soil or saprolite under Garry oak tree replicate 1 | place: USA:California | collected 2016-06-15 | reverse complement strand
CGCGATCGCGATCGCGCGCGAGGTCGGCTATCGGAACGCCGGCACGGTGGAGTTCGTCGTGGACGATCGCGGCAAGTTCTATTTCCTCGAAGTGAACGCTCGCCTGCAGGTCGAGCACCCCGTGACCGAGATGGTCTACGGCGTTGACCTCGTCGAGCAGCAGCTCCGCATCTCCACGGGCGAGCGCCTCGACCTCGATCCCAAGAGGCACGGCCGGCAGCATGCTGTCGAAGCCCGGATCTACGCGGAGGATCCCGCGGCCGGTTTTCTTCCCTCCACCGGCCGGCTCGTTCACGTGCGCTGGCCCGAAGGTCCCGGCATCCGCGTGGATGCCGGCTATGAAGAAGGCGACGTGGTCACACGTCACTACGATCCGCTCCTCGCTAAGGTCATCGCGTTCGGCGGCGATCGGCGGATTGCGCTCGGCATGCTTGCGAACGCGCTCGATGAGACTGAGATCCTCGGTGTGCGGACGAACATGGGATTTCTACGGGCGCTTGTTCGCAAGTTCAACGAGCAGGGAACGCGAATAGACACGGCGCTCGTCGAATCCGTCTTGCCCGAGCTTGTCCCGGAGTCGCCGCCCGCGCCACACGAGGCCTATGCCGTCGCCGCCGCGGCCGTCGCGTCTGGCGCGCGCGATCGCCGCGATCCGTGGACCGGCATCGGCGCCTGGCGCATCGGCGAGGGCAGCGCGACGACGATCGTCCTGCGCGAAGGCGCCCGCGAACAGGCCGTGCGTCTCCTTGGAAGCGGGCCGTACGTGTACGCGGGCCACCGCGTCGCGGCACGCGACGAGGCGCATCGCTGGCTCGTCGGCGGGTCTCCTGCCTCCGCCGCGGCGAGCGACGGCACGGTGTGGACGAGCGTCGGCGGGGCGACGTGGGAGCTCGAGACGCGACCCCGCGAGCGCCAGATCGAGGCGACGGCCGGCTCCGAGGTCGCGGCGCCGATGCCCGGTCTGGTCATCGCCGCGCAAGCGGTGGCGGATCGGCGCGTCCGTCGCGGCGACCTTCTCTTCGTGGTCGAGGCGATGAAGATGGAGCTGCGCGTCGAGGCGCCCGCGGACGGAAGGGTCACCCGAGTCTTGGCGAACGTCGGTCAGCAGGTCGAGCGCGGGCAGCGGCTTGCCGAATTCGAGGCGGATTCCGACTGATCGAGCTCTCGAGCGAGGACCGCGATGCCGCACGGCTCGCCATGGGCGAGGGCTGGCCCGTCCTGGGCACCACGCTTTTGGTCGGCACCACCTTCGGAGTCGTCGCGAGACAGTCCGGACTCGAGCCGGTCGAGATCGTCGCGATGAGCCTCCTCGTCTTCGCTGGCGCCTCGCAGTTCGCGATGGTGCAGCTCTTCTCGCAGGCCGCGCCGACCCCGGTGGTCATCGCGAGTGTCCTCTTCATCAACCTGCGTCACCTGCTGATGGCGACCTCGCTCCGACCGCAGCTCCAACGGTTGCCACTGGCGCCGCGCCTGTTCGCGGCGTTCTTCCTGACCGACGAGAGCTTTGCGATGGGGACGGGACACTTTAGGCGGGGCGGCCGCAGCCTCGCTTACTACTTCACGTTCGCCATCGCTTTGTTCCTTCTTTGGAATGTCGCGACGGTCATCGGCATCTTCGTCGGCGCGGCGATCGGCGATCCGCGCCGGCTGGGCGTCGACTTTGCGATCACTGCGACGTTCATTGGAATCGTGGTCCTCGCGATCCGCCACCGCGCCGACGTCATCATCGCGATCGTCGCCGCACTGGCCGCGGGTGTTCTGGCCCTCGCGGGAGCGTCCACCATCGCGGTGATCACGGCCGGCGCGCTGGCACCGCTGATCGCGGTCTTCCTCCGCCGGTGATCTGGGTCGCGATCGTCGGCTCCGCCCTCGTCACGTACCTCACGCGCTCGCTGCCGTTGGCCCTGACGCTCGGCGGACGCGTTCCGCCCGTGGCACGGCGGTACTTGGAGGCGCTGCCGGTCGCGATCATCGCCGCGCTAGTCGGCCCAGCGGTCGTCGCCCCGGGCGGCACGCTGACACGCGGCTCCGAGCCGCTCGCTGCGGCCCTCGTCATCGCGGTCGTCGCCTGGCGGCGAAGCCTGCTCGCAGGCGTTATTGCGGGCATCGTTGCGGTCGCGTTACTCCGGCTGATCTGATCCGGGCATCTTCCTTGCGGCATTGGCGCCGACGGGAGGTGCGGCCATGGCGGACCTGCCCCTGAAAGGGATACGTGTCGCGATCCTCGCGACGGACGGAGTCGAGCAGGTCGAGCTCACGCTTCCACGGCTCTCCCTCGAGGAGGCGGGCGCGGATACGATGCTGCTCGCGCCCAACCCACAGATCCAGAGCATGAAACACGACGAGAAGGGCGACCGGTTTGTGGCGGACATGCTGCTGAAGGACGCGCAACCGGAGGAATTCGACGCGGTCATGCTTCCGGGCGGCGCACTGAACGCGGACAAGCTGCGCATGGACACCGACGCGCGCGACATCGTGCAGCAGATCGATGCGGCCGGTAAGCCGATCGCCGCGATCTGCCACGCTCCCTGGCTCCTCGTCTCGGCCAACCTCGTGAAGGGTCGTCGTCTGACGAGCTTCTACACGCTGCAGGACGACATCCGCTGCGCGGGCGGCCAGTGGGAAGATCAAGAGGTCATCGTCGACAAGAACTGGGTGACCAGCCGCAAGCCTGACGACATCCCCGCCTTCAATCGCGAGATGCGGGCGTTGTTCGCGAAGGCCGGGTCGCGCGCGGTTAAGGAGTAACTAGGACCAACGGCTCCGGCGCACGACGTCCGCGGTCGCTCGGTGCCCGCGCTTGAGCGATGGCGAGGGACGATCCTTCGGCTTCGCATAGCCGACCGCGACCACGCCTACCGCGGTGTACTCGTCGGGGACATTGAACGTCTGTCGTAGCGTCGCCTGATCGAAGACTCCGAAGAAGACCGCGCCGAGCCCGGCGTCGACAGCGGTCAGCAGCGCGAGGAGAGCGGCCATGCCGGTGTCAATGTCCCAGTACGGCACAGGCCAGCGCTTCTCGTCCATGTCGGTCCAACCTTTGTCCGGTTCGGCGTATCTCGCGAGGTACTGCTTCTTGTTGCTGAGACACACGATGAGCAGCGGTGCGTTGAAGAGATCCGGCCAGCCCCAGTCGGCGCGGCGGTCCTGCGGCCAGTTCGCATCCCAGTAGCGCGCGGTGTCCTCTTTTCCTTCGAGCACGAGAAAGCCCCAGCCCTGACTGAATCCGGCGGAGGGAGCTTTCTGCACGTTGGCCACGATCCGCTCGACGATCTCGTGCGGGATCGGACGGTCCTCGAAGCTGCGGATCATCTTTCGCTTGCGGACGACGTCCTGAAATTCCATCAGGCCCTGCGGTACGCACCGCGCTCGCGCCGAAGCAGGCCGGCATCGATGAGGTAGCGGCGCAACGTCGCGTGATCGGCGTGCACGCCCTGCAGGATGCGGTTGACCTCGTCCTCGCCGTACTCGCGGCCCGGCTCGAACCTCTCGGCAAGATGCGCGAGAACCGCCTGCCTCCGATCGCGTGCGGCCGGGATCGTTTCGAGCCGCCCGTTCCGGAAAAACGCCGCGAGCTCCGGCGGTCCGTCGAACGTCGCGCGCCGCACATCGTTGCCTTTCGGTCGCTGCATCCGTGCGACGATACGCGACGTGCCTCTTTCCAGACCCGAGCGCATCGCCATCGTGGAGGTCGCGCCGCGCGATGGTCTTCAGGCGGAGGACCGCACGCTCTCGACGGATGTGAAGCTCGAATTGCTCGAGCGGCTCGCCGACGCCGGTCACATTGCGATCGAGGCGACGAGCTTCGTGAGCCCGAAGGCCGTGCCCCAGCTCGCCGACGCCGAGGATCTGATGAAGCGGCTCACGCCTCGCGCCGGCGTCCGCTACACCGCGCTCGTGCCGAACGCGACCGGCCTCGACCGCGCACTCGCGTGCGGCGTCCACGACATCGCGGTCTTCGCGTCCGCGAGCGAGAGCTACTCGCGCAAGAACCTGAACCGCTCGCGGGACGAAGCCATCGCGGGCTATGGACCCGTGATCAAGAAGGCCAAGGACGCGGGCCTTCGCGTCCGCGGATATCTCTCGATGGTCATCGCCGATCCATGGGACGGCCCCACCCCCGCCGCTATGGTGGCGGACTTGAGCCGCCAGCTGCTCGATTTCGGCTGTGACGAGATCTCGCTCGGGGACACGATCGGCATCGGAACGCCCGGCGAGGTGAGCGCCCTTCTTGCGGCGCTGCGCCGCGCCGACGTGCCGCTCGCGAAAGCCGCGTTCCACTTCCACGACACCTACGGACAAGCGCTCGCCAATGTCCTGGCGGCGATGAGCGAGGGCGTGACAGCGTTTGACGCGAGCGTCGGCGGAATCGGGGGCTCGCCTTTCGCGAAGATGGCAGGCGGAAACCTGGCGACGGAAGACCTGGTCTGGATGTGCAAAGGCATGGGAATCCAAACCGGGATCGACCTCGACAAGCTCGTCGCGACCGCTCACTGGCTGGGCGAAAAGCTGGGGCGCGACCTGCCTGCACACGTGTCCAAAGCTATGAGACCAGGCCCGGCGAGCTAGGCCTTCTCGGCTAGGCGACGCGCGTGCCTCCCTGAAACACGGCCCACACCCGCCAGAGCGCACGCGCATCGGAAAGCGGATCGCCATGGATGAGCACGAGGTCCGCGGGCATGCCTTTCCCAATGCGCCCGGCGTGATCGTCCCCGAGCAGCTCGCCGCCGGCTCGCGTCGCGGCGACCAGCGCCTCACGGGGGGTCGACCCGGCGGCGACCAGCAGCTCGACCTCCCAGGCCAGTTGGCCCGCGCGAACGGAGCCTCCGCCGAAGTCCGATCCGGTCGCGATGCGAACCCCCGCGCGCCTCGCAGCGGCAACCGCGGCGTACGCGCCCTCCTTGCGATTCGCGATCCGCCGGCGGCCCTCTTCCGTCGTGAAGCGTTCGATGGCGGTCGTTCTGGCGAACGTCTCCCATGACGCGAAGACCGAAAGGGTGGATGTGAGGGCCACGTTGTTCTTCTTCATCGTTCGGGCGATGTCATCGTCGAGCTCCATGCCGTGCTCGATCGAGTCGACGCCCGCCAGAGCCGCGACGCGCGCGCCGTCGAGATACCCGGAGTGGCACGCGACCTTCGCCCCCCGAGCGTGTACCGCATCGGTCGCCGCCTTCAGCGCCGTGACGCTGAACGGCGATTCCTTCGCGCCGCCGGGGGCGTCCATGTAGATCTTCACGAGATCGGTGCCCAGGTCGAGCTGTGCGAGCGCCGCGTCCTTCAGCCCCTCGTCATCCGTGGTGACCCACATGTCGGGGTAACCGGTCTTCCCAATCCAGGTTCCGGCGACGCGGATGTACGGGTTTCCGGCCTGGCCCTTGAGCTCGTCGCGGACGTCGAGCGAGATGGGACGGCCGTCGGCCATCGGAGCGCCGACGTCGCGCGCCCACAACACGCCGGCCTGGATGAGACGCTTGGCGTTCTCGCGCGCGACCTGCCGCAGAACCGACGGCGGATCGTCGCCACGAGCGATCCAGTGGCTGCCACCCTGCATGGTCAGATGGCTGTGGCAGTCGACCAGACCCGGCACGATCACCGCCCCGCCCGCATCGATCACGACCGCGCCCGCCCGGTCGATCTCGTCGTTCGCGCCGATCGCCTCGATCCGACCGTCGGCGATCGCGATGCTGACCCCGAGCCGCAGCGAATCGGACGCGCCGTCCGCGAGGGCGGCATCGTGGAGGACCGTGCGGCTCACGTTTGTCGTCGCCCCTAGTGCGCCGCCGCCCTCCGAAGCTCCGTCCGAGCTTCGCGCTTCTTCTCGCGCACGGCGCTGACCGCAGGCACGCCGGACCCCCGCACGAGCTTGTCGAAGGCCGGCACGTCGGTCTTCGCGATCGCGCGCCACTTCACGAGCTGCGTCTCGGCACGCTTGCTGAGATCGTCGAAGACGTCGTACATCGCCTTCGTCGGGGCGAAGTCGGCGCCCCCGACCGACATGGCGAGACCGCCGATCTTGAGATTCAGCTTGGCCGGGTAGTTCAGCGTGTCCTGGCGGCTCTTCGCCTTCACCTGGATGAGCTCTTCCTCGACCGCGGCGATCTTCGTCTTGAGCGAGCTTGCGCCCCGGCGCACGCGAGCGCCGGCACTGCCCTCGGCACGCTTCTCCCACCCTTCGACTTGCGCGCGAAGGGCGCGGATCCCGTTGATCGCTTCGTGCACCTCGGTGAGCTTGTCGCGGATGCGCATCCGCAGCGCGAACTGCGCGTCGAGGTCCGCTTGGGTCGCCGCAACGCGCGGGTCCTTGCGAATTTCGAACGCGGTCTCGTGACGCTCGCCACCGACCTCGAGGCGAACGCGGTACTGGCCGGGAGCCGAGACCGGGCCGGCGAGCGTCGCCTCAGCGGATTCCCATGTCGGATCGTCCTCGACACGCGCGGCGTCGGGATGACGCATGTTCCACGCGAAGCGATTGAGCCCGGCCTCTTTCGCGACCTTCGGCTCCTTCGACTTCTTCAGCTCTTCGCTGCGACGTTGCTCCGGCGTGAGCGCCTTCTCTTCCTTCTCCTTCGGCTCGGGCGGAGCGCTCTTGAATTGACGGATTTGCTTGCCCTTGGCGTCCATGAAGGTGAGGGCTACCTCGCCCTCAGGTTTGTCGCGGAGCCAATACGACACCAGGACACCATCCGGCGGGTTCTGGCCGGAATCGATATTGACCTGAGCTTTCTCGCCGGTCGGCTTCTCGATCTGGCGGTACGTCACGATCGTCGCGCCGGTCATGCGGTAGTTCTTTCCTGACTTCGCGGGCTGCGGGAAGCCCATGTCGGTGCGGAAACGAACCGTGGGCCGCGGCGCGAAGAGACGGGCTTTCCCCTTTATCGGCTCGGCCGCGAGCTGGCGGATGGGCTCCAGATCATCGAGTACCCAGAAGGACCGCCCGTGCGTCGCGAGAACGAGGTCGGAGTCCTTCACGACCATGTCGTGGATCGGCACCACCGGGAGGTTGCCTCCGAGACGGTTCCACCGCCCGCCGTCGTCGAACGAGACGTAGACACCGGTCTCGCTCCCGGCGTAGAGGAGTCCCTTGCGCGTGGGGTCCTCGCGGATGACGCGCGTGAAGTCGTCGGCCCGTATGCCGTTCGTGATCTTCGTCCAGGTCCGTCCGTAGTTCGTGGTCTTCCAGAGGTATGGCTTGAAGTCGTCGTGCTTGTAGCGCGTCGTCGCGACGTAGGCAGTAGCGGCATCGTGCGGCGACGCCTCGATGATCGACACGAGCGAGAAGGGCCGGATCGCAGCGGGCGTTACGTTCTTCCACGTCTTGCCGTCGTCGCGGGAGACGTGAAGAAGCCCATCGTCGCTTCCCGCCCAGAGCACGCCGCGCTCGACCGGCGATTCGGCGAACGCGAAGATCGTGCAGTAATACTCGGCGCCGGTGTTGTCCTTGGTGATCGGTCCGCCGGACGGCCCGAGCTTCGATTTGTCGTTCCGTGTGAGGTCAGGGCTGATCCGTTCCCACGTCGTGCCCTCATCGGTCGTGCGGAACACGTGATTGCCCGTGTGGTACAGAACGTTCGGATCGTGCGGCGAATGGACGGTCGGCGCGGTCCACTGAACGCGGTACTTGGTGTCCTTCGCGCCTTCGCCCGCGCTCGTCTCGGGCCAGACCATGATGTTCCGGGCCTGCCCGGTGCGACGGTCGTAACGCGTGAGGAAGCCCTGGTAGTTGCCGGCGAAGACCACGTTCGGGTCGTCCGCGCGGACCGCGATGTATCCAGCCTCTCCTCCACCGATGGCGAAGCTGTCGGCCGCGGTGATGCCGGCGATCGCGGAGCGGCTCGGCACGGTCATCGTGGTGTTGTCCTGCTGCGCCCCATAGATGCGGTACGGCGTCTGCGTGTCGGTGATCACGTGATAGAACTCGGCCGTCGGCTGGTTGTAGACCGAGGACCAGCTCTCACCGCCGTTTAACGTGACTACGGCGCCGCCGTCGTTCCCGTTGATGATGCGGTTCGGATCCTTCGGATCGATCCAGAGATCGTGGTGATCGCCGTGCGGGATCGAGAGCTCCTGGAAGGTCTTTCCGCCGTCGTTCGAGAGCCACGCGGACACATTCAGCACCCAGACCGTTTCGGGGTCCGTCGGGTGCGCGTAGATGTGGTGGTAGTACCAGGCGCGCTGTCTGAGGTTGCGATCCTCGCTCCCTCGCTCCCAGGTCTCGCCGAAGTTGTCCGAGCGGAAGATGCCGCCGTCCTCGGCCTCGACGATCGCGTACACGCGTCCGGACCTCGCGGCGGATGCGGAGACGCCGATCTTTCCGAGGAGTGCGGTGGGTAGACCCTTGTTCCGGCTGATCTCGGTCCAGGTGTCCCCGCCGTCGTTCGACCGGAAGAGCCCCGAGCCGTCACCACCCGAGACGAGCTCCCACGGGCGGCGGATCGCCTCCCAGAACGAGGCGTAGATGATCCGCGGGTTGTTCGGATCGACCGACAGGTCCGACGCACCAGCCTTGTCGCTTCGGTACAGAACCTTTTTCCAGGTCTTGCCGCCATCGCGCGTCCGGAAGACGCCACGCTCGGCGTTCGGGCCGTGCGCATGACCGAGCGCAGCGACGTACGCGGTGTCGGGATCCTCGGGGTGCACGCGGACCTTGGCGATGTTGCGCGTGTCCTCGAGACCGAGGTGCGTCCACGTCTGGCCGGCATCGGTCGAGCGGTACACGCCGTCGCCGTGCGATACGTTGCCGCGGATGCAGCTCTCGCCCATGCCGACGTAGATCACGTTCGGGTCGGCCTGCGCGACCGCGATCGCACCGACGGACGCGCGCTTGAAGAACCTGTCGGTCGTGTTCTCCCAATATTGGCCGCCGTCCATCGTCTTCCAGACGCCGCCGCCGGTCGATCCGAAATAGAAGGTGTTGCGATCCCGTGGATCGCCCGCAACGGCGCCGACCCGACCGCCGCGATACGGGCCCGCGCTACGCCATTCGAGCCGATCGAAGAAGTTAGGGGTTTCTCGCGGAGCCGCGCTCGCGCGGCGCGCGGCCGTAGAGGTACGACGTTTTGCTGGCATGAGCTGCCTCCCCGGTATGCCTCTCTTGCAATCGAAAATCTAGTCCTTCTCGCTACGCTCTGCCCCGCATGACTTTGCCTCCGGTCATCCGCGACGCGATCCGACTTCTCTTCCTTGCGATCCTGGAGCACCAGTACGTCGTCCTCTTCGGCGTCGTCGCGATCGAGGAGGCCGGCGTTCCGCTGCCCGCCCCGACCGATGTGGTCATCGCGTTCTTCGGATACCGCGCGCGCGGCGATATACCTGAGCTCGCGCAGGTCGTCCTCGTATGCGCCTTGGCCTCCACCGCCGGCACGCTCGTTCCGTACTTTCTCGCGCGTCGTTTCGGCTCGCCGGTCGCGCACCGGCTTGCGACCTGGGTCGACGTTGACCCAGCGCAGGTCGACCGCTGGACCGAACGCATACATCGCCGAGGGTTCATCGCGGTGCTCGCCGGCCGCCTCATTCCGGGCGCGCGCGTGGTGATGTCGCTTGTTGCAGGAACCGCGAGGGTTCCGCTCTATCAGTTCTCACCCGCGGTGTTCATCGCGGCCTCGATCTACTGGACTTTCTGGGTCACGATCGGCGTGGCGTTCGGGCCGATGTTCCGTCGTCTCGCCGGACCGTACATCGCCTACGTTCTGATCGCGCTGCCACTCGTGGTCATCGGCTTCTTCGTGTACCGGTACTTGCGAGCGCGGAGAAAATGGGCATCGCCTCCTACTCCGCGTATCTAACCCTCGCGCTGGGCGCGCTCGCGGCGGTAGCGCTGTGGTTCGGGCTGTGGCCGGTGGCCGCTCTTGCGCTCGCCTTTCTGGTGGGCGGCCGGCGCGAACCCGTGACCCTCGCCGCAGACGCGATCGTTTCGTGGTCGCGAGCCTCGCAGCGCGGGAGCACGATCCGCGCGCGATCCTGATCCTCTTCTTCGCGTCAATCGCCGCGACCTTCGTCTACGTCGACTGGACCATCCTCACGGGACTCTTAGCGGTCATCGCGACGGTACGCGCCGTGTTCCTCTCGCGCCGGGCCTGGCTCGGGTCCCGCGCTTCATAGCGCGCGAACGATCGCCGCGAGGGCGCGAATGAAGTCGGGCCGCGTGTTCGGCATCGCGATCCGGTGATATCGGAGACCCGCCTCGCGGGCCTGCGCCGCAGCCGCGATGTCGAGGTCGTACAGGACCTCGAGGTGATCCGCGAGGAATTGGACCGGCACCACAAGGACGTCGGCCGCACCCTGGGCCGCGAGCGACGGGAACAGGTCGACCAGATCGGGCCGAAGCCATTCCTCGGCGGTGTGCCCCGCGCTCTGGTACGCGAACGACCACTGCTTGAGGCCGGCTTTCGCGGCAACGGCGCGCGCCGTCTGTTTGAGCTCGTCGACGTATTGGGGCTCGGCCTCGAAGACCCGACGCGGCAGACTGTGAGCGGTCAGTACGATCGCGGGCGAGACACCCGCGAGCTCGCAAAGCGACTGTCTGATCGCTGCCGCGATCGCCGCGACGAACGACGGCGCGCACCACCACGAGCGAGCGATCGCGAACGGTACCGGAGAGGACTCGGCCACGGCCCGCTCGTAACCGGCCATCAGTCGGTCCGACCACTGCGGTGACATCGGGACGCCGACGATGCGCTTCGCGCCCTCGGCGACGAGCGCGTCGACCTCCGACTCGATCGCGGGCTCCGAGAAGCGCATGCCCGCCCGGACCCGGAAATCCGTTCCGAGCACGTCCGCGAGCGCCTCGGCCTGCGCGCGGGTGATATCGACGAGCGGAGATCCGCCGATGAGCCGGTACCGGCGACGCATCTCGAGGGTGAGCTCGGGTGTCGGCTCGCGACCGCGCACGCGGCCGAGGTACGCGGCGACGTCTTCATCGCCGGCCGGCGCGCCGTACGTCATGAGGATCACGCCGGTGGTCATACGAGGGCGACCGCCGCCTCCGTCCGCACGAGCTCTGCAAGGCGCGCTAGCGTGTCCGCCTCGGTGCCCGCGAGGACGCCGTGACCCAGGTTGAACACGTGCCCTGGCCGTCCCGCCGCCTCGGCGAGGATCGCGCGCGCTCGCGCTGCGACGACCTCGAACGGCGCGAGACACACCGCCGGATCGAGGTTGCCCTGGATGCCGCGATCGCCGATGCGCGACCAGGCGTCGGCAAGCCCGATCCGCCAGTCGACGCTGACCACCTCGCACGGCACGTCGGCGAGAAGCGGAAGGAGCTCGGGGTTCCCGGTCGCGAAGTGGATCCGTGGAGTGCCGCTCACCTGAGCGAGCACCCGGCGCGAATACGGAAGGACCGCGCGGGCGTAATCGTCGGCGGACAGGGCGCCCGCCCACGAATCGAATAGCTGGATCACGTCGACGCCCGCGTCGACCTGCGCGCGCAGGTACCGCACGAGCACGTCTGTGAGAACCGTCATGAGCCGGTCCCACAGCAGCGGATCGCCGAAGAGGAGAGCCTTCGTGCGCGCGAGGTCACGCGAGGGCCGGCCCTCGATGAGGTACGAGGCGAGTGTGAACGGCGCGCCCGCGAAGCCGATCAGCGCGATCTGCACGGGCAGCGACCGTCGCAGCTCGCGGATCGCGGTGAAGAGATAGGGCGTCGCATCTTCAGCGAGAATCACGCGAAGGGCGGCGATGTCGTCCGCTGATCGCACCGGGCGCTCGACGATGGGGCCGACGTCGGGCTCGATGTGGAACGGGACGCCCATCCCGTCGAGGGGAAGCATGATGTCGGCGTAGAGCACCGCCGCGTCGACGCCGAGCCGCGCCACAGGCATCGCGGTCACGCGCGCGCAGAGCTCCGGGTTACGTGCCATTTCGAGGATGCCATACCGCTCCCGAAGCTCGCGGTACTCGGCGAGACAACGGCCCGCCTGGCGCATGTACCAGACCGGCGTCCGCTCGACGGTCTCGCGCCGGCACGCGCGAACCAGAAGAGGTGGGGTCAGCGGACGAGCTCCGGATGCCGAAGCTGTAACCGGTATGGATACGGATGTCGGGGTAACGGTGGCCAGTCGCGAAGTGGGCGGCCATGATCCGGGTCCTCTCCTCACGCGGCAGCGCGTACCACGAGCGCTTCTTCGTCATCGGATAGACGACCAGGTACGGAAGATCGGCGACCGGTCCCGCGGGACGCTCGGTCTCGCCGCCGCTGTGGCTGTGGCTTCCGAGGTACGGAGAGGGACGCCGCGCGGCGAGGTAAGCATATGGACGCGAGCTCTGCGCCCAGAGACGCGTCGCCGCGCAGCGCGCTTCCCACGCCCGGATCGAGTCGAGCTCGTCCGCGACGATCCAGAGCAGCAGGTCAGCATCAGCGCGCGTACCCACGAGGGAGTACGCATGCACGGCGACGCCCGTGCTCTGGACCGCGGCGGCGAACTCAGCCTTGTCTTCTTCGCGCTGCCGATCGCCCTGGCGGCGCCACTCATTCGAAACGGCGAGCGTGAGATACCGGTAGAGCTCGTTCATCCGATCTCCTTCAGCGCCGCCCGGGCGGCGTCGACGATCGTCGCGATCGCCTCGTCGTCGTGGGCGAGCGACAAGAACCAGCACTCGAATTGCGAAGGGGGCAGCATCACGCCTCGCCGCAGCATCGCCGCGTGGAACCGCGCGAAGCGGCCGCGGTCTGAGGTTCCCGCATCGTCTTCGTTTCCCACGGCGCGATCGATGAAGAAGAGTGTCAGCAGCGAGCCGGCCCGCTGGACGCGCGCCACGATCCCTGCGGCCTTCGCGGCTGAGGCAAGTTCGCGCTCGAGGCGCGCACCGCGGTCTTCGAGCGTCGCGTACGCGACGTCGTCGAGGAGCTCCAGGGTCGCGAGGCCGGCGGCCATCGCGAGCGGGTTCCCCGAGAGCGTCCCGGCCTGATAGACGGGGCCGAGCGGCGCGACGAGCGACATCAACGCACGTGATCCGGCGTAGGCGCCGACAGGCAGACCGCCGCCGATGATCTTCCCGAAGCAGCTGAGATCGGGGCGCACGCCGAAGAGCCCTTGCGCGCCCGAGCGCGCGACCCGAAAACCGGTGATGACCTCGTCGAAGACAAGGAGCGCACTGGTGCGGTCCGCGACCGCGCGCAGCCCGGTGAGGAATGCGCCGTCCGGGACGACGCAGCCCATGTTTCCGGCGATCGGCTCGACGATGATCGCGGCGAGCCGCGTCGCCGACGCGACATGGGCCGCTGCGTCGAGGTCCCCGTACGGGACGGTGATCGTGTCGCGCGCGACGGCGGCGGGCACGCCCGCGGAGTCGGGCAGGCCGAGCGTCGCGAGGCCGGATCCCGCGCGCGAAAGGAGCGGGTCGGCGTGCCCGTGATAGGAGCCGGCGAACTTGAGAATGGCGTCTCGCCCAGTCGCGGCGCGCGCCAGCCGAAGCGCGCTCATGACCGCCTCGGTGCCGCTCGATACGAAGCGGACCATCTCGACGCTCGCGACGGACGCAGCGATCTCAATCAGCGCGCCCCACGACGAGACGAGGTCCACAAATTCGCGGCCGTCGGCATCGGTGACATGGCAACCCTCCGCCGAGACGATGAACGGTGGCTCGCCGCCGACGGCACCGTAGGCGCGCACCGGGCTGGACACGCCCCCCGGCATGATCCGGCGCGCGCGCTCGAGCAGCTCGCGGTTCGTGCTGACGAGGGTCATCGCTCGCGGATCCAGGCGGCGGCATCGAGCGCGAAGTACGTCACGATCATGTCGGCGCCCGCCCGGGCGATGCCGGTCAGCGACTCGAGCGCCGCGCGCCGCAGATCGATCCACCCGCGCGCCGCGGCCGCGTGCAGCGCGGCGTACTCGCCGCTGACCTGGTAAGCGGCGAGGGGCACGTCGAAGCGGCCGCGGGCAGCCGCGATCACGTCGAGGTACGGTCCGGCCGGCTTCACCATGAACAGGTCCGCGCCCTCGTCGATGTCGGCCGCGATCTCGGCGAGCGCCTCACGCCCGTTGCGTGGGTCCATCTGGTATCCGGCGCGGTCGCCAAACTGCGGAGCGCAATCGGCGGCGTCGCGGAACGGACCGTAGAACGACGACGCGAACTTCGCGGAGTACGCGAGGATCGCGGTCTCGGCGAGATCGGCCCCCTCGAGCTCCTGCCGGATCGCGGCGACGTGTCCGTCCATCATGTCGGACGGCGCAACTATGTCGGCCCCGGCCTCCGCATACGTTCGCGCGGCGGCGGCGAGGAGCGGCAGAGTGGCGTCGTTGTCGATCGCACCCTCGCGCGTGACCACGCCGCAATGACCGTGTGTGGTGTACTCGCAGAGGCAGACGTCGGCGATCCATACGAGGTTCGGCGCCGAATCGCGAAGCGTCCGGAGAGCCATGGGGACAGGTCCGAGTGGATCCGCGGCACTCTCGCCGCGGTCGTCTTTCTCCGGAGGCAGCCCAAAGAGCAGAAGGCCGCCGATGCCGGCGGCGATCGCTTTTTCCGCGATCCGCGGGACGTCGCGAACCGGAAGACGCGCGTGCCCGGGAAGCGAGGCGATCTCGGATGATGCGCTGACGTTCGCGTCCACGAAGACCGGGAGGACCAGCATCGACGGATCGAGCCTCGTCTCGGAGACGAGATCTCGCACCCGCTCCTGGCGGCGGAGCCGTGACCGCCTGAATCGCGCCGGCGAGCTAACGAGCGTCGACATACAGCTTCTCCTCACTTGCGCGCGACGCCGCGACGACCGCCGACACGAGGCCGAGAACGTCAGGGGTCCGCGCGGTCGTCGCCGCGATACCCGTGAGCTCCGCGATCCTGCGCGCCGTCGTCGGTCCGATCGCGACCGGCCGCGTGTGCACGAGGGAGCGACCGCCGATCTCGCGCACGAATCCCTCAACAGCCGACGGCGACGCGAACACGACGACCGGCCGCGCGCCACTCGCGATCACGCCGCGCACGGGATCGATCTCGCCGTTCATCCCAACGACCGTTCGATACGCGATCTGCTCACGCACCCGAGCGCCGCGACCCCGAAGGATCGTCGGCAGCTCCCCGGTCGCGCGGTCCGAGCGCGCGAGCAGGACCGTGCCGCGCGGAAGCTGAACCTCCCGCCCTAGCGCGACCCCCGACGGCACACGAGAAACGAACCGTGGCGAGATGCCACACGCGCGGAGTTGCTCCGCCGTCGCCCATCCGACGGCCGCGACGGGCGCCCGAAGCTCGGCGTGGTACGAGCCGATCGCCGTGGCGCCGGCGCGACTCGTAACGATGATCAGGTCATCCGTGCCGACCGCCATGAGGGCGCTCTTCAGTGTGGTGTCATCGGCGACCGGCTCGGTGCGGATGCACGGCGCGACGAGTACGCGAGCGCGCAACGTACGCAGATCCTCGGCGAGCTCGCGATCGTCTTCGTCGTCGCGCGTGAGCACGACGGTGAGCCCGTCGAGGAACGAGGCCGAGAGAGAGAGCGCCGCAGCCGCCGCGACGGAGTCGTGATCCCGACCGCTGCCCTCGAACCGGACGATTTCCCCTCCGACCGCGAACGCCGCGGCGAGCCGTACCGCACCGCGCTCGGCCCGCGCGAGTGTGCCGAGCCGCAGCGCG
>WNGI01006145.1_pt1 | contig 15573 bp, 15 predicted proteins | sample 5400621 | NCBI WGS metagenome assembly WNGI01 (sample SAMN13153374, study PRJNA577476) | soil metagenome | isolation source: 20 cm soil or saprolite under Garry oak tree replicate 1 | place: USA:California | collected 2016-06-15 | reverse complement strand
GTGGTGCCGCTCGACGGCCGCGTGAGCAGCTTCCCGTCGAAAGCGAGCCCGGCGGCGGAGCCGGCCCCGAGGCCGAAGGCGGTCGTCGCTCCGAGGCGGGAGAGCTCGACGGCGAGCTCGTAGTTCGACATGCCGATGCTGTAGGAGGGCTTCGTCCCCTCGACGCCGACGAGCACGATGCGCCCGTCGGGCAGCTGGCCGATGGCTCCGCGCGCCTGGCGGCCGTTGAGCTGGCGGGGTTGGAACGATTCGCCGGTGTGGAAGATCGGCCTGCCGTTCCTCACGAGCAGCGGTCCGCCGCCGATCGCGCTCGCGAGACCGCTCCAGTCTGGCGAGAGCGAGAACATCGCCTCGACCTGCTGCCCGACCGGCGCCTCCTTCTTGAGCTGGGCCGTCGACTCCTTGCCGCGCGCGACCAGCACGGCGCCACCGGACGGGATCCGCGTCGGCCCGGCGGTCGTCACCTGCGTCACGGTGCCGTCGAGCGGCTGGTCGAGCCGGGCGTCGGGAAGCGTTCCGATCACCGCCTCGACGACTCCGGGCTCGCGCGGTGTCGCCGTGCCGTACGCCGGGGTGTAGAGCGAGAACTTCCCCGACTGGGCGGGCGTGTTCAGCAACAGCGGGCGCCGCTGACCGCTGCCCTGCCAGATCCCGGCGAGGGAGACATGACCGGTCGTGAGCGTGCCGTCCGCGGCGATGCCGAGGCTCGAGCGCCCGATACCGGGGGCGCTGTCGAGCACCCCGTCCCGCAGGTAGATGCCGCTCGGCGCGCCGGTGGTGTGATCGAAGTAGTCCCCGTCGATCGCCACCGTCGTCGCGCCGGCGGCCACCCGACTCTCGAGGCGCGTGAGCGACTCCTTCCCGAGCAACTTGTTGTTCGCGAGCGCGGGCGCGAGCGAGTACAGCTTGCCGTCGGGCTTCGGCGCCGTCACGACGTCGAGGACGATCGGGCCGCGCGACGTGAAGTCCACCTCTCGGGTGTAGGTCACGCCGGGCAGCAGGAGCGATGTCGTCACCGACTCCTGGGTGGAGCGCCCGGTCGCCGCGGAGGCGACCAGGGACCCGCCAATCGCCGCAAGCGCGACGCCGATGAGAAGCTTCCGCAACAACAGCACGACCCGCGGGCCAGAGTAGCGTTGGCCGCGTGAACACGCCTCTCGTCGAGATCGACGACGGCTGGGACTTCAAGGTTTTGATCCTCGACGACGCCTGGGTCGTGCGGTGGCCGCGCCACCGGCTCGCCGTGGAGGAGATCGAGCACGAGGTCGATCTTTTGCCCGTACTCGCTCCGCTTCTCCCCGTGGAGGTCCCTCGATTCGAATACATCTCGCGTGAGCCCTGGCTCGTCGCCTACCGCCTCATCCGCGGCAAACCGCTCGTGGCTGAGGACCCGGACGGCGTTCGCGCCTTCCTCGATGCGCTCCATGCCGTCGACGTCGACAGCGTCCCCGCGCCGCGGCCGGACTGGTTCGAGACGTATCGCCGGCAGGCGGAGGAGTTCCGGCGGGTCGTCCTGCCGCTCCTCAACCCAGACGAGCGCGCCCGCGGAGAAGCGCTGCTCGGGGAGGTCGAGACACTGACCGGTTTCCTGCCGGCGGTCACGCACTCCGACCTCGGCCCCGCGCATCTGCTCGTGCGCGACGGCCGGCTCGCCGGCGTGATCGACTGGGGAGACGCGCGCATCGGCGATCCCGCGATCGACTACGCCTGGCTCCTGAACGGGCCGTTTCCGCACTGGGACGTGGACGATGAGTTGCGCGGGCGGGCGCTGATCTACCACCGGCTCGGGCCGTGGTTCGAGGTGCACTACGGCGACTTCACCGACCAGCCCGAGTGGGTGCGCAGCGGCCTCACCGGCGTCCGGTCCAGACTCTGACCGTGCGCCTCGCGCTCATCTCCGACCAGCACGGGAACGACGTCGCGTTCCGCGCCGTGCTCGCCGACGTCGAGCGGCTCGGCGTGGAGGAGATCGTCTGCCTCGGCGACGTCGTGCAGGGCGGCACCGGGCCTGCGCAAACGCTCGACCGGCTCGCGGCCCTCGGCTGCGAGACGGTGCTCGGGAACGCGGACGCTTTCCTGCTCGAGGTTCCGGTCGACTCGCCGGAGCCGGTCACCGAGCGGCAGCTCGAGGTGCGCGAGTGGACGCTGTCGCAGCTGAGCTCGTCGCATCTCGAGCAGATGCGCGCCTTCGCACCGGTCGTCCGCCGCAAGCTCGACGGCGTGCCGTTGCTGCTCTTCCACGGCTCGCCGCGCTCCTACGACGACGTGCTCCTGCCCGAGCTCGAAGGCGAGGCGACCGAGCCGTTCCTCGGTCACCACGCGGCGCTGCTGGCGGGAGGGCACACGCACCTGCAGTGGACGCGCAGGATCGGGGACGCCCTGTACGTCAATCCCGGCAGCATCGGGATCTCCTACGACCGGCATGCCGACCCGCCCGTCCTGCGGCCGCTCGCGGAGTGGGCGCTCGTCACCGTCGCCGGCGGGGCGGTCGGCGTCGAGTTCCGGCAGGTGGCGTACGCGGTCGAGGACGTCCAGGCTGCGGCGCAACGGAGCGGCCGGCCGTACGCCGACGAGTGGGCGGCCCAGTGGGAGAGCAGTCCAGCCTAGGTCGACCGATCGGGCCCGCGTGCGAGAATCGGCCGCAATGCAGGCGGGGGTCGCAGTCGATGTGCGGGAGCTCGAGCGTGTCTTCACGCCGCGCAAGCGCGAGCCGGTGGTCGCCCTCGACGGCGTCTCGCTGACGATCCCGACGGGCGAGGTGCACGGGATGCTCGGCCCCAACGGCGCCGGCAAGACCACACTCGTGAAGATCCTCTCCACCGTCCTCCTCCCGACGAGCGGCACGGCGCAGGTGCTTGGACACGACGTCGTCGAGGAGACGCGCGCGGTGCGGCCGCTGATCGGCATCGTCTTCGGCGGTGAACGCGGTCTCTACACGCGCCTCACCGCGCGCCAGAACCTCGAGTACTGGGGTGCGCTGTATCGGCTCTCGTCGACCATGATCCGGCAGCGGAGCGCCGCCCTGCTCGAGCGAGTCGGACTAGTCGACCGCGCCGACCAGCGAGTCGAGGAGTTCTCGCGCGGGATGAAACAGCGGCTCCACCTCGCGCGCGGGCTGATGGGGGATGCGAAGGTGCTCTTCCTCGACGAGCCGACGACCGGCATGGACCCAATCGCGGGGCGAGAGTTCCGGAGTCTGATCGCGGAGCTGAAGGACGAGGGCCGGACGATTCTCCTCACGACCCACGACATGGTCGAGGCCGAGTCGGTCTGCGACCGCGTGACGCTGATCGATCGCGGCCGCGTGCTCGCCACCGAGACGCCGCGCACCCTCGGGACGCTGATCTCCCGCTTCCAGCGGATCGACGTCACCGGCGCAGACGACGCGCTGCTCGCCGAGGTCGCCGCCCTGCCCGGCGTCTCGTCGGCGACGCCGCAGGTGGACGGCTCGACCCGGATCGAGGTGAGCGAGGAAGGGGCGACGGCGGTCGTGCTGCGCCGGCTCGTCGACGGCGGCGTCACCGATCTACAGACGTCGCTGCCCAGCCTCGAAGAGGTCTACGTCCAGGCGATCGGCGAGCGGGGGCTCGGCGTCTGATGCGCGCTTTTCTCGCCGGCGCTCGCATCCAGATCCGCTTCCTCACCGCCTATCCGGACTCGCTGATCCCGTTCTTCACGGCGCCGCTGTTCACGATCGTCTTCCTGCTCGTGTTCAAGCACGCCGGCCGGCAGGACCTCACCCCCTACGCAGCGATCGCGCCCGTCTTCATCGCGCTCTGGTGGCTGGCGCTGTTCAACTCCGGCTGGACGATCACAATCGAGCGCTGGAACGGCACCCTGGAGATGCTCGTCGCCGCACCCTCCTCGTTCGGCGCCGTGATCTTCGGCAGGATCGCGACGACGACCGCGATCGGCACAGTCTCCTTCTTCGAGGCGTGGCTCGTGGCACGGCTCTTCGGCACGCCCGTGACAATCCACCACTGGGGCGCGTTCGTGCTCACGGTCTTCGCGACGCTGGCGGCGATGGCGGGGACCGCGGTCGGGATGGCAGCGTTGTTCGTCCTGGCCCGCAACGCGGTCACCTTCTCGAACTCGGCCAGCTACCCGTTCTACGTCCTCGGCGGCATCCTCGTGCCGGTTTCACTGCTTCCGCACTGGGTGCGCCCGCTGAGCTCCGTCGTCTTCCTCTCCTGGAGCGCCGACCTGCTACGAGCGACGTTGGACGCGGCGCCGATCCACGACCTCTGGCCGCACCTCGGCATGGTCGTGCTGCTCGGCGCCTGTGGCTACGCAGTCGGTCTCGTCGCGTTGCGCGTCATCCTCGTGCGCGTGCGCGAGAGCGGGGAGCTATCGACGACATGAGTACGCTGCGCGTCGTCTGGTACTCGGTCGTCAGCGGAGCGAACGACTACTGGTCCATCTTCACGCTCAAGAGCTGGGTCTTCGGCTGGCTGATCCGAGTCGTCTCCCAGGTGACGTTCTTCGCCCTGATCGGGAAGCTGTTGCGAACGGAGGCGCAGACGGACTTCCTGCTCGTCGGTAATGCGGTCATGGTCGCGGGAATGGGCGCGACGTTCGCGCTGCACCAGCCGACGAGCGAGCGCGGCAACGGCACGCTGTCGCTCCTGCTCGCGTCACCGTCGCGACCGGTGGTCGTGATGCTCGCGCGCGGTCTCTACGTCGTCGCCGACGCCATCTGGAGCGCCCTACTCGGGCTGGCGATCGTCGGCCCGGCTTTCGGACTCGACTTTCCCTGGCCACGAGCGTTGCTCGTGATCCCGTTGACCGCGCTCGTCGGGGTCTCCGCCTACTGCTTCTCGACCTTCCTCGCAGGGGTGATCATCGCCCACCGCAACATCAACAACCTCGTCGTCAACACGACGATCGTCGGGCTGATGGCGCTCTGCGGCGTCAACGTGCCGGTCTCGTTCTTTCCGGATTGGTTGGAGCGGATCGCCGAGAGCCTGCCGATCACGGACGGCCTGGAGGCGATCCGAGGCGTGCTTGCGGGCGACCCCTGGTCTTCGGTCGCTGCCGACGTCGGCGGCGAGCTTCTCGCCGCGAGCGGCTGGCTCGCACTCGCCCTGCTGACCTTCGGGCGATTCATCCGAGCCGGCCAACGGGACGGCTCGCTGGAGTTCGCCTCCTAGCTCCAGACCCTGACGTCGCGGTAGAGCGTGTCCCTCTGCACGGGCACCTTGCCCATGCTCTTGATCAGGTGGACGAGCTCCTCGGCGCTCGTGCGGTGCGTCGTGCCGGCGGCCGAGACGACGTTCTCCTCGATCATCACCGAGCCGAGGTCGTCGGCGCCGAAGCCGAGCGCTACCTGGCCGATCTTCTTCCCCTGCGTCACCCAGGACGAGCCGATGTGCGGCAGGTTGTCCAGGTAGATGCGCGACACGGCCTGCGTGAGCAGGTAGTCGAACGAGGTCGGCCGCGCCTCGACCGGCACGAGCGAGACGAGCCGGTTGCCGTCGTCCTGGAACGTCCACGAGAAGAAGGCGCGGAAGCCGCCCGTCTCGTCCTGCAGCTCGCGGACCCGCCGGAAGTGCTCGACCCGTTCCTCGAGCGTCTCGACGTGGCCGTACATCATCGTGGCCGTCGTCGAGATCCCCAGCCGGTGCGCCTCGCGCATCACACCGAGCCACTCCTTCGTGTTCACCTTCTTCGGGGCGATGATGTCGCGCACGCGGTCGACGAGGATCTCGGCGCCGCCGCCGGGGATCGAGTCGAGGCCGGCGTCGCGCAGCCGCGCGAGCGTCTCCGGCACCGTCAGCTTCGAGCGGCGCGCCGCGTGCACGATCTCCGACGGCGAGAGCGCGTGGAGGTGGATCCGGTACCGCGACTTGATCGAGGAGAAGAGATCTTCGTAGTAGTCGACGCCGAGATCGGGATGATGGCCGCCCTGCATGAGCAGGCCCGTGCCGCCGAGGGCGAGCGTCTCCTCGATCTTCTTGAAGATGACCGGCTTCGGCAGCAGGTAGCCCTCGCGCTGGTCGCCCGGCCGGCGGTAGAAGGCGCAGAAGTCGCAGTCGGTGACGCAGAGGTTCGTGTAGTTGAGGTTGCGATCGATGATGAAGGTGACGCGCTCCGGGTCGTGCAACCGGTTGCGGATCTCGTTCGCGGCGCGCCCGACGGCGACGAGGTCGCGGGAGCGCAGGAGCTCGACGGCGTCCTCGTCCGTGATCCGTTCGCCGGAAACTGCGCGCTCGAGGATCTCGGCCACGGGAGTTTGCTCCGCCACGCTCATGCGACCGCGGCGCCGGTGGTCTGGACGAAGCGGAGCTCGGGCACGGTCTCGAGCAGGCCGGCGTCGCGGGCGAGCTCGAGGAACGTGTAGAGGCCGGCGCGCTCGCGGGGGCCGAAGCGGTAGCGGAGCTTCTCGAAGTAGCGCGCGAGGAAGCCGGCCGGGTAGCCGTACCGCTCGGCCGCCTCGAACGCGAGCTGCTCGGGCTCCGCGCGGGCCAGCCGCACCGAGGACACGAGCGCGTCCTCGAGCTCCGCCAGCCCTTCGGCGAGCGGCTCCGGGCACGCCCAGACGGCGAACACCATGGGCAGCCCCGTCCGCTCGAGCCAGAGCCGTCCGAGATCGTGGTGCGGCGTCGGATCCTCGAACGCCGAGCGCAGCGCCGCGTCCCCGATCAGGAGCTTCGCCTCGGCCTCGCCGGTCTCGTACGCCTCGAGCGGCGCCTGCTCGGCCTCGGGCAGCAGCACCTTCGTCAGTGCGACCGACGTCGCCGACTCCGGCGTCACCGCGACTGCGCGCACACGCTCGAGCGGCACCCGCGTCACGAGCTGGATCGAGTCGACGGCTCCCTCCGAGGCAACGCAGAGCCGCGGCAGCAGCCGCAGCGTGTCGGCATGGCGGGCGTACTCGATCGAGGAGATCGGAGCCGTGTCGAGCTCCCGCGCGACGAGCATCCGGTTCAACTCGGTCGGGACGCCCTGCACCTCCTCCACCTCGGCCTCGACGCGATAGAAGACGGGCGCCATGTTCACGTAGGCGATGCGGCCGAGCCGGATCACGCAGCGGCCTCCCAGCGGCGGATCTCGTTGTAGAGGCTGTCGCGCTGCACCGGCGTCCGGCCCGCGTCGCGGACGACGCGGACGAGCTCCGCGACCTTCTGCTCGGTGCCGGCGCTCGCGCCCGCGGCCTGGAAGATCTTCTCCCGCACCACCGTGCCCTGCACGTCGTCGGCGCCGAAGTGGAGCGCGACCTGGGCGAGCGGGAGGCCCATCATGATCCAGTACGCCTTCACGTGCGGGATGTTGTCGAGCAGGAGCCGCGAGACCGCGATCACCTTGAGGTCGTCCGCGCCGGTGGTGAACCGGAACCCGCGGCGCTCGAAGACGGTGTTCTCCGGGTGGAAGGCGAGCGGGATGAACGAGAGGAAGCCGCCGGTCTTGTCCTGCTGGTCGCGCAGGCGCAGCAGGTGCTCGACACGCTCCTCGTAGGTCTCGACGTGGCCGTAGAGCATGGTGCACTGGGTCGTGATCCCGAGCCGATGCGCGGTGTCGTGCACGTCGAACCACTCGTCGGGATGCTCCTTGCCCGGAGCGATCAGCGCGCGGACGCGGTCGGCGAAGATCTCGGCGCCGCCGCCGGGCATGGAGTCGAGGCCGGCGTCTTTGAGCGTGCGCAGGACCTCCTCGTGCGAGCAGTCCTCGAGCCGGGAGATGTGGTGGATCTCGGACGCCGTGTAGAACTTGAGGTGGACGTCCGGCAGCGCCTCCTTGAGCTTGCGCAGGAGCCCGGCGTAGTACTCGAGGTCGACGTGCGGGTTCTCGCCGTTGACCGTGTGGATCTCGGTGAAGCCGTGGAGCTCGTGCTGCGCGACCGCATCCTCGACGAACTCGTCGGCGGTGAGCGTGAACGCGTCCTCCTGCTTGCGCGTCTTGGCGAAGGCGCAGAACTTGCACTTCACGCGGCAGACGTTCGTCTGGTACAGGTTGATGTTCTGGACGAAGAAGACCTCGTCGCCGCCGCCGCGCTGGCGGCGCGCGAGATCGGCGAGATCGCCGAGCGCGAGCAGGTCATCCGTCTCCATGAGGGAGACGCCGTCGTCGAAGTCGAGCCGCTCGCCGGCGAGCACCTTCTCCCGGATCGGCGCGAGCGTGTCGAGAGTGTCCAGAACGGCCACGTGGCCTACCTTTCGCGGTCGACGACTGCGTGCGTCAGGGCCTCGAGCTCGTCTCTGTGCAGCTCGCCGTCGAGCCGGGCCCTGGCCTGTCTAGCGTAGTCGAGCGCCACCGCGCGAGATTCGTCGAGAGCGCCGGTAGCGGCAACCCGCACGAGCGCGCCGTCCAGCGGGCCCCCGGCGAGAGCGGCTCGCACGACGGCATCCCGCTGCGCCGCCAGCAGAAGGGGCAGGGTCGGCGTCCCGTCGCGGAGGTCGGTGCCGGCGATCTTGCCGGTCTCGATCGTGGCGCCCGAGCAGTCGAGCACGTCGTCGGCGATCTGGAACGCGATGCCGAGCGCGAGGCCGTACGCCCCGGAGCCGCCGCCGAGCCGGCACGCGGCCTCGAACAGCTTCCCGGTCTTGAGCGCACAGCGCTCGAGGTACGCCTCGACCGTCGTCGATGGGTCGCGGGTCTGCGTCCGCTGGAGCGCCTCACCACGCGCGAGGCAGAGCGTCGCGTCTGCGAGGATCTCGACCGCGGCGGCGTCTCCGGTCGCGCTCAGCTCCGAGAAGGCGCGCGCGAACAGGTAGTCGCCCGTTGCGCGCGCGGCGGCCGGGCCGTAGATCGACCACGCGGCGGCCTTGCCGCGGCGGAAGTGGGCGCGGTCGATCAGGTCGTCGTGGACGAGCGTCGCCATGTGGACGAGCTCGACCGCGACGCCGGCCGCGAGCGGCGGCTCTTCCCCCGGCGGTGCGGACAGGAAGACGAGCGCCGGCCGCAGCCGCTTCCCGCCTGCAGCGAGCGCCTCGTTCCCGACGGCGGCGACGAGCCCGGGATGCGTGGCGACGGTTCGCGCGAGCCGCTCCTCGAGCGCGTCGAGATAGTCGTCGAGCCCCGGCACCGTCCGGATGTCCGCCAGCGATGTGGCCACCTACCCCGCCTCTCCTACGTGCAGGGCCACGATACCCCCGGCGAAGAGGCGGAACTGCACGGCCCGGAAGCCGCACGAGCCGAGTAGCTCCGCGAGCTCCTCGGGCCCCGGGAAGCGGCGCACGCTCGCCGGCAAGTACGTGTACGCGTCGCCGCCGGGCAGAAGGCGGCCGAGCAGCGGCACGACGCGGTCGAACCAGAGCCTGTAGAACGGCGTGAGCCAGCCGCGCGGAGTCGTGATCTCGAGGATCCCGAGCCGGCCGCCGGGACGGAGCACGCGGCGTAGCTCCTTCAGCGCCACTTCGAGGTCTTCGACGTTCCGGACCCCGAAGCCGACGACCGCCGAGTCGAAGCTCGCATCCTCGAAGGGGAGCGCGAGCACGTCGCCCTGCACCCACTCGAGCTCCGACGCCTTGCGCCTGGCCCGCTCGAGCATCCGCTCGGAGAAGTCGAGGCCGACGACGTGGCCGGCGCCCGCCTTCCACGCGGCGACCGCGAGGTCGCCCGTACCGCAGCAGGCGTCGAGGACGTGGTCTCGCTCGTGCACCGCGGCGCGGACCGTCGCCCTGCGCCAGCGCTGGTCGAGCCCGAGGGTCATGACGCGGTTCATCGCGTCGTAGACCGGCGCGATCCGGTCGAACATCCGCTGCACGCCCTCGGCCGGCAGCCGGCCGGACTCGACGGTCACGTCTGCCCCCAGCGCGGCGTCAGCGCGTGCTCGAGTCCGAGCAGGTCGAGGGCGCGCGCGACGATGAAGTCGACGAGGTTCTCCACGGTCTCGGCGCCGTGGTAGAAGCCGGGCGCGAGGAAGAGGATCGTCGCTCCCGCCTCGCGCAGCGTGAGCATGTTGCGAAGGTGGATCGCCGACAGCGGGGTCTCGCGCGGCATGAGCACGAGCCGGCGCTCCTCCTTCAACGCGACCGACGCGGCGCGCTGGACGAGGTTCGACATCGCGCCGGACGCGATCGTCCCCACCGTCCCCATCGAGCAGGGGCAAATCACGTACGCGTCGACCTTCGCCGAGCCCGAGGCGTACGGAGCGCTCCAGTCCTCGGGGTCGTAGACGCGGGCGGCGCCATTTGCGTGCTCGAGGAGCCGGGCGAGCGTCTCGTCTCGCGGCAGCGCCGGATCCCCGAACAGCTCGGTCGCCAGCACCTCGATCCCGGCGCGGGACGCGCAGATCCCGATCTCGCAGTCCGCCGCCGCGAGCGCCTCGACGAGCCGCGCCGCGTACGGCGCGCCGGAGGCGCCCGTGATCCCGAGGAATACGTGCATCCCCGGGATTGTCGCTGTTAGTGCGTGCCCTTGGAGGCTTCCTAGTGCGTGCCCTTCGAGGCTTCGAGGAACAGCGCCAGCTGGCGCAGGCGCTCGGTGCCGAGCGAGGCGAACGGCGGCATCGGCGAGCCCGGATTGACGCACGACGGGCACTGAAGGTGCTTGATCTGGAACTGGACGCCCAGGTTCCGCGAGCCGATGTCGGTCAGATCTGGCGCGCCCAGGTTCGACCCTCCCGCGCCGTCGTACGTGTGACAGGCCGTACAGCCCGCTGTCGCGGCCTTCGTCCACTCGGGCACCAGCGCGACGTTCTCGCTGCCGAGCGACTCCTTCGCCGTCGCGCCCTTGTACGTGAGGATGCCCATCGAGGCGATGACGAGGAGCGCTGCCACCACGGCCACAGGCCGCCGCGAGATGCGCCTCTCCCTTCTGCGGTCGAAGAACGGAACCATGATCAGCAGGATGAGGAGGAGCGTCGGGATGCCGACGGTCGCGAGGATCACCGACTCCGGCCATTTGAAGATCCGGAGCAGGTAGAAGAGGAAGTAGAAGTACCAGTCGGGCCTCGGCACGAAGCTCGTCGTGCCGGGATCCGCCGGCGGATCGACCTCGGGCCCGAGCAGGCCCTTGTGGATCGGGTCATGGTGCGGGCCGTACGCCGACCACTTCCAGATCACCGCGAGCCCGATGATCGTGCAGACGACGACGAGGCTCATGATCGTGTCGTGGAACATCGCGTACGGGTAGAAGGGCTTCCCGCGCGACTTGACGTCCGCCTTGTAGCGGGCGAACTCCGCCCGCAGCTCCTCGATCCGGCTCGGCTTCTCTTTCGGGATCGCGGCCACTACTCGCGCCCTCCCGGCTCGGCCTGCATCGCGGACGCCCCCGACGGCCGCGGCACCGGCCGCGTCAGTCCGGGCCGCAGCCGTGCCGCCTCTTCCTCCTCGGGCTCCATACCCGCGGCGTCCTTCGACCACGGCGGCGAGGTGACGCCGAGCCGGATCACGAGATAGAGGTGGAGCGTGATCAGACCGATGATCGCGCCCGGGATCAGCAGCATGTGCAGCGAGTAGAAGCGGGTCAGCGTCTCACCGCTGATCTCCTGGCCGCCGCGTAAGAACTGGGCTAACCAGGGGCCCAAGAACGGCGCCGTCCCGTTGAGGTTGATCCCGACGACGCTCGCCCAGTAGGCGGTCTGGTCCCACGGCAGGAGGTAGCCGGTGAAGCCCTCCATCATCCCGCTCACGAGGATGAGGACGCCGACGATCCAGTTCAGCTCGCGCGGGTACTTGTAGGCGCCGAACAGGAAGACGCGGCCCATGTGGAGGAACATGAGGATGATGAAGACGCTCGCGCCCCACTTGTGCATGCCGCGCACGAGCCAGCCCAGCGTCAGGTGGTCGGTGATGTTGAGGATCGAGTCGTACGCCTGCGGATTGCCCGTGTGGGGGTCGGTCGCGGCCGACGGCACGTAGTACATCGCGAGGATCACGCCGGTGATCGCCTGCACGAGGAAGGCGGTGAGCGCGGCCGAGCCGAGCGTCTGCATCCAGTTGACGTCCGCCGGGACGTTCCGGAAGAGGAAGTAGCGGAGGCCGCCGATCAGCCCCGACCGCTCCTCGAGCCAGTCGATCGGAAAGACGATCAGCTCCTCCATCTTCTGGCGACGGATCTCCGCCTTCGTCGGCTTCCGTCTGTAGGTGGTCGCCATCGGCGTCTAGTGGTGCGGCGGATCGATGGGATAGAACCACTGCTCGGGCCCGTCGAGGTGCTCTCCCGGCCCGGCGTCCTTGTACTTGTAGATCTTCGCCTGCCCGCCGGTGCCGACGACATGCGAGACCGAGTAGAGGCTGAGGAGCACCAGGCGGCCGTTGTCGATCTCGTACGCGTAGCGGTCGAGCGCGCGCACGGGCGGGCCGGCGATGCGGTTGCCCTCGGGGTCGTACTGGCCGCCGTGGCACGGGCAGCCGTAGCCGGCCGGGATGACAGGCTCGAAGATGAAGCGGCCGCTGGCGGTGTGCTCGTGGAGGGTCGGCTTGCCGGTGAACTTCGGCCCGCTCGGGCCGTTCGCCTGCACCGGGCAGCCGAGGTGGACGCAGTGGTTCGAGATGATCGTGAAGCTCGGCACCTGCTCCTGCGGCTTGTCGGGGTTCGGGACGTTGCCGTTGTTGCGGATGAAGGCCGTCCGCCGGCTGACCTCTCCCTCCGCGGCGTCGACGACGAACGTCGCGATGTACCACTGGTTAAGCGGGAACATCGAGATCGGGCCGAGATCGACCTTGTGCTGCAGCTGGCCGAGGAAGGGCGGGAGGAGCGCGAAACCGGCCACGGGCAGGGTGATCAAGCCGCCGATCGCGGCGCCCAGTGCGAGGGTGCTGCCCTCGAGGAAGACGCTGCGGGTCACGGCCGTCTCGGGAACCGGTACGAGAGCGACGCCTTGCTGGTCGGCCGGCGGGGCTGTCATCCCCTCGCCCGCCTCCTTCATCTCACGTCGCTCCGGCTCGACGACGATCGACTCCCCGCGGAGCTCTGCGGTCGCGTCGCGCGCCCAGAGGATGCCGAAGACGATGGCGATCGCGGCCCCGATCGACGAGATCAGCAGCGGATTGATGACGAGCCCGACGAGGACGACGACGATGCCGATGGCGAAGCCGATCGGCCACAGCGTCGGCGGCGGCAGATGCGTCTCCTCGTGGAGCGACTCGTGCTCGGTGTCGGGACTCGGCTGCTCCGGCTCCACCGGTCGAAGTCTTATCGGAAACGCGTATCCCGCGGGCGCAGAACCGCACCCGCGGGTGGAGGAACTACATACCGTGTTTAGGGGCGGTACAAATGGCCCGGCCTATGATGCGTGACAGAGAACTATGACTGAGCATCGCCGTATCTGGGGTTGGATCATCGGAGCGGTGGCCCTGCTGCTGTTTCTTGGTTGGATCGCCGGAACGAACAACCCCGGCATGCTGCTCGCCTTGGGTGTCGTCTGTGTTGGTTTTGCCGCGTTTCTGTGGCGAAAGGACCGCTTGGAGATGCGAAGCGCTCGCAGAGATTTGAGGCCGACAGAGGAGGCCCCGCCTGCCCCGGAGGACCCGCGTTAGTCCGCATGCGCGTACGCCGCCGGGAGAGCGCGGAGTTCCTCAGCCCGGCTGAATCCCGTACTCGGTCCAGCGGCGCGTGACGAGCTCCTTGATCTCCGGGCTCATCTCAATCTCGTCGGGCCACGGCCGCGCGCCCTCCTCCGGCCACTTCGCGGTCGCGTCGATGCCGAGCTTGCCGCCGAAGAACTGCCGCTCGGGTGCGTGGTCGAGATGGTCGAGCGGGCCTTCGGAGAGGATCACGTCGCGCTTCGGATCGACATTCGCGCCCGCGTAGAAGAGCACCTGCGCGTAGTCGTGGACGTCGACGTGCTCGTCGACGACGACGACGCATTTCGTGAGGCTGAGCATCCCGAGCCCCCAGAGCGCATGCATCACCTTGGCTGCGTGGCCCGGGAACTGCTTGCGGATCGAGACGAGGCAGCAGTTGTGGAAGGCGCCGGCGATCGGCAGGTCGTAGTCGACGATCTCCGGCAGGGTCGTGCGCACCGCGGGGAGGAAGATCCGCTCCGTCGCCTTGCCGAGCCAGGCGTCCTCCTGGGGCGGCTTGCCGACCACGATCGAGGGGTAGATCGCGTCGCGTCGCATCGTCATGGCGGTGACGTGGAAGACCGGGAACGGCTCGGCGGCGGTGTAGTAGCCGGTGTGGTCGCCGAACGGTCCCTCCTGGCCGACCTCGTCCTTCTCGATGTAGCCCTCGAGCACGATCTCGGCGCGTGCGGGAACCTCGACCCCGACCGTGACTCCCTTCACGAGCTCGACCGGCTCGCCGCGGAGGAAGCCGGCCATCATCAGCTCGTCGACGTGCTTCGGGAGGGGCGCGCTCGCCGAGTACGCCGTGATCGGGTCGAGACCGAGCGCGACGGCGACCTCGATGCGGCCGTCGGTCGCGAGGTAGTCGGCGCGGCCGTCCTTGTGGATCTGCCAGTGCATGAAGGTCGTGTTCCTGTCGACGAGCTGCATCCGGTACATGCCGACGTTGCGGCCGCCGGTCTGCGGGTCGTGGGTGATCACGGCCGGAAGCGTGATGAACGGCGCCGGGTCGCCCGGCCAGCAGCGCTGGATCGGCAGGAGGCCGAGGTCGACGTCGTCGCCGCGCAGCACGATCTCCTGGCACGCGCCCTTGCCGACCGTCTTGGGGCGGGAATCGGCGACGGACTTGAGCTTCCGGAGGCCGCGGACCTTCTCGAGCAGCCCCTCGGGCGGCTGCATCTCGAGCACGTCCGCAACACTCTGCGCGACGTCGTCGAGGCGCTCGACCCCGAACGCGAGGCACATCCGCCGCTCGGTGCCGAACTGGTTGATCAGGAGCGGGTGCTCGGAGCCTTTGGGCCTCTCGAACAGGAGCGCCGGCCCGCCGGAGCGGACGGTGCGGTCGACGATCTCCGTGATCTCGAGATCGGGATCGACCTCGGCCGAGACGCGGACGAGCTCGCCCTCGCGCTCGAGCAGCGCGATCCAACCGCGGAGATCCTTGGCGGGCACGTGGCGAGTCTACGGCCGGAGGATCGTCAGGCGACGTGCACCGTCACGGTCTTGTGCGCGTAGATCTCGTACGGCGGTGAGCCGGTCTTACGCGCGACCCGCCTGGCCCGGATGATGACGTCGTGGCCTGAGACGCGGATCCGGGTCGGCCCGTATCCGGTGAGCGCGGGGACCCTGTACATGCGGAACGTCCGCCCGGCATCCTTCGTGACCCAGAGCGAGATCGTTCCCTGCTGCTTCTTCGTGTTGCAGGCGGGGCACGAACCCATGAAGTACGCGACGTGGCCGCGAAGAATCCACGGTCCCAGCTGCGCGTCGAGCTCGTGCGGCGCCTTCACCCCGAAGAACCGCTCGGCGAAGACGAGCTTCCAGGTCCGCCCGCGGTCGATTGAGCGGGCGCCGACATAGCCTCCTTGCATCATCCCGACGCCGTTGACCCACACGACCCAGACGGCAGCTCCGCTGCAGCGAACCTGGCTCGGAATGAAATTCGGATGCGTCTCGCCATCGGGCACAGGCTCGCGGTAGGCCGTCGCCCCGGCCGGGGTGAGGATTCGCGGGCCGGCGACTCGGATCCCGCACTTCCCTTCGCTCGTCACCGCAGCGGTCCCTCCGCCGGTCTTCGAAGCGGTCGAGCTCCCACCGCCCGCGATGAAGTACGCGGCGAGCG
>WNGI01005850.1_pt1 | contig 15573 bp, 4 predicted proteins | sample 5400621 | NCBI WGS metagenome assembly WNGI01 (sample SAMN13153374, study PRJNA577476) | soil metagenome | isolation source: 20 cm soil or saprolite under Garry oak tree replicate 1 | place: USA:California | collected 2016-06-15 | reverse complement strand
GGCGACATCCGCGCGGACCAAGACATGCCTGACTAAGAAGGTTCCGCCGTGGAGGTCCGTCGGCGACGTCCACCCCTTGCCGGGCCGCAAAAAGCCTAATGGCGCCAACGCATCCATCGGGTCGTCGATGCACGAGCTCCCGCTTCGTCCCTACCACGAGTTCGCCGGAGCCCTCTTCCGTTCAGAGGCCGAGTGGGACGTCCCCTCGGGGTATCGTTCGCTGGACGAGGAGGTCGCCTCCGTTCGGCATGGGGCCGGCCTGGTCGATCTGAGCGATCGCGCGAAGCTCGAGCTGACGGGTTCCGAGCGCGTGACGTTCCTTGACGGACTCGTGACCATCGACGTGAAGATCTTGACTCCGGGGACGTCCGCCTATGCGCTTCTGCTCAACGAAAAGAGCCGCGTCCTGGCCGACGCCCGCGTGTACGCCTTTCGAGACTCGCTGATTCTGGACATGGACGCCGCGCAGGCCCCTCGGGTTCGCGAGATTCTCGAAAAGGGGCGGGTGAGCGACGACGTGGAATTCCGCCAACTCCGTTCGGCGGGCCACATCGCCGTCGAAGGCCCGAACGCGGCGGACGTCCTCGCCAAAGTCGTGCGATCGGAAGTGCGCGGGCTCGCCCTCGACGCCTTCGCCGGTATCCCGTTGGCCAACGGTCGAGAGGGCCGGATCGTCCGAAGCCGATCGAACGGGGCGCCGGGATTTCAGGTGTGGGCCGAGAATGGCAGTCTCGCGGAAGTTTGGCAGGCGCTCCTGAGATCCGGCGCGAGACCGATCGGACGGGATGCCTACGAGGTCCTGCGAATCGAGGCGGGAGTCCCGCGGTACGGGCCCGAAATGAACGAGGGGACCCTCGCACTTGAAGTGGCGCCGGACTCCGCATTGAGCTTCACCAAAGGCTGCTATGTCGGCCAAGAAATCGTCGCTCGCGGGACGTATGTCGGCCAGGTACGCCGGAAACTCGCCGGCATCCTCGTGGACGGGGATCAGCCGCCGGTCCACGGCGACCGCGTCCTCAAGGCCGATCGGCAAGTCGGCGTCGTCACGAGCGGCACCTGGTCGCCGACCCTCGGCTCCGCCATCGCGCTCGCACTCCTGCGAATCGATGAGTTCGCGACCACGGAACCGCTGCACATCGATCGCGGCGGGTGGGACCTCCGCGGTCGTCCGCATTCGCTGCCGTTCGTCGGCGCATAGTCGGAGGGGCCAAAGCCCCGCGACGGAAACCTTCAAAACGTTTCCCATCGCGGTTCGCTCTCGCGCGGAACTCGCGGCCGATTCCGGCCGTTACGCTTATCTCCCATTCTGTTAATATCCTGCGCAAGCGGGGCCGGTTCGTTTAGCGTTGCTGGGCGGGCTGGGGGGAGCCGTACTAACTGAATTGCGAGGGGGGTTACGCGTGAGCTATCGAACTGAACTAGAGAGAGCTGTGTCTCGACACACTTGGAGTCGCATTTTCGCCTTCGTCATCGTCGCGGTGATGTGCCTGTCCGCGTTTGCGATCCTGCAGACGCCGGCGCGCGCCGTACCGCAGGCGGTCATCGGACTGCCTCCCGTGGCGATGCCGAATTACATGAAATATATCAATGTGAATAATTTCAAGTTCGATCCGCTCGCGGCGATGCCGACGATCCCCGCGACGTTGCAGTATTCGTCGGTCGCAAGGAATACGCCGAGCTACTATCTCGTTCAATTCAACGGTCCCGTCACGCCGGACATGAAGAAGGCGCTGGCGGCGACGGACGTCACGATCCTATATTACGTTGCATACAACACCTTCATCGTCCGGGCCGATGGACCCGCGATCGACCGCGCCGCCGCGCTCCCCTCTGTGCGGTGGACCGGCGTCTTCGAGCCCGCCTACAAATTGAGCCCCCGACTCTCCGACGAATTCGGAGCCCTCGCGCAGCGGGCGATGGACCGCGCGCGGTACGGCGACCAGGCTTCCTCCGATGCCGTGACCGTGGTCGGTCCTGGCATGTCGTCGAAGACCCTCACTCTGAACAGCGCGGCGTCCACTGTCACCGCCGCAGGAAAGTCGGTCAGCCCCGTCAGCTCCTCCCTCGGCGGCCGATCCTCGGCCCCCTCCGGCGCGGAGGCGGCGAGCGCAACGATCCCCGTCGAGATCATGGCCTTCGAGCCCTCGCGCGTTCCCGAGATCGTCCGGGCCGTCTCCTTCCTCGGCGGCCACCAAACGAGCTATTCCTTCGGTCAGACCGGCGGCGTGCGAGCGGAGCTCTCGAAGAGCGTGATCGAGAAACTCGCCCGCGTCCCGGGCGTCATGTACATCGACCGCTTCGTCCAGCCGTACGTGATGAACGACCTGGCGCGCTGGGTCGTCCAGAGCGGGGACACCGTGAACCACGCGACCCCGGTCCACGACCACGGCATCTTCGGGACGAACCAGACGATCACCATCGGAGACACGGGCATCGACTACAAGCACCCCGACTTCTGGGACCCGAACAACGCGACCCCCGGTCCCACCGCACGGAAGCTGACCGCGTACTACAAGGACTGCGGAAACACGAACCACTGCGACCTGAATGACAACGGCATTAACCACGGGACGCACACCTCCGGCAGCGCCACCGGCGACGACGGCGTGTGGCACGTCTACGACGGCGACGCCACCGGATCCAACGGCACGACGGGCCCGCATGACGGCCAGTCGTTCGATGCGTTCCTCAACGTGCAGGACCTGTCCGACGACGGCTTCGGAATTTACTTCGACTCCGTGACGCCTTTGTGGACCGACGCGGTCTCCCACGGATCCTGGATCCACTCGAACAGCTGGGGATCGTGCTGCAGCTCGTACATCCCCGAGGACGTCGACACGGACACCTTCATCTGGAACAACCAGGACTTCCTCGTCCTGTTCGCCGCCGGTAACTCCGGTTCCGGCCTCAACAGCATGAACCCCTTCGCCGTCGCGAAGAACGTGATCGGCGTCGGCGCCACGGTGAACGGGCCGGGCCTGGAGAGCGTCGCGGACTTCAGCAGCCGCGGCCCCGCGGGCGATGGCCGGCTCAAGCCGGACGTCACGGCCCCGGGCGTCTCCCTCTGGTCCGCGCAGGGATTGGACCCCGGAGGCGACGGCACGGCCTACTGGACCCTGAGCGGCACGAGCATGGCCACCCCGACCGTCGCCGGCAGCGCCGGCCTGGTGCGCCAATACTACATGGACGGCTGGTACCCGACCGGATCGAAGTCGGCCACGGACGGCTTCACCCCGTCCGCCGCGCTGATCAAGGCGACGATCATCAACAGCGCACGAGAGATGACCGGCGCGGGCGCCTACGCGAACGGCGAGAACAAGTACCCGAACGACAACCAAGGTTTCGGCCGGGTCACCCTCGACGATGCGTTGTTCTTCCAAGGCGACGCGCGCGGCCTGACGGTCGACGATCACCGGAGCGGGATCAACACCGGCGACACGGTGACCTATAACCTCGCGATCGGCGATTCCACGATGCCCGTCGAGGTCACCCTCGTCTGGACGGACTACCCGGGGACCGCGAACTGCGCCCCCTGCCTCGTCAACGACCTGGATCTGACGGTCACGGCGCCGGACGGCACGACGTACAACGGGAACCAGTACATGGGCTTCAACCCGGGCGAGTCGCAGCCGAACCCGACCAGCCGCGACAACCTGAACAACGTCGAATCGGTCCTCGTGATCTCGAACGTGCAGGCGGGCCTCTGGACGGTCACCGTCCACGGGTTCAACGTCCCGCAGGGCCCGCAGAGCTTCGCGCTCGTCCTGACGGGCGGGATCGCGACGGAGCACGGCGTGATCGGATTGGACCACCACTCCTACCAGTCCTCGGCGACGGTCGACATCAAGGTCGTCGACACGGGCCTGAACCTCAACCCGAACGGGACCGACACGGTCCAAGTCAACATGAGCTCCAACACGGAGTCCACGCCGGAACTCGTGACCTTGACCGAGACGGGCAACTCGACCGCGGTCTTCGCGGGCTCAATCCCCCTCGCGCTCGGCCCGCCGAATCCGGGAGACGGAGTCCTCCAAGTTTCGAACGGCGACAACATCACTGCGATGTATTTCGACAATAACAACGGGCTCGGAGGCAGCGGCCCCGTGTACGCGTACGCGGTCGTCGACGATTCGCCGCCCGTCATTTCGGGCACCGCGGCGTCGAACTTACGGTTCAATCGGGCGGACATCGGATGGACCACGGACGAGTTGTCGGATTCGCTCGTCTCTTGGGGCGTCGGCACGCCGCCCGGGAATACGACCGGATCGGCCACCCGCACGCTTTCGCATTCGATCGCGCTGACCGGGCTGAACGACAACACGACGTACTTCTTCGCGGTCCAATCGACCGACGAGGCCGGCAACACCGCGTTGGACAACAACAATTCGGCGTACTACTCGTTCACGACCGCCGTCAAACCTCCGACGGCGCCGCCAGTGGCCGACGTTCCACAACAACCAACCGCGGCAGGGCATCTCGCCGAGCAAGCATTCCCCGCCGATGAACCAGCAGTGGATGGACGGACCGCACCTGATCAACCGGTGGAACGGCCCCGTCATGGCGGACGGGATCCTGTTCTCCGCGCCCCTCGATGGCGTCCTGCGGGCCCGCGATCCGTACTCCGGCGAACTCCTCTGGAGCCGCCAGCTCGGCGGACAGTTCTACTATACGAGCACGATGACCGCGGCGAACGGCATCCTCTACGCGACGTTCTACGGCACCAGCGGCGGATACGTGTACGCCCTCGATGAGGTGACGGGCAACACGATCTGGGTCGTCGGGATGTCCGACACGAACCTCGACTTCAACGCACGCAACGTGATGACGTTCGCGGACGACCTGATCTTCGGGACGACGTGGGGCCGCCAGGCCTACGCGTTGCACGCCTCCGACGGAAGCGTCGCATGGACCTTCCAGCTGGACGGCCTCGCGATCGCCTCGGGGGCCACGATTAACGCCGGCGTCGCCTACTTCGAGACGATCGCCGGGACCGTGTTCGCCCTCGACGAGTTCAGCGGCGCGTTGATCTGGAGCCACACGCTCGACGGGGTCGTCACGACGACGGCCTTGTACGCGCAAGGTAACGTCTACGTCGGGACCTACACCGGGACGGAGTGGGCGCTCGATGCGCTGACCGGTGCGACCGTCTGGTCGACCGGTGGATTCAACCTGATCGATGCGTCCGCCGCCGCCTACGACGGGATCAACGTCTACTTCGGCACCTTCGCGGCCACTTACGTGGCCCTGGATGCGACGGACGGACACCTCGTCTGGCAGACGAGCGTGGCGGGACCAGTCGGCACGGCGCCGGCCTATGCGAATGGCTTCCTGTACGGGACCTGCTGGTTCTGTCCGTTGTATTCGATCGACACCGCGGACGGCTCGATCGCGGACCAGGACAGCTTGATTTCGAGCTCCGGCTCGACGTCCTTCCCCGCGGTCTCGGACGGCTGGGTCTGGTTGGAAGACAACGACGGGAACATGTTCGGCTTCCTTGGACAGCTCCCCGTCGGACTGCTGCTGAAGCCGAGCTCCCAGGCGCAGGACTCCGTGCCGGACAACGTCGTCACCTACGACGTCAACGTGAAGAACGTCGGCGTCTCCGGACCGGACACCTTCGATGCGACGATCACCACGGGCGCCCACGGTTGGGCCGTTGCCCTCTATGAGTCGGACGGCGTCACACCGCTGCCCGACACGGACGGCGACGGGATCCCGGACACCGGCTCCCTGGCCACCGGCGCGTCGGCCGATGTCGTCATAAAGGTCACCGTCCCCGCCACCGTGAAAGCGGGAGACACCGAGCTGTCGCGCGTGACGTTCACGTCGAGCAACGACCTGAGTCGCTTCAAAGTCGAGAAGCTCACGACGACCGTCCCCCTGCCGGGCGTCAGCATCGGCCCGCGGGCGTACTTCCCGCTGCAGCCGGGCGACACCGCGGCCGCGCCGATGGACGTGCGCAACAAGGGCGGCCTCCCCGACACGATCGAGCTCGCGCCGACCTCGGGCCATGGCTGGACCGTGACGATCTACCAGGCGGACGGCGTGACCCCGCTGACGGACACGGATGGCGATGGCCTCGTCGACACGGGCCAATTGCCCGGGCTGACGACCCTGTCGGTCGTCGTCTCGATCCAGGTGCCAGCGGACGCGCCGCTGGACATGGTCGACCGGACGGACGTCGTCGCGTCGTCGGCCGTGGACCCGAACCAGACCGCGACCTCGTCCGTCGTGATCGAACTCGCGGCGCCCCCGAGCACGGAATGGCCGCAGTTCCACCATGACCGCGAACGCGGAGGCGTGAACCCCGAGCCCTTCCAAGGACCGCTGACCCCGCAATGGACCACGTCGGTCGGAGGCGGGTTCCCGATCCAGTGGACCGGCTCGATCATCGACGGGCACATGGTCTTCGTGACCTCGCCGGCGGGCGTAATCAGCGCGCTGGACCTCGGCACCGGCACGATCCTGTGGCAGAAGAGCTTCGGGAGCGGCGGAGATATCTCCGGCACGCCGGCGGCCTCGAACGGGGTCTTGTACGTGACCTTCGTGACGAGCTCGAACACCGCGGTCAGCCTCCTCGCGATCGATGAGGCGACGGGTGCCCTGAAGTGGCAGGTCGACTCGAACATCGGCTTCGCGTTCTCGACCTTCTCGACGGTCGCCGTCGCGGCGGGCAACGTCTACTGGGACGACGGGTTCGGCTTCCACCTGTTCGCGAACGACGCGACGACGGGGGCGCCGGTCTGGACGTTCAACTTGCCCGCGGCTTCCTTCCAAGGCCCGACCTATTGGGGCGGGATGGTCTTCGCCAGCGACCTGAACGGCGACATCTACGCGCTCGATGCCTTCGCCGGCACGCAGCTGTGGCAGACCAGCGTCGGCAACACGGTCACCTCGGCCCCGACGGTCGCGGGTGGCGTCGTCTACGTGGGCGACTACAGCGGCGTCGTACACGCGATCGATGCGCTGACAGGCCAGAAGATCTGGGACTCCCCGGCGGTCGGCGCGCTCATCGACGTGTCCTCGCCGGTCGTCGCCGGCGGCTACGTGTTCGAGGGATCGTTCGCCTTCGACTTCTTCAGCGGGTTCATGACCGCGCTCGACGTCAACACCGGCCAGGTCGTGTGGCAGTACCGCATGCAGGCGGGAGCGGTCGGTACCTCTGCGGCGTACAACAACGGCACCGTGTTCCTGTCGACCTGGGATGGAAACCTCTGGTCGTGGGACGCGGCGACCGGGGCGGTCTTGCAGACGCTGCAGCTCTCGTCGAGGGGCAGCACCTCGTCCGTCGCGCTCGGGGACGGCTATGCCGTCGTCGGCGACCAGGACGGCGAGATGAATGGCTTCTCGTTCGTCGGCGCGGGCGTCGCGGCCCGCGTCGTCGTGAATCCGGCCTCGACCGATGTCGCGGTCGGACGGGCGGCTCTGTTCCAGGCGGCCGCGTACGACCTCTACGACAACCAGGTCGGCGGGCAGACGTTCGTCTGGTCGAGCCAGGCGGACCTCGGTTCCGTCCTGCCCCTGACGCCCAGCGGCGAGAAGATCGTGTACATCGCGGGAATCCAGTCGGGGACGGACAGCTTGCAGGCCATGAACGCCGGCGGCCTGTCGAACGCCTCGACAGTGAACATCCTGCCGGGCCCATTGGACCATGTCGACGTAACGCCGGCAGCCGCGAGCATCGTCGCGGGTACGACGATGTCCTTCAACGCGGATGCGAAGGACCGCTACGGGAACACGATCCACGGCCTCAGCTTCGTCTGGAATGCGACGGGCGGCATCGGGACGATCGATGCGTCGGGGGTCCTGAACGCCTCCACGCAAGTGGGCCTGGGACTCGTCACGGCGACCACCGGGTCGGCGACGGGCACCGCGATCGTGGAGATTGTGCCGGATGTCCTTGCTACCGTCGCCTTGCAACCGGCGGCGGTTAGCCTGGAGGCCGGCTCGAACCTCGCCCTCCACGCGCAGGGGTTCGACCGGTACGGGAACGAGATCTCCGGGCTGAGGTTCGTCTGGGCGACGACGATCGGGAGCGTCGCGCCGGTCGAGACGGGATCCCCGACCGCGGTCCTCGCGGCCGGCTATCTCGCCGGATCCGGGCGCATCACGATCTCCTCGGGCGGGGTCACTCTCGTCGTCGGGGTCGATGTGACGCCCGGGCCGCTCGATCGAATCCAGGTCGTCATGCTCGTGGGCGGCAGCAGTTTCGAAGGCCCCGTCGACATCCCGGCTGGCGCGGCGCGAACGTTCGTGGCGGAGACGACGGACCGGTTCGGCAACGCGATTCCAAACGTACCGCTCACGTGGACCGTGACGGGCGGCATCGGGACCGTCAGCTCGAGCGGCGCGTTCACCGCGTCGACGAGGGTCGGCGCCGGCTCCGTGATCGCGATGTACGCGAGTGGGATGACGGGCAGACAAGAGGTCACCATCGTCCCCGCCACCCCGGCAAGGGTGGACATCGGCCTCACGTCCACGACCCTAGCGGTCGATTCCAACTCGGTGATCGTCGCAACGGTCCGGGATGCGTACGGCAACGCGAACCCCGACGACCTGGTGACATGGACGACGACGGGTACGGGCACCATCTTGTCGCTCACCCCGGACGGCCGTTCCATCCTGTACCACGCACCCATCACGACGACCCCGGCGTCGGTGCAGATCACCGCCACGATCGGCGCGATTTCGCGGTCGGTCACCGTGTCGATCGTCGCGGGCCCGCCCGTCGGAATCTCGATCGACTCGCCGGCGACGACCGTGGCCCTTGGAGGGACCTTGGCCTTCGGCGCCGTCGTGACCGATCAATTCGGCAACGCGGTGACGGGGGCGACGATCGCCTGGGAGGTCACGGCGGGCTCGATCAACCAGCAGGGCGTCTTCCGGGCGCCTTCTGAACCGGGATTGGTCGTCATCACCGCGAGCACGGCGGGCCGGCAGAGCTTCGTTGTGATCGAGGTCACGTCGGGCGCGCTCGACCAGTTCTCCCGGCAGGCGACCTCGGCGACTTCGCTCGCCCTCCTCGTGGCAACCATCCTCGCGATCGCGGCGGGCGTGTTCCTGTTCGTCCGCTACCGCGAGGCCCGGCGGGAGTTGCGAGAGATGCGCAAGGGCGAAGGCGGCGAAGGCGGCGAGACTTGAACGCGAACCGGAGGGCTTCGGCCCTCCCCTTTCCTTCCGTCCGATGGCGGGCGGACGCCACGATCACATAGCGCGGGCCGAATCGCACGTTTGCGGGGGAATAATGGGGTGTCGTCAGCCGGGGCTAGGTGGACTACGATCGGTTTGAGGAGTTCGCGGGCCTGGCCGCGCGCGGCACGTGCCCGCCCGGCGCGGACCGTGTCGGAGGGGTTCCGAGGTTCGATCGGCCTTGCCTCCGGACGGTCCCCCGATGGGATTATCCGATGCGGGCCATTGACCGAGGTAAGGGGGAGGAAATCGCCGTGGCCCTGATTCGGTACGCGGCGATCAATGTCGTTCGGAGTCGCCGGCGGACGATCACTGCGATGATCGGAGTCCTCCTGGCGGTCACGTTCGTCTCCGGCACGTTCATCGCAATCGATTCGTCCACGCGGGCGACGCTCGATGCGTTTCTTGCGAATCTCCCGTCGGACATCGATTTCGAAGCCCGGGCCTCGGCCAACGGTACCCAGCTGCGCGAGGCGGTCGAGGCGATCCCGGGAGTCGCCCGAGTGGCCGTCACACGTTTCACAGGGATCGGCAAGGTCGAATCGAGTGCGGCTCCCAGTCCGGTCAATGCCCAGGTCATTGGTGTGGAACCGGATCGTCTCCCGTTCGCCCTCGAGGAAATCACGGTCATCGCCGGTAGCCTATCCCTTCCGCGAGGCCAGGCGGCCCTGTCGGAAGACCTCGCGGCGCGACTGAATGTCTCCACCGGCGCGACGGTGAGTTTCCGCCTCGCCACGTTCGACCCGGCCAATCAGACCGACCCGCGAGTGAATGTGACGGTCGCGACCGTCTTTGGCGGCGTCCGTTCCGGAGCTGGTTCGGTCTCCACGCCGCTTGCCGTCGTGCATCTAGAGGATGCCGCCTGGTACGAGGAACAGCTCGGCTACGGGTACGTGGGGAACGGACTCACGGGCGAGGTCCGAATCGATCGGGCGCAGGTGCTCGATCCGTACGACCTCGAAGGGTCTCTCGGGAACGTCGCGCGGCTCGACCGTCAAATCAGCACGGCGTTAGGTCTGTTCGGGGGCCGCATAACTTCCGACAATGTCCCCAATGCGCTCTCGAGCTTCGCGAACGCCCTGATCCTCCAACGCATCTTCTATCTCGGTCTATCCGCACCCGTCCTCCTCCTTGGCATCTACTTGGGGGCGATCGGCATCGACTTGAGCCACGCGGAGCGTCGCCGGGAGCTTGCGGTCCTGAAGACCCGCGGGGCCTCGCGGGACCAGACCTTAGGGCTCCTCCTGCTGGAAGCGGCCCTCGGAGGTGTCATTGCCGCCTTGATTGGCCTCGTGGCGGGCATTGGCCTGAGCCGCCTCCTGCTCGCCTACGTCAGCCTCTTCAGCACGGCCTCGGCTCCGCAATATGAACTCGTCGTCCTTTCGCCAGCGACCATCGCAACCGTTGCAGTCCTCAGCGTGCTTTTCATGGCGGCGACCAGCTACCGGTCCGCGCGGCGGACGGCCGACCTCCCCATCGTGGAAACGCTTCGCTATTACTCCCCGGGAGAGACCCACATCCGATACCGGCCGTCCTGGGACGCCCTCCTCATCACGCTGGCGGCCCTGACCTACGTCATCGTTGTCTACGGTCGTTTCCAGACCGACTTCGTCACCTTCCTGATCGGCCCGCTGTTCATCGTCCTCCTCCCGTTGGCGCCGATCTTCCTCATGGTCGGTTCAAGCCGCCTCCTGACAAGGTCCTCGAGCCGGGTCTACGAGGCCGCTTCCCGCGTGACCAGGCCCTTTACGAAGAACTTGTACCATGTCATCACTCGGAACCTGCAGCGAAATCCACGACGAGCGGCAAACGTGGCGGTCATCATCGGCCTCGGCCTTGCCTTCGGCATGTTCACCCTCGTCACCTTCTCCTCGCAGCTTGCGTACCAGGAGAGCCAGATCCGGGCCGAGATCGGCGGGGGCCTTTCCGTGGACGCCCCTCCTTCCGATCCGGGATTCGCGGCCAGTGTCCGGGCCCTCCCGGAAGTCGGGGGCCTCACGCTCGTTCAGAGGCTGTACGTTCCGCCGAATCTCGGCTATGCGGATGTGTTCGTCTTGGACCCCGAAACGTATCTGTCCACAACGAACCCCGAGCCGTGGTACTTCCGCGACTTCGATCGCGAGGCGGTGCAGCGGGTGCTCACGAGTCCCGATTGCGACCGAGCAAACAATCGGACCGACGCATCAGTTTGTCAGGTACTCGTCACGGAAGGGTACCTGGACAGTCAGTCCCTGGCGGTCGGAGACGTGTTGACGTTCATCAGGGACGTGCGGAACGAAACGGGTCAGCTCCAGCACATCACCGTCACCGCGGGGATCGGCGGGACGGTTCGTGGACTCCCCGGAACATCGGCGGTCGGACCCGGCGTGCCTCTGGCAATCTACGGGAGTCGCGGCACCTTGGGGGAGCTGGTCGGCACGGGCAGGTCTCAAGTCATCGACCCAGAGCGATACCTCGTCCAGCTCCGGGCCGGGGAGGACTGGCGAGCGGCCAGGGACAAAATTCGCAGCCTGGGCGCCAGCGGGATTCGCGTCGCCGACGAAGAGGTCGAGCAGCTGCGTTCCGTCCCGCTGTTCCGGGCCTTCTTCGGATTCATGGAGCTGGAGATGGCGTTCATGGTCGTCATCCTCACCGCGGGACTCGGGCTCATCCTTTTCGCGGCGACCCTTGAGAGAGAGGTCGAGTTCGCGTCCATCCGAGCGCGTGGGGCAAGCGGATGGCAGACCGCGGGCCTGTTGATCGGTGAGGCGTCGTCGATCATGCTCGTCGGGCTGGTCGTCGGTGCAGGAGTGGGCGTCCTCTCGGCGTACCTCTCCACCACCTTGGGTTCGGGTTCCGGGGAGAGCCTTGTGCCGCAGTTCCTGATCATCCCGGTCGTGTCCCTCCTGCTCCTCGCGGCTGCGCCGTTCGCGATGCTCGTTACGTCCTTCCTCGTTTCCCTTCGAGTCGCCCGAATGGACATCGGACGCGTCCTCAAGCTGCGAGGTGGATAAACGTGCCAGAGATCCTGACCAAGGACTTGATCAAAGTCTATCGAACGGGGAAAGCGGAAGTCATCGCATTGCGGGGCCTCGACCTGCACATCCGCGACGGCGAACTCGTCGCGATTCGAGGGCCTTCGGGATGCGGCAAGACGACGTTCTTGAACATCCTTGGCGGAATCGACCGCCCGACCGCGGGTCGGATCGAGGTGAACGGCTCCAACCTGGTCGACATGAGCGACGGAGAGCTCGTCCGATATCGATTGCGCCAGGCGGGCTTCGTTTTCCAGTTCTTCAACCTCGTCCCGACGCTCTCCGCCGAGGAAAACATCGAGCTGCCGATGCGCCTCGCCTCCAAAAACGGCACGGCCCGGCAGGCTCGGACGAAGGAACTCCTCGACCTCGTTGGCCTGGCCCACCGTGCGCGCCATCGGCCGGACGAGATGAGCGGCGGTGAGCAACAGCGGATCGCCATCGCGGTTGCCCTGTCGAACAATCCGCCCTTGCTCCTCGCGGACGAGCCCACGGGAGAACTCGACACGAAGACCGGCCAAGAAGTCCTGAATCTGTTCCAATCGCTGAACAGAGATCTCAAGAAGACCATCGTCGTGGTCACCCACGACGCTCGGGTTGCGGCCATCGCGAACCGCGTCCTCGACATCCGAGATGGCAAGATCGTCGAAGCCGCGGCCTAGGACCCGACGCGACGGTTTGCTCGTTGGGCGATCCAGTCCTATCCCGACCCAACGGCCATGGCGGTCTGCACCTTCGCGACACTGGCGGATCCGGCGGAATGGTCCGAGTGCGAGTGGAGGATCCTCGCGACCCTCCTTTTTCTCTATTTTTCATTTCCTTTCAAAGCATCTCGAGAAGCGTTCCCCGCATTGCGGCGGCGGGCGAGTCGGCCGTCCGATTCTAGAGGCCACGGAAATCCAGATCCCGCCACAGGACCGCGGGTCGCAGCGGGCCCGTCGAATACATGTACAAGCGTCCGAACGGGACGGTCATCGGAACGACGAAGTGCATTGAGACAACCCGGGTCTCCCCTCGCGCCAGGAGGACGGTCGAAAGGGCCGGGGTCAGAGTAAGGTTCCACCATGGAACACCTGCCATCAGCGTTTGTGCGATATCATTCGCGACGACGTCCTCCGCGGAATATCCAAACGGCATCTCGGGTCCGGAGCCGAACAGCAGCACCCCTCCGTTCCCGACCGGAATCCAGCTGAGTGAGGATGCCGCGAAGGTCGCACCGTAGATCACCCCGAGTGGCAGCCAAGATCGGTTCTGGATGAGCGTTAGGTTCGCGCCGGAGCGCGCGATGGGATACTTCAGATCTAGTGTCGCCGCGGTCGGGGTCCGATCGATCGGATCCGTCGGAGGGCCGGTGAGGTTGCCGATCACGGCGGCTCCAAAGATCTGCTTCTCACCCTCCCATCGCAAGTTCGTCGTGTCGTTCCATGAGAGCGAGGCCTGTCCGCGATGGGCGACGTAGGCCCCGATCAGATCTCCGGTCCAGACGAGGACCCCTCCCGCACGAAGCCAAGGGCTCACTTGGTTCACGCTCCGGCTGAAGACGGTGTCGGGTAACACGGAGGTGGCAATCACGACGACCGCGCGTTCCGGGGAGGAGAAGGTCGCCTGCAATCCTTCAGCGTCGACGATCTCGAATCGGCCGGCGAAGTGACGCTCGCTCAAGGCCGGCCGCAGGTGGTCGATAAGACCGTTGATCCGGTCGAGCGGCCCGGCGACCGGATAGGCCGGGTCTAGGTAGAACACGATCTTCGGGATGCTCCAAGATTCGTTCATCGCGAGGAGGAGCGCCCGAATTTCCGAAGGCGCGAATCCGCCCTGAAGCTGGAGGCGCACGTCGACGGCAATCGTGCCGCTCGCTCGCATCGCGTTCGAGTCGGTCAGATAGATTCGGGTAGCCTCGCCACCACCAAGGGGGAGGAGGGCCCCGACGACTACGACGCCGACCGCGAAGAGGACCGCGATCCTCCGAGGGGCCCAGCGGGCATCAGGCACCGGATCGCCCCCGCACGATCGCGAACGCGGACTTCGCTCGAAGGAGGAGGAAGAGATATCCAATCCACGAAATCGTGGAGACAAAGTAGGTCCAGAGAAACCCTCCAAAAGGACCGGGCACGCCCCAATAGGCCGCCACGGACTCGTTGATCACCGGAGTTGCAAGGACGCCGGTCCAGACGGACAGCGGGTAGAAAACCACGAGAGGCCCGGCGAGCGAGAAGATGAAGAGGCAACCGAGCAGAGAAAGTCCATCGACGAACCATCGGCTCGCCCGATCGTGGAAGAAGAGGATGATCATGGCGGGAAGGATCCAAAGGAGGTACTGCGGATTCACGAGCGGGGAGAACGTGAAGATTAGAAACAGCCCGACCACGTTCGTCGCGGCGAGCCCCGGGATCCGAAACGGGTCGAGGGTCGAGGGAGACGGCCGGAGAGCTCTCCACCCAAGCCACGAGGTCCCGACCAGGGTCGCTCCGATCGACGCGAGGGAGACGATCGCGCCGAGGGCGGCGACGTCGAAGTTCGACGCGAGGAGGAACGGGGTGAATCCTCCGTACGAGGGCGTGCTCACTCGGCGGAAGACCGCGGTGACTCCCGTGTCCCACGGGAAGAACACCGCGAACATCAGGGCGACCGCAAGGACCCCAATCCCGAAGCGGACGATTGGCGTCCGCTGCCATGCGGATCGGGGACCCCGGAGGGTGACGGCCAGGAGCGGCACGAGGTACACGGGCAGCAGGTAGATGGCGTACAGTTTGTAGCCCATGGACAGGGCGAGCGAGCCACCCCCTAGGAGGAACTCACCCTTATGGAGAAAATAGATGCTGAACAGCACAAACAACGACGGGAACACGTCGAACTGTCCGTTCACAGACCCCGCCAGGATCACGAGGGGATTGAGAAACCAGATCGCAAAGGCGCGTTTCGCGGCAGGCAGGCCAACCATTTCCCGGACGATCCTCGAGATCAGGAGCCCCATCGCGAGGTCGGCTAAGATGAGCGGGCTCTTCACGGCGAGATTGAAGGCCGGCGTGGTCACAATCGGATTGACCAATTGGGTCAGTCGAGAGACGGGCACGAGGGACGGGATGAACGCGCCCATGTCTGCGGGCGAGACGAAAACACTCAGCAAGTAGATCGGCGGCGCGAAGGTGTAGGCCCAAGCCGGCGGATAGGAGTAAAACATCGAATGGTAGGGGCTCGCACCGCTGAGCATGTCCATCCCGGCCATGTACGAGGGGACCATGTCCCAGGTCCACGACGTGAACGGCGCGAGGGCCAGCCGGATGAGGAGCCCGAGGATCGCGACCGGGGTCAGAGGGTGCGTGACCGTAGCACCAACCGTCGTTCGCATCCACCCAGCGGCGCGAGAGAG
>WNGI01002653.1_pt1 | contig 15573 bp, 17 predicted proteins | sample 5400621 | NCBI WGS metagenome assembly WNGI01 (sample SAMN13153374, study PRJNA577476) | soil metagenome | isolation source: 20 cm soil or saprolite under Garry oak tree replicate 1 | place: USA:California | collected 2016-06-15 | reverse complement strand
CGCAGGGAACGTCTCCGTCGTGTCGCGTACGTTTGGAAGTGCGCAATCCGGAGAGGCGCCGGTTTCGAAAAGCTAGCTAGACCTGATCGGCTTTATCGCCGGGAGTGACTACTGCTGCAGTTGCCTGCGACGTTGCAGTGGGAGCGCTCGCAGCGCTCTGGCTGTCAGTTCGCGCGATGGTCGACTCAACCGGTTTCACGTCAGGCTTGGCAATTTGCGTATCAGACTTTCCAGCCTTGTGCAGTTCGTCGTTGAACTCGTCCTTTGCTTTTTGAAACTCCTTGACCGCCTGACCCATTCCGCGGGCAAGCTCGGGCAATTTCTTTGCTCCAAATAGAACGAGGACGATTAGCAGGATGACGATCAAATCCGGCCCGGCCAAGTTCATAAAGCTGGCGAGGAAGCTCATTTCAACTGCCAACATCAGACCGTTTCTCCGAGTTGCAAGGAATTTCAGCGAGGCAGAGGAGCTGCCGCCGGAGGACGGGTTAAGGTTGACAGGCAGAGCGCTATGGGAAAGCATTCCCTCCTATGCGTCCCATCTGGAAAGGCAGCATCAGCTTCGGGCTGGTTTATATTCCAGTGGCGGTTTACCCCGCCACGCGGGAGGAGAAGCTTAGTTTCCGGCAGCTTCGTTCCAGCGATCTCAGTCCGATCAAATACAAAAAGGTGGCGGAAGCGGACTCGAAGGAAGTTCCAGCCGACCAGATCGTGAAGGGCTTCGAATTCGAGCGAGGTCATTACGTCGTGATGAAGGACGAGGACTTCGAGAAGGTGCGCATCGAATCCACCCATTCGATCGACATTACCGATTTCGTTGATTTGGACCAGGTCGATCCGAAGTTTTTCTACAAGCCGTATTTCCTTGAGCCGCAGAAAGGTGGGGAGAAAGCTTACGCAGTCTTGCACAAGGCGCTCAGTGGAACGGGCAAAATTGGTGTTGCCAAGGTGGTAATCAGCAATCGCGAACACCTGGCTGCTGTAAAGCCGGACGGCTTGTTCCTAATTTTGGAGCTAATGCATTTCGCCAGCGAAATCCTGAGCGCGGATGTCCTGGAAAACGGTTCGAATTCCGCAGTAACGGAGAAGGAATTGAAAATGGCGCAGGCGCTCATCGAAAGCATGAGTGTTACCTGGGAGCCGGAGAAATATCGGGATGAATACCGGACCGCGTTAATGGAGATCATCGAACAAAAGGCACAGCACAAGGAGATCACGGCAAAAGCGCCAGCTGCTCCTACGCCAACGAACGTTGTTGATCTGGTGAAGGTGTTACAAGACAGCTTGAACCGGACACAAGCGGTAAAACAAAAGCGCTCATCTACTCGAGACGGCGCTCGCCGGTCGACTAGTACGCTGGTCAGACAGCGGCGGCGCGCAGGCGCCCTCGGCTAGCATTGTTCGGCTCGCGGTTGCAAATTAGGAGTCTGGCGTTATAGTCAGCGCTCTTTATGGCTAAAACAGCCTGGATCAACCGCAATGAACGCAAACGCGCAACAGCGAAAAAGTACGCTGCCTTGCGCGCCGAGCTAAAGGCGAAAAAGGACTACGCCGGCTTAACGCAACTGCCGCGTGACGCGAGTCCTACGCGCGTGGTGAACCGCTGTGAAGTCAGCGGACGCCGGCGCGCTTTCATTCGCCGGTTCAAGATGTCGCGGCTGACCTTTCGCGAACTGGCTTCGCAGGGGTTGATCCCTGGCGTAACCAAGTCCAGCTGGTAAATTACCAGCGATCCGGTTCCGGATGCCAGGATGCGCATCCGACTAATGAACACACCCGTACTATTTTTATTGGCAGGAGCCTGGCTCGCCGAAAACGTTCCGTCGCATTGGGATCCACCGATGTTGATTGTCGGAAAACTGGCAGCGATTGCCGCGCTTGTTGGGCTGAACGCTTTTTTTGTGGCATGCGAATTTTCCGTAGTGAAGGTGCGCACGACTCAGCTCGATGCGCTCTTGGAAGAGGGCGATGTGCGCGCCCGCTTTGTTAAGCATGTCCGCGGGCATCTGGATGCATACCTTTCGGCGACGCAACTTGGTATCACGCTTGCGAGCCTGGCGCTGGGCTGGATCGGCGAGCAATCGCTGGCATCGATCATCCGGCCGGCCCTCGCTTTCTTCCACATCTACTCGCAGGCGGTGACAACATCGATTGCCGTTACTCTTGCTTTCGCCGGCATCACATTTTTGCACATCGTCTTCGGAGAGCTCGCACCCAAATACATCGCCATTTCCGAGCCACTGCCTGTCGCACTTCGTTTGATGCGACTGCTTGGCGCTTTTTATGTTTTGTTTAAGCCCGCCATCTGGCTCCTAAATAAATCATCCAACTTTCTTTTGCGCAGAGTGCTGCGGCTTCAACCTGTTCGCGGGAGCGAGCTTGCGCACAGCGAGGAGGAACTGCGATTGATTCTCGAGCAAAGCGAAAAGTCCGCCGATGTTAGTGCGCTCGGCCGGGAACTCGTTTTCAATGTACTCGATCTGCGCGACCGCGTCGTGCGTGACATCATGACGCCACGCGGCGACATTGTTTACCTCGCCGTCGAGGACGATTTCGATACGAATATAAAAAAGGCGATCGAATCCCAGCACACGCGCTTCCCGCTGTGTCGTGAAAATTTAGATAACACGATCGGCCTCATTCATATCAAGGAACTGCTTCCCATGATGCGCGATCCGCATCCCGATTTGATGAAGATCAAACGCGAATTGCTTCCAATTCCGGAAATGATGCTGCTGGAAAATCTGCTTAGATTATTCCTTAGCAAACACGCGCACGTGGCAATCGTCGTAGATGAATTTGGGGGGACTGTGGGGCTTGTGACTCTGGAAGATGTGTTGGAGGAACTCGTTGGCGACATTCAGGATGAGTTCGATTTCGAAAAGGAAGAGTTTCGCAAAATCAACGCAAACGAATTTAGTGTGGACGGAGCGCTGGGCTTGTACGAGCTAAACGATCTTGCGAAGCTTGATTTGGAAAGCCCCGACGTAAGTACGATCGGCGGTTACGTGACTCATCTGCTCGGGCATTTACCGAAGACCGGCGAACAAGTTAAGATCGACGGTTATTTGGTTACCGTTTCCGAAGCCGATAACCGTCGCGTCAAGCAGCTGCATTTCAAGAAGGTGAGCGAGGCCGCCGCCACTGCCACGAGCTCCAGCAGTACGTAAGGTTGCAGTATTCCGGCAGCTCTTAAACCGCACTGGCTTGCAATTGGGCGCGTAGGGCAGGCCTACGCTGCAATTGCCGGGTAACCGCCGCAATTGCGCGCAACGTGGCGGGACTGATGTGGTGCTCCATGCCCTCGACATCATGATGGATAACCCGGTCGTCTACACCGAGCAGTCTGAGAAACTCAGTAAGTAGCTTGTGTCGTTGGGTGATTCTGCGGGCCAGTTTTTTACCTGCGGCGGTTAAAATAAGCCCACGGTACTTCTCATATTTGAGAAGTCCCTCGGCATCGAGGCGTTGAACCATGTTGGTGACGCTCGCCTGCGAAATTTTTAAGGCAGCCGCGATATCGATCACTCTGGCGTATCCCTTGGAATTGATGAGTTCAAGGATACGCTCCAAGTAATCCTCCGCAGCGGTGGAAGAGCTAGCCGGGGATTGAGACGCCTTTTTGTTTCGCATGCCAGCGAACATAAAAGCATCGCCGCAACAGTCAACTAAAGATTGTCTCTTGACAGAATAATAGATGATAATAAGTAAGTTAGCTTTACCTAAGGATTCTTTTAACCCCATTTATGGCGCAGCCGGAAATAGCAGCTACAGCAAGACCTCGCGCGGCCTGGCGACGGACGGGCGGTCAGGTGTCTTTGCCGGAGGTCCATCGCACCATCCTTGTGCCAGAGACGGCGTCCTTCTGGAGGAAGCTCATGGCATTCTCCGGTCCAGGATTCCTGGTCGCCGTAGGGTATATGGATCCGGGCAACTGGGCGACCGATTTGGCCGGCGGCGCACGGTTCGGCTACTCGCTTCTATGTGTCATCATGATTTCCAATCTGATGGCGATACTGCTTCAGCATTTGTGCATCAAGCTCGGCGTCGCCACAGGCCGCGACCTCGCCCAGGCGTGCCGCGACCATTACCCGCGACCGCTCGTCTGGTTTCTCTGGATTCTGTGCGAGATTGCTATCGCTGCTTGCGATCTGGCTGAAGTGGTTGGCTCGGCGATCGCGCTGCAGTTGCTGTTCGGCATTCCGCTGGTGTGGGGCTGCCTCATCACCGCGCTAGATGTGCTCGCTGTTCTTTATCTCCAAAATAAAGGTTTTCGTTACGTTGAAGCGCTTGTCATCACGTTAATCGCGACTATCGGCACGTGTTTCGCGCTGGAGCTAATTTTTTCCAACCCGAGCATTATAGGGGTTGCTCTTGGCTTCATCCCCGGGCCACACGTCGTCACAAATCAGGAAATGCTTTACGTCAGCATCGGCATCCTTGGGGCCACCGTGATGCCGCACAATCTGTATTTGCACTCGTCCATTGTGCAGACGCGGAAATTCGAGCAGACGCCGGGAGGCCGGCGCGAAGCCATCAAGTTTGCAACGATCGATTCGAGCGCGGCGCTCATGTTCGCGTTGTTCATTAATGCTGCGATCCTGATTCTTTCGGCGGCCGCTTTCCATTGGTCCGGGCATCAGGATGTAGGCGAAATTCAGGACGCGTACAAACTGCTCAGTCCATTGCTTGGTGTTGGCCTCGCCAGCATACTGTTTGCCGTCGCGTTGCTCGCGTCCGGGCAAAACTCGACTCTTACCGGCACGCTTGCCGGCCAGATAGTAATGGAAGGTTTTCTCAACATACGAATTACGCCGTGGCTGCGGCGTCTCATCACGCGGCTTATAGCGATCGTACCCGCAATCGTGGTGATCGGTGTTTTCGGAGAAGGCAAAACGACGGAATTGCTGATTGCCAGCCAGGTCTGTTTAAGCATGCAACTCGGGTTCGCGGTGTGGCCGCTAATGCGGTTTACGAGCGAAAAAGCGAAAATGGGTGACTTCGCGAACCCCGTCTGGATAAAAATTCTGGGGTGGATGACTGCCGGTATTATCATTGTGCTGAATGTGAAGCTGCTCTTGGACACGTTTCTGCCGGACGCCGTGCTGAAAGCGCTCTACGGTTCGCTTGGGCTGCCCTCTTCCAAATGATGATTCACAGCCGATCTAACTGTTAAGAATCCAACGATTTTAGGGTGGCGAAGCGATGTATCACAACATATTGATCCCGCTTGAGAACAGTCCGGCTGACGCGACTATCCTTGCTCACATCAAGCCGCTGGCACGCATGACTGGCGCAAAGCTGCTGCTTGTTCATGTGGCTGATGGGTGGGTGGCACGGAATTTCAATCAACTCCAACTTGCCGAGAGCCAGGAGATGAAGGAAGACCGGGTATATTTGGAAAAACGGCAGCGCGAACTAACTAACGAAGGCTTTTCCTGCGACGCAATGCTCGCGTTGGGCGAGCCGTCTGATGAAATCATCAAGCTCGCCCGCGAGAAAAATGTCGATCTGATCGCCATGACTACACATGGGCACCGCTTCATTAGTGACGTTCTATATGGGGCGACTGCCGACAAGGTGCGTCATGCGGTCGATATCCCAGTACTTCTCGTGCGCGCGAAATAAGTGCAGCGGCATTGATGGGAAACGCGTGTTCCGCTGATTCTGCGCTTGACACAAACGCGGCCCCAACGACGTAAAACGCGCGTGAAAACCCTGTTCCTGACTAACGAGTATCCGCCGCACATCTATGGTGGCGCGGGCGTGCACGTTGGCTATTTGTCGCGAGAATTGGCAAAAACAATCCCCGTCGAAGTGCGTTGCTTTGGCAACCAGCGTCTTGAAGAAGGTAATCTCAAGGTCATCGGCTTCGAGTTGGATACGAGTAATTTCACATGCCCAAAGCCGTTGCGTTCTGCGTTCGGCGCGGTGCGGCGTTGCACGGATTTCAATACCATGAACATCGACTCCGATCTCGTGCATTGTCACACGTGGTATAGCCACTTTGGCGGCATTCTGGCCAAAAAGAACTACGGTTTACCGCTCGTCATTACTGTTCATTCGCTCGAGCCGCTTCGGCCGTGGAAACGGGAACAGCTCGCAGGAGGCTACGAGTTCTCACTTTGGGTCGAGAAAACCGCGCTCGAAATGGCTGATGCGATTATCGCAGTCTCCGCTGAAACGAAGCGCGACATCGAGCGGCTGTTCAACGTCGACCCGGCGCGAGTGCACGTGATCCACAACGGAATCGATTTGAACCAATATCGTAAGGTCGATTCAACTGGCGCCCTCAAGCGTTACGGTATCGATCCGGCCAAGCCATATCTTCTTTTTGTGGGGCGGATCACGCGCCAAAAAGGATTTCAGCATCTGGTGCGCGCAATCCAGTTCATGGATCGCGATTTCCAGATCGCGCTGTGTGCAGCCGCGCCAGACACACCACAACTGGGCGAGGAAATGCGGATTGCTGTCGAACGCGCCGAAGCGCAGCGGCCGGGAATCATCTGGATCAATGAAATGGTCGATCAACAGAGTGCGTGTGAGCTTTACTCGCACGCTGCGGTCTTCGTTTGTCCGTCGATCTACGAACCGTTTGGAATCATTAACTTGGAAGCGATGGCCTGTGAAACTTCCGTAGTTGCCAGTGCCGTTGGCGGAATTAAGGAAGTCGTTATTGACGGCGAAACCGGTTTCCTCGTCCCGCTTGAGCAAATGAAGGAGAGTCCGTTCGAAGCGATAGATCCCGAAAAATTCGCGCGCGATCTCGCGGAGCGCGTGAATGAGTTGATGAGAGATCGACAACTCCGGGAACGTTTTGGCAAAGCCGGGCGCAAACGAGTCGAGGAGAATTTTAGTTGGGGTGCAATCGCAGAGAAGACAAAGACGCTTTACGCGTCGTTGTTGTCATCCTGAACCAAGCGAAGCTGAGTCGAAGGATTCCGCAGAACTCCGTGAAGTAATGCAACGGCATCCCTCGACTTCGCTCGGGATGACACGCGTTCGCGCTGATGGCAACTTGAACCCGTCATGTTCGTCGATCGGGTAAAAGTTTTTGCGCAGGCGGGAAAAGGCGGGCGCGGGTGCGTCAGTTTTCGGCGAGAAAAATTTGTGCCGAAGGGCGGGCCAGACGGCGGCGATGGCGGGCGTGGTGGTAACGTGATCCTGCGGGCGGATCGGCACGTCGATAATCTCGCAAACCTTTTCTACGAGCCGCTGATTAAGGCGAAGAACGGCGGGCACGGGATGGGAAAGAAAATGAGTGGTCGCGCCGGCGCGGACAAAATCGTGAAGGTTCCGGTGGGGACGGTGGTTTGGCCGGCGGAAGAAGAAAAACACGCAACGTCCACCGTCCAACCTCCAACGTCGAATTCAGAGCAATTGCCGATTGGCAATCGGCAATCGGCAATTCCAGTTACGGATCTCGCGCGTGATGGGCAGGAATTCGTATTATGTCGCGGCGGAGGAGGGGGGAAGGGAAATGTGCATTTCAGAAGCTCGCGCAACCGCGCGCCGCGCCAATACACAGAAGGCGAAGAAGGTGAACAGGGACGTTTCCTGCTTGAGCTGCGGACCATCGCCGACGCGGGATTGGTTGGGTACCCGAATGCTGGTAAATCAACCCTGTTACAGAAAATTTCGGCGGCGCGACCGAAGGTCGCCGCCTATCCATTTACGACGCTTCACCCGATCGTCGGCGTAATTGAATTTCCAGGTTATCGACGCGCCACGGTTGCGGATATTCCCGGTTTGATCGAAGGTGCGCACCGTGGACTCGGGTTGGGTCACGAATTTCTTCGCCACATTACACGCTGCCCCGTCTTAATTTTTATGGTGGATATCGCCGGAAGCGAGGGACGCAATCCGGCCGAAGATTTGCAGAAGCTTCGCCGCGAAATCGATCTCTACGATCCGACCCTGTCGTCGCGCGCGTGGTTCGTAGTTGCCAACAAAATGGATTTGGCCGGTGCGACAGAAAATTTAAAAGCGCTGCAAGAGAGATTCCCGAAGCTCCAGATAATTCCGACTTCGGCAGCCAAAGGAGAAGGAATCGAGGCTTTGAAGCAGGCGTTGGCAACACGAATAACCGACCCCGAAGAGACTGCTTCGGCGGCGATTTGATGTGGACAAGGGGAGCATCCCTAGCGAAACTGGGCGCTGTGTTATGGGAAGGCGGGTTGTAGCGAGTTATTGTTCCAGTTTTCTGAAGTCGGAGATGTTGCACATTTATCGGCAGGTAAAGGCGCTGCGCGGCGTGCACACTTTTGTCGTCACAAAAGAAGTCCAGAATGCTGAGCGATTTCCGTTTGACGACATCGAGGTGATTCCGAAGCGGCGCACTAACCTGCTTGTGCACGGTTGGTTGAAATTCGTCGAACGGCGGCCGCCGATTGTTTATCGCGGCGAGTATCAAACGCTGGACTCATTGTTGAGGCGCCACGGAGCTGATCTGATGCACATTTATTTCGGCCATACCGGCGTGCACCTGCTTCCGTTTATCGAACAATGGCACAAACCGTGCGTTGTATCTTTCCACGGCGCAGACGTCGCGCATAAACCAGAGATTAAAGATTATCCCGGCAAACTGCGGCGTCTTTTCAATGCCGTCCCGCTCGTGTTCGCCCGTTCTCAATCGCTCGCCGATCGACTGACTCAACTCGGGTGCCCCCAGGAAAAACTTCGCATTAATCGCACTGGAATCCCGCTGGATGAGTTTCCACTGGTGGACAGAGAATCGCCGCGAGACGGCAAATGGAAGGTCGTGCAGGCGTGCCGGCTAATCCCCAAGAAAGGCGTGGCAACGAGCTTGCGCGCTTTTGCAATTTTCAAGAAGGACTACCCTAACGCGGAATTTGTGATTGCCGGCAAAGGCCCGTTGCAGCCGGAGTTGGAAATGCTTGCCGGCGGCCTCGGCATTGCCAGAGACGTGCATTTTGTGGGCTTTCTTTCGCAACGAAAGCTGCACGAACTTTACGCCAGTGCACATCTGTTTTTGCATCCGAGCGAAATTTCCCCCAATCAAGACCAGGAAGGTGTGCCGAACTCAGCGCTGGATGCGATGGCAACAGGTTTGCCGGTCGTTGCCACGCGTCATGGTGGAATACCCGAAGCAGTCGATCACGGGCGCACCGGATTTCTGGTGGCGGAGGAGGATCACGTTGCTTTAGCAAACGCGATGCAATTAATCGTCGGTTCTCCGGTGCTGTTGCAGGAAATGGGAGCGCGCGCGCACGCAAAGATAAAGGAACGGTTCGGCCAGGAAACGCAGATCGATCGCTTGGAGTCGTTTTACGAAGAAGCGATCACGATGAACGGGGTGGCTGAACACGTGGACGCTAGACCAATCGCTCGCATCGCTCCGCAGTTTGCCGAACGTTTGCCGGCGAAATAAGTGCGCCTTTAGAATTTTGTTTGTCATCAGGGTAAAACGCGCTTTGGTATGCGCGTTCAAGTTGTAGCCGGGGCAGCTTTCTCGCCGTAGTTTGGGAGGTGTGGACGAAGGCGAATGATCCCGGCAGGCCGGTATCACCGATGCTGGTTACAGCTGCTTATAAAATGCGCAATCGTTGTTTACTGATATCAATCCTGGCATTGGCCTCCAGCGCAATGCTTGCGACGTCAACCTTTGCAGCCGAAGCGGGTACGACTGAGCACGAGGGCGTCTCGTTAAAACCGCAAATGCTTGTTCAGTTAGGCGGCTTTGGAATTACAAACTCGATGCTGGTGACCTGGATTGTCGCTGCCGGCATCATCGTTTTTTCACAAATCGCAACCCGGCGGGTCAAGGCGATCCCGAGCGGGATTCAAAATTTTTGGGAGTGGTTGGTTGAGGGTTTGCACAATTTCTTGGAGAACATCATCGGCCGTGATCTCGTGAAAAAGGGATTTTGGTTTTTTGCGACGGTTTTCATTTTTATTTTGTTCGTGAACTGGTTCGGACTGATTCCGGGAATCGGAACAATAGGCTGGGGTCACTACGACGGTTCGGGAAATTTCCATGTCGATCGGCCGTTACTACGCGGTGGCAACGCGGACCTGAACATGACGACCGCGATGTCGGCCATATTCTTCGTGATGTGGTTCGTCTGGGCGATTCAGGCCAACGGCGTCGGAGGATTCTTGAAAGAATTGTTTGGCCCAAAAGGTGAGACGACCGGTGTCGTGAAGATCCTGATGGCCGTCATTTTTTTCGCCGTTGGCTGGCTCGAAGTGATCTCCATTATATTTCGACCGATCGCACTCAGTTTTCGATTGTTCGGAAATATTTATGCCGGCGAAAGCATTCTCGAAGCGATGTCCACGATGATTCCGTGGCTGTCACCGATCCTGCCAATTCCATTCTATTTCCTCGAAGTGCTTGTGGGATTTGTGCAGGCGCTCGTTTTCATGCTGCTGACTGCGGTTTTCACAATGTTAATTGCAGAACACCAGGAGGGTCCGGAGCACGCGCATTGATTTTTCGACGATCTCATGACGAGGTCGCTAAACCACTAAACTAAATATGATACTACCAATACTAGCAGAACTGGGCGGAAGCATTCACGTTGGGCTTGCCGCGATGGGCGTCGGAATCGGAATCGGCTTGACCGGCCTGGGGATGACCAGCGCGGTCGGTCGCAATCCAGGTGCGTTCACGCAAGTGCTCGTGCACGGAATTCTCGCCATCGCATTGACCGAGGCGATCGTCTTCTACGCTCTTTATCTCGTTCACTAATTTTCAGCGGGAAAGCAATCGAATGTTGCGCCCGAGACTTAGTTTATGAACATGATTATTGCCGCCAGCAGCGGAGGCATCACCGACATTTTGCGCGAAACAGCTGAAACCTTCGGCTGGAATTGGAAGTTGTTTCTATCGCAGGTCATTAGCTTCTGCATTGTTGCATTCCTTTTGCAACGATTCGCATACAAACCGATCCTTGCCGTGCTCGAGGAGCGACGCCGCAAGATTGAAGAGGGCCAGCTCAACGCGGAAAAGATCAAGAAGGAACTCGCCGAGGCGGAGAAGCGTTACCAGGAAATTGTGACGAAGGGGAACGCGGACGCTCAGAAAATGATCGATGAAGCGCGCGAAAGCGCTGCGCATCTGTCTGAGCGCAAGCAACAGGAGGCGATTACTGCTGCGGAGCAAATCATTGCCAAGGCGCGCGAGGCCAGCGCGATTGAGCACGAGCGCACAATGGAATCCTTAAAGCGCGAGCTTGGGCGCCTGGTAGTTGATACCACGGCAAAAGTGGCCGGGAAGGTGTTAACGCCCGAAGATCAACGCCGCTTGCAGGAGGAAGCAGCTCGTCAGCTGGCCTGATGAAGATCAACAAGGAAATCCGCCGGCTCTCGCGTGAAATGCTTCGGGCAAGTTTTACGGACGGCCAACTCGACCCTGGACGAATCGCGTCCCTCGTCGATTCGCTTATCGCGAGAAAACCACGTCACTACATTGACGTCCTGAAGAATTACAGGCGTCTCCTTCGGCTCGAACTGGAAAAGCGCCGGGCCAAAATCGAGACGGCAGGCGAAGCAGATTCGACAACTAAGTCGGAACTTATCGCCAATTTGAAAAAGAAATATGGCGGAGACCTGACAACAGAATTCGTAGTTGATCCTGCGCTTCTTGGCGGAATGCGTATTCGCGTGGGGAGCGACGTCTGGGACGGAACCGTGCGTAACCGGCTGGAACGTCTTCAACAAGAACTTTAATCAAGGCAAAATCATGAGCAGCATACTCGAAGAGATTGAAACGAAAATTGAAGGGCTAAAAACATCGACAACCAAGAGCAACGTCGGCGTCGTGCGCGAAACAGGCGATGGAGTGGCGCGCATCGAAGGACTCAGCGACGTGATGCTCAACGAGATGATCGAATTTCCAAACGGAGTATTCGGTCTCGCGTTGAACCTGGAGGAAACTGAAGTCGGCGCGATTCTGATGGGCGACACGACGAAGGTTTCCGAAGGTGACGAAGTCAAGACCACCGGCCGACTTCTTTCCGTTCCCGTCGGCAAGGCGCTTTTGGGCCGCGTGGTAAACACACTCGGCCAGCCGCTCGATGACAAGGGGCCGATCAAAACCGAAACATTTTATCCGCTGGAAAAAATTGCGCCGGGCGTCATCAAGCGCCGTAGCGTAAATCAACCGGTGCAAACCGGTCTCATGGCGATCGATGCCATGATTCCGATCGGTCGCGGTCAGCGCGAGCTGATCATCGGTGATCGCGCAACTGGCAAAACCACCATTGCCATCGATACCATCATCAGCCAGGCTCGCCTGAACAAAGCTGCGGAAGACGCAAAAGATAACAATTATCGACCGCTCTACTGCATTTACGTCGCAGTCGGCCAGAAAAATTCCAACGTGGCGCGAGTGCTTGATGTTCTCGAGAGGGAAGGCGCCATGCCTTACACGACAATCATCTCTGCCCCTGCGTCCGACACAGCGACTAATCAGTATCTGGCGCCGTTCGCTGGCGCCGCGATGGGCGAATGGTTCATGGACAACGGAATGGATGCCCTGATCATCTTCGACGATTTGTCAAAGCACGCGGTGGCTTATCGGCAGGTTTCACTGGTGCTGAAGCGTCCGTCCGGTCGGGAAGCTTATCCGGGCGATGTATTCTATTTGCACTCGCGATTACTCGAACGCGCCGCGCGCATGAGCGATGAATTCGGTGGCGGCTCGTTAACCGCGTTACCGATCATCGAGACGCAGGCCGGCGACGTCTCCGCCTACATTCCGACAAACGTGATCTCGATTACGGACGGCCAAATCTATCTTGAAACTGATTTGTTTTATCAAGGTGTGCGGCCTGCAATTTCGGTGGGCCTCTCTGTCAGCCGTGTTGGATCGGCTGCCCAAATCAAGGCGATCAAACAGGTCGCCGGCAAGGTGAAACTCGATCTGGCGCAATTCCGCGAGCTGGCTGCATTCGCGCAGTTTGGCTCCGATCTGGATGCGGCTACGAGGGCGCGACTGGATCGCGGTCAACGCATTGTCGAGCTTTTTAAACAAAAACAGTACAACCCGATCCCGGTCGACGAGCAAGTGGCGGTGATGTGGGCGATGCAAAATGGATACCTCGATTCAGTGCCCGTCGAACGTGTCAAGGAGTACCAACTGAAGCTTCAGGATTGGCTGCAAACGCGGAAAGGAGCTTTGCTCGGGACGATCCGCGAGAAAAAGGAGATCGACAAAGATCTCGAGTCGCAATTGAAAGCGGCTCTCGATGAATTCAAGACGATTTGGCGATGATTTGTTTGCAGGCGCTCGATCCAACCATGGCTTCTACCCGCAAGATCAGCTCCATTGAAAGCGCGATTTACTTGCTCCGCGGTCAGCGAGTGATGCTCGATTCCGATTTGGCAGCCATTTACGGAGTCTCAACTCGGCAGCTCAATCAGCAATTAAAGCGCAATAGAAGCCGGTTTCCTGACGACTTTGCGTTTCAGCTTTCGACAGGAGAGTTTAGAAACTTGAAGTCGCAGATTGCGACCTCAAGTTTGATGTCACAATCTGTGACATCAAAAGAGCCTGGTAGGGCGCGCTCGCCGAGCGCGCCGCAACGGACGGCCCGGCGGTCCTTCCCTACCATGGGACGAGAAATCGGTTTCCATGTCCGAGAAAAGGCCGCGCACTATCGCGTGCAACGCAGGTCGAGAATCAAAAATCGAAATTCGAGATTTTCATAGATGGCGAACACCCAGGACATACGGCGCCGGATCAGATCGATCCGCAACACCGCGCAGATCACCAAAGCAATGCAAATGGTGGCTGCCTCCAAGATGCGCAAAGCGCAGCAGCACGCGCTGGCGGGACGCCCTTATGCCGCCTTGATGAATAAGGTTCTCGTTTCGTTGCAAAAACGGACGGATCCGAGATTTCATCCACTTCTTGCTGTCCGCCCGCTCAAGAAAGAGTTGGTCCTAATTATCAGCACAGACAAGGGACTCTGCGGAGCGTTGAATACGAACCTGTTTCGGGAAGCCAGCAACTTTGATTCGGCTAAAACAGCGTTCGTAGTAACAGGAAAGAAGGCGCGACAATTCATCGCTCGTACAAAGCGCGAATTATTGGCTGATTTTGAATTGAAAGACTCACCGACCTTCGTTGAAGCGAAGCCGATCTCGAAGTTTTGCATGGAGAAATTCCTGAGGCACGAGGTCGACAAAGTCTCGGTGCTCTACACGCATTTTATCAACACAATCAGCCAACGTACGGTAGTACAGACGCTGCTGCCGATCAGTAGTTTTGATTTGCCGAAAAGCGAAACAGCCCAGGCTGAAAGTGAAGGTCACGATCCCATGATAGGCTACGTGTTCGAACCTAACGCCGAGGTCGTTCTCGATTCGATGCTTCCGTATTACGTCTCCTACCAGGTTTTTCAGATGATTCTCGACGCGCGCGCATCTGAGCATAGCGCGCGAATGGTGGCGATGAAGAATGCCACCGACAACGCGAATCAATTTATCAAGGACCTTACCTTGGAATACAACAAGATGCGCCAGGCCGGCATCACAACCGAGTTACTCGAGATCGCCACGGCGCAGATGACGCTCGGTGGTTAATCAAGATTTATGAATAAAGGAAACATAGTTCAAGTAATCGGTCCCGTAGTGGACGTGGAATTTCCGGACGAAAAGACGCTGCCGAAAATCTACAACGCTCTCGAAATTGAGTATGAAGTGAATGGCAACCCAACGAAGTTGACGCTCGAAGTGCAGCAGCATCTTGGCGAAAGCTGGGTTCGTTCCATCGCAATGTCCTCGACGGAAGGGTTGAAGCGCGGAATGAGCGTAAGCGACACCGGCGGTCCAATTAGCGTACCAGTAGGCGAGGGCGTGCTTGGCCGGCTTTTTAACGTCACTGGCGACGCGATTGATAACCGTGGCCCGGTGAACTACGCGAAGCGCTACCCAATCCATCGCCCGGCGCCGACGCTCACCGAGCAAGACACTACGGCAAAGATTTTGGAAACGGGGATCAAGGTCATCGATCTTGTTTGCCCATTTACAAAAGGCGGCAAAGTGGGCGCGTTTGGTGGCGCTGGCGTCGGCAAAACGGTGATTATCCAGGAGCTCATCAACAATATCGCAATTAAACACGGCGGTGTTTCGATGTTTGCGGGAGTGGGCGAACGGAGCCGGGAAGGCAATGATCTTTACAAGGAAATGAGCGAGGCGGGCGTGATCGATCAAAAAGATTTGTCGAAATCGAAAGTGGGGATGGTTTTCGGTCAGATGAACGAACCACCGGGCGCGCGTTTACGGGTTGCTCTTTCTGCCCTTGCAATGACCGAATATTTTCGCGACGAACGCAACCAGGATGTGCTCCTTTTTATCGACAACATCTTTCGATTCTCGCAGGCAGGCTCGGAAGTATCAGCGTTGCTGGGCCGAACGCCAAGCGCGGTTGGCTATCAGCCGACCCTGGCTGCTGAGATGGGCGATTTGCAGGAGCGAATTACATCCACAAATAAAGGATCGATCACTTCGTTCCAGGCCGTCTATGTTCCAGCGGACGATCTCACGGATCCCGCGCCGGCAAACACTTTCGCGCACTTGGACTCGACCATCGTGCTTGAGCGT
>WNGI01004738.1_pt1 | contig 15575 bp, 14 predicted proteins | sample 5400621 | NCBI WGS metagenome assembly WNGI01 (sample SAMN13153374, study PRJNA577476) | soil metagenome | isolation source: 20 cm soil or saprolite under Garry oak tree replicate 1 | place: USA:California | collected 2016-06-15 | reverse complement strand
CCACACAGTGTCGAACACTGGCACTTTCTCATCGAACATCTGGCCGCTCTTCCCCGGCGTCACGCCCGCGACCACATTCGTGCCGTAGTCCATGCACTGTTGCGTGTGAAACGCGCCAGCGCTGCCGGTGATACCCTGCACAACAAGCCGCGTGTGTTTATCAACGAGAACAGACATGGTCGGAATGACGAATGGTGAATGACGAAGCTCGAAGGAATGACGAAATCCGAATGACCAAAAAAGATTCCAGTGTCGTCTTCTTCATTTGGGCATTCTGGCGTCCTTTGGCATTCGTCATTCGTGCTTCGTCATTTCTTTCGCTTGTGAACCACTAGCTTGTTCCCATCTGGATCTCGGAATTGTGCCATCCAGCAAACCGGCGTCTCAGTTTTTTCGATGTCGAAGGTCACACCGCGCTCCTTGAGCTTCGCAATAGCGGCATCGATGTCGTCAACTTCGAAGGCGACTGTGGTTCCATCGCGCGAAGGTTTCCACGCGGGATGACAGCCAACTCCGATCGTGATTGGGCCAAGATCATACTCGACCCATACACCGTCCATCTGAGTGGAAGTTGGTTTGAGCTCGAGTGTTTCCTGGTAAAATTTCCGCGCGCGTTCCTTATCAGACACCGCGATAGCAATGAAGGCCACTTCGTTTGTAATCATTTACAGATTCCTTTCTCGTCTTCGGATTTTAGTTTGTGAATTATCAATTTGTTGTCGTCCGGATCTTGGACGACTGCCATGTGACAGCACGGCGTTTCAAAGCGCTCAGCGGCGAAAGGCACTTGTCGATCTTTCAAATGCTTGATCGCTTCATCGAAGTTTTCTACTTCAAATGCGGCCGCAGTGCCCTCATCGGACGGTGTCCACTGTTCACCGACATTCGCGATTGCCAGGGTATCGTCACCGACTACGTACTCGATCCATTGTCCGCCCATCATCTGGTCCGCAATCTTTAAACCGAGCACATCTTCATAAAACTCCCGCGCGCGTTTCATGTCCGTGACCGGAATTCCAACAAATGCAATATTTTTAATCTTCATGCGTAATGGCTTTGTTGCGCAACCAGTCGGCTAACAGCGCGATCAAGACTCAAATAATGCTGAAAGGTGTGGCCCGTGTTTGGGATTTCGTAAAAGGACGCGAGATCTCCATTCTTGTTCACGTAGGCCGAGATCAATTCGGAATCTCCGCCACTCATGATCCAGTCGAATGCGCCGCGAACAACAAACGTTGGAACCTTCACGCGTGACCACGCGGTCGCGAGATTCAATTTTTGCAACTGCTGATAAAACCCAAGCGGCCGCCCGTAAAGGTGCGCGTGGTCTTTTCCCTGTGGCCACAGATCCGCGAGCTTCGGTTGCTCCTTCAAAATATCATCGACTGATCGGCCCTTGATCAGCCATTCATAGTAAAGCGTCGCCACTCCTTTCATACGATCGTTGACTTCGCCGGGCGATTTTCCCATCAATGCGAATCGCCTTCGCTCGATCTCGAGCATGTGCTCGAACCAAGTCTTCACCCAGCCGCCGACTGAAATGTAACCGCGGACCTGCGCCTGTTCTGAGTCCAATTCCGGAACGAGCGGCGCAAAGCCTCCGCCATTGCTGATGCCGAGCATGTAAATTCTTTTCGTGTCCAGGAAATCGTAATTCTTCAATGCGCGAAAGGCCGCACGGTAACCGGCAAGCTCCGATTCGAAATCGGTTTCCGCGCAAGCGCCTTCGCTGTCGCCGACGCCCTGCTTGTCCATTCGAAACAAAGCGAATTCCGGGAGCTGGGCGAGACCGCGAAAAACCAGACCACTCTCGTCCTTGGTGCCAGCCGGCGCTTCGACGGAATCGCAACTCAACCAACCAGCAACGAAGATGACCGGCACCTTCCCTTTCGCATTGCGCGGTTTGGTGAGGATCGTGCGCAATCGCTTGCCGTCGGGCGTCGTTACCGAGTCGTAGATCACGTCGGCGCCCGGATAAGTTTCGCGAGGCGTTTTCGCTTTGCGCGGTAGCTCTTCGCCGGAAAGTGTGACAACGAGCGCGAGAAAAACGATCGTCGATCTAGTTTTCATTTGCGTTTGGCAGCAGCAACCGCTTTCCGTGCAGCGTCCGCAAGATCGTCTGCCGCAATCAGTGCAACGCCGCTTTCCTTCAACAACTGCTTTCCTCGCTCGACATTCGTTCCCTCCAGTCGAACAACAAGAGGCACTGACAGTTTTACCGTTTTCGCTGCATTGACGATGCCTTGCGCGATGATGTCGCATTTCATGATCCCGCCAAAAATATTCACGAGGATTGCTTTTACCTTTTTATCCGCGATCAGAATCTTAAACGCTTCGGTCACCTGTTCTTCCGTCGCGCCGCCGCCGACGTCGAGAAAGTTTGACGGTTCGCCGCCGTAGAACTTGATGATGTCCATGGTTGCCATGGCCAACCCCGCGCCGTTGACCAGACACGCGATGTTTCCGTCGAGCCCGATGTAATTGAGGCCGTGTTTCGACGCTTCGACTTCGCGCGGGTCCTCTTCCGCGACATCGCGCAGCGCCGCGATGTCGGGATGGCGATAGAGTGCGTTGTCGTCAAAGTTGAACTTGGCATCGAGCGCGAGCACGTCGCCCTTGGTCGTGACGACGAGTGGATTGACCTCGATCATCGAGCAATCGAACGCGAGAAATGTGCGATAGAGTCCTTCAAACAATTTTGAGGCGCTTTTTAACTGCGACGAATCAAAACCGAGCTGTTTCGCCAGCTTGCGTGTTTGGAACGGCTGCAAACCAGCTAATGGATCAATCGCCTCACGCATGATCTTTTCAGGCGATTTCGCTGCGACCGTTTCGATTTCTACGCCACCCTCCGGACTGGCCACAATCAAAGGCGCGGCAGTTTCTCGATCGAGCAGAATCGCAAAATAAATTTCGCGCGCAATCTCGGCGGATTGCGCTACCAACACCTTGTTTACTACGCGACCAGCCGGGCCAGTCTGATGTGTCACCAGGATTTGCCTCAGCATTTTCGCGGCAACTTCACGTACCTCTTCAGGCGTTTTGCGAACATGCACTCCGCCTTTGAACCCGTTCTTGAATAGTCCTTTGCCTCGGCCGCCGGCATGGATCTGCGCTTTGACGACAATTTCGACATCGCCGAGCTCGCGCGCGATTTGTTCCGCTTCATCGAGGGTCGACGCGACTTTACCCGGCGTCGTTGCGACATCGAACTTCTCCAACAACTCCTTGGCTTGATATTCGTGAATGTTCATTCAAGGAGCGGCGTTCCCCAACTCCGCCGCTATCGATTTCAGAGAAAGTGGAATAGCCTGCAGAATGCAGATCAGCAAAGATTTTTCTTCTGCGAATTGGCTTGCCACTTTGAGAACGCTCCAACTACGGTGGCAGGCGTGAGAAAATCCATGAAATTCCCGCTTTGGTTTGCGCGCTGTTGGGCGCAATCGCCCTGCCAATTGCAGCCGGCACGCCCGAACAAGAGAAGGCGTTTACCGACAAATACCAAAAAGCATTCGAAGGGAAGGACACGGCGACGCTTGAATCATTCCTCTATACGCAGGGCGCCGATCCTGAGATCGTCGGTTTTTCGGCAGTTGCACCCTCAGGGATTGATTGCACCAAGACCATTGATCTCATCCACGCCGGTGTCAGAATCGCCTGCATGGCTACGAAGGCTGCACGTTCTTCTCGCTCCTTGCGCGCGTGGCGCATTTCAATCAGCCAAAAATCACCGCGCTCAGGACCGTCAGTGCGGTAGCAATGTTCGCAACGGTCGAAAGATCTACTGGGTGAGTCTGCTGAAACGCCGTGTTTAATGTCACGCAAATTTCATGCAGCCCTGGACTTCACCGCCGTTGCGTTCCACGCGATGCGAGCGGGTTGCACTATAAATTTCGTTGCTCACCAAAAAGAGTTCCTACCGTGCGCTGATCCGCTGGAGGCTCGAGCGAGTTAACAAAATTGCGAAAACGCTCGGAGAAAACCTCCGGACGAAGTTTCCAGTAATGCGCAATGCCGGGCGCGGCGACGTAATGCCGGAGGAGTCCGTGCCATCCTTCCCACAACTGCTTGTCCATTAATCCATAAACATAATGGAAATGAATTGTCTCGAACGCTTTCAACCACTGGTAGGCAGCGTGAAAAAAGCGCGCCCGCTCTTCGGGGGAAAGTGCGTTGAGATCTTCCAAGCCTACCCGCCAGATGCGTTCCAGGTCCGCATTCTCCATGAAAGGTTTGGTTACTTCACGCAAAGCCGTGGCAGCCGCGTCTTGGGTGGCCAGCTTGGCCACGCGCGTGCTCCGGTGCACTTGCAGCGCGAGGTATAGCACCGACAAAACGACAGCTACTGAGCCGATCAATTGTGAGATGGCGCTAATCGCGTCCCAATTCATCGCTCTTTATGCTACAGGCGGTGTTTTAATTGTCATTCTGATCCCGCAGTCGCGGGAGAAGAATCTCTGATCTTTTTCGAGCGATGTGCCAGCGGAAATGATCAGAGATGTTTCGCTTCGCTCAACATGACAGCGCCATTTATCGGATCGGCTTTACTTCGGTTCGTCAGCGATTTTGAGTACGATCTTACCCCGCGTGTGACCCGTCGCGACCTGCTCCTGCGCTTTCACTGCTTCGGAAAGCGGGAACGTTTGAGAAACGATTACCTTGATTTTACCCTCGTCGATCAATTTGCCAATCTCGGCCAGCTCATCCGAATTTGCCTCTACATTTAGCGCTGCGCCCCCAATACCACGTTTGTTGAGTTCATTCCGGTCCGGGCGTGCGACCAGCGACACAATGAATCCGCCTTTCTTTACCACTCCGTACGAACGCGCCAAAGTATCCTTACCAACCGAATCGAGCACCACATCGACATCTTTCGCCATGTCCTCGAACTTTTGCTTCGTGTAATTAATCGTCATGTCGGCACCGAGTTGTTTAAGGAGATCCTGATTCGCGGTCGATGCCGTGGCGATCACCCTTGCGCCGCGCGCTTTGGCGATTTGGATCGCAAAAGTTCCGACCCCGCCCGACCCACCGTGGATAAGCACAGTCTGGCCAGCGCTTAGCTTCGCGGTATCAATTAACGCCTGCCACGCAGTCAAAGCGACAACCGGCACCGCCGCAGCCTCGACGTACGTGAGGACCTTCGGTTTCAGCGCTGCCTCACGTTCCGTCGTGAGCGCGTATTCGGCGTAGCCGCCGCCACTTTTCAAACTGGCGTACGCGAACACGGGATCACCTGCTTTAAACTTCGTGACCTCGCTTCCAACCTTCTCGACGACCCCGGCAATGTCGGCGCCCAGAATCATCGGGAATACAGCTTTTTCATATTTGGCAAACATTCCCGATCGGATCAACCCATCGACAGGGTTCACGCCAGCCGCGATCACGCGAACGAGTATCTGATCTTCCTTCGGTTCGGGTCGTGGCACATCCTCATACTTTAAAACCTCTGGGCCACCATATTCGTGAATGACAACGGCTTTCATTGTCGACTCGGCGCTTAGGGCAACCGGCGTGATTGCGAACGCAGTTACGAAAACATATCGGGGAAGCAACGTTAAGGTTCGCATCCTAGATTGAGAATAAGATGACGTTGCCCACACCACACCAAACCGGATCTGCTAACTGCCGGGAGCGATCGATTCTACTGAACTTTACTTTCACTATGCAAGGCGCCGAGCCATTTCCCACCCTGTTGAACCCAGACGCTTCCGCAATTGAACGTACCAGACATGTCCTGACCGCCGGAAGTCGCGTGTTGCGTCGCTTTATATGTGATGACAGCGACCTTCGGATGTGGGAACACCACCTTCACGTCGGCGAATGAGTAGTCGCTCAAATCGGTCTTCGCCATTTCAGCAACCTCGGCATCCAGGTTCTTAATTCCATCGGCATAAACGCCATAGAAGTCCTTAGAGAGAAGCGCTTTGAACGCGTCACTCTGTTTGTTCTTGAACGCCTCCCACGCGGATTTTTCCAAATTAGTAATTGTCGCGTCATTTGCAGCAGATTTGCCCGATTTCGCCGGGTTGGCCTGGCCGAAGCAAAAGGGAGCTATCGCAACGAAGGCAATACAACAGAGAACGGATTGCTTTCTCATGACTGTTTCTTTATTTGATCGCTGGACAGTCGTCGAGATTTTTCGCATCGCTGATGTGCAATTTGGCAATCGCCAAGCTCCGCTGTGACGCGGGTTTAGCGGCGCGATCACTTGATGAGATCTGCCGCAGTCGGTTGTCCTTCTACCCAATTGACGTCCCAAGCGCCATCGACAGTGATGAACGTCAGCGAATTTTCGGGTAACCAGGCCTCGTGAACCATCTTCGCAGGCATGAAATTGAAACCACCCTCGCCTAGCTCGAACTTCTTGCCGTCGCACGCGAACGTAGCCGTGCCTTTGATAATTGTGTGTGTTTCATTAGCGGTGTGCCAGTGCTTGCGCACATGAATCGCTTTTGGCGTGCGTATAAGCAAACTGGTCGCGTGCGTCTTTGGATCAATACGCAGAATACAAATCTCAGGAGAATTTTCGCCCAGATCCGGCAAAATTTTGTCCCATTTAGCTTCCGACAGATTCTTGACCTCTGGACCATTTGAACTCGCATCTGCGCGAGGATTGTCCGCCCGCCCGATCAATGCGAACGCAAGTGCCATCCCCACGATCCCGAAACAAATTTTCGTCTTCATACCGACAGCCAATTTCACACAGGTGATTCTAACTTGATCGTAAAAGATTCGTCGAGCGCTTTGACTTCCGGCTTTCACGCGACCGGAGACGAAGGCGGTTCAGGCGGCGGATTTAATGACGATGTCGGCGGTGGCGGCATGGGCGTCTCCGACGACAAGACGGGCAAAAATTCCGGTGGCACGAAGGTCGCCCATATATCGTAATCCGGGCCGAATTGCCGCAGGAACAAAAGCGAAAACGAACGGAGCAAGACAAAGACCGGCAGCAAAATCACGGTGCCGATATAAGGAATTGCAGCGATGCAGCAAGTTGCGCAAGTCGCGACGCATGCCACGATCGCCGTGGCCAACGCCAGAACAATCAAAAACAAGCAATACAAAAGGATTTCACCGGGATACGCTGCAATTAATCTAACAACGATACCAAAGGCTTTGGACGCGCGGCATCGCTGCCGATACATGACGGGCACCATGAAATTCGCGATCAATGACCACGCCAGAACAAGAAGGATTACTACGAATACCCACGCGACGATCGTGGATATCAAATAGACATCGTGTATGTGCAGAAAGGTAACGCCTCTGATAATGGGAAGCATGAACGGGAACGAGAGCAGGGCGACGAAGATCAGAAAGGCAAAGCCGACCAGCAGTGAGAAAAGGAAATAGCTGTTCCCCTCGTTTCGGAAGTTACGCCAAGGTTCTGCAATTGCGCCACGGTTCTTCGCGATGCAGTCGATAAACATGAAGCAACCTCGCGCTCGCAGCCAGGCAAACACCACGATGAGAACGACGACGAAGCAAATCAGAACGCAAATGCCTGTGACGAGAAGCGAATGCGGAATTTGGCTGAGCGCCTCATTCACCTTCTGCATCTCTTCGCGGCGATTATAGCGGTAATTGAAACCACCGCCACCACCACCCAGATTCGCGAGCCATGCCGCGAAACCAACGACGAGCCATTTTTTCAAATCGAACGGCTGAAACAGGATCTTATTCATCAACTCGAACGCTTCACCAAAGGGCTTAAAAATTTCGATTCTCGGCTCGCTTCCATTCATGCGCGGCATTCTGAACGGATTTCGCAAATGTAATCAAGCCCGCGATGGTCATTCGCGTTCTCTGCGTGTGGAAGAAGTACGCCGGGCCGCGTTTCAAACATTTGACGCTGTAGCGTCCGCTGTCCTCAGCGGATAATAGGCGCACGGTGGCGGATGCGCTGAGGACAGCGCACTCTACAGCCCGCGCCGCGCGGTTGTTTAGTGAGCCAGGAGCGCCATGTTCTTCCCGATGTCTACTGCAAAGCGTCGCTACCCCATTGGCGCAGAATTGGTCGGCGAAAACCAAACCCATTTTCGCGTTTGGGCACCGAAGGCGCGCGAACTTGATGTCGTTGCCGAGCACGGACCGAACTCACAGCGAACGTTTCACTCACTCAGCCCGGAACAAGGTGGATATTTTTCCGGTGCTCTCGATGTCGGGGTCGGGACTCGGTACTGGTTTCGAGTAAACAACGGAGAAAGATTTTATCCCGATCCCGCATCGCGCTTTCAACCAGAAGGCCCACACGGGTCTTCGTGCATTGTTGATCCAAGACAGTTCCAATGGACCGATTCGCAGTGGCCGGGCCCTGCAGCCGCTGGGCTGAAAGGCCAAATCATTTACGAAATGCACATCGGCACATTTACGAAGGACGGCACGTGGCGCGCTGCCACAGAGCAGTTGGCGGAGCTAGCGCGGATTGGAATCACGGTGGTCGAGATGATGCCGATCGCGGATTTTCCCGGAAAATTCGGATGGGGTTACGACGGAGTGAATCTTTTTGCACCCTCGCATTTGTACGGAATCCCGGACGATTTGCGTTCATTCATCGACCGTGCCCACTCGTTAGGCGTGGCCGTAATTCTCGATGTCGTTTATAACCATTTTGGGCCCGACGGGAATTATCTGGGAATTTTTTCTGACGATTATCTTATTCGTGAGAAAGAAAACGAATGGGGCAATGCCATCAATTTCGACGGTCCGAATTCAGGGCCGGTTCGCAAGTTTTTCATCACGAATGGGCGTTACTGGATTGAAGAATTTCATTTCGACGGGTTCCGCTTCGACGCGACACACGCCATCCGCGATCGATCCAGTGAATATATCATCGGCGCTGTTGGGCGCGCAGCGCGGGAAGCGGCCGGCTCGCGCTCGATCATGCTCGTCGCCGAGAACGATCTGCAGGAAGCGAAGATGGCGCGGCCGCGCAGCGAAGGCGGCGATGATTTGGATGGGATGTGGAACGACGATTTTCATCATAGCGCCGTGGTGGCGTTGACCGGTCGCAACGAAGCCTATTTCAATGATTACTCTGGCACGCCGCAGGAATTTATTTCTGCAGCGAAACACGGTTTTCTTTATCAGGGCCAGGCGCTCTCATGGCGCAAAGCGTTGCGTGGAACATCGACCGTCGGCATTGCTCCAGAGGTTTTCGTTTGTTTTAGTGAAAATCACGATCAAATCGCGAACACCGGGCATGGCGAGCGGTTGCGGTTTCAAACGTCACCCGGCCGTTACCGCGCCATGGCAGCAGTTCTCCTGCTCGGGCCCTGGACGCCCCTGCTGTTTCAGGGACAAGAGTTCGGCGCGTCAAGCCCTTTCATTTTTTTCGCGGACATAGGGGATGCTTCCGTGCGCGATGCGATTCGGAAAGGTCGCGCTAAATGGCTGGCGTCATTCTTATCGCTTACGGAACAACAAGCGTGGCAAACTTTGCCCGCTCCGGATGATCCGGACGTGTTTGCCAGGTGCAAATTGGATTTTTCTGAGCGCGAAAGAAATCGCGAACTTTACGATCTGCACATCGATCTTCTGAAATTGCGGCGCGAAGATTCGCGTTTTCGCCAGCAGAGTTCGGGAGGAATTGACGGTGCAGTGCTAGGGCGGGCGAGCTTCGTTTTCAGATATTTCGCGGAGGCAAACGACGATCGGCTTTTGCTCGTGAACTTTGGAGAGAGCCACTCCCTGCACCCTGCTTCAGAACCTCTGCTCGCGCCGCCTATTGGTTGCAAGTGGAAAACACTCTGGACAAGCGACTCGCCACGCTACGGCGGCGCGGGTTCTATTGTAGGCGCCACTCAGGACCGATGGATTCTACCAGCCGAATCTGCTTTCGCGTTGCGGCTGGAACGCAAGGCATGACGGCTTCCCAGCCGTCAAATTCTTCCTCGACGGCTTGGAAGCTGTCGTTCCTTGAGAACATTCCTTCCGCAACGCGTTTGCGCCGGTTGGATTCACAGCGCATAACTTCCGCCGATGAGATTCGGCTTTTCAATTCTGCTGCTTAGCATGCTATCGATTTCCGCGCTCGGCCAGGAGACATCTACTCCGCCACCCAGGGTTTATCCTGTCGCGCTGCCAAATTACGACGAGGAAACCGCCACGCGGCTGCAGATTTTTTTGGACAACTGCGATTTCGGGCCGGGGAAGATCGACGGCAGAATGGGCGAATTTTTTCGCAAGGCTCTTATCTCGTACAAGCACGCGAATGCAATGCCAAAGACCGGTGCGGTTGATCAATGGATGCTTGATCAAGTGCCGGTCACCTACACAACTTATATAATCAGAGATGAAGACCTGAAGTTGGTCGGCGATGTTCCAAGCGGTCATGCCGAGCAAGCCAAGCTGAAATGGCTATCTTACACATCGCTGCTGGAATTTGTCGCTGAGCGCTATCATTCCGCTGAGTCTTACATTCAGAAACTTAATCCCGGCAAAAACTGGGAACATTTGCAGCCCGGCGAGACTCTCAAAGTGCCGAATGTCTTGCCCTTTGAAGTAGAAAAGTTCACAGAAGGAAAAGTTCCTGAAAATCCGGCGTTGGCCTCTCGGAAAGTTTTCGTGGATACCTACGAGCATTTGCTCGAGGTCTTCGACCACGACCAGTTGGTCTGCGTTTTTCCGATCACGCCGGGATCGAAAACGCTTCCAGCGCCGGTCGGCACATGGAAAATTCTAGGCGCAACCATTTGGCCGTGGTTCCGCTATGACGAAGGCATGCTCAACTACGGCGTGCGCACGGAAAATTATTACAATCTTCCGCCGGGCCCGAACAACCTCGTCGGCATTCTCTGGATGGGCTTAAACAAACCTGGCATTGGCATTCACGGCACGAATAATCCTGAGACAATTGGCCGCGCGGCAAGTCACGGTTGCATTCGCCTTGCAAACTGGGATGCCGCGCGGGTGAAAGACCTCGTCAGCGTCGGCAATACGGTAATTATTTTCTGAAGTAGCGGCGCTCTTTGAGCACCTATGCTGCAAGGAACGGCGGTCTCTAGTCCGCCGTCTCTAAGGGCGGATTGGAAACCGCCCCCTCCTTGTTTCGGCGGTCACAGACCGCCGCTACAGAAAAAATTTCGCGCGGAATCGCATCCTCAAGCGTCTAGGCTTTAGATCGCAACAGCATGGATGCCAGTGAACGCGAACAATACCGGGCGGCCATTCACGGCGATCGAGAGGCTTTTGAAATGATTATTCGCACACATAGCAGGACGCTTTTTGCAATCGCTTACGGCATTCTGCAAAACCGCGAGGAAGCCGAAGACGTTGTGCAAGACTCGCTGGTTAAAGCCTGGAAAACGCGCTGGCGCGTGCGCGATCCGGAAAAATTTCCCGCCTGGCTTTGCACGATCGCGCGTCATCGCGCGCACGACATGGCTCGAAAACGGCGACCCGTTCCGTTTCCTCACGAAACACTCGAAACAAGCGAAACAAAAACGGCCCATACGACCGCGATCGATCAACAATTACACTCAGCGCTGGCCGCATTGCCGGAGCTGCATCGCGCCGCGCTTACCCTGCGGTACTTCGAAGAACAAGATTATCGCAGCATCGAAAATGCACTCGGCCTGACGAATGGCGCGCTGCGCGGAATTCTTGGCCGCGCTCTCGCTTCGTTGCGCAAACAGCTTCGTCCCGCTCTCGCCTCACTGGATTAGACGAATGACAACGATTCACGACGAAATCGACAACTGGCTCGCCGCCGATCTGCACGGCGAGCTTTCCGAGAACGAAAGAAGCGTGCTTCACACGCACCTGGTCGATTGCGCCACCTGTCGGAAAACTCATCAGGAAACCAAAACCATGAACAAGATTCTTGAAGAAACTCTCGCTCAGGAAAAACCCGATCTGCGTTTTGAACACCGAATGCTGTCCCGTTTTCGCAGTCGCATTCCGCAACGAAGCGGACTCGTAAAGTCGCTTGTCGATCTGATGCGTTTGCGCCCTGTGCAGATTACTGCCGTCGCCGCCATCCTTTTGGCACTAATTCAAGTCGGCCGCATGATCACTGGCGAACGTGCAACTATGCTGCGCGGTCGTGAGGGTTACGCGAACGAGGAAGTTTTCCGACAACAGCGATCCCAGGTGGCGTCAGGAGTCGGTCGAGCCGGTGGTTTAGATAAATCAGACGAACTCGCCGCAGGGCGATCGCAAGACTTGGCCCTCAAGGCAACGCCATCGTCGTTACCCGCAAGTCGACCGGACTTTCACGAAGACGCCAAGACACTGTCTACGACGGTCGCGCCGGCCAAGATGGCACAACCGGAGGCCACTGAGGTCCTACGACGCTCTGCAAGTCCGGAGAATTTTGCCCGGGCGGAAGTAGCTGAGCAAAAACCCGCGGAAGCGCCCGCTCCAGCGTCGGCCAATCGCAAACTGATTCGCAACGCGACGGTCCAGCTTGAGATTGTCAGCTTTGATGATGCAGTCCAGAAGATCACGGCGTTTGCGAACGAAGAACACGGTTACGTCGCGACAACGAATTCCGAGAAGCAGGCCAATGGAAAGTTGCGCGGCGAAGTCGTGGTGAAGGTTTTGCCTGAAAATCTGGATCGTCTTCTGCAAAAGCTTCGCGGCCTTGGCGAATTAAAGAACCAGACGCTCGGCACCGAGGACGTGACAAAAGCGTATTTCGATACCGACGCGCGGCTGAAGAACGCTCATGTGATGGAGCAACGCCTGATCGACATGCTAAACGTTAAGACCGGCAAAGTTGCCGATTTGCTTCAGGTAGAGAAGGAACTCGGTCGCGTCCGCGAAGAGATCGAGAAGATGCAAGGCGACTTGAAGTATTGGGATTCACAGGTGCAGTTCGCCACCGTGACCATTTCCCTCGCCGAGAAAGACATGGAAGAACCTGCGGCCTTCCTGCTCAAGGAACGCGCTCAACTCTCGCTTTACGCGCCGGATGTAGAGAAGATCTACAACGACATTAAAGCGCTCGCGTCGCCAAAGGTGCAGATCACGAACGCGCAACTGAACCGCGACTATTCAGGACGCGTCTCCGCGACAATCAGCATGTTGATCGCGCGCGGGAGCGGCATTTCTGAAAATGCCAAGACCAAACGCGACAAGGTGGAACTCAACATCACCATCTCGCGGGACGAACAAGAGCAAGCTTTGCAACAAACCAGTCTTCGCATTCGCACGTCGTCAGTGGACGAGAAGGCAAAGGAGCTTCGCACCTTGGCTGAGAAGCAAGGCGGACGCGTTCGTAGTTCGACCTTCAATCGCGATCCAGACGGACGTGAACTGGCAAAAGTTTGGCTGCGCGTGCCGATGAAGAATTACTTTTCACTCATACAATCGCTCAACTCGCTGGGCAAAGTTGAAAACGTGAGTGTGCAACGCCAGAACCGCACGGATGCCCAGATTGATGAAGCCAACGCGCCAGCTGACGTCTCGATCCAGGTTTACAGCCAGGGCAACATCATTTCGTACAAGACTGGTTTGTTCCCCACCCTGCGACGCACGCTGACGCAAAGCGCCGGGGCCATCATGTGGAGTTTGCGGATGATCGGCGTGGCGATCGCGTTTCTTGCTCCCTGGGTCATCGCGATCATCGTGATCGTCTGGATCGCGAAGCGCGTGATACGGGCGCGACGATAGGTGAAACGCGTTGTCCTCAACGTGTTGACAATGGAGACGGCCCGCCCTCGGGCCGTTGGTCGGCGGCGCGAGGGCGCGCCGGCTCCAGCATCGTCTTCGCCGATCCACCCGCGCGTACAGTCGAGCGCAATGATTCTTGCCCACGCGGCCAACGAGTCATAACGTATAGTCGTCCAACGAAGAGACTCTCGAATGAATTCTCAAAGCGGAATTAGCTATGACAATGCCGCGGTCGCGGCTTGTCCCAAACATTTGCTCCAATTCGCAGTCGATCAGCGTTACGACGATTACACGCCCGTGGATCACGCGGTCTGGCGGTTCATCATGCGCCAGAACATTTTTTTCCTGCGCGAGTACGCGCACAAAGTTTATTTCCAGGGTTTACTTAACACTGGCATCTCGTTCGACCGAATCCCGCGTATCCAGGAGATGAACGATATTCTTTCAAAAATTGAGTGGGGCGCAGTGGCCGTGGACGGGTTCATTCCACCGGCGGCGTTCATGGAATTTCAGGCTTACAAAGTGCTGGTGATCGCGTGCGACATGCGCCAGATCCATCACATCGAATACACGCCCGCGCCCGACATTGTTCATGAAGCCGCGGGTCATGCCCCGATTATCGTCGATCGCGAATACTCGAAATATTTACAGCGTTTTGGTGAAGTAGGCGCAAAAGCGATGTCGTCGAAAAAAGATTTTGAGCTGTATCAAGCGATCCGCCACTTGTCGATTTTGAAGGAGCGCCCAAATGCTGACTCGAAAGAAGTGGAGGAAGCAACCAAGCTTGTGGAACACCGGCAAAAAACCCTGGGCGAACCCTCGGAGATGGCACTCCTCTCGCGCTTGCATTGGTGGACAGTCGAATACGGATTGATTGGGACTCTGGAGGTTCCAAAGATTTACGGCGCGGGTTTGCTTTCATCGATTGGCGAATCGGTTTCATGTCTCGAGCCGGAGGTGAAGAAGATTTCCTATTCCATCGACGCGATGAATACGGCGTTCGACATCACAACTCGCCAGCCACAGCTTTTCGTCTGCCGCGATTTCGAGCACTTAAAGGACGTACTCGAAGAATTTGCTAGCAAGATGGCCTACCAGGTTGGTGGACTCGAAGGAATCAACAAGGCAATCGAATGCCAGAACGCCGCCACCTGTGAGTATTCGTCCGGCTTGCAAGTCAGCGGCGTTTTCACCGAAGTCGTCACCGACGAAAACAATTCGCCGATTTACCTGCGCACAACGGGCAAGACTGCGCTGGCGTTCCGCGATAAGGAACTCGAAGGCCACGGCGTTGATTACCACAAGGATGGATTCGGTTCGCCGGTCGGGAAATGGAAGCAGACGTCAGAGTCGCCAGAGTTGCTCACAAACGACCAGTTGCATGCGCTTGGAATCGTCGAGGGCCGCAAAGCAAAAATTGAGTTTATCAGCGGAGTCGAGATTGCAGGGAGAGTGGAAAACATCTTGCAACGCGACGGCAAATTGCTGCTGATCACGTTTTCAAACTGCAACGCGCAATACGGCGACCGCGCTTTGTTCAATCCCGATTGGGGTATGTACGACATGGCCGTTGGCGAGCGCATCAGTTCTGTATTTAACGGAGCCGCAGACAAGGACGCCTACAATCAAGTAGCGCTCATTCCGAAGGAGCGGACAATCAAAGTCCCATCCGACGCAAAACGACGGCGGCTGGAAAACCTCTATGCGCAGGTGCGAAAAATTCGCGAGAGCAAGGCTGGCTACGAACGGCTTGGCGAGATTTGGGAAACACAACAGGCCGAGCATCCTGAAGATTGGCTGTTGTCGATGGAAATTTTTGAGATCCTCGACGCGATGGATCAACAGCGCGAACTGAAAACCCGGACGGAAAAGTTTCTGAACGAGAGGAAAGCGAAGACGAAAGATCTCTCGACGCTAATCAGCTGGGGCTTCCGGTTGGTCGAGTACCACAAGAA
>WNGI01006545.1_pt1 | contig 15576 bp, 17 predicted proteins | sample 5400621 | NCBI WGS metagenome assembly WNGI01 (sample SAMN13153374, study PRJNA577476) | soil metagenome | isolation source: 20 cm soil or saprolite under Garry oak tree replicate 1 | place: USA:California | collected 2016-06-15 | reverse complement strand
TCGCGCCGCGCGCCTCTTGCGGGCTCGCACGCCATCCGCGGCGAGGAATGCCCGCATCAACTTCATATCCGACGCAGCGGTCCTTTCACGTCGGAGAAAGGGGAGTGGAGCCCTGGGAGCCTACCTTCGGACGTTCGGCCTGTTCGTCCTCTTGACGTTCATCTTCGTCATCTTCGGCTGGGTCATCGGAAGCGTCTGGTTCGGCGCCGTGACCGGAATCTTCCTGTTCCTCGGTCTCGCCGTCTTGATGAACGTCATCGCCTACTTCGCCTCGGATCGGATCGTCCTCTGGTCCTACCGTGCGAAGCTCGTCACGGAAGCGGAGGCCCCCGGCCTGTATCGGATCGTCCGGCAGGTGACGCAGCAATCGAATTTGCCGATGCCCCAGGTGGCCATCGTCCCGACCCAGACCCCGAACGCCTTCGCGACCGGTCGCAATCCGGAGCACGCGGTCGTGGCGGTCACGGAAGGCATCCTCTCGATGCTCACCGAGGATGAACTCCGCGGCGTCCTGGCCCACGAAGTCTCCCACGTCCGAAACCGCGATATCCTCGTGATGTCCGTCGCCGCAACCTTGGCCGGAGCGATTTCCTTCATGGCCCGCTGGTTCGGTTGGAACATGATGCTCGGAGGTTCTCGGGATCGCAATTCGAACGGAGTCACCGTCCTCATCGCCCTCGTCGGTATGATCCTTGCCCCGATCGCCGCGCTCCTCGTCCAGCTCGCCATCTCCCGAAGCCGTGAGTACAAGGCGGACTACTCCGGGGCGAAGACGATTGGTCAGCCGCTCGCCCTCGCGAGCGCGCTCGAGAAGCTCGAAGTCGCAAACCGGCGCCGGCCCATCGCGTTCGGCAGTCCGGCGTCCCAGAGCCTCTTCATCGTGAACCCGTTCCGGGGTGGGGCGTTCGTGCGGATTTTCAGCACGCACCCGCCGATCGAAGAGCGGATCGCGCGGCTGCAAGCCCTCGCCCAAGGCGTGGACCGCTACTGATCCGAAGCCACGCACCAACCGACGCGGGCGCCGGAGGACTCCCCATCGGGTCGGTCCTGACTATCGAATCAAGAGCCGCGCGAGGATCCCGCCTGCGAGAAGGACGATGGATGCCAACAGCTCGACCAAGGCCACCGCCTTGGGGCGGATCTCGCTGTCCTCCGGGATCCCGGACCAAGGACGCCATTCGGGAATGCCGTCCGACGCCTTCCAAGCTCTTCGAACGAGCCGGCCAGCGGCCACGAGGTCACCCGAACTCGTGCCCGACGTGTCGCCCATGTCGCGCGTCCAGGTCCTTGATCTGGTCGCGCACGTCGAAATTCGGCTCCATGACCTCGAACTCCTCGAGGTAGTTCCGGTCTTTGTAGATGATCGTCGTCCGACCGTCCTTCACGAGCCGGATCACGAGGTTCAGGTCGCCGCCGCCTTCCGGGCCTTCGAAAAGGGTGTAGAAGCCGAGGAAATGACCGACGATCTCCTCGAATCCGGACTGCGGATAGTAGAAGCGGAAGCGGACCCGGTCGCCCGGGAAGATGTCCATCCGCTCGAGGAGCTTGTCATCGAGGACCCCGGCCTTCTTGAGGATCCTGCGCTCCTCGGTGATATCGTCCTTCGTCTCGACCATGGTGCCTATAGAGAGGGCCTTGGTCCGTCTTAAACCAGCGCCCAGGTCCCTTTCGTCGTACAGTACGTTCGCCACGATTATGCGCTCCGGGACCCTCCGGAAGGCATATGGAGCTAACGGGTAGCCGATGGGCCGGCCGGTTCATCGGCATGACTTTCGCCCTCGGCGGAGTCGCGTGGGTGATCTTCGCGCTGCTGGTCCTCGGGAACGTCCTGGCGGGCATGGGCAATTACGCCCTCGGGCCCGCGTCGTCCCGCATCGTGGCCGGAGGCGGCGCCGGCAGCTGGTTCACGATGGGCATCCTCGCCTACCTGATCGTCGCTGTCGGAGGGACCGGATTCACGGCGTTCTTCTATCAGCACATCGAGGGCACGATGGGCTCCGCCCTCGTGGGCGGGAGGAACATCGGTGCGTGGATTCACCTGACGCTGGGCAGCCTTGGTTCCGCCGGAGCCTCGCTGATCATGGCGTGGGGCGGTTTTCAGGCGGGCGCCGCGCTGCTGACCACCGATGTCGGCGGCGGAGGACAAAATGTGCTGTACGTCCACACGAACATCCTCAGCCCCCTCGCCGTCCCGATCGCGTCCTTGATGGGAATCGCCCTGCTCGGCTATCTCGTCGGAGGGATCGTCTTGGCCTCGGGCTGGATGGCGGCTCACAGGAAGTCCAAGGGGTCCTAGGGCGCGGTCCGGTGGGCGGCCACCGGGCGCGAGATCGCGGCGACCGTCCGTAGGGTCCCCACGGCGACGCTCACCCCCATCGCCAGCAAGAAGCCGAAGCCGACGAAACCAAGGATGACGGGGGATCGCGGAAACCCCTCGACGGCCAAGCCCGCCGAGAGCAGCACCGAGAGGAGTCCCAGGGTCGCAAAGACTTCGTGAGCCCGGACGCCGAGGCGCCAGGCGCGAAGCCCTCCCGTCACGTACGGAAGCAGGATCTCGTGGATGAGCCCAAAGATTTCGAACGTGGCGAATCCTAGGAGGACGATCCAGCCGTGGGCGGGCAGCCATCGGCTCGTGCCTCCGGGGACCACCGCCATGTAGACGGCCAGGAAGGAACCGAGGACCAGCCAGCCACCGCCAAGGACGGAGAAGGACGCGGCCGGGCGTCGGCGCGAGCTCCGACGCCACATCCCGAAGACCAGGCCCGCGAACACGATCGACGCCATCGCTTCCGCGGCTGCAAACCCCACCAGAAGCGCCCCGCGAGGATCGTCGGTCCCCGCGAACGGAAGCGAGAGGGCGACCCCGATGGGAGAGGGAATGGCGAGGGCGGCGAGGACCGAGACCCATCGCGCCGCGGGGACGACCTCCAGGAATCGCGGCAGGAGATGAAGTACGAAACCGAAAAGGGCGAGCGTGACGAAACCGCCGACATAGAGGTGGACGAAGGAGCTTCCATAACCCGCAAGGGCTGGGACCAACGGGTCACCGCCAGGGGCGTTCAACACGAGCCCCAAGGAACCGAGAGGAAGGTACGCCCAGGCGGAACTTGTGATGAGGCGGGCGCGCCAATCGATTGAGGAGAGGGCGGCGGTCCGGGAGTCTCGCCGCGGGGCCGGCTTCCCCGACGTCCACGTCGCGACGATCTGGACCACGAACCACACTGCGGTAATGAGCCACAACGTTCGACCGAAAACGGCCGACCGGGAGAGGGCGAGCAGCAGGACGACCGACGCAATCGAGAAGAGAACCTGGATCAAAGCCAAGCGGGGACTCCGCAACTCACGGCCGGAGAACAGTGGGACGAAATGGTCGGCGAGGGCGAAGATCATGAGGCCGAGGAACCCGAACAGCGGCAGGTCGGTCGTCCACGCGACTCGAGAGAGGACCGTCAGGGGCCCGTAACTTTCGAGGCCGAGGGCTGCCGTCGCGAGGAGGGATGAGCCGACCCACGCGGGGAAGAAGAGGACGCCGCCGACGATCGCGACCCGCGAGGCGAGGTAGCGCACCGGGCGGCCCGGACCTCACGGTGGGCCAAGAACGTTCTCGTGGTCCCGGGATGCTCACGCGTCCATGTACCGATAGAACTCATACGGCGAGGGCCGGAGCGATGTCTGCAGGTGCTCGTCGAGCTTGAGCTCCTCGTACTTCTCTAGGAGGTCTTGAGGGAAGACGGTCTTCAGGAACATGTAGTCCGTCTGAAGGTGCTCGATCGATTCCTTCAGGGAACCGGGCAGTTCGCGGACCCCGTACTCTTTGCGCTTGCTCGCGCTGAGGTGGTAGAGGTCCTCATCGACGGGGTTCCCCGGATCGATCTTCCTCTTGACGCCGTCCAATCCCGCACACAGCATCGCGGCGAACGATAGGTACGGGTTGCAGGCCGGGTCCGGCGTGCGGTACTCGATGCGCTTCGCGGCCTCGATCCCCTGGTAGTACATGGGGATCCGGATGTTCGCGCTCCGGTTGCGTTTCGACCAGGCGATGAACACGGGCGCCTCGTATCCAGGTACGAGCCGCCGGTAGGAGTTCGTCGTCGGGTTCGTGAACGCGCACAGGCTGCGGGCATGGTCCATGAGCCCGCCGATATAGTAGCGGCAGGTCTGGCTGATTTCGGCGTACTCGTCGTTCGGGTCGTACATCATGTTCTTGCCCTTCGTCCAAAGGCTCTGGTGAACGTGCATCCCGCTCGCGTTGTCGCCGAAGATGGGCTTCGGCATGAACGTGGCCATCATCCCCATTTTGTGGGCGACCATCTTCATCACGTACCGATACGTGGCCACGTTGTCCGCCATCGGGACGAGTTCGTCGTACCGCATGTCGATCTCGCACTGACCGGCCGTCGCGACTTCGTGGTGGTGTGCGTCGAGGGTCATGCCGAAGGATTCGATCAGGACGCGACAGGCTTCGTTGCGGAAGTCCTGCAGACTGTCGACGGGGGGAGCGGGATAATAGCCTTCCTTGAAGCGAATCGGGAACTCCTTCCCTCCACTGTCGTTCCACGGCGCCTCCCGCGAAACAATCTCATACCCGGCGCCTGACCACGGATTTCGCGCGGCGTCGGCGGACGGAAGCAGCCGGATCCCGTCAAACACGAAGAATTCGATTTCGGGTCCCCAATAGGTGGTGTCGTAACCCTGGTCCGCGGCAAACTGAGCGGCCTTCTGCGCCATGTATCGGGAATCGCGGGTGAACCGCTCGTGACTCCCGCCCTCGTAGACGTCGACGATGAAGCGCGCAGTCCGGTGCTCTCCTTCGTACCAGGGGAGGACCGCGAAGGTCGACGGGTCCGGGTTCATGACCATGTCCGACTCGTGGATCTCCTTGAACCCTTTGATCGACGAGCCGTCCAGTTTCCCAATGCCACGCTTGAATTCTTCGTTGCCGAGTGAGGTCGCAGGAATCGTGATATGCTGAAGGGCTCCGAGCACGTCGACGAACTGCAGGTCAATCCAGCGAATCTTTTCCGTTTCGATCTGTTTCAGCACCGAAGCCACGGTCATTTTCTTCGTTTTCGCCGGTGTACTCTGAGCGATTGCCATGTCCTTCCCGCCTGAACGGACCCACCCGGCCCGTTTGATGTCCATGGCAGAATTGTGAACATATATAAACTATCAGTCCAAGAAACCGTACAGACGGACGAAATATTGATGCCGGATGAAACAATGTTCAATACCCCACGCGGGCGACGTGCACATCTGAACCGATCGCTCGCCCAAGGAGGACGAAACCATGGCCCCCTCGCACCTTGACGACCTCGATGTCCGAATCCTCCGGCTCTTGAATGCGGATGCGAGGAAGTCGTTCCGTGAGATCGCGAAGGCGGTCGATGCGAGCCTCAGCACCGTTTCGAATCGCATCCGGAAGCTCGAGCAGGAAGGCATCATCGCCGGCTACGCGCCAATCCTCGCCGAGTCGAGACTCGGTTACGACGTCCTCGCTGTCGTGGGCGTCAAGATCCACAAGGGGAAGCTCCTGGACGTCCAGCGAAGGATCGCGAAGGACGACCGCGTCACCCACGTGTACGACGTCACGGGAGAATGGGATTCGATCGTCGTCGTCCGATTGAAGAACACCCGCGAGCTCGACGGGTTCATCAAGAGGCTCGGTTCGATGGACTATGTCGAGAACACCTATACGCAGGTCGTCCTGAATGTCGTGAAAGAGGAACGCCGCGTCCTTCTGTAGAATACGAGGATTGCCTACACAACGTTTATCCTGCTAGGACCGAATATTGTGGCTGGGGAGCGTGGAGGGCATGGCCGACCTCCTGAACTTCAATCCGAGCCGCAAACTCGAGTTCGACGTGGGCCGTCCCCTGGAGTTCGATGCCCGCCGTCCTCTCGAGTTCGACGCGGGCCGGGATCTGGAGTTTCAGCCGAATCGAGACTTGGGCTTCGGCCGCCGCGGGGTCGTGTTCCGCGGATACGTTTGCCCCATCTGCGGTTCCTTGGTCACCGAGGATGCCAAGCGCTGCACGGAATGCGGCGCCGTGTTCGATCCGGCTCCGAGGTCTGCGTCGCCTCCCGCGGCCGTGCCCGCGAAGTCGCCTTCGCCTCCAACGAAATCCATGAAACCAACGGCGCCGACGGCGAAGGGCGCTACCCCCGCGTCGACGGTCTACTGCCCCTTCTGTGGCGTCCGTCTGAAGAAGACGGATGGATTCTGCTGGAATTGCGGCGCAAAGATGGGCGGTGCGTCGGAGGCTGTGAAATTGCCGCAACAGAAGACGCAGCCGGTGACCCGCGATTGGCGGGAGCGACGGTGAGCCGATGGCGATCCTCGGTCTGAGCCCGTACACCTGGGTGATGATCGCGTTCCTGATGCTCCTCGTCCTGGTGCTCATCCTCGGGGACATCGGCGGGATCGACTTCGATCACGACATCAGTCCGGACGTGGACCTGGGACTGAGTCCTCTCAGCCTGCCCATCGTCGCCTCGTTCGGGACCTCGTTCGGCGGTTTCGGCACGATCTTCGAGACGGTTGGCTTCGGGCCCATCGTCACTCCGATCCTCGCCGCGGTCTTCGCGGTCCTGGTGTCGGGCGGCCTGTACGTCGTGATGCTGAACCTGTTCGTGAAGAGCCAGGCCGAGACGCGTGTGGACCTGGCGACCCTCGTGGGGTACAAAGGACAGGTGATGATCCCAATCCGCCCCGGTCAGCCCGGGCAGATCGTCGTCGTGACGGAAGCCCGCGGACGCACACTGTTGCAGGCAATCTCCGACGACGTCGTTGGAACGGATGAGCATGTGGTCGTCGATTCAATCGTCGGCAATTCGGTCAAGGTGCACAAGATCTAGGGAGGGAGCAACATGGCTGGAGAAGACATTCTTGGATTCGTCATACTGGCAATCGTGGGCGTCGTGTTCGGGACCGTGCTGGCTTATGCGAGCCGCTACAAGAAAGTGCCTCCGAACATGGCGATGGTGGTCTATGGTCGGCGACAGAAAGGCATGGGCGGACGCGGCTACCAGGTGAAGTCTGGCGGCGCGAAATTCATCGTGCCCATCTTCGAGTCGGTGGAGTGGTTGAGGCTCGACGTCAGGACGCTCGACCTCGTCGTCACGGACATCGTCACGGACGTGAAGCGGTCCGGGGCGAAGATCAACATCAAGGCCGTCGCCCAGGTGAAAATCTCCTCCGACGAGGCGACCTTGAACACCGCGGCGGAGAACCTGCTCGGGAAGACGGAACAGCAGGTCGACGAGATCGCCCTCAAGACCCTCGAAGGACACGTCCGTGGGGTCTGCGCCACCCTGACGGTCGAAGAGGTGAACTCGGACCGGGACGCGATTGCGTCGAAGATCCTCGGCATGGCCGGCAACGACCTGAGGAACATGGGGATCGAAATCCGGTCCTTCGTGATCAAAGAGATCGAGGACGCCCAGGGCTACCTCGACGCCCTCGGCGTGAAGCGCACTGAAGAGGTGAAGCGAGACGCGCGGATGGGAAAGGCGGGCGCGAACCGCGAGGCGACGATTGCGGAGGCCCAAGCCGCCCAGGAGGCGGAGAGGGCGAACGCGAGCGCCGAGGCGAACGTGGCGCAGTTCCACAGGGACCGCGACATCATCAAACAGCAGTCGGAGACCCAGGTGGAGCTCGAGCGCGCGAACAAGGAGATCGCCTTCCAACTTCAGACGGCAAAGAGGCAGCAGGAGCTGATCGTCGAGCAGCGGAAGATCGACATCCGCGCGAAGGAGCAGGAAGTGCTCGTCCAGCAGCAGGAAGTCAAGCGACGAGAACAGGAGCAAGAGGCCGCGCAGGTCGTGCCCGCCAAGATGGCCGCGGATGCGGTGGCGGCCACGGCGGATGGTGAAAAGCGGAAGCTGATCATCACCGCGGAGGGGGAGAAAGAGCGAGCCATCCTCGTGGCGGAGGGGGAAAGGGAACGCCTCTCCCGAACCGCCGCGGGGGAAGCCGAACGCATCCGGCAGGAAGGGACCGCCGAGGCGGACATCATCCGGCTCAAGGGGGAGGCCCAGGCCTATGCGATCAAGGCGACCGGCCTCGCCGAAGCCGAGGCGATGCGCGCGAAGGCGGAGGCTTGGGGGCAGTACGGTCGAGCCGCGGTGACGCAGCTCATCGTCGAGAAGCTCCCCGAGATCGTCGCGAACGCCGCGAAGTCCCTCGAGACGACCCAGAAGCTCATCATCATGGGCGAACGCGGGCCGTCGCAACTCGTCGGCAGCGTGGTGGACATCGCCGCGACCGCGCCGGCCCTAGTGAAGGCCTTGACAGGGATGGATCTCTCCGAGCTCGCGGGCAAGCTGAAGGACATCGCGAAGTGAGGGAGCGGTGAATCCGGCCGTCGAGTGGTCCGTCGGGAAGGACCCGGACCTCATGGTCGAGGTCTGGTCGACGGCCGCCCTCACGGAGGCAGTCATCGAAGCGCTGCTCGAGGATCCGCAGAAGTTGCAAGCGGCCCTCGAGGCGCTGGGCCGCAGTCCGCGGCGCGCGTGAGCACGATCGGCGACGTGACTAGAGATTCATCACGACGACGTCTTTCACCGCGCGCATTCCCTGGAACGGCAGGACGATGCGCCCTTCCGGGTCCGTCTTCAGTCCTTTCGTCGGCGTGTTCTCGGCCGGAGCGACGAGGACGTCGGACAATTTCCCGCTCTTCGTGTTCACGATGAAATTCTCGATTGTGCCGAGGATCTGACCGTCGTTCGTCATGACAGTCTTACCCCGCAGCTCGGTGGCAAATTTCTTCATCCCATCACCCGCATCGGTGTGGGCCCACCGCGGCACCGCCACGATGGCGTCCCATCCCTTTGTCTGACAGACATCCGACGCACGCTATTTGAAGATTCCGCCGCGATCGTTCGGCCTACGGAGCGGACCGCAACACGGTCGCATTTGGAACCATGGCCCGGAGGCTTTTCAGGTAGGGCAGCACGGCCCCGCCCACTCCCAGGACGACCCCGACGAGGAGGAGCCACCATCCGAGGCCGGGACCCCAGGACCACGTCACTCCCGGCGACGGCTCCGCGGATCCCCAGAAACCTCCGACTGTAAAGGTCCCGATGTCCGTCGTCGCGGCTCCGGGGATCGCGACGATCGGATAGAAGAGGGCGAAGAGCGCGACGCCGAGGACGACCAAACTGAGGATCAGTAGGTTCGCGGGAGGCATTTTTCGGGAGAACTCAAAGCGGAAGAGCCCGAGGGTCAGGCCGAGGACGACGAGGTACACGACCTCGAGGACGTAGACATTTCCCGCGACTCCCGCCGTCTCCGAGTACGAGAACGCGGGCGACGAGTACGGCAAGATCGTCGTCAGGCTCCATACGCCGCCGTTGTAGTGGTCGGCGGTGAAGGTCACCCAGCCGAAGGATCCGATGTCCCGGTTGACTCCGACCGCCCGGCTGAACGCCCAGAACGGCTGGACGAGGGACACCAGTGTGAAGAGGATTGCGAGGCCGATCATGAAGAAGGACGATTCGACCAGAAGGAGCAGTTGGAGCTTCGTCCGCAGTCGGGGAACGAGGCGCATTGTCCCTCGAAACGAAGGACTTGGATAAAAAAGGTCGGATACAAGCGGCCAGGATCACCGATAGAGGATGTTTTCCTCGCGGCGCCCGCGGTCGGGTCCCTTCTTGAACTTCTTGTCGAACTCCTCGTAGAACTTGATCGTGTCCGCATCGATGCTCGGACGGACCACTTTGATGGCTTCCTGGAAGTGGACCATGGTGACCTTCTTCGCATGCTTCGTCTCCCGCAACGCGATCATCGCGGACTCGCGGCAAAGGCCCTCGATGTCCGCGCCGGAGTAGCCATCGAGGTCGACCGCGAGCTCCTCCAAGTCGACGCCCTCGAGGGGCATACCCTTGGTGTGGACCTTCAGGATCGCGAGGCGGGCGTCTCTGTTCGGCGTGGGCACAAGGAGGATGCGATCGAACCGGCCCGTCCGGAGCATGGCCGGATCGAGCCGATCCGGTCGGTTCGTCGCGCCGATCACGCAGACGCCTTCCAAGGTTTCTAGCCCGTCCATCGAGGTCAGGAGCTGGTTGACGACGCGCTCGCTCACCCCGCTGTCCGTGTCGAAGCCGCGGACGTGCGCGACCGCGTCCAATTCATCGAGGAACACGATGCAAGGCGCGACCTGCTTCGCCTTCTTGAAGATCATGCGGACCGCCTTCTCGCTCTCCCCGACCCACTTCGACATGACCTCGGGTCCCTTGATGGAAATGAAGTTCGCCTCCGATTCCGTCGCGACCGCCTTCGCCAGGAGCGTCTTGCCGGAGCCCGGCGGGCCATAGAGGAGGATGCCGCGAGGCGGGCGGATCCCCATGCGTTTGAACGCATCCGGGTCCTCCACGAGGACCTCCCGCATCGCGCTCGGCTCGACTTCCTTCAAGGCCTGCTTGAAGTCGTCGGAGGTGACCCGCATCTTCTCGAGTGTCTCCGCGGGGATCGGCTTGTCCAAATCGATGTCAGGGAGGTAGCGCCGGAGGGCCTTCATGGCGGCCTCCCGCGCGAGCGCCGCAAGGTCGGCACCAACGAACCCGTGGCAGACGTCCGCGAGCTCGGACAGGAGCGCGTCTCGGTCTTCCTCCACGCCCTCGATCGGCATGCCGCGGGTGTGAATCTGCAAGACTTCCTTCCGTCCCATCCGGTCGGGCACTCCGATCTCGATCTCGCGGTCGAACCGGCCGGGTCGACGCAGCGCGGGATCGATCGCCTCGTCCCGGTTCGTCGCGCCGATCACGATGACTTGGCCGCGGCCGGAGAGTCCGTCCATCAAGGTGAGGAGCTGGGCGACGACCCGCCGCTCGACCTCGCCGGTGACCTCCTCCCGTTTCGGCGCAATGGAGTCGAGTTCGTCGATGAATAAGACGCTCGGGGCGTTCTTCTGCGCCTCCTCGAATTTCTCACGGAGGCGTTCCTCGCTCTGCCCGTAGTACTTCGACATGATCTCCGGGCCTTGGATCGAATAGAAGTTGGCGCCCGCCTCGTTCGCGACGGCCTTCGCAATGAGGGTCTTGCCCGTCCCAGGCGGGCCATACAGGAGCACGCCCTTCGGCGGATCGATGCCGAGCCGCTCGAACAGTTCCGCATGCTTCAGCGGGAGCTCGATCATCTCGCGGACTTTCATCAGCTCCTCTTTCAACCCGCCGATGTCCTCGTACGTCACGGTGGGCGTGAGGACCTCGCCTTCGCGGACCGGCTCTTCCTTCATTTCGATGATCGTATCGTCCTGGATCTGCACGACGCCTTTCGGCGCGGTGCTGATGACCATGAACGGCAAGGCACCGCCCATGAGCGCGATCCCCGGGACGATGACGACATCGCCCTTGTTCAAGGGCCGCTTGAGCAGGCCGCGCTTCACGAAGTTCTCGATTCCCTGACCGAAGGAGATCTTGTGACCCTCGCTGATGATCGGCGCGATCGTGATCCGTTCCGCGGGAAGGACCTCGGCCTTCCGGACCTCGATCTTGTCCCCGAGGCTCACGCCAACATTTCGACGGACGAGCCCGTCGATCCGGATGATGCCCTTGCCCTCGTCCTCTTGCATGACTCGGAAGAGCTTCGCGGCAGTCGACTTCTTTCCGATGATCTGGATGATCTCTCCGACGTCGACGCCTAAGGCCACGCGGGTCTTCGTGTCGACTCGAGCGCGGCCCAAACCGACGTCGGATTGTGGTGCCTCGGCCACCTTGAGAACAATTCGCTCCGGCACGAAGGCTTCGAACTCCCCCGGCTTATATCAAAGTTGTGGGTCGATAATCGTTTGTCGAATTGGAGCGGCTCACGAGGCGGTCCGACGCTCTCGAACTTCGCTCGATTGGTGCACCGACAAACGTTTCGCCTCGACGATGTCGATCTTGCAGTGAGGCCCGATGACCACCGACTCCCCCTTCACGAACGCCGCAGTCGTCGCCTCGAGCTCGATGTCTTCGGCCTCGATGCGATCCACGGCCAACTCGCCCCGCACGCGGAAAAATCCACCCGTCGCCTTGACTTGGACGTCTTCCGCCTCGATCGACGTGACCTTCGAACTGCCACCGAGATCGATGTAGACATCTTCGGCCTTCAGACCCCCGTCGATACGGATGGCCCCGCTGGAGTGGAAGTCCTCGGCTTGGACGGGGCCTTTGACTTGCAACGACCCGCTGGCTGAGATGTCCTCGACCTGGATCTTCCCTCCGACCTGGAGGGCCCCGCTGGATTCAATCGTTTCCGCCTGCAAGTTCCCGGCGACGCGCACGGATCCTGCGGAACGGAATTCCTCGACTTGCACGTCCCCCTCGAAGCTGCATGCGCCTGCGATCCGGGCGACTTCCGCGATGAGCGACCCTTGGACCCTCGCGCTCCCGGCCGACTTGAACTCGTGCGTCCTGACGGGGTTGCCGCTCACTACGCCGCTGCCGACGATTCTGATCGTTTCGTCGCTCAGCTTCGTCGTCCCGCCCGAGAAGTCGACCGCCCGCATCGCGTCTCCCACGGCGCGGACCGCGTCGTTGGCCATCCGCGTGGCGTCGGCGGTCGCCTGCGCGACGGCGCCTCCAATCGCGGACCCCAGATCCACGTTAGGGGACGCGGCCTCTTCCGATTCCTCCGGCTCCTCCGGCTCAGACTCGTAGCGGGCTTTGATCTCCAAGTAGGTCTTCTCGTTGATCTCGCCGCGCGCGAGACGTTCCTCGAGCTTGCGCAAGATGTCCTTGCGTTTCATAGCGTCCACCGGATAGGGCTACCGACCGCGAAATACGTTTCCCTCCGGTCCATCATTTCGAGTCCCTTTCGCGAAATCGGCAGCACGGGATTCGTCGTGACACCCTTGGCCTTCCGCGCTCGGCGATACAGGCCGAGGCGCACCGTTGCCTCGTGAAGCCCGGCCTTCTTGTTCCCGAACATGACGAGTCGATGCGGACCTCGGGATTTATACGAGCCTCGCGGATATTAATGACATCATCCGCCGCCCTCCCGACATCTTCTCCCCAGGAGGAGATGACGTCCGTCGCGAAGCGGAAGAACGTTGAAGAGGCTGAAACGACTCGCTGGCCGGGATGCCGGAACCCCTGGAACTGATCCACATCGCGGCCTCCGAGACGCGCCGCCAAATCCTTCGTTTGCTCCAGCAGGGATTCGATCATCCGGAGGATCTGGCGAAGAAACTGAAGATCCGTCGGACCTCCGTCGACAAGCAGCTTGCGGAACTTTTTCAGTGGGGCCTCGTGGACCGCGCGGCGATTTTTCCGCCCAATGGGCGCCCGCGGATTGTGTACCAGGTCACCCAACGGGGGAAGGATCTCCTCGACCTCTTGGAACGCGTGGTCAAGGAATACACCGTCGCGTTCAAGTCGGACTTCGCGCGCGAACTCGAGTCCCTCGAGGCGAAACTCGCCGCGGGCGAGATCGCGGAGGAGATGTACTTCAAGCGCCGGAAGGAATTGGAGACCCGGTACGACCTAGCGCTTTGACCGCCGCTGGGTTCGCCGCGCTCGGGCAATCGCTTCCTCGAGGGAGAAGTCTCCTCGCGCGACCGCCCCCGCCAACTCGGACGAAATCGTGACGAGCCCGCCGCTCTCGAGGCGCGATCGTCGTTGGATCTCCCGGACCTCACCGGGCGTGGGACGGATCTCGAAGGGGGGCTGCACACGTCGGCCCGGCGTCCGCGCGATGTCGATTGCCGCATCGACGTCCGGCTGCGGCGTTCGGTGGGTCGTCCCCGCCTCGTCGACGATCTCGACACGGAGACGGTCTCGCGCCAGGGCGTTCAGGATGCGGTTGCGGTTTGTGGGATCCCCGTGGCCGATCCGGACCCGAATCTCCGTCGCGGGGAACGTCCGGATCGCTTGGCGCACATGGAACGCGACGGCCTCGGGGCTCGCGGCGATCCTCGTGTCGATCACCTCTCCGTCTCCAACCATGGCGACGCCTGGCTCCCGGCCCGGATCGATGCCGATGAGCAACTCGCTCCAGAACGATTTCCCCTTGAGGATCTGGATCGCCTTCGCGATCGACGAGTCGATGTCGTCTACCGCGACAATGTGCCGCGACCGGACCCGTCCGGCTTCGGCCGGCGAGGTCAGGACGGCCCCCACGGTGTCCGGAATTCGACGGGCAAAGGAGAGGCTCACGAACGGTAGGTCGCGGGCCTTCAACGCGGCGACCAGGTCGTGGTAGAGGCGGAAATCCTCCGTGAGCAGGCCGAGGACCTTGCGCATCTGCAACCGCGGAAACCCGAGCGGGACGGATAATCCTTGGCCGTTGGGGGCGTTACCAGAAATGATTCACACTGCTGATTCCGGAGCCGTAACCGATTACTACCGTCCCTCGACATCGTGACCGCGAGGAGATTCCTATCCTGCAAGATCAGGTCGCGGGGAGTCAGGTCACGTCGGAACTGGATGCGAAGGGGTTGCTCCTGCGGGATGCGCTCGCGATCGTGACCGTGGTCGGCGCCCTGGTGGCTTTCTACGGCATGATCAAGCTGGTCTCCTACCTGGCCGGAATCCCGTCGCCGTAGGGCGAAGCGGACGCGGTCGCGGAGGCTCAGGCCCGGCGGAGCCGGCGAAGTTCTTCGAGGAGCCGGCGCTCTTCAGCCGACAGTCGGGTCGGCGTCTCCAGATTGACCCGCACGAGCAGGTCTCCGCGGCCGTGACCTTGGAATCGTGGCAGGCCTTTTCCGCGAAGTCGGAGGACCGTCTGGCTTTGCACGCCGGCGGGAATCTTTAGCCGGCTCGTCCCATCCATCGTCGGGACGTCGACCTCCGTCCCGAGGGCGGCATCCGCGAACGAAATTGGAAGCTCCAAGAGCAGGTCCTCTCCATCGCGCGCGAACCGACGGTCCGGCCGGACGCGGACGCCCACGTAGAGGTCGCCCGCCGGGGCCCCGGCGTCACCCGCGAGGCCCCTTCCGGGGATCCGCAGCTGGACGCCATCCGGGACGCCGGCCGGGATCTCCACGGCAATCGTCCGCTGCTCCTCGACGCGGCCGCGACCGGAGCAGCGAGGGCAGGGCCGCTCGGGCCACTGGCCGCGGCCGTTGCATTTCGGGCACGTCGTAATCGTGATGAATTGACTATATCCCTTCTGCTGGGAGCTGCTGAGCTGCCCGCGGCCCCGGCAGGTCGGACACGTCACGAGGCGCTCGCCCTCCGCCCCCGTCCCCCGGCAGACGGGACAGGTCATCGGGTACTGGACGCTCACCTCCCTCCGACCACCGCGGGCGACCTCGTCGAGCGTGACCTCAAGGTTCACCTGGGCGTCTCGGCCGGGAGCGGGTCCCCGCCTCCGTCCGGCGGGACCGCTTCCGAAGAAGTCTTCGAAGAGGGAACCGCCGATGCCTCCGGACCGGCCGAAGAACGATTGGAAGAAATCGCCGCCGAAGATGTCTTCGATGTCCCCGGCGCGCGTGAACCGGGACCAATCGAAGCCTTGGCCGCCCCAGACCTGCTGCTTCAGCCCGTCGGCCCCGAACTGATCGTAGATCTTCCGCTTCTCCGGATCCGCGAGGACCTCGTAGGCCTCGGAGAGTTGCTTGAACTTCTCCTCCGCGGCCTTCGCATTCTCCTTGT
>WNGI01002650.1_pt1 | contig 15580 bp, 12 predicted proteins | sample 5400621 | NCBI WGS metagenome assembly WNGI01 (sample SAMN13153374, study PRJNA577476) | soil metagenome | isolation source: 20 cm soil or saprolite under Garry oak tree replicate 1 | place: USA:California | collected 2016-06-15 | reverse complement strand
GGCAGGCTGAAGAGCAGCGGCGGCGAGATCCTCGCGTTGGGCACGGAGGGGTTGAACAGCAGGAGCCCCCCGAGGACGAACACCACGATGCCGCCCACGGTCAGGACGCCGTGGGCCCTGGCCTTGAGGTCGAGCACGAAGAGGACGGCAGCGACCAACAGCAGGCCGAAGCCGGCGAGGCGCACCGGCAGGGTCTCGAGGATGGCCAGCCCGAGCGCGGAGGAGACCACTCCCACCGCCAGGGGGACGTGGAACCCCGGGTGGAACGCCCACACGATCAGCGCCAGGAAGCCGATGTCCAGAAGGATGAACGCCACGTTGGGGTCGGCGAACCCGTGGAAGAAGCTCTCGGCGAGCGACCGGTGGAACGACACGGTGGCGGCCGGGCAGACGTTGGCGAGAGGCTTCGAACCCGAGGCGCCACAGCCGCCCACCCGATCGAGCAGTGCCGGCAGGCTCGGGGCGACGAAGTCGACCACGTGGAGGTCGAGGGCCGACACTGCGTCGGCGCTGATCGATTCGCGGACGGCGTTCTCGGCCCAGCCTCCGTTGCGGCCCGTGCGCTGGGCGAGGCTCCGGATGAACGCGGCCGCGTCGTTGGTGACCTTCGTCTGTTCGATGGCGCCCGACACGCCCACCGGATGGGCGGCCCCGATCGCCGAGCCGGGTGCCATCCCGTTGACGGGGCAGGCCAGCATGACGAAGGTCCCCGCCGACGCCGCCCGGCCCCCCGGCGGCACGTAGCAGATCACGGGTACGGGCGAGGAGAGGATGGCGCTGACAATCTCGCGCATCGACGAGTCGAGGCCGCCCGGGGTGTCGATCGTGATGGCGACGGCGCTGTCGTGGCCGGCGGCCGCCGCATGGATCCCGCGCTGCACGTACGAGGCCATGAACGGATCGACGACACCGGTCAGGGAGATCCCGAGCACCTGCGGCCTGGCGGCGGCTTCAAGACCGGCGTCGCTCGCACCGGAGGCGACCCCCGCCATCGTGACCAGGGCGACGGCGCTGAGAGCCAGGAAGGCAATTTTCACCCCAAGCCGCACGCGGCCCATACGGCCATGATGCCACCGTGCTGTCAGTGCCGCGGTTTTTCCCAGCGGCTCCGGAGCAGCGGCGATCCGGTGATGAGGCGAGCCCCCCGGTCATGCGTCAGGAACGCCCACGACCAGTGGGCCATGACGAACAGGCGGTTGCGGAACCCGATCAGGAAGTAGATGTGCACGGCCGCCCAGATCACCCAGGCGGGGAATCCGGTCAGGTCGATCTTGGGGAGGTCGGCGACGGCGGCAGCCCGGCCGATGGCCGCCAGCATGCCCTTGTCCTTGTACCGGAAGGGTGTCGAGGGCTTGCCGGACAACGACGCCACGATGCTCGACGCGGCGTGACGTCCTCCCTGGAGTGCCCCCTGGGCCACCCCCGGGACGGGCTTGCCGTCCTGCATGACGAGGGCGAGGTCGCCGACGACGTAGACCTCCGGGTGGCCGGGCAGCGACAGGTCGGGCTCCACGATCACCCTTCCCGACCGGTCGAGCTCGGCGCCCAGCGACTCCCCGATCGGCGACGCCCGCACGCCGGCCGCCCAGAGCACGGTCCTGGCCTTGATCCGGTCCCCGTCGAGGTCCACGCCGAATTCGTCGATCGACTTCACCATGGTCCCCGTCCGCACCTCGACGCCCATGCTCTCGAGGTCCTTGCGGGCCCACTCCGACAGCTTCGGCGGGAACCCCGGCAGGACCCGCTCGAGGCCCTCGATGAGGATGACCCGCGCCGCCGTCGGTTCGATGTGGCGGAACTCGCCCTTCAGGGCATGCCGAGCCATCTCGGCGAGGGAGCCGGCCAATTCCACGCCGGTCGGGCCGCCGCCGACGATGACGAAGGTGAGCCACGCGTCCCGGGACTCGGGGTCCTTCGCACGCTCGGCGGCCTCAAAGGCGAGCAGCAGGCGGCGCCGCACATCGAGGGCATCCTCGATGCTCTTCATGCTGGGGGCGCTCTCCTCCCACTCGTCGTGGCCGAAATACGAATGGGTGGCCCCGGCGGCGACGATAAGGTAGTCGTAGCTCAGGCCGTCGCCGTCGGAGAACTCAAGCGTCCTGGCATCGACGTCGATGCGGTCCACTTCGGCCAGCAGGACCCTGGTGTTCGGCTGGTCGGCGAGCACCTTGCGGATGGGCTCGGCGATGTCGCTGGCATTGAGCGACGCCGTGGCGACCTGGTAGAGGAGTGGCTGGAACAGGTGGTGATTGCGGCGGTCCACCAACGTGACCGACACGGGGGCGTCACGCAGCTCACGGGCGGCGGCAAGGCCGCCAAAGCCCCCGCCCAGGATCACGACCTTCGGCTTGCGTGGTTCGTCCATGTCAACCCCATTCTTACCAGGTGAGCCGGTGAGCCCCGTCCTCGACGCCGCAGACCCCGCCGCCCGCCGGGCGGCGGCAGCAGCGGTCGAGCAGGGCCGGCTGATTGTGGTCCCGACGGACACGGTCTATGGCATCGCCGCCCGGCTCGATCGCCCGGCCGGCCTGGCGGCGATCTTCGAGGCGAAGGCCCGGCCCTCCGGCTTGGCGCTCCCGGTTCTGGTCTCGGGGCTCGACCAGGCGAGCGCGCTGGCCCTCCTCGACGAACGGGCCGAGGCGTTGGCCGGCGCCTTCTGGCCCGGGGCTCTCACGATCGTCCTGGCCCGCAACCCATCCCTGACCGCAACCATCGGTGGCGACGGGACCTCGGTCGGCCTGCGGGTGCCGCATCATCCCGCCCTTGCCCGGCTGCTGGCCGAGACCGGTCCGCTGGCCACCAGCTCCGCCAACAGCTCCGGCAGGCCCACACCGGAGGCCATCCAGGAGATCCGGGCCACGTTCGGCGACGCCGTCGCCGTCTACCTCGACGGGGGACCCGCCCAGGGCGGGCCACCGTCCACGGTTGTCCGCCTGACCGGCCCCGAGCCGGTCCTCCTGCGAGAAGGAGCCGTACCTTTCACGAAGATCCTCCAGGTCCTGGATGGGTGACCCGGGGCCCTTGCGTCCCCTGGGACATCCGCAAGGCGCGCAGCGCGATAATCTCCGTTCCCCACGGGTGTGGTGGGGGCCAACCGAGCAGGAGAGATCCGTCGATGCGCATCCGCGAACAGCTCGACGAGCTGGCGGCCAAGCTTGCAAGGGCGCAGCAGGAGCTGGCCGTCGCACGCGAGCAGGTCGCGTTCCAGTCCGGGGTTGCCGACGAGGCCCACGTGCGCATGGTCGTATCCGGGACGCCGCTCGCCGACCGGGAGTTCCGGGAGGCCCGGGACGACCTGGAGCGGCTCAAGCGCCACGAGCAGAAGACCGCAGAGACGATCGCGGAGCTCAGCGGGGAGCGCGACCGCCTCCTCGAGCGTCTCTTCGAAGACATCGACAGCGCCGAGGCCCGCCCGGCGAAGGGGAGCCGGCGTCCATGACCGCGCGCATCGTGATTGCCGAGGACGAGGCCATCATCCGTATGGACCTCCGGGAGATGCTCGAGGAGGAGGGCTACGAGGTCGTTGGCGAGGCCGCCGACGGCGACGAAGTCATGCGCCTCGCCGAGCAGCTCCGGCCCGACCTCGTCATACTCGACATCGTCATGCCCGAGACCGACGGCCTGACCGCGGCGGAGCACATCGTCGAGCAGGAGCTGGCGGCCGTCCTGATCCTCACCGCCTTCAGCCACCGGGACAAGGTGGCAAGGGCGACCCGAGCCGGCGTGATGGCCTACCTCGTGAAGCCCTTCGACAAGGCCGACCTCGTGCCGGCGATCGAGGTGGCGGTGCAGCGCTGGAACGAGGCCCGGGTGCTGGCCAACGAATCCAAGAACCTCACGGAGCGCCTCGAGACGCGCAAGCTGGTGGAGCGGGCCAAGGGTGTGCTCCGGGACCGCCACGGGCTCTCCGAAGAGGACGCGTTCCGGCTGATCCAGCGCATCTCGATGGAACGGGGCATGCCCATGCGGAAGGTGTCCGAGCGTTTGCTCGACGGCGATGTCTGGAACGGGCGCTGGTTGACCTGAGCGTGGCCAGAACGGCCACGGACCACCCAGAGCTCATCCCCCCGGATGAGGAGCAGCGTCTCGAGGCGGTTCGCCGCTACGCCGTGCTCGACGCCCCACCCGATGGGGCCTTGGACCGCATCGCCACCCTCGCGGCCCGTATCCTCCACACGCCGATCGCCTCGGTCACGATCGTCGACGAGGACCGCATCTGGTTCCGGGCCCGCCACGGTCTGGACGCGACGGAGACCGAGCGGGTTCCCGGCCTCTGCGCCTCGGCGATCCTGAAGGACACGCCCACCGTCGTCACCGATGCTGCGGTCGACCCCAGCACCCTCTCGAATCCCCTGGTCGCTGGCGGGCTGGGGTTGCGCTTCTACGCGGCGGCCCCGCTCATCACGAGCGACGGCTACCGCCTCGGAACCCTGAACGTCATCGACCACGAGCCTCGAGACATCAGTGACGACGAGGTGGCAACCCTGCAGGATCTGGCGGCCGTGGTCGTCGACGAGCTCGAGCTGCGCCTCGCGGCGCGCAGGAACGCCGAGACAAGGGCGCAGCTCGAGGGCCTGGGCGCTGCGTTGCAGCTCAGCGTCCTGCCGCCTCCGCTCCCGGACATCACCGGGCTTGATCTTGCCGCGCTGTACCGCCCCGCAGGCGATGCCCTCGAGATCGGCGGCGACTTCTACGACGTGTTCGAGATCCGGCCCCGCACGTGGCTCGTCGCGATCGGCGATGTCTGCGGGCGCGGCGCCGAGGCTGCCGTCCTCGTGGGCTCGGTCCGCAACCGGCTGCGTGCCCTGGCCGCGGCCGGGAGGCGCCCGGCCCAGGTGCTCGCCGAGCTCAACCGTTCGCTGGTCCGCGAGGGCCTGGGGGGCAAGTTCCTGACGCTGTGCTGTCTGGAGGTCCGTCCGGCTCCCGGCCGGGCCGAAGTCACGATGAGCGCGGGGGGCCACCCCCTCCCCCTGGTGCGGCGGGCCAATGGCAAGGTGGAAACGGTCGGGCAGGCGGGCCCGCTGCTCGGGGTGTTCCCGGGCGTCGCTTGCGGGCAGTACGTGATCGGGCTCTGCCCGGACGACTTGCTGCTCCTCTACACCGACGGTCTGATCGAGCGCCGAGGTGTCGATCCGCGGCTGGGGGAGCGGGCACTGCGATCGGCACTCTCTCGCAGCGTCCGGGCATCGGCGGTCGAGACGCTCTGCACCATCGAGGAGGCGCTTCCGCAGCCGCTGGAGGGCGGCGACGACGACACCGCGGTGCTGATTCTCCGCGTCCTCCCCAGAGGGAGCCCAGGGAGCTGAGGGGCCGCCCTACTCCCGCGGCACCAGCCTGAAGGCCTCCGCGGTATCCCGGACCTCCCAGCCCGCCTGATCGATCTCGGAGCGCAGGCGGTCCGACTCCGCGAAGTCTTTCTCCGCCCTGGCGGTCTGGCGCCGCTCGGCCAGCTCGACCACCTCGGACGGCGCCTTCCGCTGCCGGGTGAGCGATGCCAGCCCGAAGACCGGGAGCGCCCGGCGCAGCAGGTCGAGGTAGCCGGCGGAGCGCCACCGGTGGAGCACGGCGAGGGCCTCGGCCGTGTTGAAGTCGTTGTCGAGCACCGCCACCAGTTGCTCCCACTCGCCCTCTGGGGCGGCGACGCCCGGCCCCCCGAATGCCTCCCGGAACCGGCTGGCCTGCGCCCGGGCCGACTCCAGGGCGGTGTCGGAGAAGTCGATCGAGCTGCGCCAGTGGGCGCCCATGAGGAACACGAGGAGCGTCTCGGGACCCCAGGCGTTGAGGGCTGCGTGCAGGGAGACGTCGTTGCCGAGCGACTTGTGCATGTCGGCGCCGCCCATCTCGAGCATGCCGTTGTGCATCCAGATCCTGGCGAACTCACGCCCGGCCCCGCGGGATTGGGCGAGCTCGTTCTCGTGGTGCGGGAAGATCAGGTCGAGGCCCCCGCCGTGGATCTCGAAGACGGAGCCCAGGAACGTCTCCGCCATCGCCGAGCACTCGATGTGCCAGCCCGGCCGCCCGGGCCCCCACGGCGAGTCCCAGAAGGTGTCCTCGTCGGGCTTGTGGCCCTTCCAGAGGGCGAAGTCCCGGGGGTCCTCCTTGCGGGGGTTGGGTTCCTGCTCCTGCACCTGGTCGGGCCGCTGGCCCGAGAGCCGCCCGTACTCGGGGAATTTGCCGACCCGGAAGTAGACGTCACCCTCGGCCCGGTAGGCAAGGCCCCTGGCGAAGAGCTCCTGGATGAGCGCGATCTGCTGGCCGATGGTCTCGGTTGCCCTCGGCTCGACGTCCGGTCGGCCAAGGCCGAGGCGGTCGGTGTCCTCGATGTACCAGGCAGCCGCCTGGGCGGCCAGCTCGGCGCTGTGCCCGGGCGCCGCCTGGTAGATCTTGTCGTTGACGTCGGTGATGTTCTCGACGAGGGTGACCTCGTAGCCGGTTTCGATGAGCCAGCGCCGCAGCCACGCCGAAATTACAAAGGGCCGCGCGTTGCCGATGTGCACCCGCCGGTAGACGGTCGGGCCGCAGAAGTACATGCGGATCGGGCCGGGGGCCGGCGGCAGCGGATCCGTGTCGTGGGTCAGGGTGTTGTAAATGCGCATCGCCGGTCCCGCAGCCTACCAGGCAGGTAGCATGACCCCGATGGCGGGACGCAGGTTGGTTCGCTTCAGCCTCGCCGCTGCCCTGATCCTCACCGGGGCCCTCGTCGGCCCTGCCTGCCACAGCGAGCCGGCTCCGACGGTCCAGGCCCCGCCGAACCCGACGACCGCCCCGTCGGCGGTGCTGCCCGGCTGCGTCGTCGAGCAGGGGTCCGCCCGCCCCTCCACCCCCCGCGCCGGGCCCAGCGCTGGCGACTACGCCATCGCCCAGCCCGGCATTCTCGTTGCGGCGTCGGTGACCTCCAACCCGCCCTTCGAGAGCCTGCAGGGCGGCCGTCCCGTGGGCTTCGACATCGACCTCATCGCCGAGGTCTCCCGGCGCCTGGGGCTGCGGCCGGAGATCCAGAGCGCCACCCCGTCCTCGGTCCTCACCGACGTGGTCCAGGGCAGGGCCGACGTCGCCATCGCCGCCCTCAGCATCCGCTCCGATCGCCGGTCGGTGGTCGACTTCACCGACGCCTACTACCCGGCGGACCTGGCGCTGACCGTCGGCGTCGGGCAGGCGAGGGGCTTCGGCCTCTCCGCCCTCTCGGGCAAGGTGCTCGGAGTGCCCGGCGGCACGGCCGCCGAGTCGTGCGCCCGGTCCGCCCTGCTGCCGCAGGCGAGGCTCGCCTCCGTCAAGGCCTACCAGGACATCTCCGCCGCGTTCACGGACCTCTCGGTGGGCCGCCTGGGGGCGGTCCTGGCGGACGTCCCGACGTCGGACCGCCTCGTCCAGGCCGTGCCCGGGGTGCAGATGGTCCAGATCTACAAGACGGGCGACGCCTACGCCATCGCGGTCGCCAGGTCGAACCCGAAGCTGCGGGAGGCAATCAACCGGGTGCTGGGCGACATGCGGCGGGACGGGACCTACGCCCTGCTGTTCCAGAAGTGGTTCCAGGTGAAGGCGCCGAGCTCCTGAAACCTCCCTCGGGAGCCCGTGGACAACGTTCGCATGGGGGTGGCATGGATTTTGTTCGCACAGCGACTACTTTCTCGACCACCCCCGGGCGGCCAGGCCCTTGACCAGGTCCCACAGGGCCGCGACGTCGGCCTCGTTCGTGCCCAGGTTCCCGACGGCGGCATGCAGGGCCGTCCGGCCTCCGATCCTCGTCGAGGTGAGCAACGCCTCGCCGGATGCGTTGACGGCCTCCGCCAGCGACTCGTTCACCTTGTCGAGCTCCTCGCCGCCGGCGCCTGGTGGCGCGAACCGGAAGTTCACCACCGACAGCGGGACCGGCGCGGCCAGCTCGAAACCGGGCTCCGCGGCCACCCAGCCCGCCAGGAGCTGCGCCAGGCGCACGTGCTCCCGCAGCGCCGCCACGATGCCCTCGGTCCCCATCGACCGCATCACCATCCACAGCTTGAGTGCCCGGAACCGCCGGCCGAGGGCGATGCCGTAGTCCATGAGGTTGGGCACGCCCTCGTTGCTCCGGAGGTAGTCGGGCACGACGGAGAACGCCTCCCGGGTCGCCTCAGGGTCGCGCAGGTAGAGCACGCTGCAGTCGATCGGCACGAACAGCCACTTGTGGGGGTTCACGACCAGGGAGTCGGCCCGGTCGGCCCCCCGCAGGATCCAGCGCAGCTCGGGCACCGCGGCGGCCACCCCGCCGTAGGCAGCGTCGACGTGCAGCCAGACCCGCTCCCGCTTGCAGACGCTGGCGATGGCGTCGACGGGGTCGGTGCTGGTGGTCGCCGTGGTCCCGACCGTCGCCACGACGGCGGCCGGCCGGAGACCGGCCGCCACGTCCGCGGCAATGGCGGCCGAGAGGGCGCCGGGGTCCATCCGGAACTCGGCATCGGTGGGGATCTTCCGCAGGTTGTCGGTGCCGATCCCCAGCGCCACCACCGCCTTGTCGACGGAGGAGTGGGCCTGGTCCGACGCGTAGACCGCCATCCTCGGGCCCCCGGCAAGGCCCCGGGACCGAGCGGCCGGGTCGACGCGGTGGCGGGCCGTGGCCAGAGCCGTGAACGTGCCGGTCGAGGCGGTGTCGTTGATGAGGCCGAACCACTCCGGCAGGCCCAGGAGCTGCGCCAGCCACCGCACCGCCACCTCCTCCAGCTCGCTGCCGGCCGGCGAGGACCGCCACAGCATGTGGTTGGTGTTCAGGGCGGCGGCGATGAGTTCCCCGGCGATGCCGGGCACCGACCCCGTCAACCCGAAGTAGCCGAAGAACCGGGGATGGTTCCAGTGGCTGACAGCCGGCAGGACGACCCGGTCCAGATCCTCGAGGATCGCCGAAAGCTCCTCCGGCGACGAAGGAGGAGCGCCCGGGAGGGCCTGCACGACGTCACCCGGAGCGACCCTGGCTGCCACGGGCAGGTTCCGGACGGACTCGAGGTAGCCGATGACCCAGTCCAGCGTGGGCTGCAGGTAGTCCCGGGGTTTGTCCACGCCCGAGAATCTACGGCGCGTCGAGTGTGCCTGTCAGGCGGGCACGGAGGTCGTCGGCCTGGGGGGCGCCGAGCCCGGTGAAGATCTTGAACGCCTGTCGCCAGCAGCCACGGGCCGCCTCCACGCCCTGGGTCTGGAGGAGGGCAATGCCGAGGACCTCCAACGACCGGGCTTCACCCCAGCGGTGCCCCACCTCCCGGGCAATGGCCAGCGACCGCTCTTCGCAGTCGATCGCGTCCTCGAACCGGCGCAGCTCACAGAAGACCCTGCCCAGGCTGTGAGCCCGGAACAACCGCTTGGCGAGGGCCCGGAGCGAGAGACCCCGCTGTTCCCGGGCGGTCCGCAGTGCAGCTCCCAATCGTTCCTCGGGTCGCAGCGCTCCCCCGTCCGGCTCCTCGCCCTCCGCCTCCGCCACGACTCGCTCTCTTCGGTGAGCAGTGCGCCGATGTTGCCAGGGGTGTCAGTTTTCCAAAGGAGCAGACTAATGCAGAAGCATCCCAAATGGACTGGGTATTACTGTCGAGCACCTCAGCATTCTCCGCGAGCCTCGGTGTGCCCAACGGCGGTCTCGAAAATTCTTTGATTCCCTCACCGCGTCGAGCGCGGTCACACGAGCAGAGAATTTTCTGACCCCCGCAAGAACCGGTTGGTCGGTCTTTTCTCCGACCGCGCCCCGACCAGCGCAGGATCGGGCCAGCCGCATCGCCCCGGGAGAGGGCGACGAAAAGGGGGTAACGATGGCGACGCTGAGGTACGACCCGTTCCGCAGGTGGGGGTGGATGCCCTGGGGGCTGCCCGGGAGGTCGGCCCAACGGGCCAGCATCGAGCACTACCAGGCTCCCAACGAGCTGGTGCTCTCGGTCACCCGGCGGCACCCCGTCGTCCTGGTCTCCACTGTCGTCGTCTGCGCCTGCGTCGTGATCGTCGGCGTGGCGACCGGGATCGGCGTGGCGTTCATCCCGCCGTCGGCCGTGTTCCTCGCCTGGAGGATCTGGCAGTGGAGGGTTGCCTGTTACGTGCTCACAGACCAACGGCTGCTGTTCGTCGATGGCATCGTCTACACGAGAGTCCGGGGCCTGCCCCTCCGGAGGGTGCTGGACGCCACCTATCGCCGGAGCATCGCCGGGCGGCTCTTCGGGTACGGGACCATCGCGCTGACCATCGAGGGACAGCCGGGACTGCGCACGCTCAAGACGATCTCACGGCCGGATGCCCTCTACTTCTCCATCCACAACCTGATCGCCGTCAGGGACGTGACGGAGACCCTCTGATTCAGTCCCCCTCCACCTCGCGGACGGCCAGGGTGCAGGTGGAGAAGGCGATCAGGCGGCCGTTCTCGTCGGTGATGCGCATCTCCCAGAGCTGGGTCGTCCGGCCGAGATGGATCGGTACCCCGGTGCCGGTCAGCCACCCTTCCGTCGCCGATCGAAGGTGGTTGACCTTGAGCTCCAGCCCGAGCACCATCCGGCCCGGGGCGTTCAGCCACCCACCGATGGATGCCAGGGTCTCGGCGAGCACGCCGGATGCCCCGCCGTGCAACAGGCCCAGCGGCTGGGTGTTGCCCTCGACGGGCATCCTCGCCACCACCCGCTTGGGGTCGACCTCGACCCACTCGATCCCCATCTTGGCGGCGAGGGCTCCGCTGGGGATGGCGGTCGGCTCGTCACTCACTCCGGGGCTCAAGCCTTCGCCTGCTCGGCTGACCCCTCGTGGCTGCCTTCGATCCTGGCGACCTCTGCCTTCGGAGCGATCCGCCAGAACTTGTGGGCGTGTTCCTTCCAGTCGGCGAGCAGCCCCGCCGAGCGGGCTGACCCCGTCAGCTCGGCGTGCTGGGCGACCAGGCTTCTGAGGAAGGTCTGCTGCGGCCCGTCCGGCCGGGCGATCGATACCAGTTCGGGGTTCACCTTGGCCGGCAGGGACAGCTCCGGGTCGTAGACGTAGGCTTGGCCCCCCGTCATCCCGGCCCCCAGGTTCCAGCCCGTCGGCCCGAGGATCACGGCCGTGCCGCCGGTCATGTACTCGCAGGCGTGGTCCCCGGCCCCCTCGACGACGGTCGTCGCCCCAGAGTTGCGGACGCAGAAGCGCTCGCCCGACCGGCCGGCCACGAAGAGCTGGCCGCCGGTGGCGCCGTAGAGGCAGGTGTTGCCGATGAGGTAGGGATCCCCGGCGTCGTCCTCGGGGGCGACGATGACGATCCGCCCGCCGCCCATCCCCTTGCCGACGTAGTCGTTCGCCTCGCCCACGAGCCGGAAGTCGATGCCCTCCGTGAGGAAGGCCCCGAAGCTCTGGCCCGCCTCGCCGGTGAAGTCCACCCGCACCGAGCCGGGGGGCGCCGACGCGCTGTGCACGTGGGCGATGGCCCCCCCGAGGCGGGCCCCCACCGTCCGGTCGGAGTTGTGGATGTCATAGGACAGCGTGATCTCCTCGCCACCCATGACCGCGGCAAAGGCGTCGTCGTACACCCGGTCGCCGAGCGCGGAGCGGGGCTTCTGGATCGGGTGGGCGGCCACGAAATGCCGTGGCCCCTCCCATGCCTCGACGAGCAGGGACAGGTCCAGCATCTCGGCCCGGTGTCCCGGGAGCGATCGCCGGCGCAGCAGGTCGACGCGGCCGATGGCCTCCTCGAGGCTCCGCAACCCCAACGAGGCCAACAGCTGCCGGACCTCCTCGGCCACAAAGTTCAGGTACGCGGCCACCTGCTGGGGGGTCCCGGCGAACTTGGCCCGCAGGTCCGGGCGCTGGGTGGCGATGCCAACCGGGCACGTGTCGCGGTGGCAGGCCCGCACCATGATGCAGCCCTCGGCGAGCAGGAGCGAGGTCCCGAACGAGAACTCGTCGGCCCCGAGCAGGGCGGCGACCAGCACGTCCCGGCCCGACTTGAGGCCCCCGTCCATCCGCACCCGCACCCGGTCCCGCAGGCCGTTCTCCATCAGCACCTGCTGGGTCTCGGCGAGGCCGATCTCCCAGGGAAGCCCGGCGTTCTTGATGGACGACAGGGGGCTGGCGCCGGTGCCGCCGTCCCACCCGCAGATCTGGACGACGTCGGCGAGCGCCTTGGCGACGCCTGCGGCGATCGTCCCGACGCCGGCCTCGGACACCAGCTTCACCGAGACATCCGCCTTGGGATTGACCTGCTTGAGGTCGAAGATGAGCTGGGCGAGGTCCTCGATCGAGTAGATGTCGTGGTGCGGCGGCGGCGAGATCAGCGCCACGCCCGGCTGGGTGTGGCGGAGCCCGGCGATCTCCTCGGTCACTTTCTTGCCCGGGATCTGCCCTCCCTCGCCGGGCTTGGAGCCCTGCGCCATCTTGATGTTGAGCTCCTCGGCGAACGAGCAGTATTCCGGGGTCACCCCGAAGCGGCCCGAGGCGATCTGCTTGATGCGGCAGTTCTTGTCGTTGTGGTAGCGGGACCGGTCCTCGCCGCCCTCGCCGGTGTTGGCCTTGCCCCCGACGAGGTTCATCGCCTGGGCGATGGTCTCGTGGGCCTCCTTGCCGATGGCGCCGTGGCTGATCGCCCCGCTCGAGAACCGCCTTGTGATGGCCGAGGCGGCCTCGACCTCGTCCATGGGGACGGGAGGCCCGGCGGCGACGAGGTCGAGCAGGTCACGGGGCTCGGTCGGGGGACGCTCCGCCACCAGCTTGGCGAACGTCGAGTACGCCTCCCAGTCCCCGTTCTGCACGGCCTCGTGCAGGGAGTCGACGACGGCGGGGTTCGTGACGTGGCGCTCGATGCCCTTGGCGTGGTGCTTGTAGTAGCCGGGGTTGAGCAGCTTCGGCGTCTCGGCGAAGGCCGTCTTGTGGCGGGTGAGGACGTCCTCGCCGATGGTCGGGAAGCCGATGCCGCCAAGCGGGGAGGCACACCCCGTGAAGCAGGTGTCGATGACCTCCGGGCCGAGGCCGACGGCGTCGAAGATCTGCGCCCCCCGGTAGGAATCCGTGGTGGAGATGCCCATCTTCGAGAGGATCTTGAGGACACCTTCCTCCACGGCGTTCCGGAAGCGCATCAGCGCCTCGGCCACGGGGATGTCCTCCCCGAGGCGGCCTCTGTTCACCAGGTCGGCGATCGACGCGAGCACCAGCGACGGGCACACCGCCTCGGCCCCGTAGCCGAGCAGGCAGGCCAGGTGATGGACCTCCCGGGCCTCGTCGGTCTCGACCACGATCGACACCCGGGTCCGCTGGCCGGCCCGCAGCAGCCGCTGATGGGTGGCTCCCACCGCCAGGAGCATGGGGATCGGGGCTCGGCTCGCGGAGATGTCCCGGTCCGAGATCACGAGGATGCCGCTGCCGAGACCCGCCGCATGCTCGGCCTCGTCGGCAAGAGCGTCCAGCCCGGTGCGCAGGCCGTCGGGACCGTCGGCCACGGGGAAGGTGGCGTCGAGCCGGTAGCCGCCCGGCGCCTTGAACAGCAGGAAGGTCTCCAGCTCGAGGAGCGACGCCCCCTCCGGCCGCTCCCACAGCACCGGGTCGTGCGGGCCGATCAGGGTCCGGATGCTCATCACGCCCCGCTCCCGGATGGGGTCCATCGGCGGGTTGGTCACCTGGGCGAAGCGCTGCTTGAAGTAGTTGTAGATCGGCCGCTGGTGGTCGGCGAGGCCGCCGGGCGCGGTGTCGTCGCCCATGGAGGACGTCGGCTCGTGGCCCGACGTCGCCATCGGGCGGATCACGGTGGTGAAGTCCTCGTGCGAGTACCCGAACACCACCTGCCGGCGCAGCAGGTCCTCGGGGATCTCGGGGTTGGGGTCACCGAGCGGGGCGGGGTTCAGGAACCGCTGGACCCACTCCCCGTACGGCCGGGCCTTGGCGAGGCGGTCCCGGACCGGGTTCTCCTGGAAGCCCCCGTCGGAGGGGTCGACGCAGATCATCTGGCCGGGACCGAGCTTGCCGCGGCGTACCGTGCCGTGGCCACGGGTGTAGACCGACCCCGCTTCGGAGGTACACGCGACCATGCCGTCCTCGCAGACGAAGTAGCGCAGGGGCCGGAGTCCGTTGCGGTCGAGGGTGGCGCCCACCCGGATGCCGTCGGTGAAGATCACGCCGGCCGGTCCGTCCCACGCTTCCATCAGGCAGGCGTGGTAGCGGTAGAAGTCCCGCACGTCGTCGCCGATGTCGGTGAGCGTCTCCCACGCGGCGGGGATCAGCATTGCCACGGCGTGGCGCACGTCCCGGCCCTCCCGGGTGAGCAGCTCGAGCACGTTGTCGAGCATGGCGGAGTCCGAGCCGGCGGTGTCGATGACGGGACGCAGCAGTTCCTCCTCGAGGAGGTTGATCTTGCCGAGGCGGCCCTCGCGTGCCCGCATCCGGTTGACGTTGCCCTGGATGGTGTTGATCTCGCCGTTGTGGCAGATCATCCGGAACGGTTGGGTCCGCTCCCAGGTCGGCAGCGTGTTGGTCGAGAACCGCTGGTGGAAGATCGCCAGCGGCACCTGGTAGCGCTCGTCGGCGAGGTCGAGGTAGAAGTCCGCCAGCTTGTCGGCCAGGCACATGCCCTTGTAGGTGATCGTGCTGAACGAGAACGACGGGAAGTAGACCCGGATTCCCACCTCGGCGCAGCCCTTCTCGGCCCGCTTGCGGGCCCGGACACAGCGGCGCTCGGCCTCCGCAGCGTCAAGGCCGATGGGCTTCAGGAAGAGGGCCTGCTCGATGACCGGCTGGGTGGCCTTGGCGCGGTCGCCGAGGGTCTCGTCATCGACGGGCACCTTCCGCCACCCGATGACCTCGATGCCCTCCCAGCGGCAGGCTTCCTCGATGACCCTTCGGTGGCCCTCGTTCCAGACGAAGGTCATCGCCACGCCGATGAAGGACGGGTCGGCGGGCGTCCCCATCCTCGCCGCTTCGGCCGCGAAGAAGTCGACCGGCAGCGACGTGAGGATCCCGGCGCCGTCCCCGCTCTTGCCGTCGGCGTCCACGGCGCCACGGTGGCGCACCCGGCACAGCGAGTAGACGGCTGTCTCGAGGATGGAGTGGCTTGCCCGCCCCTCGACGTCGGCGACGAACCCGACGCCGCAGGCGTCGCGTTCGTGAGCCGGGTCGAAGATGTCCCGATTCCTGCTGCTCGCCACCGGCTTGAGGCCTGGCATGAAACCCCCTGTTAACGAATCGTTCGGACAAAAAAGACGCCCGCGCACTCAACCGCGCGAGCGTCGTTGCTCGGTGGCCCCCCGGATCGGTGCAGCAGATTGGTGCCAAGCAGGGAAGCCAGGAATCAAATCCCATTGTAAAGCCGTGCCCCGGCGTGTCAAAGGGACGGAGCAAGGAAGGAGCCAAAGGGGACACCAGGTCAGAGCAACGTGACAGTGTCACGGCATGCTCGTGACGCTCCGCACGACCGGCCGCTCCCCAGCTAGAGCGGTTCTTGGACCTTCTTTGTGCGAAAAACAGTGATAATGGCAGGTTCTCGCACAAAGAAGCGCACGTTGGTTCGAAGGAGGGGACGATGTCCTGGGAAACGAAGTCGATCAGCCGGCAGCCCGACGACCGGGCGCCCGATGGGTCCGAGGTCTATCTCGGGCTGCAATGCTCCCGCGGCGGACTCGCCGTCTTCGTCCTCCCC
>WNGI01004231.1_pt1 | contig 15589 bp, 5 predicted proteins | sample 5400621 | NCBI WGS metagenome assembly WNGI01 (sample SAMN13153374, study PRJNA577476) | soil metagenome | isolation source: 20 cm soil or saprolite under Garry oak tree replicate 1 | place: USA:California | collected 2016-06-15 | reverse complement strand
CGGCCAAACAACGACGATTGGCCGGAATGGGTCTGATTACACCGCGTCCATTCTAGGAGCTGCGCTCGGCGCCTCCATAATCGAGATCTGGACCGACGTCGATGGCGTCTTGAGCGCTGACCCAAAAGTAGTTGCACCGGCATTCGTCTTGCCCCGGATCACGTATGAAGAAACAATGGAGCTATCGTATTTCGGCGCGAAGGTACTTCACTCCGCCGCAATCGCTCCGGCTATCGGGAAGCGGATCCCGCTGCTGATCAAGAATACTTTCTATCCGGAAGCGCCGGGCACACTTATTTCTCATGACGGCGGAGAGGACAATCAGCTTGCGAAGGGAATTAGCTCCATCGCGGGACTGACGCTTCTTACCCTTCGTGGTCTGAGCATGGTTGGTGTCCCAGGAAACGCCGAGCGACTATTTCGCGCGCTGGCATCCCGTGGTGTCAATGTCATCCTTATCTCCCAAGCTTCCTCCGAGCATACGATCTGTTTTGCTGTTCGCGACGTGGAGGCGGCTGCGGCGACGACGGCCGTGCGACAGGAATTTCGACTCGAACTCCATCACAAATTGACGTCGCTCGACGAAAAACCAAACCAGACGATTATCGCCGTCGTCGGCGATCAGATGAAAGGCCATCCCGGTGTCTCGGGCAAAATGTTCGGGGCGCTCGGCCGACACAACATAAATATCAGCGCGATCGCGCAGGGCGCGTCCGAGCGCAACATCTCTTGCGTTATCGATACGGCGCAGCAAGCGCGCGCCCTGAATATTATCCATCAGGCTTTCTTCGAGCGGCGTAAACGTCTTGCTCTCATTGTCATCGGTACCGGGAACATTGGCGGAACGCTGCTCAGCCAATTGTACAAGCAACGAGCTTATTTGCTCGCACGCGGATTCGATGTCGCTGTGATTGGCCTGGCGAATAGCAAACGGTTTGTCCTCGACGCCGGCGGCATTAATCTCGCGCGCTGGGGCGAGAAGTTGGCCGCTTCGCGGCGACGAATGGATCCGCGCATCCTCGCGCGTGAGATCGCAAAACTGGAGTTGACCGACGCGGCAGTAGTGGATTGCACGGCCGCCGACTCGATTGTGCAGGCCTATCCTGACTTTGTCCGAGCGAATCTGCACATCATTACGAGAAAGGTGGAAGGTATCTTTTCCGGGACACTCAGCTATCTCTTCAATAGTTTTGATGGAACCATGCCGTTTAGTGCACTCGTGCAAGCCGCCTACCAGAGCGGCCTGACCGAGCCGGATCCGCGTGACGATCTCTCCGGGCAGGACGTTGCGAGAAAGTTACTCATCCTCGCGCGACAAACTGGATCGAAAATGGAAATAGCGGACGTTCGCGTTGATAGTCTGGTTTCGCAGAAGTTGGCGGTGGGCGGATTTTCGCAGCAATTCTTCAGGTTGTTGGCTAAGTATGATTCCGAAATGGATCAGCGATTGAAGCGCGCGCAGTCACGTAACGCGGTACTGCGATACGTCGGCACGCTCGAAGGCGGTCGTGCGCGTGCTGGAATCAAAGAATTTTCGCGCGATCATCCGATCGCCGCGACGAAGGGGACCGACAACATTATCGCGTTCGTGACGAAGCGCTACGCGCGCACGCCGCTGGTAGTTCAGGGCCCGGGAGCAGGCGCGGATGTTACCGCCATGGGCGTGTTTTCCGATATCCTTAAATTACTCAACTACCTGCCGCATTAGGAAGAATATTGGGGCAGCGCGCGCTCTTTTCCAAAGCCACTTTTATTGCAATTCTGAACGGAGTTTCCGTGGACGCGACAACCACGGCGATTGACTGAACCATCGGCACCTGGAGCCAAATATAGCTTAGGTAATGGCGAGCTGTCTCAATCGCCACTCCGGAAATTATTTTTGCCTTCGAGTTCGTCGGCGAGTGAGCCTGCCCGATAAATTTCTCGGAGAGCCTCGCTGATGGCAGCAGAATCGACGCTGACGGCCCGCGCTTGTTTGTCGCTGAATATGCAATCGAGGACGAGCGACTGAATGTTCCCGTCAAAAATAATTCCAACAAACTCGTTCGCTTTGTTTACGACCGGACTGCCGCTATTCCCACCGATGATGTCGGCATCGGAAACAAAATTGAACGGCGTGTTTGGATTTAGCTTTGCCTTGCCATCGACCCAACGCGGCGGCAGATCGAACGGCGGCTGGTTGTGGTGTTCGGCCGCACGCTGGTACAAACCTGCGAAATTTGTGAACGGCGGAATTTTTTTCCCATCTTCTTCGTAGCCACGGACGGTGCCGTAGGAAAGGCGCAGCGTGAACGTCGCGTCCGGATAATTGCTCGTGCCTTCAATGGCAAAACGCGCCTTGGCGATTTCGGCATAGGCTTGCTCCTTGATCTCTTCCTGAACGTCGTGCGCTTTCCGCGCTTCACGGGCCGGCCCATCGATCAAACGGGCAAGTTCGAGCATGGGATCGTGAATGTTTTGCAATGCCGCCGCATCTTTACCGTAAATATCCTTGCGGAAGCCAACGTCTTTCAACTTTGTGCCGGTCACAAGCTCGACCGCACGCGCGTGCGGCGATTTGCCCGCAAGGACTTGCTTTACCAAGGAATCGTTTCCGCCAAACTTCTCGGCGAAATCGGTCATCGAATCCGTCAATCGAAGAATTTCGTAGTCGTCGTAAACCGGCTCGGTCGAAAAGAGCTCGAGCTCGAGCGACTCCTTCGCGCTGTCACGAAATCCGGCAATACGTTCGCCGTTTGGCTTGCCACGTTCCTCAATCGCGCGAGTCAGCAACATAGAAAGCGCGTGGACCACGGTAACCGACCGTGAGCGGACGTTCCTGCTCCAGGTAGCCGTAACGCGGCGCGATTCCGGCCAACTCGGCCTGAGCTTTCTTAATTCGATCATAGGCATCGATCGCCGCTTTTAACTTCGGATTGGCTGAGATGGCGTCGCGCAATTTTTGCTCGCGCTGTTCGATGGCACGCCAAATCTCCGGATCAAATAACGCGGCGACATAACCATCATAGCGTTTACGATTATTTTGGTCGCCGAAAAAATCCTCGCGAGCCCGACGCGCGTTCTCAAACGAGCGCTGTCCCCAGGCATTGAGCAGGACCTCGCGACGATTGAAAAGATTAAGCCAGCCTGGCACCTCCCGGTCCCGCCGGTCAGCCAGTTCGTCAACCGTGAGCTGTCGATCAGTTCGACCAGGACTTCCGCTAACAAAAGTTAGCTCGCCGTCGCTCGGGCCATGCGGATTCCAATTTAGATAATTGTCGATCTTCGCCGTCTGTCCGTTTTCGTAAGCGCGGAAAATGCAGATATCGAGATCGAACCGCGGATATTCAAAGTTGTCCGGGTCACCGCCGTAAAAGGCCATCTGCTGTTCCGGGGCAAAAACAATGCGCACATCGTCATATCGTTTGTAACAATAAAGATGATAGGCGCCGCCCTGATAAAGTTTCACTACGTCCGAACGCAGCCCAGTCTTTTCCTTGCTTTCCTTTTCGATCTCCGCAATCGCGTTGTCGCGCGCTTTGCTCGCGGCCTCCGCGGATGGTGCCGACTTCACGCTCGATTTGACCCGCGTCGTCACATCTTCGATCGACATGAGCACATTGAGCTCGAGATCAGCGCATTTGATTTCCTCCGACTGTGTCTTGGCGTAAAAGCCGTCTCTCAAATAATTATGCTCATCGCTGGACGCTTTTTGCAGCGCATCCGCCCCGACATGATGATTGGTAATGCAAAGGCCATTCGCGGAGACGAACGAGCCACTGCCGCCGGAATTGAAACGGACGCTCGCCTTCTGAAGATGCTCGAGCCATTGCGGCGTCGGCTCGAAATGATATTTGGTTTTAAGCTGCTGGAGCGGTGGATTGTTGAACAACCACATTCCTTCGTCAGCACGGGCGAGGCTGCCTCCAATAGTCGTTACCATAGCAAGAGTGGGGAGAAACGATCGGAAAAGCATCGCAGATTCTAAAACGGCGAAGGTGATTCGCAAAAAAATTGCGAGCGTTACGGACGGGTACTTTTTCACGCGCGAAAGCCGCCTCGCTTCTTAATATATAAACCGTGCCCGCTGGTCTTACGCTCTATACCAGTAACCGCCTTGAGATTCTCGTCCACCAGCTGGCCGAGGTTTTGACCCAACCGCTTCGCGAATCACTTACGCCGGAGATTGTCGTGGTCCAAAGCAATGGGATGCAGCGGTGGCTGATCCAACAAATTGCTCGACACCACGGCATTTGCGCGAATGTGCGTTTTCTCTTTCCACAAAATTTTTTCCACGGTCTCTTCCAAGCGGCGTTCCCGAAAAGTCCGGGCGCGGAAGTTTATGGGCGTGACGCGATGACCTGGCGGATTATGAAATTGCTGCCGGGACTGGCGCCATACCCTGGCTTCGATTCCATTGCCAGTTATCTGGCGAGCGAAGGCAGCGAGCTCCGGGCTTACGAACTCGCCCGGAAAATCGCGCACGTCTTCGATCAATATCTGGTCTTTCGCCCGCGGATGATTCTGGATTGGGACGCTGGTAAAGGCAACGATTGGCAGGCGACGCTTTGGCGTGAGATACAACGTGCAGCGCCGCAGCAACATGAGGCTGCGCTCGGACTCCAACTGGTGGAGAGGTTGAAGCGCGCCGCACCTGTGCCGCAGCGCGTCTCAATCTTCGGGATTTCGACGTTGCCGCCGTTCTATGTGTCGCTAATCGAGGAAATTTCGGCGCGTTGTCCGGTCCATCTGTTTATTATGGAAGCGACTCCGGAATGGTGGGGTGACATCCGTTCCAAGCGCGAAAAAGCCCGCTCAAAACAGCTGGAGCTTTTCGAGCCAGAGGAGCCAATCGAAATGGACAACCCGCTTCTGGCTGAGAACGGCAAAGTCGGTCGCGATTTTCTAAACATCGTGGCCGAGCTCAATCCCGGACATGAACAACAGCAGTTCGAAAAGCCCTTAGCCGACACAATCTTGCACACAATCCAGCGCGACCTTTTCGAGATGTCTGCCGGGATCCAAAAGGCTGCCGGGAGCGTATCTGCCGATCAATCGGTGCAAATTCATTCCTGCCACAGCGTGGTGCGAGAACTGGAGGTCTTGCACGATCAACTGCTCGCCCTCTTTGCTGAAGACGCCACGCTGAAACCACGGGACATCGTTGTCATGCTACCGGACGTCTCCATTTACTCAGCCTTTGTCGACGCTGTTTTCGGCCTTCCGGAGAACCCCAAGCATTTCATCCCTTACAGCGTTGCCGATCGTCCTCCCCGCGAACGCAGCGGAGTGATCGACACTTTCTTGCGCATCCTCGAGGTCTTGCCGGACCGATTCGGCGCCAGTGAGATTCTGGCGTTGCTCGAATCATCGGCTGTGCAGCGCCAATTTGGCATCGCTGCACCGGACAAAATTCGCCGCTGGATCGAACAATGCGCAATCCGATGGGGAATCGATTCCGAGCACCGCGCACGTTTGGGCTTGCCCCCGTTTTCGGAAAACAGCTGGCGGCATGGCCTTGACCGGATGCTGCTCGGTTATGCCATGAGACCCGACGCTCGAGAGCTCTTCGAGGGCATTCTTCCGTTTGATGAAATTGAAGGGTCAAATGCCGGGTTGCTTGGAAATTTTGTCGAATTTCTGGAGCACCTTTTTGACCGCGCCATTGATTTCGCCAGACCACGGTCCCTGATGGCTTGGCAGAGCGATCTGCTCACTGCCGTAGATGAGTTTCTCGATGCCGATGAACTCGCGCAGGTCGAACTGAACCAGCTGCGCGGCGCTCTAGCTGAGCTCGGCCGCATCAGCGCCGATTCCGGCAACGAAGATGCGGTTTCGCGCGAGATTGTTGTTTTACAACTGGAACGTATCCTGGAGAACGCGAGTAGCGGCGCCGGTTTCCTTTCCGGCGCGATGACGTTTTGCGCGCTGAAGCCTATGCGCAGCATTCCATTCAAGGTCGTATGTCTGCTCGGGATGAACGACACTGCTTATCCGCGGCGCGATCACGCACCTGAATTCGATCTGATCGCGCAACATCGCCGGCCGGGGGATCGCAATAGCCGCGCGGATGATCGTGCGCTGTTTCTGGAAGCGTTGCTCTCGGCGCGCGACGTTTTTTGCCTCAGCTATGTTGGGCAATCAATGCGGGACAACAGCCCGCTTCCCCCGAGCGTGGTAGTAAGCGAATTAAACGACTACATTGAGCATCGTTTTGCCATCGATGCGGAACAGTTTGTCGTGAAGCATCCTTTGCAGGCATTCAGTCCGCGCAATTTTGGAGCAGATGATAAACGCTGCTTCAGCTATTCGCTCGACAACAGCGCGGCCGGGCAGATCGCTGCTGAAAACCGGCACGAGCCACCACCGTTTTTCGATAAGCCACTGAACGAACCAGAAGACCTGTGGCGTGACGTCGATCTCGGCCGGTTGGTCGAGTTCTTTGCTCACCCCGCGAAGTTTTTTCTTCGGAAGCGACTGAATATCGAGCTGCCGCGCGACCGGGAAGAGATCGAGGATCGCGAGCCCTTCGCGCTCCATCCGCTTGATCGTTATGCAATCGGACAGCGGTTGCTGGCTGAGGCATTGGATGGTCGCGATCTGGAGGACGCGCTGGCCATTGTACGAGCCTCAGGAACCCTACCGCCAGGCGCAACCGGCGCACTGCTTTTTGAAGAGCTGTGCACGAGCGCAAGAATGTTTGCCAACGCCGTCCGCCATCATGTCTCAGCCGAAAAAGAGCCGGCCGTGACAGTTCGTGCGCGGATCGGTCAATTTAATTTGAGCGGAAGACTTGGAGACATTCGCGGCGAAGCGCTAGTGCATTTCCGCCTGGCGAAATTAAAGGCGAAAGATTTTTTGCGCGTGTGGATCGAGCATCTGGCGCGGAACTTAAGTGAGCAAAAGCCCGCATTCTTATACGGCAAAGAGGACGATGCGATTGTCGGTTACGAATTTCTGCCGATTAGAAACGCTAGCGAAGTGCTGGCGGACTTGCTCACTCTTTACTGGAGCGGACTGCGGCAGCCGCTACCGCTTTTCCCGAGAACTTCCTGGACGTTTGCCGAAATAATCGCGGGGGGAAAAACTGAAGAAAATGCCCGATATGCGGCTGGACAAATTTGGAAAGGGAATGAACGGGAAGGGAGAGGTGAGCGTGAGGATCCCTTCATCCGGCTCGCCTTCCGCTGCGTCGGCAACCCTCTCGACGAAGAATGGGAGAAAATCAGCCGCCGCGTTCTTACGCCGATTCTTTCTGAGCGCAAACGAGCATGAAACGGGAATTCGACGCCGCATTCACGCCTCTGGAAAAAGGATTCACCGTCGTCGAAGCCAGCGCTGGCACCGGGAAGACAACCACGATCTCTGCAATCGTGCTGCGATTCATCGCCGAGCACGGCATCTCCATCGAAAAAATACTGGTGGCCACTTACACCGAACTTGCGACCGCGGAGCTCCGTGGGCGAATCCGCCAAGTGATAGTCGATGCGCTTCACTCCGCGCGGGGTGGAACCGCGCATTGGGACTTCGTCCGGACGATCGTGGAGAAAACCGCGGATCGAACCGAACTTGCCCAGCGGTTGGAATTGGCGCTCCATAATTTCGACCAGGCGCCGGTTCTTACAATCCACGGATTTTGTGCCCGCGTGCTGGCCGACCGTGCTTTTGAAAGCGGCGTTCTTTTCGACACGGAGCTAACGACCGAACAATCACATTTTGTCTACGAAGTCGCTGATGATTTCTGGCGCGCACATTTTTATACTGCTGACCCGATCACGGCGGCCGTAGTTCGCGGTCGAATCAAGCCCGAGCAATTAGTTGGTTTACTCGAGCAGCTGACGAATGATCCAATGTTGCGCGTTTTGCCGCCTCCGGAGGATTTGACTATTCTCAAGAGCAAAATCGCCGACGTGTGGTCGAAGCGGGGCGATTGTGAAGAGCTGACGGAATTGGCCGATCGCTTCATTGTGGCACTGCAATCGCAGTTTTGTCATTGGGCTCGCCGAGAATTGCCTCGCCGGAAAATGGAGCGGCGCGTGCAGTCCTTTGACGATATGCTTACCCGGCTGGACCAGGCGTTGCGCGGCGAGCGAGGCGAACAATTACGAAGTAGTTTGCGCGAGCGTTTCTCCGTCGCGCTCATCGATGAATTTCAAGACACGGATCCGGTACAATATTCGATATTCTCTCAAATTTATCTCGACAGCGACGCGCCCGTATTCCTGATCGGCGATCCGAAACAGGCGATTTACGGATTCCGCGGAGCCGATGTCTTTACCTATTTGCGCGCGGCGCAGATTGCGAACCGCCGCTATACGCTTGCCAAAAACTGGCGATCGGAAGCGAAATTAGTAGAGGGAGTGAGCGCGATTTTTGGATTGCGCGATACAGGCTTTGTCATTCCTGGAATTAATCTTGTCCCCGTAAACGCCTCGGGCACCGGTGACGCGGAACCCCTCGCGATTGACGAGCAGCGCGATCAACCCCTACGGGTCTGGATCGCATCAGGGGACGACCGTAGCCGGAAGGCCCGTGCGGTTGCAGGAGAGATCGCCAATCTCCTGACAAGCAATGCCAAGATCGGCGGCGAAAAAATCAGACCCGTCGATATCGCCGTGCTGGTGACAAATAATGCCCAACCCGCTGAGATCCAGCGCGCGCTGGCCGATTATCGAATCCCATCGGTGGTCTACAGCGCCGCAAATGTTTTCAGATCACGGGAAGCAATGGAGTTGATGCGCCTCCTTCTCGCGGTTGCCCAACCGACGCGCGAAGCGATTGTGCGCGCCGCTCTTGCGACCGAAATGCTTGGTTTTAACGTCAGCGTGCTGGAAGATCTATCTGGCGATGAAGCACAGTGGGAAGAGACATTAAATCGATTTGCCAATTACCAGGTAGAGTGGCGCGACCGCGGCTTCGTCAAAATGATGCGCGCGTTCATCATTCACGAACAAGTTCGGGCGCGGCTGCTTGGCCTGTCCGACGGTGAACGGCGGCTGACTAATCTATTGCACCTCATCGAATTGCTGCACGCGGCCTGTTCTGAAAACCGCTTCGGCGTCGACGGTATTATTGGCTGGTTCAGACGGCAGATTTCAGAGGCGGGCGAGGCAAGGGAAGAGTACGAGTTGCGTTTGGAAAGTGACGAGGACGCAGTTCGCATCGTGACAATTCACAAGAGCAAAGGCCTCGAATATGGCATCACTTTTTATCCATTCGCGCGGAAGGAACCATGGCGCGGCGGACACGAATTCTTGAAGTTCCACGACCAGGGTGAACTCGTAATCGATCTGGCGGAATCGCCCGGGAACAAAATAATTCGCGATCGAGAAGAATTAGCAGAATCCGTTCGACAGCTTTACGTTGGCCTCACCCGGGCCAGGCACCGCAGTTATGTCATTTGGCAGGAAAGTAGACAGCGATCGAAATCGGCGCTGGCGTGGTTGCTCTCGAGCGAGAATTCAGCGGACGCGTTTTTGAAACGCGGCGCATCAAATACGAGCGCGACAGCGCGCTCAGCGTTTGCCGGCAGCGGCGCGATTGCGGTCGAAGACTTGCCCGAGCCTGGCACGAACACCTTCATACCTGTCAGGTCAGATCGACTGATTCCGGAACCAAGAATCTTCAAAGGCGAGATCGATCGCAACTGGGGGATTACCAGTTTCAGCTCAGTCGTCAGCGGACAAGCGCGCGAGGCGGAAACGCCTGATTACGACAGTACGGAAAGCTTAATCGAAACCGAACCGCTGGCGCCGGCGCAGGGTATTCACGCTTTTCCCGGCGGTACGCGTGCCGGGACCTGTCTGCACAAGATTTTGGAAGAAATCGATTTTTGCGACCGCTCGCAATGGCAGCTCCTTATTTCACAGAAGGTGAAGCAATTTCACATCGACGGCTTCAATGACATCGTGTTCGACGCGTTCACGCGTATGTTCGGAACGCCACTGGCACCCGCGAGTTTCGCGCTCTCGGACATTTCGACGCGAATCCACGAACTGGAATTTACTTTCCCGATTGATCTCAGCGCGCCACGGCAGCTGAAGGAATTGTTTCAGAAAAATGACCTTCCCAAAACGATCGGACGTCTGGAATTTTTTCCGACGAAGGGGTTCATGAAAGGCTTTATCGACCTTGTTTTCGAGCACAGTGGAAAATTCTATTTCGCCGATTGGAAATCGAACTGGCTCGGGCCGGACGCCTCGTTTTACAGCCGGGAAAACCTGGCCCGGACAATGGTAGAAAATTTCTATACGGTGCAACTCAGTATTTACGGATTGGCGCTGCACCGTTATCTGGCCCGCCGGCTGCCGGCGTACGATTACGAAACGCACTTCGGCGGCGCATTTTATATTTTCCTGCGCGGAAACGAGAATGAAAGCCGCGGTGTTTTTCATTTGCGACCGGGCCGGACAACGGTCGAAAGGCTCGATGGGATCTTCCATGGCGACATCTGAGCTCTGTCCGGTCGACCGACATTTGGCGGCGCTGCTGCAACGGATCGCGCCAAATCCATCTCCGGAATTAGAGATGGCAGCGCAGCTCGTGAGCAGGTTCCAAGCGGATGGTCATGTCTGTTTGCCGCTCGGCGAAATCACCCCCGGCACGCTCGTTGCCGCCGGCATTTCCCGCCCGTTGCCGGCTCGAACAACTTGGATAAAAAAACTGCGCGAATCCGGTGTGGTAGGGAGACCGAACGAGTTCAGACCATTGATTTTGGACGAGGCCGCACGCCTCTACCTACAGCGATACTGGGCATATGAAGTCGATGTTATGCGAGATATTTCCAACCGCTTGCTAACAAAGCAGTCTGTTGGACAAACTTCTCTAAAGCAGCAGGTTGAGTACCTATTTGCGCAAGAATCGAAATTACAAAAGCTGGCCGCCATTGTCGCTGCGACCTCGAACGTTTGCCTGATCTCTGGAGCTCCTGGCACCGGCAAAACGCACACAATCGTGATGATCTGCATGTTGCTGCTCGCGTTGTCGGCTGATAGTGAAATCGCACTTGCGGCGCCGACCGGAAAAGCAGCGGCTCGTCTAAAAGAGGCGCTGGCCCGGGCAAGGACGAGCTTGAAATTCCCCGAGGGAATCGCCAAGCGTCTGCCGGGCGACGCAACCACCATTCAGCGATTACTCGGAGTAATCGCGGATTCGACAAAATTCCGGCATGACCGCGAACACCTCTTGAGCGCCAATGTCGTGATCATCGATGAAGCGTCGATGGTGGACCTGGCTCTGTTGTCGAAGCTGCTGGAGGCGATACCGCCGCAAGCGCGCGTGATCCTGGTCGGCGACAAGGACCAGCTCGCTTCGGTAGAAGCGGGGAGTGCCTTTCGAGATATTTGCACGCCGGGATTTGCGGTCGGCATTTCCGAGAATCAGGCACGCAGTTTCGAAAGGTACACCGGTGAGAAGTTAGCTGGCGTCACGTCCCGGCAAGCATCGATTCATGATGCCGTCGTGGAATTGCGCGAGAATTTTCGTTTCGCAGTTGGAAGTGGAATTGGCGAATTGAGCCAGGCTGTGAATCGAGGGGATGCTGCCCGAGCAAACGCGATCTTAAAATCGGGTAAAGTAAAATGGCGGCCGACACCCTCGGTAAAGACTTTCGAACAAGAACTGCGGGGTCGGGTTTTTCATCGGTTTAAAGAACTGTGCGCCCAGACCGATCCAACCAAAGCATTAGCCAGGCTGAACGAATTCGTCGTGCTGTGCGCGCTGCGACGCGGTCCTTTCGGAGCGGAAACAGTCAATACTTTGATTGAGCGTATGCTGTTCGAAGCGGGAAAACTACGGACGATGAACAAATATTTTTCCGGTCAGCCGCTGATGATCGTTCGCAACGATTATAACCTTGAGTTGTTTAACGGCGACATCGGAATCACGTTATTGCAGCCTGATGGCTGGCGCGTATTTTTTCCGGGTGAGCATGGCGAGCCGCGGAGTTTTGCGCCGGCGCGTCTGCCGGAACACGAAACGGCATTTGCGCTTACCGTCCACAAAAGCCAGGGCTCGGAATTTCGCGAAGTGTTGGTGATTTTGCCAGAGGAGGACGCGCCAGTGCTCACGCGCGAACTCATTTACACCGCCGTGACCCGTGCGCGGGAGGATGTGGAAATATGGGCCGGCGAGGCAATTCTCGACCAAACCATTAACCGGAAAGTACGCCGGAGCTCAGGTTTGCGTGATTCTCTTTGGGCGGAGGCCAGCGGCAGTAAATCGTTGACTTTGCTGGCCTAAATTTGAGACAACCGGAGGGTGAATTTTGGCACATACTATAGGGCTGATCACCATCATACGAGCAGGTCGAGCCTCCCGAAAACAAGCACATGACCTTTACCCGGTAAATCCGGGACAACGATGCCCGTTAGCCAGCGAGTCACGCGTGACAGTCGAGTAATCTTTTCGCAAGGCGACCGTTCTTTCACGGTCAAAGACGTCATCGATTGGGCAACCGTGCGCGGCGAGCTTGAGCCGATTTGGGCGGAATTCATGCGGGTTGTTGAATGTGATCGACTCGCCAACGAACAGAACTTGGAATTGGACGATTCTGGCCTGGACTCGGCCAGCATTGCGTTTCGATACGAGCACGACCTAATCACTGCGGAAGAAACAGAGCGATGGTTGGACGACCGCAACCTCACCCTTTCGGAGTTCAGCGAATATTTCGCCCGCCGCTATTGGGGAGAGGTCTACAGCGGAAAAGTAAATCCGACGGAGCGACGTTATCGAGCGGGATCACCGGATGAAAAGGATCTGTTTCTGGTGGATTTGACTCTGTCGGGCGACCTGGACCGGTTGGCGGACAGGCTGAGCTGGCGAATCGCAGCGCGGGCAACCGAGTCGACCGATGCCGCCGAACCTGTAGCCGAGGCGCGAGCGTACTTTTTATCGCGCATGAAAATTGGTGTTGAGGAATTGGCGGATTGGCTGGCACCACTTGGTCGCGATATGGATTGGTTCGATGATCTGATGCGCACCGAAGTTGCCTATCAAAGGCAAACCAATTCCCTCGTCGGCGAGAAGGATCTGCAACGGGAATTGATATCGATGCGCTTATTGCTGACCCGATTTGAGATCGAAATCATTGAAGTCGATTCGCGCGATGCGGCGGCAGAGGTCTTTGCCTGTGTGCGCAACGACGGAATGGAAATGTCAGAGGTTGCGGAGGAGAGCCGTTATCCGTTTCACCGAAGTGAAGTGCTCCTGGAAGACATCCCGCCGGACCAGCAACAGTTTTTTCTTAGTGTAAAGGCGGGTGCAATGGTCGAGCCGATACCACGTGACGATGCTTTTCAGGTTTGCCGCGTCAAAGCCCGCATCGAACCGACCCTTCAGGACGCAGCCATTCGCGAGCGACTCGAGCGACGGATAATCGAGCGTCATTTCTCTGAGCTGGTGAGCAAATACATCGACTGGAGAATTCTCCAGCAGACGGCCGAATGAATACCAAAGACGTTGAACTCCTCCGCCGGTCCGCTCTTTTCCAATTTTTGCCGGATGATGATTTCGAGAAACTACAGGCGTTACTACAGGAGGAGCGTTACGATTTTGGCGAACTCATCGTTAAGCAGGGCGAGCCGGCGAATGCGTTTTATGTCTTGATTTCAGGGAGGGCGCGCGCGGTGAAGACAGGCGCCAACAATGGCGAGGAGATCGTGCTCGGTTCGCTTCGCCCCGGAGATAGTTTCGGCGAAGCCGCCCTGATCGAAGGTGGAACGCGTAACGCGACCGTGCGGTGTAGTACATCGGTGGAAGTGCTGCGGCTGGATCGTTCTGATTTTCTGGCGCTCGCGGAAAACGTCCCCGAACTGAAACAACACGTGCAAATGACTCGTCGGGCCCACACTCTGCAGGGCTTTCTCTACGAGTTTAGCAATTTCGGGCGGCTCCCGACACCCGCGCTACGTGGAATGATTGAGAAACTGCAACGGGTGCAGGTTCAAAAAGGTAACCTCATTATAAAAGAGGGCGACGCTGCCGGACCAATGTACATCTTGGAAAAAGGCCGCGCCCGCGCCTTCACCCAGAACAATGGCGCGGTCAGGAATCTCGCCTTTTATCGTGATGGCGATTTTTTTGGCGAGCTCTCGATCTTGAATGGTTCGCGTCGCGCGGCTTCGGTCGAGGCTTTTTCTGATTGCGAGCTTCTTGCACTCGATCCCAACGCGGTTCGCAGTTTGAAGCAAAGCTATCCTGAGTTTGGCAAGCTCCTCGACGAACGCCTGGCTCAATACGAGGCGAAAACGGAAGCGCGCATTCCGCTCGATTTTACCGAAGAACTGCTCCCGGCCGAAACGCGAAGGCACGACAAATTGGCACTCGACGGGAAGCAAGCGGTCGAGAAAGCCGACGCCGAGGCGCCGTTTGTCGATGAAGAAGGTCACTTTCGAAAGAAGGGAAAAATTCGGAAATTGGAGCAGATCGCTCAAATCGACGAGATGGATTGCGGCGCCGCCAGCATCGGCATGATCTGCCGCCATTTTGGCCGCAAAGTTTCTCTGGCACGAATTCGCCAGCTTTGCCACACAGCGACTGATGGGACGAGCTTGAAAGCGCTTTGTCGTGCGGCCACTGAACTCGGGCTGGCCGCCCGCGCTCTCAAGGTCTCGCTCCGCAATCTTCCGATGATGCCCTTGCCGGCCATTGTCCATTGGGAAGGCAACCACTGGATGGTCCTCTATGATGTCGATGCTGCCCACGTCCGCGTCGCCGATCCGGCAATCGGTTTGCGCAAAATTCCCCGCAAGGAATTTGAGCAAAAATGGTCGGGCTATGCGGCGTTGTTCGACTACACCGTTGCGTTTGAACAAGCGCCCGAAAGCGAACCTAGCCTGGCCTGGGTTTGGCCTTTTGTGTCGAAGTTCCGCCGCATCCTCATGCAGGTATTGGGCTTGGCCGTGGCTGTCAGTTTTCTGCAACTGCTCTTTCCCGTCTTTACCCAGATGGTAGTGGATAAGGTGATCGTTGAAAATGACATCGGTCTGCTCAAAATCATCATCCTCGGGATGGTTGCTGCCATCATTTTCGTCCAGATGGCGGCAATCGCGCAGGAGTATTTGCTCGCCTTCGCTGCTGTTCGACTCGATACGTCAATCCTCGATTTTCTGAGCCGGCAGCTTCTCTCGTTGCCGATGAGCTATTTCACCAGCCGTCGAACAGGGGACATTCAACGGCGCCTCGATGGCGCCCGGCAAGTGCGCCATTTCGCGGTCCAACACGGGATCGGTGCACTGCTGGCGATGGTCCATCTGATCGGGGCCATCCTCCTCATGTTTCTTTACAGTGGTTGGCTGACCCTTGCCTTTCTCGCGACCACACCGCTCTACGCCGGGCTCATGTACTTCTCGTTAAAAGTGCTGCGGCCTCTTTTCGCTGAAGTCGAGGAAAGCCAGGGAAAGTACGCTTCTCATCAAATCGATGCCATCAAAGGGATCGAAGCGGTAAAGGCGGCCGCGGCAGAATCGGTCTTTCGCGATGCCATGCTGAATGAATTTCTCTCCGTCTCGAAGAAGGTTTTCAAATCGACCTTCGTGGTCATGTCCTACGACAGCGTGCTGCAAACGATCGGCCTGCTCTCGACTGCGATTTTCCTTTGGGTCGGCGCGAA
>WNGI01002649.1_pt1 | contig 15590 bp, 13 predicted proteins | sample 5400621 | NCBI WGS metagenome assembly WNGI01 (sample SAMN13153374, study PRJNA577476) | soil metagenome | isolation source: 20 cm soil or saprolite under Garry oak tree replicate 1 | place: USA:California | collected 2016-06-15 | reverse complement strand
CGAAGATCGCCCAAACCCGGTCGCTCTCATTTGGATCCCGAAAGACGTGCGCCCCCTTGCAACCGTGCTGCTTTCGCTTCTCAGCGCCCTTGGTTGAGAAGGTGTTCCAGAAGCGGTCGAAATCCCCGATCTTCGCCGTCGCCAAGACCATTGTCTCCTCCTCTGTCGGGACCTGTTGTTGTGCCCGTGCACCCTACGCCACTTCATCACGAGAGATGGAGCGCAGGAGCCTCCGGCGTCCGGCCGAGTGCGCAGAAGTGCTCTGGACTCAAGCGAAGCCCGCTAGACGCACTATTTACGCCGTTCGAAGTCCAGCTCTAGGAGGAGGACGCCGGCCCACGCGAGTGTCAGCGTTGCCAGCGGGCCGAGAAGGCGGGCTTGTCGGGGTTGCCGTTTTTCCAGACGACGATGCTGTCGGTGTAGAAGACGACCTGGTATCGGCCCTCGGGCGAGCGGTGGCAGAAGAGACTCTTGGCGCCACCCTCGACGCTGGCGGTGCAGCGAGTCGCCGCTCCGGGCGCCCGCACGACGTCGTTCTGGAGGAGTGTGTAGACGCGGTTCTCGGTTTGCGCAGAAGCCGCCCTCGGGTTCGTCGCTCGTCCGATCAGGAACGCGACTGGCATGAGCAGTGCAACCGCGAACAGGCGCATCGTGACCCCCTGGCTCGTTGGTGGTCGAATCCTGTTCGAGGGTGCCGATCAGCGCAACGTCCGTGCAGGTCGGGTGACATTCCCGAACAGTGGCGCACGCGAGAGCGGCTGACTCTCAGGCTTCGTGCTCGATGCCGTCCGGCAGCTGCACCCAGGGATGCTGGCGGGTCTCGTAGATCGAGCGAATCGGCACAGGGAAATCGGGATCCGCGAACACGCCGACGGGAACGGCGATCATCTTCGGCATCGTCGGAAATTTGAAGAAGACTGTCCCGCCGCACTCCGGACAGAACGAGAAGACCCGTTCTTCCCCGTCATCGGAGATGCGTACGTATTCGCTGCTGCGACCTTCGGTGCGCAACTGCTCCGCATCGAAGCGTGCCTGGACGCCGAAGACGCTGCCGGTTCGTCTCTGGCACTCGTGGCAGTGACAAATCGAAACCCGAATGGGATCGCCATCCGCGATCAGGCGAAGCTGTCCGCAGCTGCACGCTGCCTTGTGCGTGGCCATCCGGTGGATCCTAAAGGCAGTAGCCGAACTCGCGGACAGCGCTTCGGGGGACATTCCCGAACGCTGGCGCAGGACACGCTGGTGCTTCTCGACAGGACCAGCCTCGGTATGCCGAGTCATAAGAAACCGTTGCCAGCTCCCGACCGTAATGCATGACAGTGGCAGGCCTTACTCCGAAAGGAGGGACGGCATGCAGCGCCTGTTCTCGTTCGCAGCGGTCGTTGCTGCTTTGGCTTCAGTGGTGGTGGCTCCGGCCTTGGCCGCATCGCCGGGCACCAGCGGTCAGCCTTCGCAGAGCTGTCTGAGCTCGACTGCTCCGATGGAGCCGGGGCGGGCGGCGTCGGCGCCAGGCTCGGCGTTCAACGAGCCGTCGTCGACCAATCCCGCAGGTGGAGTCGCGGGTCAGATGTACGCCGGAAACGGCCAGACGACGTCGACCCCGGCAAACGGTGCCGCGGTTTCTCAGTACGACGTGGCCTGCTTCCAGGTGTCGCAGCCCCACTAGGCGGAAAGGGCCGCCCCGGCGTTAGCGCGTCCGGGCGGCTCCCCTAAACCCTCGTCAGGGCTCGCGGCCGTCCTCGAACGGTGCATAGCGACGGTGCAGCATCAGCGCATTCCCGTCAGGGTCGCGGAACGAGGCCATGTGGCACACGCCCGTGTCGAGCGTGTCGCCGTCGAACTCCACCCCTCTGGCCTCGAGCTCGGCTCGCGCGGCAAGCACATCCGGAACCCGCAGCGAAAGCCCCGCTGGGCTAGGGGCGAACGGCTGGCCGATGCTCGACGGGTCGAAGACGTCGAGCGTGACCTGGCCTGCACGGAACTCGATGTCGTGCTCGCTCTCACTCTCGACTTCCAGGCCGAGCAGCTCCGTGTAGAAACGCTTCGCGCGAGCGATGTCCGTCGTCAGGAACGACACGAAATCCACTCGCTCCACACGCATGGCCAACACCGAACAGCATAGGTGCTTCCGTCGGGGGACATTCGCATCACCGGCCCACCCCAGGATGGGGCCGCAACCCCTCGATTTTCGCCGGCGCGTCGCTAGAGGGACAGTGCACTGCACACTCGAGCGCCAGGCGATCTGCGGGATCGGCGTGCGTCGGGAGGACGACGTCGACGGGCAGGTCGAGCAGCGCGCGCAAGCAGTGACACCTGCGCGAAGGGTATGCGCGTCCTCGCCCACACGATCTGGGACGAGCTCGGCGCCGTCGACGTCCTCGTCTATCCGGGCGGCCGCGGCAGCGACGACCTACTGGAGCGCCTTCGACGAGCTGTTGCCGCTCGGGCGAGAGATCACGCCGCGGCCGAACGACCGCTTCGTCGACGCCGGCGACGTGATCACGGCAGCCGGGATCGGGTCTGCTCGTAGGCCGCGCGGGCCGCCCTCACCGCTTCTACCTCTGAGACCTCCGCGACCGGGACGTCCCACCAGCTCTCGTAGTCCGGCACTCCCTCGTAGCGATCGACCTCGATCGCGAGCACGACGGTCGAGTCCTCCCCCTTCGCGGCCTCGAGACCGACACGCAAATCGTCGATCGTGCGGCACCGGATCACCTTCGCGCCAAGCGATTCCGCATTCGCTGCGAGATCGACCGGGAGCAGCGGCGCCGTCGGGTTGTCGCTGTCCAGGCCGAGCGAACCGTTCTGCCGGTAGCGGTACTGGGTGCCGAAGCCCTCCGTGCCGAGCGAGCGGGAGAGGCTGCCGATCGAGTTGAAGCCGTGGTTGTCGACGAGCACGATCGTCAGCTTCAGGCCCTCCTGAATCGAGGTCACGATCTCGCTCGAGAGCATGAGGTAGGAGCCGTCGCCGACCATGACGTACACCTCACGGTCGGGAGCGGCCATCTTCACGCCGAGGCCACCGGCGATCTCGTAGCCCATGCACGAGTAGCCGTACTCGACGTGATAGCCCTTCGGATCCCGCGTCCGCCAGAGCTTGTGCAGGTCGCCCGGCATCGAGCCGGCGGCGCAGACGACGACATCGGTGCGCCGCGCGGCGTCGTTGACAGCGCCGATCACCTCGCTCTGGGCAGGCAGTGGCTCGTGACCGAGCCCGTACAACCGCGTGACCTCCTCGTCCCACTCGGTGTTGAGCCGCGCAGCCAGCTCGCTGTATGCGGCATCGACCCGATATCCTGCGAGTGCAACGGCCAGCCGCTCGAGAGCGACTCGCGCGTCGGCGAGGAGCGCGATTCCGGCGAGTTTCGCCGCGTCGAAGTCGGCGACGTTCACGTTGACGTAACGCACATCGGGATTCCGGAACGCGGTCTTCGAGGCAGTCGTGAAGTCGGACCAGCGGGTGCCGATACCGATCACGACGTCTGCGTCCGCAGCGATCCGGTTTGCCGCGAATGTGCCGGTTGCGCCGACGGCGCCGAGCTCGGCCGGATGGTCGTACGGCAGTGAGCCTTTCCCTGCCTGGGTCTCCGCCACCGGGATTCCCGTCTGCTCGGCGAATGCACGCAGGGCGTCGGTCGCCTCGGAGTAGATCACGCCGCCCCCGGCGACGATCAAGGGGCGCTTGGCGCTGCGAATGAGCGCCACCACGTCTGCCAGGAGTTTCGCGTCCGGCTCGGGCCGCGATATATGCCAGACGCGGTGCGCGAGGAACTCGTCCGTGTAGTCGTACGCCTCCGCCTGAACGTCCTGCGGGAACGCAAGCGTCACGGCTCCCGTCTCGGCCTGGTTGACGAGCACCCGCATCGCCGCCGGAGCCGCCGCGAGCAACTGCTCGGGCCGCTCGATGCGATCGAAGTAGCGCGACACCGGCTGCAAGGCGTCGTTCACGGAGACGTCGCCCCGCGACGGGACCTCGAGCTGTTGCAACACTGGATCCGGCCGCCGCGACGCGAACACGTCCCCAGGTAGGAGCAGCACCGGGAGCCGGTTGACGGTGGCGAGCGCCGCGCCCGTGACGAGGTTCGTCGCCCCCGGCCCGATGGAGGTCGTGCAGGCCAGCGTGGCGAGCCGGTTCTTCATCCGTGCGAACCCAACCGCGGTATGCACCATCGCCTGCTCGTTGCGGGCCTGGTAGTAGGTCAGCAGATCCGGGTGCTGGTAGAGCGCCTGCCCGATCCCCGCCACGTTGCCGTGCCCGAAGATCCCGAAGCACCCCTCGAAGAACCGCTGCTCCACGCCGTCCCGCTCGACGTGTTGGGCGGCGAGAAAGCGAACCAGCGCCTGGGCGGCCGTGATTCGAGGCATGGGACAACTCTCTCAAAAAAGGTACGGTCGCCCCAGCGTTCGAAAGGAGCCCCCCATGGCCGTCACGGTCCGTACTCTCGAGAACTTCATCGGCGGCGAATGGGTCGCCTCGACCGGCGAGAGCGCCCGCGCCGTGGTCTCCCCCGTCACCGGCGAGACGCTCGCCGAGGCGCCCGACGCCGGCGCGGACGACATCGGCCGCGCAGTGGCAGCCGCCCGCGCGGCCCAGCCGAAGTGGGCCGCGCTCTCAGCCTGGGAACGGGCGAAGGTCTGCCACGCCATCGCCGACCTGATCGACGAACGGCGCGAGGACTTTGCACGCGAGTTGTCGCTCGAGCAGGGCAAACCGTACGCCGCCGAGGCGCTCGGGGACATCGACGAGACCGCTGAGAACTTCCGCATCGCCGCCGAGGACGTCAAGCGGATGGAGACGGCGATCATCCCGTCGCAGGATCCGAACAAGCGGATCCTCACCTTTCGCAAGCCCAACGGCGTCTACGCCGGCATCACACCCTGGAACTTTCCGACGCTCATTCCTGTCGAGCTGATCGCGCCAGGGATCGCTGTCGGCAACACGATCGTGATGAAGCCCTCGGAGTGGACGCCGATTGCAATGGCGAACTTCATGCAGATCATGGCGGATGCCGGCCTGCCGGACGGCGTCGTGAACGTGGTGTACGGCGGCGGGGACGTAGGCGAACGCCTCGTCACGCATCCGGACGTCGACTGCGTCGGCTTCGTCGGCTCTCATCCGACCGCAGAGAAGATCGTGCGCGCCGCCGGCCTCAAACGCTCCCTGATCGAGGCGAGCGGCAACGGGCCCGTCGTCGTCTGTGAGGACGCGGATCTAGGGCGCGCCGCGCAAGGTGCCGTCTTCGGTGGCTTCTTCTGCGCAGGACAGGTGTGCTGTGCGACGGAGCGGGTCCTCGTGCACGAGGGCGTGCACGACGCCTTCCTCGACGAGGTGCTGAAGGCGGCGGCGGACTGGCGGCTCGGCGATCCGTTCGACGACTCGACCATGGTCGGCCCGATGAACAACGAGCCGACAGCGTCCAAGATGGATCGGCACCTGGAGGACGCCGTGGACAAGGGCGCGAGCGTCGTCCTCGGCGGCTCGCGAGCCAGCGATCGCCCCACTCGTCTCTACTACGAGCCGACGGTCGTCACGGACGTCGGCGTCGACACGCTCATCAACCAGCAGGAGACGTTCGGGCCGATCGTGCCTCTGATCCGCGTCCGCTCTGACGAGGAGGCGCTTGCGTTCGCGAACGACTCGCATCTCGGCTTGCAGGCGGCGGTCTACACCTCGAGCCTGAAACGCGCGTTTCGCTATGTCGACAACCTTCGCGTCGGCAACGTCGTCGTGAACGACTCGACCGACTACTGGGAGGCGCACGAGCCGTTCGGAGGGGCGTCCGGCACGCAGAGTGGCTGGGGCCGCATCGGCGGCCGCTACACGATGCTCGACATGAGTGACCTGAAGACCGTCGTCCTCGACGTCGGAGGCCTTGAGTAAGCAACTCGTAGTGGGCGTGATCGGCCTCGGCAGGATCGGCACGCATCACGCACAGACGCTCCTCGGCCTCGACGGTGTCTCGGTGTTGGTGACCGACGCCGACCCTGAGCGCGCCGCCAGGGTTGCGGACGAGTTCGGCGTCCGCGCAGTCGCGACGCCAGAAGCACTGATCGATGCCGGCGTGGATGCGCTGGTGATCGCGACAACCACCCCGAGTCACGCACCGTTACTCGAGTTGGCCGCCGCGTCAGCGGTGGCAGCATTTTGCGAGAAGCCTGTCGGGCTCGACCTCGCGACCCTCGATCGCGTGCGCGCTACGGTCGACCGCGCGGGCATCCTTGTCCAGGTCGGCTTCCAGCGCCGCTTCGACGCGGGCTACGAGGCTGCGCGGGAAGCGGTGGCCACGGGCGTCGTCGGGAAGATCCTGGTCATGCGCGCGGCGACGCACGACCCGTTTCCGCCGCCCGCGGAGTACATCGCCGCGTCGGGCGGGATCTTCTGCGATCTCCACATTCACGACTTCGATGCGATCCGCTTCGTCAGCGGCGAAGAGGTCACCGAGGTGTACGCGGACGGCGCCGGTCTCGACGCCCCCTGGGTCGACGAACTCGACGACATCGACGTCGCCGCAGCCGTGCTGCATCTCTCGGGCGGCGGGCTGGTGATCGTCTCCGGTACACGTCGCGATCCACTCGGGTACGACGTCAGGCTCGAGCTCTTCGGGACCGAGGACAGCATTGCGGTCGGCCAGGACGCGCGCACCCCCGTTCGTTCGGCGGAGCCAGGCGCCCCCGGCCCTCCCCCGGCCGCTTATCGCGACTTCTGGGATCGGTTCGAGCCGGCCTACCGGAAGGAGCTCGCCGCCTTTGTGGAGATCATCCGCAGCGGTTCGCCGAGCCGATGTTCGCTGGAGGAGGCGCGTGCCGCCCTCACTATTGCCCTGGCCGCCGAACGTTCGCGGGCAGAGCGCCGGCCCATCTCGATCGGAGGGTCGGACTAGCGCGGCCACCCTCAAAGGGTTGAGAATCGACGTAGGCAGCCAACCGGGGAAAGGAGAGACATGGACAAGGACTTCATCGACGAGGAACTGACGCAGTTTTCACGCCGCGGGCTCTTCCTCAAGGGAGGCGCCGCAGCAGCGGGACTCACGGTGCTCGGTACGCCGGCCGCAGCGGCGTTCGCTGCCACCAGCGCAACGAATATCAAGGTCGCTGTCGTCACGCACGGCGATACCGGGTCGTTCTGGTCAGTCTTCAAGAAGGGAGTCGACCAGGCCGCGAAGGATCTCAAGTCGCGCGGCGTGAGCGTCACGCAGGTCTATGCGAACAACAACGTTCCGAAGCAGGTTGCGGGGATCAATGCCGCGGTCGCAAGCGGCGCCAAGGTGATCGCGACGTCGGTGCCGGATGCAAGCGCACTCAGGGATCCGCTGCGCAAGGCATCGAACAAGGGAATCGAGATCATCACCGTGAACTCGGGGCTTGGCGCGTTCGACACTCTGCCGACGTACGAGGTGCACGTCGGGCAGACGGAGGACGTTGCCGGGAAGGGCGCCGGCAAGCAGTTCAAGAAGGCCGGCGCGAAGAAGGTGCTGATCGTCATCCACGAGGCGAGCAACTCGGGTCTCCAGCAGCGTGCTTCCGGTGTGAAGTCCGTCATGGGCGGAAGCAACGTCAAGATCCTGACGATCCCGAACGCGAAAGCCGACATCCCGGGAACGAAGGCGAAGGTGAAGGCTGCGTTCAACGCCGACAAGAAGCTCGACTCCTTCCTGGGCCTCGACCCTGACGTCACGATCCCATGTCTGTCCTCCGTTCCCAAGGGGACGAAAGTGGGGACGTTCGACGTCGGCGGCGCGATCGCACAGATCCAGGCCGGCAAGATGCTGTTCGCCATCGACCAGCAGCAGTACCTGCAGGGCTACCTGCCGGTCGTCTTCGCCGTCCTGTTCGTGACGAACCTGAACACGGTCGGAAACGGCGCGCCGGTCCTGACCGGCCCCGGCATCATCAACAAGGCGAATGCGTCGAAGGTCGCCGCACTCGCAAAGAAGGGCACTCGCTAGCTGACACTGGGGGCAGCCCTCGCGGGCTGCCCCCACTATCGAACTGAAAATCGCGATGGCCGAGACTGCAGCTTCGAAAGCCCCTCCGGACGAGCGGCTCGTCAGCGTCGGGCCGCTCGCCCGGCTGCTCACACGCCCGGACATCGGAGCGTTCCTGGGCGCGGTCGCGGTCTTCTTCGCGTTCGGGTACTTCGCGCGCTCCGTGAACTGGATCGGCGATCCCGGGATCGCAGCAGGCTGGACCGACCAGGCAGCGCAGTACGGAATCGTCGCCGTCCCGGTAGCTCTCCTGATGATCGGCGGCGAGTTCGACCTCTCCGCCGGGGTCATGATCGGAAGCTCGGGACTCCTGCTCGGCTATCTCACGACCTTCCAGCACATGAACGTCTGGCCCGCGATGTTGCTGGTGCTGTTCTTCGGCCTTGTGATCGGCTTGATCAACGGTCTCGCGGTGATCAAGACGAAGCTGCCGAGCTTCATCGTCACGCTCGCGACCTTCTTCGTGTTACAGGGAGTCAACGCAGCCGGAACGTTGAAGCTGACGGGGCAGACCGCGATTCAGAACATCGACACCGCGAGCGGCTTCAACTCCGCTCGCAAGATCTTTGCGGGTGACCTGACCCATTACGACTTCAAGGTCAAGGTGCTGTGGTGGATCGGCATCACGCTCGTTGGCGTCTGGCTTCTCGCCAAGACGCGGTTCGGCAACTGGATCTACGGCTCAGGTGGTGATGCAAACGCTGCACGGAACGTCGGCGTTCCGGTCGCGCGCACCAAGGTGGCACTCTTCGTGATGACGTCCTGCACCGCCGCACTGATGGGGATCATCGAGGCGCTCGAGCTGCGGTCGATGCAGTCTGGAGAAGGCATCGGACTGGAGTTCATCTTCATCATCTGCGCCGTCGTCGGCGGCTGCCTGCTCACTGGTGGCTTCGGCTCCGTGATCGGCACCTTCTTCGGCGCGGCGATGCTCGGCATGGTGCAGCTCGGCATCGTCGATGCGCAGTGGGACAGCAACTGGACCTTCACCTTCCAGGGTGGGATCCTCTTCGCCGCCGTGCTCCTGAATACATGGATCCGCAGCCGCGCCCAGAGAGCGAGATGACTGTGGCCCACCTGCTCGAAGCCGACCACATTTCCAAGTACTACGGCAACATCGTGGCGCTGAACGACATCTCGGTACACGTAGATACGGGCGAGGTCACTTGCATCCTCGGTGACAACGGTGCAGGGAAGTCCAGCTTCATCAAGATCCTCTCCGGCGTTCACCAGGCGGACGAGGGCCGGCTGCTCGTCGAGGGGGAGGAGGTCCACTTCACCTCGCCACGCGACGCGAGGGCCGCAGGCATCGCGACGGTCTACCAGGACCTCGCGATGGTGCCGCTGATGTCGATCTGGCGGAACTTCTTCCTCGGCGCAGAGCCCCGAAAAGGATTCGGCCCACTGCAGTGGTTCGATGCCGGCAAGGCGAAAGGGATCGTCCGCCGCGAGCTCAGTGAGATGGGCATCGACATCCGCGATCCCGATCAGGCCGTCGGCACGCTCTCGGGCGGGGAGCGGCAGTCGGTCGCAATCGCGCGGGCCGTCTACTTCGGTGCGCGCGTGCTGATTCTGGACGAGCCGACGTCGGCGCTCGGCGTGAAGCAGGCGGGCGTCGTCCTCAAGTACATCCTGCAGGCACGCGAGCGGGGCGTCGCCGTCATCTTCATCACGCACAACCCGCACCATGCCTATCCGGTGGGCGACCGCTTCGTGATCCTGAACCGCGGCCAGAGCCTCGGCACGTTCGAGAAGTCGCAGATCGACCGCCAGGAGCTCGTCCGCTTGATGGCCGGCGGCAAGGAGCTGGCCGAGCTCGAGCACGAACTCGAGGCGATCAAGATCGAGGTCTAGCTGACGCTGGACTCGAACGCGTCGCCCGTGAGCGCCCGCGTCGCGGCGGCGGCCGGTGCGGGTCGGCCGAAGTGGAAGCCCTGCGCACCATGGCAGCCGAGGCCCTGCACGATTCCCTGCTGAGCACCGCGCTCGATTCCTTCGGCTACGAGCTGGAGGCCGAGTGCCCTTCCGAGGCCCACGATTCCCTCGAGCAGCGCAAGATCAGCGGCGCCGCTGTCGATCTTGGCGGTGAAGCTGCGGTCGATCTTCACGATGTCGACCGGCAGACGCTGGAGATATGCGAGCGACGCATAGCCGGTGCCGAAGTCGTCGAGTGCGAGCTTGACGCCGCGGTCTTTCAACACGTTGAGCTGCTGCTCGGCCCGCTCGCCGCTCGCCACCAGCACGCTCTCCGTCAGCTCGAGCGTCAACAGGTGCGGAGGCAGGTCGGCACGCTGCAGCGCACTGTCTACGTGGTCGACGAACTCAGGATGCTGGAGCTGCCGTGCAGAGACGTTGACTGCGATCTCGACATCGCGACCGAGCAGCTCGCGCAAGCGCGAGGCGTAGAAGCAGGCCTCGAGCAGGACCCAGCGCCCGATCTCCACGATCAGCCCTGACTCCTCCGCCAGCGGAATGAAGTCGAGCGGCGGTACCTCTCCCAGCGTGGGGTGCTGCCACCGAAGCAGGGCTTCGAGCCCGACGACCTCGAAGGGATCGAGACTGACCACCGGCTGGTAGGCCAGGCTGAACTGCTTCTCCGCAATCGCCTCGCGCAGCTCGGCGATCCGCTTGAAGCGATTCAGCGCTGACTGGTCGAGCTCGTCGTCGTAGAACGCGTAGTCCGCGTCCCCGTTCAACTTTGCTCGGTACATCGCCGCATCGGCCTGTTTGAGCAGCTCGCTGCCGCTGCTGCCGAGCGCGATGCCGATGCTCGCGGTCAGCGAGAGCTGCCGACCCGAGACGTCAATCGGAGCCGTGATCTGCTCGAGCAGACGCTCGGCGACGATCGCGGGCTCAGCCGGCTCGCGTACGGCCGTCAGCAGAACCGCAAACTCGTCGCCGCCAAGCCGCGCCACCGAGTCGCCGGCGCGAATCACTGTCTTCAGCCGCTCGCCCAGAGTCGCCAGCACTTCGTCACCGGCGCTGTGCCCGTATTGGTCGTTGATCTGCTTGAACTCGTCGAGGTCGATGAAAACGACCGCCGTGCCCGTCTCGTTCTCCGTGCGCATCGACACTGCGTGTTCGAGCTGCTCGTGGAAGAAGGCGCGGTTGGCGAGCCCAGTGAGCGGATCGAAGAGCGCCTGCAGCCGGAGTTGCTCCTGCAGCTCACGCTCAGCCGTGATGTCGAGCAGATAGCCCTGGAGGTAGAGCGGCTCGCCGTCGTCGTCGAGCACGATGACGCCGTCGTCGCGAACCCAGACGACGCGCTCGTCACGTGCGACGAGGCGGTACTCGAGACTCAGCGGCTCGTGCGTTCGATGGGTGCGGGCGTGGGCCGCGAGCACCCGGTCGCGATCGTCCGGATGCAACGTGCGGACGAAGAGGTCCGGATCGTCGCGCCACTCGGAGACCGCGTAGCCGAGCAGGGGCTCGATCTGGCCACTCGTGAAGATGTTCGAGCTGCAATCGTCCAGAGCATCCACGTAGACCACGAGCGGCAACTGCTCGACGAGCGTGCGATAACGGCGCTCGATCTCCCGAGCCTCGCTGTCCGCCGCCGCAGCGGTGGTCACGCGTTCGACGCCGCAGTCCACCAGACCGAAATCGGGCCAAACGGGCCGGCTGCTGTCACTCAAAAGGGTGATCTGAGAGTGCAGGACGTCGTTCGGGACGCATGACGTCGATTCAGGTCCAGCCGACGACGGCCCAACGCCGGCCTGCGAAGCGGATCCAGAGGAGGCCGAGCCGCGCGGCGATCAGAACGTCGAGGGCGATCCAGACGCCGACGATCCCCCAGTCTCGAGCAAGAGCCACGGAAGCGAGCGTGATGAAGAGCGCGCTCGCTGCGATCATCGACCACATGAGATACGCCGTGTCTCCGGCCCCGATCAGGATTCCATCGAGGGCGAAGACCGCACCGGCGAGCGGCTGCATCAACACGAAGTAGGGCCAGAGCTCGGCGGTCTCGTGTAGCACGAGGGGGTCGCTTGTGAAGGCGCGCGGCACGACGTCCGCGAGCGGCAGCAGCACGATCGCGAACGCGGCACCGACGACGGCCGACCAGCCGATCATCCGCACGGCCGACGCATGGGCGCTGTCGGGATCACCGGCGCCCAGCATGCGGCCGACGATTACCTGCCCCGCAATTGCGACTGAATCCAAGATCAGCGCGAGAAAGAAGAAGAGCTGCGACGCCACCTGATGTGCCGCAAGTTGGGGATCGCCCATGCGCGCGCAGACGGACGCCGCGACCAGGAAGGACGCGTACAGGGCAGCGGTGCGAACGAAGATCTGGCGGCCGACGCGCAGCATCGGGCGCATCGCCTGCAGGCTCGGACGCTTCGAGCCGGCATGAGGTCGCAACAACTCGACGGCGAACGCAAGACCCATGCCCGTCTGCGCTATTGCCGTTCCCGCGGCGGAGCCCGCGATTCCCCAGTGGAAGCCGTACACGAAGAGCACCTCGAGGACTGCGTTGACGACGTTCGCAACGACGACGATCTCGAGGGGGCGCCGCAAGTTTGAGACGCCCCGAAGGTAACCCTGTCCGCCGAGCGCGACCAACGCCGGCAGCAGCCCGATCGCAGCGATCCGAAAGTAGGTCAGCGCGTAGTCCCCCGACCTCCCATGGGCGCCGAGGGCGCGCAGGAGCGGACCGGCGAGCACCTCGCACGCAACGAGTAGGAGGAGGCCAATCCCGAGCGAAACCCAGAGCGCCTGTGCAGCCAGACGCGCCGCGCGCTCCTGCTCGCCTGCACCGGAAGCGCGCGCAACGACCGCCGTCGTGCCGTAGGTGAGGAAGTTGAAGATCGTGAACGCCCCGGCGAGCACTGTCCCCGCGAGCCCCAACGCTGCGAGTTGCGGCCGGCCGAGGTGTCCGACGATCGCCGTGTCGACGAGGACATAGAGCGGCTCTGCCGCCAGCGCACCCAGTGCCGGAAGGGCTAGGCGGAGGATCTCCCGGTCGTGTGGCGAGCGTAGGCGTCCCACGGCTTGACGAAGAGTGTCACGCCGCTCGGCCTGGCTGGACCGACTTACCGAATCAGCTGGTAGGGAACCGAGACGAGGATCACCCGCGGCTCGAAGAGAAGCAGACGCTTGAGATACAGAGCTCGCTGGTTGTGCAGCACCCGGCGCGCGCCGCGGACGACGAGCTCCGGCATCACGACGATCACTTCTGCGCTCTCGTCGTCGGTGAGCCTGCGCAGGTACGAGAGAAGGGGCGCGCCGATGTCTCGATATGGCGCATCATCGATCTCCAGCGGGACTTGAGCGCCCTGGGCGAGCCACTCTTGCCGGAGCCTGTCGCCGTCCTCCGTGCTGAAGGCGAAGCTGACGGCCCGGGTGTCAGTGATCCCCAACGTCCGGGCGTAGTTGACGGCCCGCATCGAAGTCGCGTTCACACCGGAGACGAGAACGCGGACGATTGCCCGTTCCGGCGGCGCCTCGTTTGCTCCGGCGAGCGTCGGCACGTCCGCCACCACGACCCCGGGCTCCGACAGGAGTCGTAGCTTCAAGAGGAGCGCACGTGGTCTCCGGATCGTCTCCAGCAAGGAGGTCCGCCGGAAGACCTCCGGGATCACGACCGTGACGAAGCTCGATTCGCCGCGCGGCAAGCGCCAGACCTGTTCGAGCACTGCCTGGTTGAAGCCGAGTGGGCGATCGAGGACCTCGAGGTGGGACTCCTCGTCGGAGAAGCGAAACCAGCGGGGCTTGATCCCGGGATCGGCCCCGCGCACGGGGATGTGGATCGCCCGGAACTTCCCTCCGCCGGTCGTCCGTGCGAACCAGAGCGCGTCCGCGGTCGCTTCGTCGATCGACTCCACGAGCAATAGGGTGGTGTTGCTGGGTGGCGGGGCCGCGACGACGGCCGCCGCACCGGCGCTGAGCCGCCGGGCGATACCGCGGTAATGGCGGCGAATGCCATACGAGATGAGCACGAGCAGGGGGATCGCGACGATCACGAGCCAGGCGCCGGCGGCGAACTTCGTCACGATCACCACCGCTGCGACGATTCCCGTCGCGGTGGCGCCGACGCCGTTGACGAGCGCACGGTATTGCCAGCGCGGGCCTCGGACGCGTCTCCAGTACCGCACCATCCCGGCCTGCGAGAGCGTGAAGGCGGTGAAGACGCCGATTACGTAGAGGTGGATGAGCGAGTTGACGTTCGCGCTGTAGATCCACAGGAGCAACGCCGCCAGCGAAGCGAGAACAACCATCCCGTTCGAGAAGACAAGTCGGTCACCGAGGTTCGTGAATTGGCGCGGCGCGAAGCCGTCCCGGGCCAATAGCGCAGCGAGTCTCGGAAAACCCTGAAAGGAGGTGTTGGCGGCGAGAACGAGCACGCCGAGGGTGAGAGCCTGGACGGCGTAGTACATGAAGCCGGCGGCGGATCCCGCCGGGAAGGTTGCGCGCGCGATCTGGGACAGCACCGATGCTGTCCCACTCGGACGAGCGTGCTCCTGGACGGCGAGGTAAGAGACGCCCAGGAAAAGGATGATCGCGATGCCGCCGAGGATGGCCAGCGTGGTCGCAGCATTCTTGCCATGCGGTCGCCGAAACGCGTTGACGCCGTTCGCGATCGCTTCCACTCCTGTGAGTGCGGTCGACCCTGACGAGAAGGCGCGTAACAGGACGAACGCCGTGATGCTGCCGGCGCCGGTTGCGATCGGATCCGGAACGTGCGCGTGAGGCGCCGAGCCGAACAGAGTCTTCGCGAGGCCGACGCCGACGAGCACGAACATCGCCGTCACGAAAGCGTAGGTCGGGAGAGCGAAAGTCAGCCCCGACTCACGGACCCCGCGCAAATTGACCAGCACGATGACGCCCAGGCAGGCAAGCGAGAGCACCACCTTGTGCGAAGACAGCGAAGGCGCCAACGATGTGACGGCGAAGATCCCGGCCGCAATCGAAACTGCGACCGTGAGAACATAGTCGACGAGCAGAGCTGCAGCTCCGACGAGGCTGGGAAGCGTGCCGAGATTGTCCTTCGCGACGATGTACGCACCACCGCTCGTCTCATAAGCGCGGACCGTCTGTCGGTAGGAGGCGACGACGATCGCGAGCAATGCTGCGATGGCGAGGGATATCGGGAAGACGAGATAGGCCGAGGCCGCTGAGGCAGCGACGAGCACGACGAGGGCCGATTCCGTTGCGTATGCGACCGAGGACAGCGGATCGGAGGCGAAGATCGGCAGGGCCAAGGTTTTCGGCAGCAGCGTCTCGTCGAGCTCGCCGCTCGCCATCGGTCGCCCGACAATCGCCCGTTTGAGCGGCCGGACGGGCCTTGCTTCCGATAATGCGCGGCTCATTTCGCCGCGCGAGGACTCGCGCCCGGGGACGTGGCTGCGATCATCACCGGGCAGGGCGCGTCGTGAAGCACCGACCACACATCGCGCGAGAACGGATGGCGGAAACCCCGCTGAGACTCGATGCCGGCCCCGACCACGACGAGCGAGGCGTGTACGCCCTCGGCGGCGTCGGCGACGGCGCGTCCAAGCTGGCCGGGACGCGCTCGCACGATCTGTCCGTGCGCGCCTATCCCGTAGCTCTCGGCAAGCGCCCGCTCGCGGCTTAGCTCGACACGGAGCGCGGTCTCCTCGCCGT
>WNGI01009656.1_pt1 | contig 15594 bp, 12 predicted proteins | sample 5400621 | NCBI WGS metagenome assembly WNGI01 (sample SAMN13153374, study PRJNA577476) | soil metagenome | isolation source: 20 cm soil or saprolite under Garry oak tree replicate 1 | place: USA:California | collected 2016-06-15 | reverse complement strand
CTAGTTGAGATGATCGAAGCCTGGGAAGCTTCAGGCAAGCTAGAGGCGGCCTGATCAACGAGACCTGTCAATTCCCCCGTGCCAAGAGCACGTCCCGTGCCCCGAGCTGGAGCTTTGCCAGCCGTCTCTGCAAAGTATGCACCACCGACGCGCTAGGAATCCGAGGCCAAGCGCGCCAGCCAGAGCTAAAATGTATTCCATGACCAAACTCCTCGTTCACCGGGAATCAATAGGAACAAACCATGAACATAGCCACGCCGGCGGGTTTTCCAAAAAAAGCCCGCACGGGGATCGTCGCCCATGCTCGGATTGCCGGATCGAGAACTTGCCTTGCCCGCCTCGCCCGCCCCGCATGGCGTGCTCGCAAACCTGCGCCGGGCGCTGGCGCTCGAATTTCCCCAAATAACTGCCGACAAAAGCGCCCTTGCGTTCGGCATTCCCTCCCTCGATGCGGCGCTCGGCGGGGGGCTTGCAACCGGCGCGCTCCACGAGATCGCCGCGGCCCGCGAGGCGGAAATCCCCGCCGCGACCGGCTTTGCGCTGATCCTTGCCGCCCGCAATCGAGGCCCCGTGGTGTGGATCGCCGAGGACATGGCGCTCGCCGAGAACGGCGCGCCCTATGGGGCGGGGCTCGAGGATCTCGGCCTTGCCCCCGAGCGGCTGATCGCGGTTAGGGCAGCGAAATCCCGCGACGTGCTGTGGGCCATGGAGGAGGCGCTGGCCGGCGCCGGCGGTCCCGGCGGCCCCGGCGCCGTCATCGGCGAGATCCGCACCGGCATCGATTTTCTCGCAACGCGCCGGCTCTCGTTCGCGGCCGGCCGCGGCCGCGCCCTCGCGCTGCTGCTGCGCAGCGCGCCGGCGAACGAGCCCTCCGCGGCGGCGACGCGCTTCCTCGTCGGCGCGGCGCCATCTCGCCCGCCCTCCGGCGCAATCCCGATGGCGTGCGGTCCCGGTCCGCCGCGGTTTTGCGTCCGCCTCACCCGCAACCGTCGCGGTCCGCTCGGAGCATGGATGTTGGAGTTCGATCGTGTGGAACAGCGTTGCAATGCGCCAGCGGATCGTGAGCCTGTGGCTGAAACGGCTCTCGACCGACCGCGTCAGGCGCTCACCCTCCCACCGAACTCGGGTGTTCCCGGGTTCGGCAATCATGAATCGGTCGACATCGGAAACATCCGATGTCGACCGAGGGGGAGGGTCGCCGCCGAAGGCGGCGGGGTGGGGTGACTTAGCTTCACCCCCACCCGGCTCGCGTCTTCGACACTCGCCGACCTCCCCCCTCCAGGGGGAGGTAAAGCCTGCTTGCCTCGCCGTCACGGCCAAGCGCGGCAATGTCGAAGAACTCGTCGCGGTTTCCGCGGCGGCGGAGCGGCGCGGCTTGCGGCCCGGGATGGCGCTGGCGCAGGCCCGCGCCATGCATCCCGATCTCGCGGTTTTTTCCGAAGATCCGGCGGCCGATCGCCGGCTGATCGAAACCATCGCCGAATGGTGCCAGCGCTATACGCCGCTGGTCGCGCTCGATGTGCCCGACGGCATCCTGCTCGACATCGCCGGCTGCGCGCATCTGTTCGGCGGCGAGCAAAACCTGCTCGACGATCTGACCGCGCGCATCGCCGATTTCGGCTTCACGCTACGGGCCGCGATCGCCTCCACCATCGGCGCGGCGATCGCCGCTTCCCGCCATAGCGCGACCGCGATCGTCGACGCCGGCGCCGAGCGCGAGTTTCTCGCTCCCCTGCCGATTGCGGCGCTGCGGCTATCGGGCGACCTGGTTGCGGCGCTCCCACGCGTCGGCCTCAAACGCATCGGCGATCTCATCGATCTGCCGCGCGCGCCGCTCACCGCGCGGTTCGGCCCGCAGCTTCTGCGCCAGCTCGACCGCGCGCTCGGCCGGGAGCCCGAGCCCTTGCAGCCGCGCGCCCCGGTTGCGCCCTATGCGGCCGAGCAGCGCTTCGCCGAGCCGATCGCGCGCGAGGAGGACGTGCTCCGCGTCATCGAAAAACTCGCGGCGCGCCTCGAACCCATGCTGGAACGCCGCGGCGAGGGCGTGCGAAAAATCGAGCTCGTCTTGTTCCGCACCGACGGCGCGGTGCGCCGCCTTGCGGTTGCGACCTCGCGCCGGATGCGCGATCCCGCCGGCATTCGCGCGCTGTTCCGCGAGCGGCTCAAACATCTCGCCGACGCGCTCGATCCCGGCTTCGGCTTCGATCTCGCCCGGCTCTGCGTGCTCGTCGCCGAGCCCATGGCCGCGGCGCAGATCGATCTTGGCGCCAACGAGCACGCGGCCGATCTCGACCATCTCGTCGATCGCCTCAGCGCGCGGCTCGGCGCTCGCCGCGTCACGCGAATCATCGCGCAGGATGCGCATCTCCCGGAGCTCGCGACGATGCGGGTGCCGGCGCAATCGGCCGTCGCCGGACAGAACGGCTGGGCGGCGTTCCGCGCGTTTCGCTTCGCCGCCGATCTTGCGCCGCGTCCGCCGCGCCTGCTCGTCAAACCGGAGCCGATCGAAGCGATCGCCGCCGTGCCCGATGGACCGCCGGTGCGATTCCGCTGGCGGCGCGCGCTCCACGAAGTCGTCGCCGCCGAAGGCCCGGAGCGCATCGAATGCGCCTGGTGGACCGAGGACGGCGGCGGCACCCGCGATTATTTCCGCGTCGAGGATAAATCCGGCTGCCGGTTCTGGCTGTTCCGCGCGGGGCTCTACCGCGCAATCCCGGCGCCGTCCTGGTTCCTGCACGGGATGTTCGCGTGATGCACGAGCCCGGTGAGGCAAACTCGGCCGGTTCCCTCCCCCAACCGAACTCGGGTGTTCCCGAGTTCGGCCAATGGATGATCGGTCCAAATCGGAAACATCCGACTTGGACTGGGGGAGGGTTAGGCAGGGGGTTTGGAAACTCCTCGCCCGAAAAAATACCCCCCTCCCGACCGGCCTTCGGCCGGTCGACCTCCCCCACAAGGGGGGAAGTGTCTGGAGAGGCCGCTGCATTTCGATACGTCGAGTTCGCCGTCACGTCGAATTTCTCCTTCCTGTGGGGCGGCTCGCATCCCGAGGAGCTGATCGCACAAGCCGCGCGGCTCGCATTGCTCGGGATGGGGCTGTGCGACCGCAACAGCGTCGCCGGCGTGGTGCGCGCGCATCTTGCCAAGCGCGAGAACGAGCTCGAGGTTCGCTATCATCCGGGCGCGCGTCTTATTTTTTGCGACGGCACGCCGGACGTGCTCGCCTATCCGCGCGACCGCGCCGGTTGGGGAAAACTCTGCCGCCTGCTCACGCGCGGCAACCTGCGCGCCGAGAAGGGCGATTGCATTCTCCATCTGGAAGATCTGCTCGAGCACGCCGACGGCCTCGAGCTGGTGGTGATGGCGAGAACGAGCCGCGAAACTCCAGGAAGAGGCCCCCTCCCCATCCCTCCCCCGCAAGCGGGGGAGGGAGTCGCCAGCGGCTCGCTCCTGGCGCTGCTGCATCGCCTGCGCGAAGCCGCGCCGAAGCGGGTCCGGCTCGCCGCCGCCATGCTCTATGCCGGCACCGACCGGGCGCGGCTCGCAGAACGCGCGGCCATCGCGCGCGAGGCCGGCGTGCCGCTGATCGCGGTCAACGACGTGCTCTATCACGCGCCGGAGCGCCGGCGCCTCGCCGACGTGCTCACCTGCATCCGCGAGCACGTCACGCTCGAAACGGCGGGCCGGCGGCTCGCCGCCAATTCCGAGCGCTATTTGAAACCGCCGGCCGAGATGGCGCGGATGTTCCGGGATCACGCGCAAGCGATCGAGGAGACGCGCAGACTGTCGGACCAGCTCACGTTCTCGCTCGACGAGCTTTCCTACCAATATCCCGACGAGACCCGCGAAGGCTTCTCGAGCCCGCAGGACGCGCTGGCGCACTTGAGTCTCGAAGGCGCCGCCGAGCGCTATCCCGCCGGCATTCCGGAAAAAGTGCGGGCCGCGCTTGCGCACGAGCTCGAGCTCATCGCTGCGCTCGACTATGCGCCGTATTTCCTCACCGTCCACGACATCGTCCGCTTCGCCCGCTCGCGCGGCATCCTGTGCCAGGGCCGCGGCTCGGCGGCGAACTCGGCGGTGTGTTTCTGCCTCGGCATCACCGAAGTCGATCCCGAGCGCGCCGACCTTTTGTTCGAGCGCTTCATCTCCGCCGAGCGCCGCGAGCCGCCCGACATCGACGTGGATTTCGAGCACGAGCGGCGCGAGGAAGTGATCCAGCACATCTACGCGCGCTACGGCCGCGAGCGCGCCGGGCTCGCCGCGACCGTCATCAGCTATCGCGGCCGCTCGGCGGTGCGCGAGGTCGGCAAGGCGTTCGGCTTCTCCGAAGATACCGTCGGCGCACTTGCGTCCAGCATCTGGGGGTTCGGCGGCGACGGTTTCGACGCGGATCTTTCCCGCGCCGGGCTCGATGCGCAAAGCCCGGCGGTGCGCAAGATGCTCGAGAGCGTCGGTACCCTGCTGGGCTTCCCGCGCCATCTCTCGCAGCACGTCGGCGGCTTCGTCATCACCCGCGACCGGCTCGACGAAGTAGTGCCGGTCGGCAACGCCGCCATGGAGGACCGCACCGTCGTCGAATGGGACAAGGACGATCTCGACGCGCTCGGTATTTTGAAAATCGACGTGCTCGGGCTCGGCATGCTCACCTGCCTGCGCAAGGCGCTCACGCTCGTCGAGCGGCATTACGCAGACAAGCTCACGCTGGCGAAAATCCCGGCCGAGGATCCCGCGGTCTACCGCATGCTGCAGCGCGCCGACTCGATCGGCGTGTTCCAGGTCGAGAGCCGCGCGCAGATGAGCATGCTGCCGCGGCTCAAACCGCAGAATTTCTACGATCTCGTCATCGAGGTCGCGATCGTGCGGCCGGGCCCGATCCAGGGCGACATGGTGCACCCCTATCTGCGCCGCCGGCAGGGCACGGAGCCGGTCACGTTTCCGTCCAAGGAGCTCGAAACGGTGCTCGGCAAGACGCTCGGCGTGCCGCTGTTCCAGGAGCAGGCGATGCGGATCGCGATCGTGGCGGCGGGATTCACCGCGTCCGAGGCCGACAAATTGCGCCGCGCCATGGCGACGTTCCGCCGCGTCGGCACCATCGGCACGTTCCAGCGCAAGATGATCGACGGCATGGTCGCCAGGAACTACGATCGCGACTTCGCCGAGCGCTGCTTCCATCAGATCGAGGGTTTCGGCGAATACGGCTTTCCCGAGAGCCACGCGGCGAGCTTCGCGCTCCTGGTCTATGCCTCGGCCTGGATCAAATGCCGCTATCCCGACGTGTTCGCGGCGGCGCTGCTCAACGCCCAGCCGATGGGATTCTACGCGCCGGCGCAGATCGTCCGCGATGCCCGCGAGCACGGGGTCGAGGTGCGCCCCGTCGATATCAATCATTCCGATTACGAAGCGACGCTCGAACCCGGTCCCCGCGCGGCCGAGCATCTCCACGAAATGCACCGCGACATGGCGAACGACGTGTGCGCGCGATATGCGGTCCGTCTCGGACTCCAGGAGGTCAAGGGGCTCGCCGAAGAGGCCGCCAAGCGCATCGTCGCGCGGCGTGGCGCGGGTTACGTCTCGCTGCGCGATCTATGGCTGCGCACCGCGCTGTCGCCGAAGATGATCGCGCGGCTCGCCGACGCCGACGCGTTCGGCTCGCTAAAACTTTCCCGCCGCAAGGCGCTATGGGCCGCCAAGGCGCTCGGCCGCGCCGGCGATCAGGACGATCTGCCGTTGTTTGGCTTTGACGAAACTGCAGACGCGGCGTCACCCTCCCACCGAACCCGGGTGTTCCCGGGTTCGGCAATCATAAATAGGTCGACATCGGAAACATCCGATGTCGACGGAGGGGGAGGGTCGGCAGCGAGCGAATGCGAGCTGCCGGGGTGGGGTGATTCAGCTTCACCCCCACCCGCCGGCCTGACGGCCGGCGACCTCCCCCCTCCAGGGGGAGGTAAAGCCCGCGAGCCTGACGTAAGTCTCCCGCCGATGCCGCTCGGCGAGGAGGTCGTCAACGATTATCGATATCTGAAATTGTCGCTGCGCGCGCATCCGGCGAGCTTCTTGCGCGAGGATCTTTCCCGCCGCGGCATCCTGCGCAACGAGGCGCTGCGCCAAACCGCGTCCGGCAAGCGGGTTTGCGTGTCCGGCCTCATCACCGTGCGCCAGCGGCCGGGCTCGGCCAACGGCGTCATTTTTTTATCGATCGAGGACGAGACCGCGCTCGCCAATATCATCGTCTGGCCGAACGTGTTCGAGCGCTTCCGGCCGATCGTGCTCGGCGCGCGCTATGTCGCGGCGACCGGCCGCATGCAGGAGGAATCCGGCGTCATTCATGTCGTCGCCGAAAGGCTCGAGGATCTGACCTTCCTGCTGGGGCGGCTTGCCGAAGCCGGCACCGAGATCGAGGGGCTGGCGCGGTGCGACCACGTCAAGCACCCGCACCAGGACCCGCGCGACAAGCCTCCGCGGTCCGTCCCTCGTCCGTCATTCGAGATCGACAGCAAAACGACGCCGGAGCTGGCCGGCGATCTCGACGTGCCCGCGCGCGCCTCCCGCCACGTCGTCGCCAAACGACGCCCGCTCTAGCCCGATGGAGCGTGCTTGCCGCGCAACCGACCGTGGCGCGTGACAGCGCGTCATTCCGGCCGAGCGCGAACGCGCGAGAGCCGGAACCCATGAACACGGTCCCTTCCGTGAATCGACGGGCGGTGGTCATGGGTCCCGGCTCGCGCTCACCCCGCATCAAGTGCGGGGTAGCTTGGCCGGGACGACGAGCAGGAGAAGCGTGTTGATCTCCCCCCGCCCGCTCCGCACAATGCCGGGGCATATTCGCGCGAGAAAAACACCGGGAGGAATTCATGAAACTGTCCCGCCGGCTCGGCATACTTTGCGCACTGATCGCCGTGATCGCCGCCGCCCTCCCGTCGCGTGTACCGGCGCAGAATCTTACGCCCCTCTCCGTCATCGTGTTCCCGGGCGGGTTCAACTGGCCGATCTGGGCCGCCCAGGAGCAGGGCTATTTCGCCAGGGGCGGCGTCGAGGTGAAGCTCACCAACACCCCGAATTCGGTGTTCCAGCTCACCAATTTGATCGACGGCAAGTTCGACATCGCGGTGACGGCGATCGACAACGTCATCGCCTATATGGAAGGCCAGGGCGAGGTGCCGGTCGCGGCCACGGCCGACATCTTCGCGTTCATGGGCGGCGATAACGGCCTGTTGAGCCTCGCGGTCGTTCCCGACGTGAGGACCTATCAGGACCTGAAGGGCCGCACGCTGTCGGTCGATGCCCTGACGACCGGCTACGCCTTCGTGCTGTTCGACCTGCTCCGCCGCAACGGGCTCGAGATGAGCGACTACAAGGTCGAGAAGGCCGGCGGAGTCCTGGCGCGGTGGGAAGCGCTCAAACAGAAAAAGCACGACGGCACCATGCTGCTCACGCCGTTCGACATTCTCGCCAAGGCCGCCGGATTCAACGTCCTGCAGTACGCGATCGATGTCTATGGCCACTACCAGGGCCTCGTCGGCGCGACCCGGCGCGGCTGGGCCAAGGACAATGCGGCAAAGCTCGAGGCCTACATCCGCGGCTACGTCCAGGGCCTGGCCTGGCTGTCCGAGGCGGGCAACCAGGAGGCGGCGATCGCGGTGCTGCGCAAGAATCTGCCGCAGATGTCGCCGGAGCTCGCCGCGCAGAGCTATGCGGCGCTGATCAACCCGCGCGGATTCTCGCCCAAGGCGCGGATCGACCTCGACGGCGTCAACACCGTGCTCGCGCTGCGCAGCCGCTACGGCGAGCCGAACAAGACCCTCGCCGACCCGGCGAAATACTATGATCCGCGATATTACGACGCGGCTCTGTCCAAATAAAATCGATGGGGGAACCTTCGGTCGCGCTGTATCGTTTACTGGCGGAATGTGTCGCTCGCGAGTGAGGGAGAATATATGATGCGAACGATCACAGCGGCTTGTTTCGCTGCGGCGATGATATTGATTTCGCATACCGACTCCGCGAGCGCGGCCGCTTGGTGTGCGTGGTCCGATGCTTACACCTACAACTGCGGCTTTCGGACGCTGGAGCAGTGTCGCGCCACCATTTTCGGCGACAGTGCCGCTTATTGCTCGCCGAACCCCGCCAACGGGTATGGCGAATCGCGCGGCCGCTCGAAAACGTACCCCGGCAGGTAAAGCCCCAGGGCGAGCCGGCGCTGAACCGAACCACCTCCGAAAATCTGGACGAGACGGTCTTTACGCTTGCAAAGCGTGAAGACCATTCGTCGTCGAGACCGCCGGTCGATCCGCTCGTGACCCCGTGGTTTCGCGGGCGGGGACGCCCCGATTCGCGGAACGACAACGCCTAGCCGGTGAACTGAGCAGGCACCGGCGGGCATTTGCCGTGTATGGGTGGAATCGGCTGCGTTTCCCGATCGGCGAATCGGGAAACGCTGGCGGCACGGGCGGACCGTGATACAAAGGCACGGGACCGCGGAGGGGGAGATGATGAGGATCAGCAGCACGGCGGGCCGACCCTGGCCCGCATTCCCTGCCGCCTAGGCGAGACGGCAGGTTTTCCGATGGACTTTCCGGTCGAATTGCTGGCCAACGCCATCGTGGCCGGGCTCCTGCTCGGCGGCTTCTATGCCGCCGTGACCGCGGGAATCTCGATCGCGTTCGGCATTCTCGACATCGTCAATATCGCGCACCCGGCGTTCATCATCCTGGGCTCGTACATCGCCTACATCGTCAACGCCAATTTCGGCATCGACCCGATCCTCGTCAGCCTGATCATGCTGCCGGCGTTCTACGTGCTGGGCGGCGCGGTCTATCAGGTCTATTACGCCTCGTTCGAGTCATCGACCTGCCGCTGCGCATGCTGATCCCGTGCCTCGTCTCGCTGCTGATGATGCTGTGCCTGCAGCTCTATCTCACGCGCACCTTCATCGGCCGCGCCATCATGGCGGTCTCGCAGGATCAACTGGCGCTGCGTCTGATGGCGGCGGATCCGGTGCGCATCAAGCGCATCGCCTTCGGCATCTCGATCGCCACCGCGGCGATCGCCGGGGCGTTCCTGATCGTGATCCAGCCGGTCGAGCCGTCGGTCGGCCGCGAGTACATCGGCCGCGTGTTCGCGATCTGCGTGCTCGGCGGCATGGGCAGCCTGCCCGGCACGGTCCTGGCGGCGATACTGCTCGGCATCGTCGAGAGCATCACCGCGACGTTCTATGGCCCGTCGTGGGCGCCCGCGGTCTCGTTCGGCTTCCTGCTACTGACGCTGGCGTTCCGGCCGGCGGGGATTCTGGGGCGATAACGTGCGGTTCTGGATCTTTCTGCTCGTCGCGCTCGCGCTCGGCGCTGGGGTGTTCTTCGGCGCGCGCTATCTCCACAACGATTACCTGTTCTTCGCCGGCTACGTCGTGCTGGAATACCTGGTGCTGGCGACCGCGTGGAACATCCTGGGCGGCTATTGCGGCTACGTGAATTTCGGCACCGCGGCGTTCTTCGCGCTCGGCGCCTACACCTCGGTCGCGATCCACAAGTTCTCGCCGATGCCGATTCCGGTGCTGATCCTGCTCGGCGGCATCGTCTCCGGCATCGTCGGGCTCGGCATGGGCTACCTCACCTTGCGGCTGCGCGGGGCGTTCTTCTCGATCGCCACGCTGGCGCTCGCGGTCGTGGTGCAGACGCTGATCACCAACTGGGACTACGTCGGCGGCTCGCGCGGCGCCTATGTGGTGCGGCCGGCCACGGTGCCGCTCGTCGGCAGCTACATCCAATATCTGTTCCTGGTCATGCTGGTGCTGGCGATCCTCGCGGTATTCGCCGCGCGCATGATCGAGCGCTCCTGGCTCGGCTACGGTTTTGCCAGCATCCGCGACGACGAGCTGGCGGCGGAAGCCTCCGGCGTGCCGACGCTGCGATTGAAGCTCATGGCCACCACGCTGAGCGGCGCGTTCATGGGCATGGCCGGCGCGCCGCTGCCGTATTACGTCGGCTATCTCGATCCCGCTTCCGGCTTCAATCTCGCCTATGCGGTGAACAGCATCGCCATGCCGCTGGTCGGCGGCACCACGACGTGGATCGGACCGGTGATCGGCGCGCTGCTGCTCGGCACCGTCCAGCAGGTCGCGACCGTGACCATCTCGTCCGCCGTCAATCTGCTCATCGTCGGCGTGGTGCTGGTCGGCTTCGTGATGATCGCGCCGAACGGCATCGTCGGGCTCATCGAGGCGCGGCTGCGCGCGAGGAGCGATCGATGAGCGCGCCGCTGCTCGAAGTCGAGGATCTCGGCAAACGGTTCGGCGGTTTCGTGGCGCTCGAAGGCATCGGCCTCGCGGTTGCGCCCGGCGAGCGGGTCGGGCTGATCGGGCCCAACGGCTCCGGCAAGAGCACGCTGGTCAATTGCCTGTGCGGGACGCTGCGCAACGAGACCGGCACGGTCAAGTTCGAGGGCATCGAGCTCGACGGATATTCGGCGCACCAGCGCACGCGGCTCGGCATGGCGCGCAGCTTCCAGCTGCCGCGCCCGTTCTTCAGCATGAACCTCGCCGACAATCTGCGCATTCCGTTGCTCTACGCGGTCGGCGCGAGAAGCGGCGTGCATCTGACCGCCGCCGAAATCGATGCGCGCTGCACCGAGCTGCTGGGGCTCGTCGGGCTCTCGGCCAAGGCGAGGCGATGGCCGCGCGATCTCACCCAGGTCGAGATGCGCAAGCTCGAGCTCGCCCGCGCCATGGCGGCGGAGCCCAAGCTCCTGATCGCCGACGAAGCCATGGCCGGCCTGTCGCATTCGGAGATCGACGACATCCTGGCGCTGCTGGTGAAGCTCAACGAGCGCGGCGTCACCATCGTCCTGATCGAGCACATCATGCGCGCGGTGATGCATTTCTCGCAGCGGCTGATCGTGCTGGTCTCCGGGCGCAAGATCGCCGACGGCGCGCCGCAAGAGGTGATGCAGGATCCGGAGGTCGTGAGGGCCTATGTCGGGGAGTAGCATCACGGTCAGCGGCATCCACGCCGCCTACGGCGCCGTCCGCGCGCTCGAGGACGTGTCGCTCGAGGTGAAATCCGGCGAGACGGTGGCGCTGCTCGGCACCAACGGCAACGGCAAGAGCACGCTGATGAAATGCATCATGGGCATCGTGCGGCCGAGCGCGGGCAGCATTTTCGCGGAGATCGACGGCAGGCGGCACGATCTGGTCGGACGCAGCACCGAGGCGATCGTCGATCTCGGCATCGCGCTCGTGCCCGAGGGCCGCCGGCTGTTCCCCAAGCTCACGGTCGAGGAGAATCTCTTGCTCGGCGCCTTCCGCCGCATCGCGCGGGCGCAGATCGCGAACAATCGCGCGTTCTGCTTCGAGGCGTTCCCGCAGCTCGCGGAGCGGCGACGCCAGCTCGCGGGGAGTCTGAGCGGCGGCGAGCAGCAAATGCTGGCGCTCGGGCGGGCGCTGATGCTGGCGCCGCGCATCCTGTTGATCGACGAGCCCTCGGTCGGGCTCGCCCCGATCCTGGTCCGCCGCACCATCGACAAGATCCAGCAGCTGAAAGAACAATATCGGCTCACCGTGCTGATGGCCGAGCAGAATTTCACCCAGGCGATCCGCATCGCCGACCGCGGCTACGTCATCGTCCACGGCCGCATCGCCTTCGAGGGCCGCTCCACCGAGGAGCTCAACAACAACGATTTGATCCGGAAGTTTTATTTGGGGCTGTAGCCCTCTCCCCGCAAAGCGGGGAGAGGGTGGCGAGCAGCGAGAGCTGCGAGCCGGGTGAGGGGCGGTAATCAAAGATCTGCAGGGGCGCCCAGCTCTCGAAGAATCGTGATCAGAACTCCATCCCTATTTGCCATTACGTCCGAATTCCAGAACCGAAGCACACGGAATCCATCACTGCGCAGGTACTCATCACGGATCCGATCACGTGAGTTCTCTGCGTGTTGGCCACCATCTACCTCGATGACCAGCTTTCCTTCACGGCACAAGAAATCGACCACGTAGGGTCCAAGTGGCGCCTGTCTTACGAACTTGAACCCGGCGAGTCGCCGGTCTCGTAGAGCGAACCAGAGCTTTGTTTCCGCATCAGTCGATTGCCGACGCAGACGCCTTACCGCCCGGACAGTTCTATCATCCGCTCCACGCACGGAAATGGCCCCTCACCCGGCCTTCGCTGCGCGAAGGCCACCCTCTCCCCGCTCTGCGGGGAGAGGGTTCAATCTATTCCTTCGCCTTCTCGTACGGATAGATCACGCTGCCGGACTTGTACGGGTCGGGCGCGACCACGACCTGGGTCGAGATGTCCCGGAACTGGTCGACGGCATTGCCCTTGATATGCTGAAACTGCACCTGCAGCACGCGCGACTGCGCCCATTCCCCGCCCTTGCCGAACTTCACGTCGCCGACGACCGTCGTGAACGTGGTGGTGCGGACGTAGTCGGCGAGCTTGTCGTCGTCGAGGCTCTTGGTCGCCTCGACCGCCTGGCCCAGGACCTGGAGATAGGCGTAGCCCCACGGCGCCATGTAATAGCCGAGCGGATCGACGCCCTCGCCCGGCGCGCGGGCCTGATATTTCTTCATCATGTCGAGCACGCCCGGAAATTCCATGCTCTTGACCGGCAGCCAGAAATCGTAATTGACGAACCCGTTGAGCAGCGGGCCGAGCTGGGTCTTGAACACGGTCGCCTGCAGGCCGACCATGGCGCCGCCGATCATCTTCGGCTTGAAGCCGATCTCGTTGACGGCGCGCACCATGCCGACCGAGTCGAGCGGATAGGAGCAGATGACGGCGAGATCGGGATTGGTCGCCTGCATGGCGCGGACGATCGGGCCGAAATCGGTCTGCGCCGGGGGATAGTTGCGGTCGTAGACGATCTTGAGTCCGGCCGCCTTGGCGTTCTCGTGTGCGCCGTCGGAAGCGTTGCGCGAGAACTCGGCATCGGCCCCGACGATCGCCACGGTCTTGGGTTTGGGATCCTGGGCCATCGCCACGTCGAAGAAGCCCTTGGTGAACGCCGGCTTCGGCTCGGGGCCGGACGGGATCATGACGAAATATTTCGGGTAGTCGAACTCCTTGTTCACCGATAGCCCGAGCATGCCGATGAACAGCCGGTTCTTCTGCATCACCACCGGCATCGCCGGCGCCAGCATGTTGGTGGCATAGCCGCCGACGATGAGATCGACGTGATCGACGTCGAGCAGCTTGGTGTAGATCGCCGGCACTTCCGAGGGGCTGCTCTTGTCGTCGTAATAGACGAGCTGGACCGGGCGGCCGAGCAGCCCGCCCTTGGCGTTGATGTCCTCCTCCCAGATCTTCATCGCGAGCAGCGCGGACTTGCCGTTGGGCGCGAGCGGGCCGGTGAGCGCCATGCCGAAGCCGATCCGCAGCGGCTCGGCGGCTTGGCCTGGCAGGGCGCCAAGCGCGAGCGCGAAGGCGCCGAGCACCGCCGCCCCGAGCCAGGCGAGGGTGCGTTCTCGCAAATGCTTCAGCATTGGCCTTTCCTCCCAAGTCTCGATTATTTTCAGTCTCGATTATTTCCAAACGCCTTTATGCCCCAAAGCACGGGCCGCCGCCAAGCGGCCGAGCGAAAAACTTCGGCCGAACCGTTAAGGCGCGGCTTCCACCCCTTCGACGATGACGTTCTCGACCTCGCCGGCGCCGTTGCGCCGGAACGCTGCCGCCTCGTCGTATTCGGGCGAGGTGAAGCAGGCAACCGCCTGTTCGAAGGTCGGAAATTCGATGACGATGAACCGGTGAAATTTCTCCGGCCCTTCCATGATGCGGAACTTGCCGCCGCGCGCGAGCACCTTGCCGCCGTGGCGGGCAACGATGCCCGGCACGAGGTCGGTGTATTTCTTGTACTCGACGGGATCGATGACCCTCGACCGGGCGACCCAATAGGCGGGCATCGGAACCTCCTTTGCGCTTCCCCGTCGGCTGCCGATACATTGCTTGCCAACGGAGGACTGCCATGCCGACGCTGATCGACATCTCGGTGCCGCTGGAGAACGACGTCGCCGCCGATCCTCCCGGCTTCGGCCCGCAAATCAAGTACCGCAGCCACCGCGAGACGGCGCCGGAAGTAGTGCGCTTCTTCCCCGGCTTGCGCGTCGAGGACCTGCCCGACCGCGAGGGCTGGGCGATCGAGAATGTCGCGCTCTCGACCCACAACGGCACGCATCTCGACGCACCGTATCATTTTCATTCGACCATGAACCGCGGCCAGCGCTCGATCACCATCGACGAGGTGCCGCTCGAATGGTGCTTGCAGCCCGGCGTCAAGCTCGATTTCCGAAATTTCCCCGACGGCTATGTGGCGACCGCGCGCGACGTCGAGACCGAGCTCGAGCGCATCGGCCATGAGCTCAAACCACTGGAGATCGTGCTGGTGAATACCGCCGCCGGCGCGGTCTATGGCGAGCCGCATTATGTCGCGACCGGCTGCGGCATGGGGCGGGAGGCCACGCTCTATCTGCTGGAGCGGGGCGTGCGGGTCACCGGAATCGACGGCTGGAGCTGGGATGCGCCGTTCGTGCATACAGCCAAGAAATTTGCCAAGACCCGCGATCCGAGCCTGATCTGGGAGGGCCACAAGGCCGGCCGCGAGATCGGCTATTGCCATCTCGAGAAGCTGCACAATCTGGAACGCCTGCCGGCGACCGGCTTCCAGGTGAGCTGCTTTCCGGTCAAGGTACGGGCCGGCTCCGCCGGCTGGACCCGCGCGGTCGCCATTCTCGACTAGCGTCCCGGCATCGGCATTCACGAATAGCAGGTGCGAGGCTGGCGCATGGCTCCCATTGGCGCTCCGATATTGACATGGGCCTGCTTCCCGTTTCGGTTCCGTTCGGAAATCGCAATCTCTCATCGCCCCAGTGGGCCCGCTCCTCTGCATAGACGGTGCGTCATGAACGATCAGGATGTTTCGATCGATTGGGCCGTGCAGAAGTTCGGCATCGGCCAGCCGGTGCCGCGCACCGAGGATCCGAAGCTGGTGCGCGGCCAAGGCAGCTACACCGACGACGTGCGGCTGCCCGGCCAGGCCTATGCGGCGATGGTGCGCAGCCGCCATGGGCACGGCGTGATCCGCAACATCGACGTGTCGGCGGCGCGCGGCATGCCGGGCGTGCTCGGCGCGTTCACCGGCCAGGATCTCGCGTCCGCCGGCTACGGCACGCTCAAATGCATCGTTGCATTCAAGAATCGCGACGGCTCCGAGATGCGCAAGCCGCCGCGACCGGCGCTGCCGACCGACAAGGTGCGCTTCGTCGGCGATCCTTTGGCGTTCGTGGTCGCCGAGACCGCGGTTCAGGCACGCGAAGCCGCCGAGGCGGTCGCGGTCGAGATCGAGCCGCTGCCCGCGGTGACCCGGGCAAGCGAGGCGGCAAAACCGGGCGCCCCCGCGCTCTACCAGGAAGCCCCGGACAATGTCGCGCTCGATTATCACTATGGCGATGCCAACAAGGTCGCGGAGGCATTCGCGCGCGCCACCCACGTCGTTCGCCTCGGGTTCGTCAACAATCGCGTGGTCGTCAACGCGATGGAGCCGCGCGCGGCGGTCGCGGCCTATGACGTCAAGTCCGAGAGCTTCATTCTGCACGTCGGCTGCCAGGGC
>WNGI01002648.1_pt2 | contig 15596 bp, 11 predicted proteins | sample 5400621 | NCBI WGS metagenome assembly WNGI01 (sample SAMN13153374, study PRJNA577476) | soil metagenome | isolation source: 20 cm soil or saprolite under Garry oak tree replicate 1 | place: USA:California | collected 2016-06-15 | reverse complement strand
TGGCCGATACTCCTGCGCTGCTGACACGCCGCCGTCGCCATCGAGAGCGACGATCCCTTTGAACTGTTTTTCGCGCGCCATGTCGAGTAGAACTTTGGCGAAGTTCACGTCGTTCTCGATGATGAGCAGAGTCTTGTCACCCGGCTCGATGTTCTCGTGATCGTCTTCGACCATGTACTGCCTTGCGCGGCGCTCGGGGATCACCGCACTCGCCGCTGGCGTTGAGCGCGCCGGCGTCGGACGCCATGTCGGATTGGGCCGAACGTTCGGAGCGAATGTCGTCATTACCGCCGGTGACGGAGTCGCACTCGTCGAGCTCGTGCGACCCGATTTTTTTTCGCCGTTGTCGCGGTACGACAGCGGCAGGAAAAGCGTGAAGGTGCTTCCTTTGTCGGGGACGCTCTCCACCCGAATCTCGCCGCCGAGCAGTCGCGCAATTTCTCGACTGATCGATAGTCCGAGACCGGTACCGCCAAACTTTCGACTCGTCGTACCATCCGCTTGCTGGAATGCCTCGAAAATCAGTCGCTGTTTGTCTTTCGGTATACCCATTCCGGTATCCGTTACTGAGAAAGCCAGAACAGTCGGGCTGCTGTCGAGCACCGAGTTCGCGAACCGCTTGCCCTTGTCCGCACGTCGAATGTTGACCGACACGCTGCCTTCGGGCGTGAACTTGAAAGCGTTCGAGAGAAGGTTTCTGAGAACCTGCTCCACTTTCTGTCCGTCCGTTCGCATAGTTGCCGGAACATCGGACGCAATATCGATTTTGAAGATGAGCTTTTTTTGCTCTGCAATCGCGTCGAAATCGCGATGCAGCGTGTCCTTCAGCTCAGTGAGAGACACGTCCGCCGGGGTTATCTCCATCTTGCCGGCCTCGACCTTCTCCAAATCGAGGACGTCGTTGATCAGCGAGAGGAGATCGCTTCCGGACGAATGAATCGTCTGCGCGTATTCGACCTGCTTCTCCGTGAGATTCCCATCCTTGTTGTCTGTAAGAAGCTTCGAGAGAATCAGGAGACTGTTGAGCGGAGTTCTCAGCTCGTGCGACATGTTAGCGAGAAACTCCGACTTGTACTTCGAGGTAAGGGCGAGCTGCTCCGCTTTCTCTTCGAGCGCTACCCTCGCCGATTCGACTTCATCATTCTTTTGCTCGACCTTCCGATTCTGCTCGGCGAGCAGTGAAGCTTTTTCCTCGAGCTCTTCGTTGACTTGCTGCAACTCCACCTGCTGATCCCGCAGCAGCTCTTCCGAAGCGCGCAGTGATTTCGTTTGCGCCTCGAGCTCGGTATTCGATTTCTTCAGCTCGTCCTGCTGTTGCTGCAACTCCTGGGACTGGCTCTGCAGCTCCTGCGTGAGACTCTGCGACTGCTCGAGCAGCTCGCTGGTGCGCATGTTCGCAGCGATCATGTTGAGCACAACACCGACGCTCTCGCCCAGCTGATCAAGGAAGATCTGGTGGATCTGGCTGAAGGGAAGGAAAGACGCGAGCTCGATCGCTGCCTTCACCTCACCTTCAAACAGCACTGGCAGGACGAGGATATTCTTCGGCGGCGCCTGCCCGAGTCCGGATGTGATCTGTATGTAGTCAGCCGGCACGTTCGTGAGAAGTATCGGTTTCTTCTCGAGCGCTGCCTGTCCGATCAATCCTTCTCCGAGGTGGAAGCGATTCGCAATGTGCTTCCGCTCCTTGTAGGCGTAGCTCGCGATGAGCTTGAGAATCGGGGTGTGCTGCTCCTGCTCCACGATGTAGAACGCGCCGTGATGAGCGGACACAAGCGGCGTGAGCTCGGACATGATCAGCCTGGACACCGACTCGAGATCCTTCTGACCCTGCATCATCCGCGAGAACTTCGCGAGGTTGGTCTTGAGCCAGTCCTGCTCGGTGTTCTTTTCCGTCGTGTCCTTCAGGTTCGCGATCATTTGGTTGAGGTTGTTCTTCAGCTCATCCAGCTCGCCTTGCGCCTCCACCGCGATTTGTCTCGAGAGATCACCTCGCGTCACAGCGGTTGCGACGTCCGCGATTGCGCGCACCTGAAGCGTCAGGCTGTTTGCCATGGCGTTCACGTTGTCGGTGAGCGCGCGCCACGTCCCAGCTGCACCCGGCACTTCAGCCTGACCGCCTAACTTTCCTTCCGTTCCCACTTCTTTCGCGACGCGCGTTACTTCGTCGGCGAACACTCGAAGACTGTCCACCATCGCGTTGATCGTGTTTTTGAGCTCGAGAATCTCGCCGCGAACTTCGACTGCGATTTTCTGCGAGAGGTCTCCCTTTGCGACGGCGGTCGTTACGAGCGCGATGTTTCTGATCTGGCTCGTCAGGTTACCGGCCAGCGTGTTCACATTGTCTGTGAGGTCCTTCCACGTTCCGGCTACGCCCGGCACGTTCGCTTGTCCGCCGAGTTTTCCTTCGGTTCCCACTTCGCGCGCGACACGTGTTACTTCAGAGGCAAATCCGCTCAGCTGATCGACCATCGTGTTGATCGTGTTCTTCAGCTCGAGGATCTCACCCTTCACGTCAACCGTCATCTTGCGCGACAAGTCTCCGCGCGCGACTGCGGTCGTGACGTCAGCGATGTTTCTCACCTGGCCCGTGAGGTTCGACGCCATGAAGTTCACGTTGTCGGTGAGGTCTTTCCACGTGCCCGCGACGCCCGGCACTTGCGCCTGTCCGCCAAGTCGACCTTCGGTTCCTACCTCGCGCGCCACGCGGGTTACTTCGTCCGCGAATGAGCTCAGCTGATCGACCATCGTGTTGATCGTGTTCTTGAGCTCGAGAATTTCTCCTTGCACGTCGACGGTGATTTTTCGTGAGAGATCGCCTTTCGCAACGGCCGTCGTAACGTCCGCGATGTTACGAATCTGACTCGTGAGGTTCGACGCCATCGCGTTCACGTTGTCGGTGAGAGCCTTCCACGTGCCCGCGACGCCAGGTACTTGTGCCTGTCCGCCAAGTTGTCCTTCGGTTCCCACTTCCTTGGCAACGCGCGTGACTTCGTCAGCAAATGAGCTGAGCTGATCGACCATCGTATTGATCGTGCTCTTCAGCTCGAGGGTTTCGCCGCGCGCTTCAACGGTGATCTTGCGAGAGAGATCTCCTTTCGCGACAGCCGTCGTCACGTCAGCAATGTTTCTCACCTGGCTCGTAAGGTTTCCGGCGAGGGTGTTTACGTTGTCGGTGAGGTCTTTCCACGTTCCTGCGACTCCGGGCACGCTCGCCTGACCACCGAGCTTTCCTTCGGTTCCCACCTCGCGTGCAACGCGCGTGACTTCCGCGGCGAATGCGCTGAGCTGATCGACCATGATGTTGATCGTGTTCTTGAGCTCGAGGATTTCACCTTTCGCATCGGCGGTGATCTTTCGAGAGAGCTCTCCTTTTGCCACAGCTGTCGTAACGTCGGCGATGTTTCTCACCTGACCGGTGAGGTTCATAGCCATGAAATTCACGTTGTCAGTAAGGTCCTTCCACGTTCCTGCAACGTCCGGCACCCCGGCTTGTCCGCCAAGTTTTCCTTCGGTTCCCACTTCCTTCGCGACACGAGTTACTTCGCCCGCGAAGATTCTGAGCGAGTCCACCATCGCGTTGATCGTGTTCTTGAGCTCGAGAATCTCTCCCTGCACGTCGACGGTGATTTTCCGAGAGAGGTCTCCCTTTGCGACAGCGGTTGTCACGTCGGCGATGTTTCGAATCTGACCCGTGAGGTTCGAAGCCATCGCGTTCACGTTGTCGGTCAGATCTTTCCACGTTCCGGCAACTCCGGGTACACTCGCTTGACCGCCGAGTTTTCCTTCAGTTCCCACCTCGCGGGCAACACGCGTTACTTCTGACGCAAATCCGCTCAGCTGATCGACCATCGTATTGATCGTGTTCTTCAGCTCGAGGATTTCTCCCTGCACGTCGACGGTGATTTTTCGAGACAGATCTCCCTTCGCGACAGCCGTGGTAACGTCAGCAATGTTTCTCACCTGGCTCGTGAGATTTCCGGCCAGAGTATTCACGTTGTCGGTGAGGTCTTTCCACGTTCCGCCCACGCCGGGGACACTTGCTTGCCCACCAAGTCGGCCTTCGGTTCCTACTTCACGTGCAACACGCGTCACTTCAGATGCGAATGAGCTGAGCTGATCGACCATGGTGTTGATCGTATTCTTCAGCTCGAGAGTTTCACCGCGTGCTTCGACCGTGATTGTTCTCGAGAGATCTCCCTTTGCGACTGCGGTCGTCACGTCCGCGATGTTTCGCACCTGACCTGTGAGGTTCGATGCCATCGCGTTCACGTTGTCGGTTAGATCCTTCCACGTTCCGGCAACGCCCGGCACGTTTGCCTGGCCACCGAGTTTTCCCTCTGTACCCACCTCTTTTGCAACACGAGTCACTTCCGACGCGAACGCGCTGAGTTGGTCCACCATCTTGTTTACTGTCGTTCCGATTCTCAGGAACTCGCCCTGCACTGTTTTACCGTCGATCTCGAGCACCATCTTCTGCGAGAGATCGCCTTCGGCGACTGCAGTCAGCACGCGAGCGACTTCGGTGGTCGGCGAAGCGAGATCGGTGATCAAAGAATTGAGCGAGCTGGTCATCGTCGCCCATCCTCCAGTCGCGCGTCCTATTGATGCACGTTCGTTCATCTGACCTTCGCGGCCGATAGTCGAGCTCACGCGAATTACCTCCGAAGCGAGACGTTCATTTCGCTCGGCAATTCCGTTGAAGGCAGTGAAGATCTCGGCGATGAGAGAGTCGGCGCTTGTTGGCAGCCGGGTTTCGAAATCTCCATCGCGCAAATCCTTGAGCCCTGCGAGTAATGTCTCGAGCTCGTTGCGAAGAACGGGATTCACGTCGCCCTTGTTTCCATTACCGTTTCGCCTGCGAGTGAGAGCACCGCGGCCATTCCGCCTGCGCGTGCGCGTTTCTTCATTTGTTTCGGTCGTTGTGTCGCCGACAGAACTACGGGCAGCACGACCTTGCCGCTTCCGACTGGCAGACGCGGCTTCTTCTGGGGTGTCGACAATGTCGCCGATTTCCACGGCTTCTCCTGAGCGAATTGTGCTTCTTGCGACGCAGTTCCACAGAGGAATGCGGGGGGACCTGGTGCGATTGCCCTCGCACCGAGGGCAAAATCTTAATTCCTGTATTCAAAAGTGGTACCGCTCGAAAGGCCCGGATGTTCGAGGGCGTAGGCATCAAGGGATTTCGTACCTAAAACGCGACACCTCACCGCCTTACGGGTCTATTCTTCCTTTGAGCAGCCGGACAGGAATTCCTCCGTTCCGCGTCCGCAGAATTTCAGTCAGCGGAATGGCCACCATTCTCTCCAGAGTCTTGTCGGCGGAAAGCATGACGACCGTGTAACCCCTGGCCTTTTTTCTGAGAACGTTGCCGAGCTGAGCGTAGAGGTTTCTGAGCGCCACGCCTTCGCCCACTCTCACCCCGTAGGGCGGATTGGTCACGACGAAGCCCGATTCGTTCGGCAGATTGAGCGCGGAAATGGGCTTGGACTCAAACTGGATCTCCTCGAGCATACCCGCCCGAGCAGCATTCTCCTCGGCCAATTTCACGACACCATTATCTCTATCAGACGCCAGCAAGGCGCCAATTGGGCCGATGACGAACGCTTCTTTCACATTTGCCTTCAACTCTGTCCAAACCGATTCTCGATAGTTGGGCCACAACCGGAACGCAAAGTCTCGCCAAAGGCCCGGCGGAATTCGTCGCGCGATAAGCGCCGCCTCGATCGCAATCGTGCCCGATCCGCAAAGAGGATCTGCCAAAGGCGAACGTTGATCCCAACCACTGCTCAACACCATCGCTGCCGCGAGCGTTTCGCGTAGCGGAGCCTTCCCGCCCGCCTCGCGATAACCACGTCGATGAAGAAGCACTCCCGAGCTGTCGGCGCTGATGGTGCATTCATCGTGGTTGAGTCGCACTATGAAAAGTTGCGAGGGTGCATCGACTCCGACGCGTTGCTCGTCGTCATCGGTGACCTTCGCTCCTGCATTGGCAACTTCGACTTCACCAACGCACTTGACGATTGATTCCGCCAGACGCTCGGCAACAGCGTCGGAATGGTAGAGTCGCGACTTCCTGCATGTCACGCGGAATTGCACGCGCGACCCCTTTGTCAGGTATTGATCCCACGGGATTCGCTTAGCCCGCCTCTCGAGCTCGTGAAAGCTGTCGGCGTGAAATTTCGCAACGCGAACAATCACTCTGCTCGCTGTTCGCAACGAAAGATTCACTTTGTACAACAATGGAAGATCACCCTCAAAGGCGACTCCTCCGTCGATCGCCGTTGCGCCGACCACGCCGAGCTGCTCCAGCTCCAAAATGAGAATTTGCTCGAGGCCGGGTGCGCAGATCGCGAAGATGCTCAGGGAAATCCTGGAGGTCGTCGGGCTCAGCGAGTCATCTCACGGAAGTGATATTGTGCTTGTTTGCAGTGGCGAATCGCCTCGCGAGTGAATATACGCGAGTTTACCGAAGATTCTGGCGGAATAATTCCTGCCTATGGAATCAGCGTATGCAGGAAAAAATCACCCGCGAATCCGCGCGGCTCATGCTGGCGGAGCGGTTCGGTCATGCCGATTTCAGAAGAGGCCAGTGGGAACCTATCCGCGCTCTTCTGGAAGGTGGCGATGCCCTCGTCGTAATGCCGACGGGTAGCGGCAAGTCAGTCATCTACCAGCTTCCCGCTCTGTTGCTGCCCGGCCTTACCATCGTTGTGAGTCCTCTGATAGCTCTCATGAAGGATCAGAAGGACAAGCTCATGGCGCAGGGAGTAGATGCAGTCGCAATGCATTCGCATCTCTCGACACTCGAGAGCCGCGAAGCCCACCGGCAGATTCAGGAAGGCGAAGGTGAGCTTCTTTATCTGACGCCCGAACGTTTCAAGGACAGAGATTTCTTCGAGCATCTGCTCAATAGAAGGGTCAGCCTCTTCGTGATCGATGAAGCTCACTGCGTGAGTCAGTGGGGGCACGACTTCAGGCCGGACTATCTATCGCTTGGGTCGATTGCGAAGCGACTCGGTCGCCCCCCGATTCTCGCACTCACGGCCACTGCAACACAGGAAGTTCAGGATGACATCGTGCATCAGCTTGGCATGCGATCTCCGCACGTCACGATTACCGGCTTTGCACGTCCCAACCTGCGATTCGAGGTGCGGCGGACTGTCAACGACAACATCAAGGATTCAGTCGTCGAGCAGATCCTTCGTGAGAGCAAAGGCTCGGGCGTGATTTACGTCGCAACTGTAAAAGAATCGGAGCGGTTATACGAGATGCTCTCGGAGCGGCACAACGTCGGACTCTATCACGGCAAGCGACCAGCTGCCGACCGAAAAGCGGTTCAGGACGCGTTCATGAATGATGAGATCAAAGCAATCGTCGCCACGAACGCATTCGGCCTGGGCATCGACAAGCAGGACCTTCGCTTTGTCGTTCACTATCATTTTCCCGGATCCATCGAGTCGTATTATCAGGAAGCGGGACGCGCAGGACGTGATGGACTGCCCGCGACTTGTACGATGCTTTATCGCGTCGAAGACCGTCGCATTCAAACCTATTTTCTAGGCGGGCGATATCCCGAAGTGGAAGAGGCCGCGCGTGTAGCGCTCGCTCTGGAGAAGTATCCTGTCGATCAACCAGTGGCGCTGAGTGACATCACCGACATAACCGAAGTTCCTCAGCGAAAGGCGAAGATCGTGTTCGCACTACTCAAGAGGCATGGGCTCGTGCGCGAGCATCGAGGCGGCCGGTGGCAACGCCTGCGTGGAAATCTCACGTCGGTGGATCTGAGCCGAGATCTTCTGGACTACGAGGAGCGTCGCGCAGCAGACCAGAAGAAGCTCGGCACGATGATTCAGTTTTGTCAGACCACCGAGTGCCGAACGAAATTCATTCTAGAGCACTTCGGCGAAGAGGTTGCCGCCGATTGGGCATGCGGAAACTGCGACGCGTGTGACGCGCGAATGGCCTGGGCCGAGCTGGCGTAGACTGCTTCGTCGTTAGACCAGTCGCGCGTTTAACTGAAGGTTGATGCTTCCTCCGGAAAAAGCTTTCGAGACCGGGCAGCCTGTGAGTGTCGCATTCGCAATTTCCTGAAACTTCGCATTGTCGATATTCGGAACTGTCGCGCTCACGTCGAGCTTCATCGTCGTTATCTGAAAGCCTTCACCCACTTTTTCCACCGTGCACTCGGCGTTCGTCGAGATTTTTTTCGGCGGCGTTCCATTCCTATCGAGTCCACCGCTCAGCGCCATGCTGTAGCATGCAGCCTCCGCAGCAGCGAGAAGCTCCTCCGGATTCGAGCCGGTCTCCTCAGCGAAGCGCGATCCAAAACTGTATGCGCCACCTACTGCACCGCTTCCGACATTGTAATTGCCCTTCCCGTCTTTCAATCCGCCTTCCCACACCGCGCTGCTTTTTCTGGTCGGCATTGCTATCTCCTGAATGTCAGCTGACCGTCTTCGAGAAACGGTTCACGCTGACGACGATGAGTGCTGTCGCGAAGGCCGCAAGAATGAGAGTTTCGTGCCAGAGATGATTGATTCCGATTCCTTTTAGAAGGATTCCGCGCAATACTGTCAGGTAGTAAGTGAGCGGAAGCGCATACGAAATCCACTGAGCTACTGGCGGCATTGCCTCTCGCGGGAACATAAAACCCGAGAGGAGAATATTCGGCATGAGAAAGAAAATGCTGAGCTGTATGGCCTGGATCTGAGTCTTCACCATCGTCGAGACGAGCAAACCGATTCCGAGATTCGCGACGATGAATCCAAGAGAGATCACGAACAAGAGTGTCACGCTTCCGCGAATCGGAATGTTGAACAGCACGCGACCGAGAATGAGAATGCACGCCATCTGTACGTAGCCGACGACCACAAACGGCAAGACTTTCCCCAGCATTATGTCGGTTTTGCTTATCGGCGTCACGACGAGTTGTTCGAATGTGCCCTTCTCTCGCTCTCGCACGATGGCGATGCTGGTGATCGCAAGCAGAGTGAGACTCAGAAGCACGCCGATGATTCCCGGAACGATATACACGGAGCTGCGCAGAGCGGGGTTGTACCATGGGCGTACTCTTACGTCGAGCGTTTGGGGCCGCGTCGAGTGAGGATCGACGAGTGCCGTTGCCCGCACTGACGCGGCGAGTGCGGCGCCCCCAATTGCCGCTGATGAGGCGAGCGGATCTGCCGCGTCGACGATCACTTGTGCGTGTGCCGTTTCGTGTCGCTTGATGTCGCGCTCGAATTCCGGCGGAATTACGATCGCCGCTCGTGCGCGCCCGGATTCCATCCAGTCGCGCATTTCATTTCGGGAGAGCGCGGCACCGACAACCTTGAAGTTCTGCGTCTGCTCCATCACCGAGACGAGACTTCGGCTTTGCTCGCTTCGCGATTCATCCAGTACGACCGTCGGGAGGTTTCGAACTTCGGTGCGAATCGCGTAACCGAACAAAATGAGCTGAATGATTGGAATTCCAATCATCAGAGCGAATGTCAATCGATCGCGGCGCATCTGGATGAATTCCTTGCGCAGCATCGGGGCGAGTAGACTCTTTCGTTTTCTCGTCTCCGTCATACGGTGACACCCTCGTCGCGTTTTTGAAGCTCGATGAAGACGTCTTCTATCGTTGCCTTGCCGAACTGCCGCGTGACTTCTTCGCTCGTTCCAACCGCAATGAGATGCCCGCGCGACAGGAAAGCGATTCTCTGGCACCGAGCCGCTTCGTCCATGTAGTGAGTCGTAACGAGAATTGTCGTTCCGCCTTTCGCTAATCCGTAGATGGTATCCCAGAAGCGCCTGCGCGCCGCAGGGTCAACTCCTGCCGTCGGCTCGTCCAGAAAAAGAACGGTGGGATGATGAGCGATCGCGCACGCGAGAGAGATGCGCTGCTTCAATCCGCCACTCAATGTCCCGACGAGCTGATCGATTCGCGGCCGAAGACCGAGATCATCGAACAGCTCGTCCATGCGCTTCTTTTTTTCTTGTCCTTCCAGCCCGTAGAGCGACGAGTAGAAATCGAGATTCTCCGCAACCGTCAGATCTTCGTACATGCCGAATTTCTGCGACATGTAGCCGATGTTCCTGCGAATTTCCTCCGACTGGGTTAGAACATCGAAGCCGGCGACGCTAGCCGAGCCCGAGGTCGGCGTTAGAAGACCGCATAACATTCTGATCGTCGTCGTTTTTCCCGAGCCGTTGGGGCCGAGGACGCCGAAGACTTCCCCACGATTGACGTCGAATGTGACGCCATCGACAGCTGTAACACCGTCGAAAACCTTCGTCAGCTTATCAGTGTGGACGGGCGGTTGAGCCTTCGCTGGATCAGTCAACGTTTCGCTGTCGGGAGATTCTTCGGAATGCTCACCGTTATGGGAAGACCCGGCTTGAGCGTTCCCGTTGAATCGGAGAATTCGAGTTTAACTCCGAACATCAAATCCGCGCGCTCGTCTTCCGTCAGCGCAACTCTCGGTGTGAACTCCGCCTTCGTATTTATTGCGACGACCCGTCCATTGAAGATTCGGCTTGGCATATCGTCGAGTGTTCCGCGCGCAGTTCGGCCAACCGAAATGTTCGGAAGGTCGCGCGCACTCACATACACTCGAACCCAAGGTCGCTGTACTTCTCCGAGCGTAATCGCGGACTGGCCGATTGCGAGTACTTCACCCAGCTCTGCGTTGCGACTGAGAACGACGCCACGTACTGGCGCGGTGAGCGTCATATCGGCGACTGATGCGACAGCACCTGAGAGACCGGCTTGTGCGCCAGTCACTTGAGCTTTCGCGCTCGCTATTCGTTCCGGACGCGTGCCTTGTTGCAGCAAGAGGAGCGATTGGCGCGCGGCATCGCGACGTGCGATTGCTTGTCTCGCCGCTGCTTCGGCAGCATCACGTTGCTGCAAAGGAATATTTCCTTTCGCTGCCAATGTCCGTGCACGCTCGAGATCCTTCGTCGTTCGCGCCACTTCCGCCGTTGCAGCGCTCAGCTCGTCCTCTGCTCGCTTGATCTCGGGTCCACGCGGTCCGTTCTGCGCTTCGTTGAGATTCGCGCGTGTTGCTTCGACTTGCGCGCGACTCTGTTCGATTACTGCTTGCGACACCGGCTGGGTGAGAACAGCAAGCGTGTCACCAGGGCGGACACTGTCGCCTTCATTCACGAGAATCCGAATTACTCTCCCGGGCGTAAGCGGAGAAACGTCAACTTCTACCGCTTCCAGCGTTCCAGTCGCGACGACTGAATCACGCTCGGCACGCGAGCATGCTGAAACCAGCAAAATGCCGAGCCAGAGCGCCCGATTCATGAGTTAGCTTTTAGGTGATGCAGGAAGCAGCGGCGTTACCCTTACCTCCCGCGATTGACCGCGTTCTTCGTCTCTTCCGCTCGATGCGACGCGAGGAGAAGATGCAGGCGCTGGTGCAATATTCCAAGAAGCTCGAGCCATTTCCCGAACGCTTCCGGGACCTCGATCGGACCGCCTTCAACATTCCCGAGTGCCAGACCCGCGTTGACATCATTCCTGAACTGCGTGACGGAAAGATGCATTTCTACGCGGATCTCGACGTGCGCCAATCACCAACGATCGCTGCGGTTCTGGCGATAGTATTCAGCGCGGTGAATGATCAGCCGCCAGAATCGACCCTTGCCATTCCCGGAGATTTTGTCCGAACGTTGATGGAGAGTATCGGCTTGGGCGCTCGTGAGCCGGGACTCAATGCGATGATCACGAGACTCAAACGTTACGCGCTGGAGGCGCAACGAACCCATGGCTGAGCAGAGCTTCAAGTCGCACCGGCGGTATATCCCGGCCTTCCATTTTTTCGCCCTTCCCGTCCTGATTCTCAACGTCGTTGCGCAAATTCTTTACTTCCTCAAGTACCACACTCCCTACAAGCTCTTTATGATTGTCGTCGCCATCGCGCTGGTGGTTCTCGCGTTTTCGACGCGATACATGGCGGCAAAAGTGCAGGATCGTGTTATACGATTGGAGGAAAGGCTGCGTCTTTCGAACCTGCTGCCAGCTGAAATGCACGCGGGAATAAATGATCTCAGTGCGGCCCAAGTCGTTGGATTGCGCTTTGCTCCAGACGACGAGGTCGTCGCGCTGGCTCAGCGCTGTATGAGCGGCGAGCTTACCAAGCGCGACCAGATCAAGAAAGAGATCAAGAACTGGCGGCCTGATAATCTGAGAGCGTAGCTATTCGCCCATCGCTTTCAGAATTACGCGCTTGGGACGCTGTCCGTCCCACTCTCCATAAAAGACTCGCTGCCATGGGCCGAAATCCAAACGGCCCTTTGTCACGGGAACGATCACCTCATGACCGATTGTCAACGAGCGGAGATGCGCCGCTGCGTTGTCTTCACCGGTTCCGGAATTGTGCCGGTATTTTTCCGGCGACCATGGCGCAATTTGATCCTCGAGCCAATCGAGAATGTCCTTCCAGAGTCCCGGCTCGTGATCGTTGACGAAAACTGAAGCAGAGATGTGCATCGCCGAGACGAGAATGAAGCCCTCGGAAATTCCCGCCGCGGCTCTGCACTCTTCCACTTCGTCGGTGATGTCGATGATCTCCTGACGCTTTTTAGTGTTGAACGTGAGATAGGAGGTGTGCGCTTTCATTATCCACGTGCGCTCGCGGATAGCAGTGCGGAGTGCCACGAATCTCGTGCGCGGGAAGAAAATCTCGACCGCCACTCACCGAGCGTGGTGACCGATAGGTCGAAAACCTGAGTGTCGCCATCTATTTCGCCGCGAGCACCAGCCTCGCTGAAATCGTCGCGACTCACGGCGCGGATTTCTCCCTGCTTGTCGCGATAAAAGATCAGACCGCTCGTCACGATTCCCGCGCCGACTTTCTGCTCGAGCGATTTGAGCGTGCGAAAAAGGCCGTCGATAGAGCATCCCGAAGCTCCAGCCTGGTTCTGGTCGACGGCAATCGTCAGGAACCGATTCTCACGCCAGTCGCGCGCCGCAGTCAGTGGCACCCCGTGTGCCTTCCACGTAGTTAGATAATTATCTACCTCCCCTAACAGCGTTGTTGCGTTGCCTCCATCAACGGACTTATCCGCTCCGTAGACCCAGACGCGGGCACTGTCCGGAAGCTTTTCAAAATCTTTCGTCATCGCTCAGTCCACCCGTTGACTCGGTTTTGTACTACGCGGACGTGGTCCCTTGAACGTACTCGGAGGCAACTCGAGAACCCGCCACATGTACCACGCTCCAATCGATCGGTACGGAGCCCACTTTCCTCCAACTTCCAGAACTTTCTTCGGAGCCGGCAGCTTCCGCATTCGGTACGCCAGTTGAATTCCCTTTTGAACGCCGAGATCGAGGTCCGGCAAAACATCCAACCGGCCGAGCCGGAACATCAAGAACATCTGCGCACTCCAGCGGCCGATTCCCTTCACTTGCGTTAGTGCAGCGATGATCGCCTCGTCATTCAGTTCGTGCAACGACTCAACCCGAAGAGAGCCGTTCAGTGTGTGCTCCGCGAGATTTCGCACATAGCTCGCCTTTTGAGTCGATAGCCCAGCGCCACGAAGCTGTTCGTGACTCGCATTCAGAATTTGCGGAGGAAGTGGAGCTTCCGGGTTGAAGAGCAACAGCACTCTGCCGTGTATGGTTGCCGCTGCTTTTCCCGAGAGCTGTTGATAGACGATGGAGCGCAGGAGCGCATCGAAATGAGTTCCTGCCGTTCTCAACGTAAGATTGAACGGGCCGACCTTCGAGATAACCTCGTCTATCACCGGATCGGCTTTACGGAGATACGCAATCGCTTTTCGATAACCAGCTGATCTGGCCTTCATGCTATTTGCTGACCCTGGTGAACGTGATCGTATCGTAGCCAGTCGGAGCTGTGAAAGCTCCGCGGAGTTTTGTCGGCTCGAGCAACGCGCCTTCGAATGAGCCTGCCCCGAGCAACTCGAGGTTGATCTTCGCGACGGTGTTGAGGCCGATGAGATTGCCAAACGCCTCGCAGGGCACATTCGGTGGGCATCCTCCCGCGCCTCCGTCGCCATGTGCCGCCCACTTCCCGGAAACGATGCCTTTTGGTTCCTGAACCAGCGTCAACTTGAATTGCGAAAATGAGAACAAGTGCGCAGTGGATGTCCACACTCCGCCGAGATCCACCGATGACGGTGTTGTCGGCTCGGGAGCACAGGCTGTCGCGAGGATAATCAGCGCGGTGAAAGCCGAGGCAATTCGTGCTTTTACGATGTTTGCATTTCTGGAACGATCGTCCATCGCAGGTATATTACTACGACTCCATACCCAATCACCAATCACGCCCCGCCCGCCGCCCAGACGGTGGGCTGCATAGCGCTCACCACCTGGAGCTAATTGATGAAATCTCTTTATAGGAATTCACTTACACGTTTAGCAGCCGCCGTCGGTACTACTATAGTATTCGCGGCACCGCTATTCGCGCAGAAACCGCCCGCGCCGCCGGCAGCAGCAGCGACCGGACCCTCGTGCGAGATCGACAACAGCAAGCCACAGGCTGTTGCGCGCGCGACTTTCTCTCTTGCACGCGCTCAGGCAGCGGCCAAGACGGGCAACCCTGGCAGAGACTTGCGAGACGTCGTCACCGCTCTCAACGCACCCGGCTACAAAAACGATAACCCCCTTGGACGCGCATATCTGCTCGGCCAGACCTACATCGTTTTGCTCGAGCAGCCTGACGTCACTCCTGTTATCACCCGGTCCGCAATCGGTCTACAGACGGATCCCGGCGCGACAATCGATCTCTTCGCCGCCGCTGATTCGATGTGGAGTATGGTCGAAGCGAGCTCTCCCGCTTGTGCACTGCTCGCACAGTCCTGGCGGCAGCAGAAGCCGTGGCTCAACGTCACTAACGCGGCAATCAACGCGCTCAACGCGAACAACCTCGATTCCGCTGAGATCCTCGCGAAGCGCGCGCTGATTCTCGATCGCAATGCGCCGTACGCATACTCGGTGCTCGCGACGGTTGCCAAGAACAAGAAGGACTACACGACCGCATCGCAGATGTGGAAGAAAACTCTCGAGGTTGCAGGCACCGACACTTCTTTCGCCGACGTTCGCGAGAGGACGCTACTCGACATGGCTAACACGGCCGGAGCGCAAATCGATGCAGCAAGTCCCGCACAAAAGAAAGCGCTGGCGCGAGAAGGAATCACTTCCTGGAATGCTGTGCTGACAAATTCGACTGATGACCTTCAGCGAATGGCCGCCGTGCAGCAGCTGGCCAAGCTTTACGTCGCAGCGGGCGACAGTCTTTCGATTGGAAAGATCTACGCGCCGATGATCGCCGAGCCCGCGCGCTATGGCGAGAGCACACTGATGCAGGCGGGCGTGGTAGCATCGCAGTTCAAGCGTCCGGACGATGCGGCTTTGCTCTTCCAGGCTGTTCTCGCGCGCAATCCATATCAGCGTGACGCGCTGAACAATCTCGCGGCGAGCTACATCTTCCTCGGCGAGTACGACAAGGTTTTTCCGATTGTCACCAGGTTGACCGATGTCGATCCAAGCAATCCAGACAACTGGATGTTGAACGCGTACAGCTATGCCGGTCTTCTCAAAAAGAACAAGACAGGCAAGATCGCCAAGCAGTACACGGATT
>WNGI01015191.1_pt1 | contig 15599 bp, 17 predicted proteins | sample 5400621 | NCBI WGS metagenome assembly WNGI01 (sample SAMN13153374, study PRJNA577476) | soil metagenome | isolation source: 20 cm soil or saprolite under Garry oak tree replicate 1 | place: USA:California | collected 2016-06-15 | reverse complement strand
TCTAGTGCTCAAACAAAACCGTTGTCTAGACTCTCAACTATTGCAGAAAAGGCCGAGCGGAGTGAGTTGTCCGACGATGAAAGATCAATAGCGGCGGGTATGAAAGGCAAAAAGAAACATGTTGCAGGTAATTTTGATTTCGTAAAGAGCAAATTGGATGCCTTACTTTCGGGCAGTTAGGACTGGAATGTCGAAAAGCGTTGTTACGGCGGATGAAGACGCCACAATCGTCATGAATAGAAAGCAAGGAATGCGGGCTTCCGGTTCGCGGTCTGTTACGACGAATACTTACTCAGAAAAGAAACCCTCGTCTAGCAAACCAACAGCGACAACAGAACGCTCAGAATCTGTCTTATCAAATCAGCCCAATGCGCCCACGCCTGCCAGGCGTCAAGCGAACGAATCCGGCCCAGGATCCAAGGTAGTGGCAATGGACGGTGATGAAGTAACGTCACATTCCAATGAGTTAGTGGACGCTAACGAAATTCTCATTAAGGAAGGATCTTCAAAACCGGCGTCCCGTCGGAAACGTCAGAAGACTGGTTCCTATGATGGAGTCGAGAATCAGGGCCGTTGTGCAAAACGTGTCAGACCTTGTATAGCAGGAATGAAAGATGGGGAAATCAGCAAAACGAGCAAACAGAGTGAACGTGGGGCAAACGCTTCAGCTCCGAAGTGTCAGGATGTTGATTCCATTGCGAAAATTACCGATCTTAGTAAGGAATCAAGATGCGAGGGTAAAGCCGGGAAAGGGCCTTCGGTTACTAACGTTTCATTGGAAATGAGCGGAGCCCGATCCAAAAAGCGTGAAAGGAACCCTGAAGATTCATCTTTAACGCTCTGCCCTTCAAAACGTTTCAAGGCGGATTTCGAAGTTGCTGGTAAACGGCAAGTCTTTCACTTAATTCGCTTCCTGCATTGGATTGAACTGGTTTACTGCTTACTCGTGTGCTCAGCGTCCCCTCTTCTAGAAAACTCAAAGAAAACAATGCTGCCTCAAAAAGGCCACTAAAAGCCACTACGCAGGGAAGCAAGTCCAAAGTCAGTAACTCCCCTATTTGATCAAAAACACGTGCTGATATTGACCGCAAGTCATCTAACAAACGTGGCAAAGGACTCCCTCGCCGGGTGCTGCAAAGACTAAAGAATTCAGAACCCCATTCAGTCGACGATGAACCAGATCCTATTAACTTTCTATCTTGAGACCAATCTATGCTATTTATCTAACTGCAAGTCGTTCCGTGTATTTTTCTTGCTACGTCGTTCGTCGTAGATTTGTATCATTTGTACATTACTCCCAATATACTATCTTTACTACCAGTACCTTCCATTTTCGTCGCATGCATGCAAGTATGCTAATCTGACTTGCCTTATCACACACCCCCAAGCAAATACTGAAACGGCTAACAGCTTGTGGTAGGGTTCGACCGAACCTGCGCCCCGTGGCCGGCAGGGTCAAAGACAAACTTTCTGATCACTGCACTAATTTAGCATCCTCTAGAATTCATATCGGTCGGCCAACAGTAGAGGTTATAATTCAGTAAATATTAGCAGCTGCGCTATATAAAATATACTAAGGCAAGCAGGTTGGCCTGAACAACGAACGAGCTCCCCTCGTTTTGTTCGGTGTTTCCCGTTTGATTGACATTCCCAGCTCGATACATGTATTTCACAAGTAGGGGCGGACCACATTCAATCCTAGAATAGCACACTGAGTGAATGATGGGTGTTTGAATCGATGGCCTCATAGGGTCTATATCACCGAGTGATGAGTATATAGCGAGAACACCGAAAAAAATTGTCTACTTGAACTGACTGTACCGTATTTTAATCACCGTTCGAACACCTGATCCAGATATTGCACCCACGGGCAACAATACTTGGTAAACCATCCCTATATATATCGTCGTATGCGCCACAAAGGAATGGGCAACAATTACCAAAACTTGTCAGATCAAGCGTTTATCCTGAATTTCAGCTGAAATTTTACATGAGATCAGTCCTTGTAACAAAGGTCATCTCGAATTGGGCGACCAATTGTTGTTCCCGCAAGGATGAACTTCGTGTGGAAGGTTTCGCTAATCAAGATTATTAGTGGCACATGGTCAGGCACTATAGCATCTGGGGCGGCGTGAATGTGGGATGAAAGTGGCTGTAATGGATTGCCGATGGTCCAGACTGGTCGATCCCTACGCGGTACCCGTGAAAGAGATCTTTCCAGGAGCAGAAACAGTAAGCTATAGTTTGTAGGAAGCGGTCTACATGTTAAATTATCGCAGGTAGATAAATAGTCCAAGCCTAACGACGCACCAGCCATGAGCAAATGAGATCAGGGCCATTCTTCTCATCAGTGGAACGCCCATGCAGAGTCTGGACCGGCGCGTGCAAAAGCTTTGGAATCCATGAATGTGACATGAAGGAGTCTAGGGCAGGCGGCTGACCACTCTTCTAACAATTTGAATTTTACGTTCTCCGGAGCTCCGTGAAATGTTCTCGTATCCCCGCCGATTGACCACTTGTGAAATTCTAAACGTCTGAGCGACGTCATAATCGATAATGCTTTCGTAAACTCTCCCCCAGAGTGCAACTTTCAAGAACATTAATTTGCCAGGCCACATCACGCTATCGAAACAGACTCACAGTATAATGAATGGACTGCTGCATGGCATAGATCCTCAACCATATCACATTAGAAAATTTGCTCATGCTCTCGAAAAGATCACGAATGGGGATCGTGTCGGAGAAATTTTCCAAGAACACGGAAACGTAACGAATGTCTGCGCTGCCTGTGATATAGTGACGTCCAAAATCTTGGTCCAATGACCTGGCGATGCCCCAAATTATCTCTGCGGGTTCTGCGTAAAGTGCAGGAAATACGCTGAGATGGTTCAAATTTGGCAAAAGCCCTTCGGGTTCTAATGTGAATATTCGTGGTAAACCACTTCGCAGCTCCTGGTCCATTCCGTGGAATTTTTGGAGGAGCGCATCGTCGCACCCATATGTATATAGGCCCAGAAATTGCAAGTTGGAATGGTACTCGATTATCGAGGCGACGTTTAAGGAATGGTCACAGTACAATGTCCGAAGCTGGAAACAGCTTTTTCTGTAGCGCGAAAGCTGTATTAGTACAAGCCACTTAAAACCAGTCTTGACATACGTTAATATGCGATCAAGGACTTCTTTCGCTGCAGCGTGGTAGCCACCTGGTACTTTCACGCGCAGATCAAGTAATAAAGGGATCTGGGTGAGAGCCACGGCCAATAATTCCAGTACTTCACTGGACCCCAGATGGGGAAGGACGAATGTCAGAGATTGCACAAAAGATGCTCTCGTAGGACTGGAGCACAACGATCGGACGCAACTAATGTCGGACCAAAAGCCATCTGAGACATTTCGGTATAAGACGATTTCTGCCTGCTTCTGTAATAAAGAATTGGCACAAGCTAGAGCGGCTAAGCTTGGTGGTACGCAGAAAGTGCAAATGTGATGGATCAGCTCAGGAGAGAGTAGCATCGCAGGGATCCAGGTGCGGGTCGAGGAATAAGTGTTGACAGGAAAGAATACGACAGCATCGGCGATGATGGATGAGATATTGGCGTGACGTGGGATCGATGGGTGGTGTGGGGACGGAGGCGAGATCGGGCATAGTAGAAGAATGACGGTACGAGGATGGGGAAATTAACGTTTTGACCGTAACAAGGGACCTGGACTCCGGAAGGGCAATACCGAGGTCGAGTAATACGAATGGCAAACAACTTCGTAAACCAAACTCATTTTTACTCTGCGCACCTCGACCTACAGGATCTCTCAGCGGATGAAGACAGTGAGGTTCATGACAAGAAATTGACATTACAAACAGAAAGTTGCCAGCTACCAACGCCTTTGCCAGGTACGTAATGCGGGGCCAAGTGAAGGTTGTTCGACTAAACGTCCGAGTCGAGCGTCACATTCGGTCTGTTGACTAAGCGGCACTGCGCGGAACACGGTGGGAAGCCGTGCTCGACGCCAGTCGCCGTATATGAAGAACAAATTATGTGACTTGAAATAAAGTATATAAAGACACCGCTTCAACACCGTATATCAGGCAAGGGGCGTCGACGGGGATCCGTTGTAACGTGAGTCAAGTCCTTCATTGGTTCATTGGCAACGTCAGGTGAGATGGACGGGTCCAACGGTGATTCCTCAGCCAACCCGGTCAGAGACACATCAAGTGCCTCGCTTACGGATACCATCGCGGTTTCCAGATCGTCTTGCTCGTGCTCTTCATGATCATCGTGCTCGGCCTCGCTTTCGGAGTCAGATTCCATGTCCATTGCTTCCTCTACGGTCATTTCCACGCCCATCGAGTTATCGGCGTCTTCTGCAGAGTGTGGGGTATCGTTAGACATGGATGGTGATTCCACAGACATCGAAGACGAGACGGCGGACGACGGCGGACGGTCCCTCTTCGATTTTTCTACCTTTCTCAGAACTTTCCCTATGTATTCCTTGGCAAACTTTTTTATTTTTGTTGTTTTCTCCTCCGATAGTGTGTCCAATTGCCCTTCCTTGAACGCGGACGACTTCTTTTCCTTCTCCACGATCACGTGAGTGAGCTATCCATCCAGTCAGCAGAAGAGCAAGGGTCTATCGTAAGACAGTAACGTACCTCCTTTGCATACTTCTTGAATAGTTCACGATTGAGTGTCTTTGCATATTTTGACATGCACTTGACAACAACCGCTCCGACAAGTTTCTGGAGTCTCTTTTCCTTGTTTGCCTCCTTCTCCTGCGGTGTGTGAGTCTTTTTCGGTGGCTTTGCCTTCTTGCGCGCCGCCTTTGCCTCTGCCCTCTCTTTCTCCGCAGCAGCATTAGCAGCGGCAACTTCGGCAGCAGCAACCTCGGCGGCGGCAGCTTGCTCAATGATGGCTTGAATCGACTCCCGGCGTTGTTGAAAGGTTTCGGTAGAGCGGAAAGAGTGATTGGTGGGTGGCTGAAAGGGTTGTTGTACAGGACGAGCACCCCAAGCTGGGTAAGACGTAGGTTGTGCAGCTACCAATTTAGCTTTGATTCCTACGGGTTCTTCTTCGTCATGACGTGCTTTCTTCCATGGCCGGTTGTCCTCATTAGTGGCTGATATGACCATTAAAAGGGCATGTTTGTCCTCGCCATCCTAGATTGGATCGACTCAGAACCAAGGTAATCTGTGGAGTATAATAACACACCTGAACCGCTCGCTTAGGTATCCGATTGTACCACGGCAAACTCTCCCAATGAGTAACGAGCTGAGCAACAGTTGAAATCGACTGGTCCAGGCAAAATTGTTCGACGTACCTTCTGGGCAAGCGTGCTGAGTTTCGGATCTGCCAGCTGAGCAATGCCTTGCACAGACAAAATGACTTTCGAGTCCTCCACCTTGTTACGATTCACCAATGGCCAGCTTGACATACATTGCAGCGCCTGGCGGAAATAAAAACGGGAAACGCCGAAAGGATGCTTTTCCACACACCAAGAAGACAAGTTCACTATCATTAGAGTACTCTTCCAGCAGATTTGTCATTAGACTGTAGCCACGCAAGCGCATTACCTGTCTCAGCGCAGCCTGGTCTTCAGTCATCTAAGTAATAACTCAGAGAAGAAACCCATGAGAAAATGGCAAAGCGTACTCTGATACGTGTCAGCAACTTGGACAACACTTTGCGGCTTTGCGTCTGGCGTATTGCTTGCACGACCTTTGGAACGTCCTTTTCCACAATGGGTTTCAGGGTAGGCTTCCATCATCTATATTAGAAATCATTAATAGGCGGTGCAATCATTCATACCACGAAATCAGGGTCATTGTGAGCATGACATACCGTCAAGATACAAATCATCCAGCGTGGCAATATCAGTTTGAGTCTTTCCTCCGATGTAACCGACGCAATTTGGCTCGCCGCAATAGCATGGTTGTGCTTGATGGCTGCCGGTCCTGTCAGAAAATGCGCATATATCCTCCGTTATGCACATACCCATAACGATCAACGTTATAATTGAATGTTATTTCTTCATGCCTCTGGATATCACGTTTTGCGAATATCCCCATTCGAACGTGGTCCCCTATTGTCCATTTTGCCACATAGCAGTTTGGACTACAACTGTGGTTTGCAAAGCGTCCGATGCCGCCATTTTTTGTGGCATCGATGAACTAAGGATGAACGTAATCGTGTAAGCGCAGGGAGCTGGAGCGGTTCTTGGTCACGAACCTGGTCCTTCTGTAGCATCATGAAGTAGAAATGCTGGATACCCTCCTCCGCATACTCTCTCATCCGCTTCTTGAAGGACGGGGTATTGACGACATTGCCTACGTATTCATAAATGAACGTATCCCTAAAGCACCGTAAGTCAAGCGATTGGCAGCTGTATGCTCTGGTCTTACTTTGGTAGATCCTTTTCCGCCCTAAGCCCATAACCTTTCTTCTCAGTCGACACGATTTCAATGCTGGCATATTCCTTGCGTTGGAACCTAATCATGTTTCATCAGTAGTGGCTAAGTGATACCTTGGACACTTACCGCTGGTTTTGACAATGCAACCCACACCGACAATCATCCGGTAGACACTCTACCTGTGTCAGCCTGTTTATACAGTCTGAATCAACTCCGCACGCATTCTTTGGTTCATCGATTCCTGAGGCGTTGGTTAGCCTAACACAACTGATTTCCCTAGCAACGGACCGACTCACCATGCTCATACGTGCAATCACACGTCATACTCTCCGAAAGCTCCTTACATCGACCTAACGTTTTGTACTGGTAGTTGTTTTCACTAATTTCACTGAATGTCTTCAGCGCTTCATCTCGTGCTACAGGAAGATCCCCAATCAACTGGATTGCAAATTTCTTTGAGTTTCCCGATGAAAAAGCAGCCTGTAAAGATGGTGGTGGTGTCGGAGTCTCCGATTTTGTACCATTTGTGGTGATTGTAGCAGAGACGGAGGTAGGGGAGAGCTCCATTTTCTCATGAGACGTTTCTGCCAAAGTCGGAGACTGAGAAGGAGAAATATGAGGTTCTAATTTCATGTCTACGTCCATGAGGGGAGCTGTACGAGAAGACGGAGAAAACGGGGAGCGGGAAGAGAAATCGTCCTCCTCTTTTACTGACGTGGTCATGGTCGTTGGTGGGGAAGAAGTGGTCGCCCGTTCACTCCCAGCAATACAGCCAAGTGACGGACTCAGCTCCCCTTTTTTCTTGGACGCACGAGCCATGCGACAACACGACCGAGCACGACCCTTGCTATTTCAGAGCGACGGGGCTTGATACTCAAGTCTCCGCCGGCAATCTGTGTAAATGCGTGAAAAAAGCGGACGCTGCATTCGTCAATACAATAAAAATTGGGATTAGATTCAATAATACATACCCAGTGGACAACGAAGGGGCAGGAAAAGTCCTAGCAATTAATCAGAAACATATGTAGTGGTGTGAGGAAGTAGTGCGAAATCCACTAAAAACCAAACACAAACTTCTCCTTGACCTCGCTCCTTTTTGGCGCTGCGGTACCAAGAGTGGCCTTTGCCATGTCGGCGACCAAGTCTCAGTCTAAAAAGCGGAAGCACGATTCCATATCACAAGACAGCGGCGCTTTCAAATTGTCAGGCGTAACTCCCGGGAAGATTGGCCCCGTGTTAAGTACACCACTTTCTCCGCTTAACAACCTTCTTTGTTTTAACTTGTTACAAGTAAGCTATCCTGCGCTTCAAGCGCCTCCATCGACTCCGTTCAGGTGCTACGCAAAGAAGAAGGCCAAAATAAATGGCGCAACGGAAGGTACAACAGACGTCGAGAACGTTATCGTCGTGGGAGAGACAGAATCGGTGGAATTTGTCTCGAACGGTGATGAAACTACACAGGTAGCCCAAGGGGGTTGCAGGTGAGTCGCAGGCTTGTAGTCTATCTTGCAGAGCACCTTCACCTTAATGTAACTCGATACAGATACCTCGTGTCCATCTACGATCGCTCAACTGGACAACTTACCGTATTACCAGTTGCCAAAACTCCTCACATCCTTAGTCGGACAGTGAAAGCTTTGAAGTCAATACCTCCAGCCCCTGCTCCGTCAGCATTAGAATATAAGGAGGCTCGCACGGCTCTGGGCGAGACCTTTGGTACTAAAAAGGCCAAGGCAGCCATTCGAGCGGAAGAGAGGAGCCACATCGACGTAAGCGCCATGGAAGGCGTCATGGATTTCGTCACGGAGGGTATTGAAAAAGGCTCTGGTGGTTTAATGACGCAAGGTATCATGCTGTTTAATTTGGGTAACAATTGATATTCATTGAGTTCTATAGAAGAGGCGAAGGAATCTGCTGATAAGAACAGGCTAATTCCTCCTTACTCAGCTTCTGCCACGGAGCCAGAAGATGTTTATCCCTTGCGTGGCATCATACCGGAAACGGAGTGGAAGACTCACCTGGAGCGATTGATGAAGGAATCTGGAAAAGGAAGAAAAAAGAACTTGTAAGTGCACCGATCATGATCGTGATCAATGTTCTGAGATATACCCTTGCTCAGGAAATCGCTTCTCTATATATCGGCGATGTTCATGTTTCTCAAAACGGCTCACTCTAAATTTATAGATAAACAAAAATTAAATGCTAAAATGAAAGGCGTATCAGAGCTGATTACAGATGGTCTACTCAGAAGATTTTCGGAAGTGCCGAGGGGTTCCAATGAGTAAGTGTTGCATTGGGCAGTATGTTGAGCTTTGGTCGATAAATTTCACTGTTTAGACATCAAATGACGACTAAAACCGAGACCACCTTACTAACCCACCTATTTGCGCTCTGCCTGAAAGTTGATAACTATGCTACGGATACAACGGTCGTAGCTCACGATCTAAGCATGAGCGTTTCAAAGTAAGGCCACGCGGCAAAATACATGTACCTATTCTCATACGATTTTGGACAGCGTAAATCAACTCTTTAAAAGCTTAGGTGCGCATTAAGATGCGATGTCGAGCAGGGTTTGATTGATATCATCTTAAGGTTGCAAAATAACCGCTCTTAATGCCCAACACCTATCACGCCTCGGACTTCCCCAGAGCGCAGCGGAGAACAAGCGTGCGATATTGTCAATACCGCTTGAGTTCCCAAAGCCAAGGACGGGCAAAAAACGGTAGTCTTGATCTTGATCCATACACGCTGCTTATACTCTGTATTCCTGCTTGGATCAATATCAATATTCATATCAGAGTCCACGGCGCGTCCGCGTGCCATCATGATCTCACAAGTTACGGTCCCAAGTCGCCTCAATTCACCCCAATTGAACGTATCGGTCTTCCTGGTGAACATCGAAGCCGCAGTGCTACAACACGACCTTGTTCTATTATTACCCCTACCATCTTCCACCCAAAACCTGCTTCAGCTTTCTCCCTCGGCCAGCCATGTTCAGCAATTCCGTTGCCCAAGACGGGGTGATCGTGAGCGAGTTGCTGTCTCTCCTGTACACGCAATCCAGCCTAACGCGGCTTACATGGGCGTTATTAAGTTCGAATCCCCTTCTGGTTGCTTAACGCCTTATGTTTTTGAAACCCAAGAAATTCATTCAGTCTGCTAAAGACTAGCATATCCGGCCCAACCCATACTGAGGACCACATGTACATGAGTTGCGCCCGACAAAATCGTCCCATTTCTTCCAAGGATGGTGCAACCCTTTGATTATGTAATGGCACCCTTAGGCTCCAATCTCAAGACGAGGATCTTCCAAAGATAAATGAAATTTTATTATTGATCCCTGTCCCACCCCTCAGCTTAATAGAGAAGACAAGGCAGAGCCGAGGATAGGGTAAAGCAATGCGAGGGAAAACGCCAGGCACTACCGGGTGTCGGTCAAGTCAACTGAATATAGTGTTCACCAAGATGCTCCATGTTGGAGGCTATGCGCCCGGCAATCCTACGGCCAAGTACTGCGGACAACACAACGCCGTTCCAAATGGGTTTCGAGCAGCAAAGTTGAAAGATGATAACGCCGTAGAAAGCGGATCGGTTGAAGCGCACTACGGTCCGGGTCCAGCATTGCGAACATCCCAGCAAATGCCGCTTGCAGGTCTAGTAGATGGATCCCTTTGTCATAACTTGTAAGCGAGATGGAAGGTGAAAGAACATAACGGATCTAAAATTGCAAATGCTAAAAAGTCTAGGCCTACATTCTAAGCTACAAGATGACAAATATAGACGACTTGCGCGAAAAAACTAGCAACATACAGATACCAGGGAGACGTACTACGAAAAATAACGTGGTAAGCTAATACCAAAATTGTTAAGTAAATGGATACAAAGCATACAGGAGTCTGTTCAGGGAGATCGGGACAAAGGGAATAATTGAATGGCATAAATCCTGTGAGGAGATAAGAACGGATTGAAAACCGTGATGAAGCAACGACGAAATTACGCACGGTCAATGGTCAAGAGACGTATTAGGCGCGGGCTCTGCGGGTTTGTTCCTCGCGCTCTCGTTTCTTGTCGCATTTATAGCAGAAGGCTCTGCAAATCGTGCACCAGAGTTCGTGGTACGCGTCGTTCTGACCATACATAGGGTCGGACGGTAAACGGTCATTGCTGCAACCGCAGCGCGCTTGAAAATGTTGGGAGTGCCCATGAGAACATTTATCACAGTTGATAATCATCCTTCGTCTGGAAAGTGTTCGTCGCTGATACGATGAAGAATTTCGGGGGTGGGTTGAAGGACTAGGGGAAAGCGACGGGGCGTTTTATACGCCAACGTCGAATCAGTAAAGACAGTGTTACGCACACACATGTTTTTCGTATAGCTGCATATGAACGGATATTAACCGATTAAAGGCACCCTGTGCTCAAGCAATAGGAATCAAGGTGACGCACAGATCTATCGTGTTCGCATTGGATCTGGTGTGTATGGACTTGACAAAGTAGTACTATTTACTCGGCACTCTTCATTACACGAATCACCGTGACTAGTATAACCAGCGGGAATTAGTCCTTGCACTTACAGTATTTTGATAGGCTCGCCGGGCCTGGCTCATGCGTTGGTTCCCTATATGATTAACCATCTTACTCCGAACAGTAACTATAGACAGATGGTTCGCTCTTGCCAAGATGTGAGTGAAACGAGAACGAGAGCTATAGCAGACCGAGGGTATTCTTATTGAGTTTGTTTGTCGGCAACTCGAATTCCTCCGTGCATTCCGCTGTGACGTGTACTACGTTACATAGACGTCAGGCACGCGCAGTATTCGCGGCCGGGCGATGGCCTCAGGCTAGGGACGTGTAGCACATACTTACGAACTGAAGCCGCGCCGCCCCCTAGTTGCCAAGGATTCCAAGCCGTGAAAGCGGCGTCCATGGGACCGTGGACGAAAGCTGAGGTCACTTACGACACCAAATCCAGGTTTCACCGTGTCATCCGTCTGCACATCATCCATTTGTCTGGTCTAGGCTGTGGACGCCAGGGTTTTGACACGGCGGTGTTCAGCGGGAACTCTAAAAGGAGTCGAATTCAATTCTGAAGTCAGACCATCAGCTGTTGGCCCCTCGTTGCATAGCATGGCGTCCGCCACGTTTTCTATCGCATGGATCTGGAGACTTACAAAACCATATAAATGATTGGATATAATTATCTGGGCCCACACAGGTTCGCGTATCCTACTATTCTCAACTTCCAGATTTCCTAATTCTTCCTCCGGCTCTCTCACGCGGAGTGCTCGCGCAAGCTGCGGGGCGAGACTTATATAGAGATATCTAATTGCTGCACCTCCGCTCGGAAGCTGCGTACGTACTACGTACGTATTCGTTAACTCTTATTCTGGTTCCTCGATAGACATTACAGACATTTCATCCATAGCATTCATAGATGGGCCTTCCTGCCGTCATGTTTACCACACTCATTTGTGTGCGACATTGGATCGCTTGCGGCGCAAGGCGTCGTTTTGCCTATCATGGTTTTGGATAAATCAGGTGTAAAGCATTGCGCGCAGCGGGATGATTATCTTCGAGTCTGTTAAGCAACCGATCGACTAGGTCTAGAACGAAAGCCATGTTCAGGGCCACGAGTGTCCTTCTAGTTGAGCCTTTCATGCGAACTGGTGGAGAGAGGATGGATCCAGGAGATAATCTATTATCAAACGGTGAACTCCCGATCAAAAGCGGGTACGTCAGCCGAATAGTCTCAACTCTCGCCAATCTCGTGGAACTTCATATATATATTACCTTCCAGGTTTCACCTACCATTTCGGATGTATCACATCTTCGGGTTCTACGGCGACAGTTATGTCCCCGTTAAACAAGAAAGACGGACCCCCTTTTTGCGCCAAACTTTTGTATCGACCTCAACAAATCGCTTAAACTGCCCTTAGCGCACGAGTCATCTTCGATCCGCACTGCGCACTAGTAAGAAAACCCTGATCTGACGCCTCTGTGCATTCCATTCCAAGGTCATAATATAACCTACGATCGCTACCAGGGCACAGAACTCCGAGAGAACCTAATGTCAAGTGGCGCATTTCTAGCTCTCGGTGCGACCCAAATCGTTCATGCCACGAAAGGCCTTCTCGAATCCAAGTGCCAGAGTTGCGCGAAAGAGACAGCGGGATTGCCGGGGCAACAACATTTCTCACATGATACTCGTACGACCGAAAATGCCAATATGCCGAGGCGCACATGTTGACAACTGCTGTCGGAGCCAGGTTCAACGAGGCAAGCTGGCACTCACAAACGCCCATATAACCTTACCATTGGAGCAGGAGCACGTGGATCAGACATGCGATAGAGCTTCATCAAGTTTCAGACCAAAGATATGCAAAGCTAGTGTCTGGAGGTGTAGACTTCGCCCGGGAAAGCACTGGGCACCATCAATGATAAAATCCAACTTCTGTTGGTCCTTATCCGTTTCTTCTCACCACTGAACTTTGCTTCCGCTTTGTCCGGCCGAATTGTCGTCGAACCGTTGTCCTTGGTTTGGAGTGGGCACAGTCGTTTCGGCAAATACCTAATTGTGGTTGCTTGCATGCTGATGCTCCCTCCTTCCGATGGTATGAGGCTGTCACCAGACCTGATTGCGAAACGTGACCTCCATCTTCGCCGCGCACCCCGTCTGACCACCTTCCTAGACATTGTATGCCAATAGTCGATTGAATGAATTGATTCTATTCTTCGGACAAGATAAGAAGATCGACCGTAATAATTGGTCTGGGGTCTGGCCTGGACCACGTCGGATAACGCAACGTATACATGCAATCCCGCGATTCTACGTCATTCCGAGTTATTGAATGCTGTGCGTTAATACGTGTTTAACGAGATGCCCACTACAACCATTTTCTTCCACGTGATGGTGATAAATAATTCTGACGTCTTGATGAGCTGTTGCAACCTGTTGCAGCTTACTATTTATTTTGCAAGCTCGTACTACGTTCGGGCGCCTTGTGAAAATAACGTTAACGTGACCACGTTGGTTATCGCACCGCATAAGACCAAGTCTTCAACACTGTTGTGGGCCAGCCCAAAGTGAGTTTCATTCTACCTGGAGTAATCGTTTATTGCAAAGCTTGCTTTCTTGCAAAGTCACCGATATGTTATCCCAGTCGGGCAGATTGAAAACGTCCACCCACTAACCCCGCGCGCCACATTTTTACTTGCACGTAAATCAATTCTGACTCTTTTGTAAACATGATTTTCCTGCCTAGCTAAGATAAGAGATAATAGACACATCAGCATTTATTACGCGTCATAGAGGCACAGCAATGAAAGCTTGAATGTTATTAACACCGATGTTATATTGCAAACGTAACAAACTTATTTTTGTAATTCCTTTCCTGGAAGCTACCAATTCCTTTCCTGGCAACCCCGTGCACCCAATCGATATTCGTTTACACATACTTACGCTCGCATATTACGATAGGTCGTCTCGACATTCTGTCAGGTCGTAACACGGAAGGTGCGACGTCCGACGCGCCGGGAGCGGATTTAGGCTTTGCTATTTAACCGAGCGCGGCAATTGGATTCGTGGCGGACTTCATGTCAGTACTTTGTTTCATTGTCACGGAAGCCTTGTTTGGGTTTGTCGTGTGTCGTGATTAGTTTCGAATTGCAGTAAGCTTAACGGACATGAATTTATTATCGTGATTCATCTTTGCAAGTTATCCTTGTTCGTCCGAGTCCGGTGATGAAACGCCAAGGTCCAGCTTAAAGTTCTGGGCAAGCGTGCGGGTGTCTATAACATTAGCGGACATCCTACGTAGTTTGACGAGATAGGCCAGTTCCTGATTCAGGCACTTCCAGCAACTTTGGGCGCTATCTTGTCAATTCAGTCCTGGCATGAGGAGATCACATTGTGGCGACTATCAGGCCTCTGGAGGAGATCCAAACCTTCTTTCGGACCATCTTAGTTTGTTTCAACTTAGCGTTGGTGACTGCTAAGGCAGTTACGGTCGTCTCGATGAATTAGCTAATCGATGCTCCAATGGGCAAAAGTAGTCCTACTAATGGTCCATCGTGAGGAAGAACGGATGACGAAACGAAAGCTACGCGGTGAGGGGTCCATTGGTAAGGCGGGTACGTGGCGCATTCCGTTTCCTGCCTTGTATGATGTACTATGAATGGTACGTATGTCGAACACCATACTGGGGTAATGGGAAAAAACGAGCATCTTCGATGAGCTTCGACGTGATCTATGTTACGACAGCACCACTGCCATGCGTAGATGTAGTAAGATCAGGAACGATAGTCATAATGAGTAACCGGAGGGGTTGACTGCCGACCGAGCCGGTAAGAATTGAATTAATTCAGTCTATTTTCGTCTGGTGAGTGTCCGTTATTAAACGCATGCGGCAAGCGGGTAGGTATGGGGTACTTCACCTCGATCTGCCACTGAGTTTTCTTGTCATTTCATACACAAATTTCCATGCTTTGCTCAATGGCCGAAGCCTCGGCCCATCAAACTCGATTTCGAGCTTACATTCGTACGAGTATCGATTGGCATCGACGCTCGGCAATTCAACATTCAGATAGCGATTATCGGATCTCTTGGCCTCAGTGCTTTCCTATCGAGTGAAGACGGAACGTCAAGTGGATGTTTGGCGTTATGTCCAGTCATGATCTCGGGATCTTTCAAAAGTGATGTACCGAAAGCAATAGGATTTGCATTGGACGTCGTCAGGGGTCGATAAAGCGAAATGGCGTTCTCAGCCCTCCATCTTTTCCTCGGAAATAAGGCCTATGACGCTGAAAAAAAAAGAATTCAATGAGGTTATAGAGAGTATGGTCCTTACAAGAGGTTGCTAAAGACCAGGATTTGATGAAAAGGATATCATAGCAATAAAAAACGAAGTGCATGGGGTCTTCAGGAGAGAAATGATGCGATCCATTATCCTTCAGTGAATATGACGCTGAGTGGGTGGCTGGGGGGAAATCAGACGATTCAGAAAGTTACATTCAATATGGTGCCATGGCCCCGTCGCCGTGGTTCCCCTGCACCGCTTCGATTAACTTATTGTGACGTCATGTATTAATCGTAGCCTTGCATAGCATAGTATCACTTGAATAAATCTTGAGATCCGAGAATAAATTGCGCTCAGATAAACTCGGAGGGCCTTTGCAGTTAATCTTTCAAGCTATGTTG
>WNGI01003646.1_pt1 | contig 15599 bp, 14 predicted proteins | sample 5400621 | NCBI WGS metagenome assembly WNGI01 (sample SAMN13153374, study PRJNA577476) | soil metagenome | isolation source: 20 cm soil or saprolite under Garry oak tree replicate 1 | place: USA:California | collected 2016-06-15 | reverse complement strand
GGTGCCGATCGACAGGCCACCCGCTGGGATGCCGGTGCCGTCGGACTGTTGCGGGGTGGTTACCGTCGATGAGCCGCATGAGCCGAAGCCACCGAGGACGAAGTCCTTCAACGTCGCGGTCGGCGCGGTCGAGGCGCGCGTCTCGGAGGCGACGCTGGCGAAGCACTCGCCACCCAGGTTGATCGACGGGTCGCTGAGATTGACGCCGCCCTCGTAGAATTCGCCGTTCAGGTAGGTGGAGTTGCCGCTCTTGTCGAGGAACGACCACGGCACGGTTGTCCCGTCGGTCGGGTTCACGATGCCGCAGAACGCGTCGGGTGAGGATCCGCCGCATTTCGCTGCCGTGCCCCCGGCCAGGAAGTTCAGGGTCCCGTTGGTGTCGCCACCGGAGCCGACCCACTTGTAGATGTTGATCGTTGAGGTGCCGCCACCGTTGCTGAAGTCGCTCAGGATCAGCAGGTCACCGACCTTGTGGACGCCGTTGAACGTCCCGGTCGCCGCGTTAGTTGTGATCTTGTTCTGGAAGAACCAGAACCCCTCCTGCGCGTCACCGCTGTTGTCGAGGCGGTCCGAGCCGAAGTAAAGCAGTTCGCAGTTTGTTACGCCTGCCGCAGCCGGGCACGTGCTGCTCTTTGGGATCGAGTAACGCGCGGCAAAGCTGTTCTGCAGATTGTCCTTGGCCGGCAGACCGCCCAGCTCGTTCTTCCACTGCCAGCTGGAGACGTCCGACGGGTCCTTGGAACCGCCGCCGGTGAAGATGGTGCCGTTGACTGCGCCGTCGTTGGTGAACGAGACCGCCGTAGCACCCGTCGTATTGGAGCCGGTCGGACAGATCGTCGGCGCGGCCTGATGACAGACGTTGTCCCAGTCGTCGCCTGCAGCTGCGCCGTTGACGGCATTGCCGTCCAGTTCGAACGCGCCTGTGTCGTGGACCGCTTGCGCAGGCCCGCCGAACACGGTTAACGCGATCGCCGTGCTCACGACTGCGATGACGACGGTCAAGACTGACCTTCGCCTGCTGCGTCGTCTGTGCGTAGTGCTCATTGCGTCTCCCCGATAGTCCTGATCGCCGAAATCCCCTGTGTACTTCGGCGTTGGTGCGCCGCCTCTGCGACGCCGTTCGAACTCGCTCGGGCAGCAGCGCTCCGCCCGAACCCAATAGGACTGAAGGAAACCGGTACCGCTACCGACTGCGCCGACCAGGACGCGAGCGAAGCGCGTCGCTTCGCATCTGAGTCAACTGTGTCCGCGCGGTACCTGTTTGGCCATCCAGCCAGCACTCGAATTGGAGCCGGCCGTGGCATCTGTGGCTAAGCGCACTCCACATGGTCGCCCCCCCGTTCGCGAGCCAAGCTAAGGTGTACGGCGCGACGGGATGGGTGTCAAGACGGCAGGCAAGGAGAATACCCTTGCTACGTTGGGCTATCGGCGATAATCCGCAATTAATGCGAACTGTCGACGAATCGTCGGAAATATTGGCTCATCTGACGTTGGCCAGGTGCCCGAATATAAAGGCACACTAGCAGCGGGACGTGGCGGGGATCGTCCCCTCCCCCCAGGACGGCAACTCCGCCGCGCCCCCTCACTGGTTGCACCCCGGTTGCGGAGTGTTCATGTCAGTTATGCCCAATGACACAAGGGATTCCTGGGCGTACGCTTCCACGATGCCGTAGCGGGGGTCGCCCGGCAGCACCAAACCGTCGCATCAAGGTCCGAGGTGGGGGCTGCGATGGAGCTTCGCGATCAAGAAACGAGTCGCGACGCACGTGCGCGCAGAAGAGCACCCACCCATTGTCGCGCACCGCCTGATTGCATTGGTCTGTCCACGATTTGCCGAACCCCATTTTCAATTTCGCTCAACAACCGCACGAACTAATTTCGGGGACAACGACATGCGTAGAACACTCATTGCAGTGGCGGCGATGATCGCCGCTTTCATCGTGGCAATTCCTAACGCGTGGGCCGGCAGCCCGCACTTCATTCAGAGCGCGACTTCCGCGTCCGTCTCGGGCGCCACGCTGACCGTGACGGCCAAGGAGGCCGGCTTGGGCGACGAGGCCCAGATCCATGTGGTGCTCACCGCCACCGCGCTGTGCATCAACGGCGGCGGCAACCATCCCAAGGCAGTGAACAAGGCGAGCGTCAGCGCGGCGGCTGACGAGCCGGTGCAGAACGGCAAGGCCGACTACACGATCAGTGTGACCGCCACATTCCAGCCGAGCTGCGCCCCGCCGATGACCGTCTCGTTCACCGACATCGTCCTGACAGACGAGACGAACGGACTCACCGCGAACATCCCGGGAACGCTCCCGTAGCGGGGTGGCGGTCTCAGACCGTCCAACCCTGGTGATCACCTGCGGCTAATGCACGCCGGACGGTGCACGATCCGCAGGTGATCGCGGCAACGATCCCTGCTACGGCACGTCACCAATCGTGTCATCGATGCGCTGGGTCACCGTCGCCGGCTGCTCCGTCCGGGCAGCACCCGATATCCGACAGAATCAATGGTCGCGGCCGGCAGTGCCGAGGCAATGGACTTTCGCGCCGACTAATGTCACACGGCAGGCGCTCGATCTCGCGCGCGATCCCCTCGTCGGCGAACTCGTCGCCGTGCCACACGTCCCAGGCGTTCATCACGACGCCGAAAACCCCGCCAGAGGCGTTCGCCCTCACCTGCGCCGCATTCGCGTCCGGCTCTGAGACCCTTGACCACGACGCATGGACAACAGGAGGCCGCCCCTTGAAGTTGACCGACCGCATCGGTCAATGGAGCGCGAAACAGAAGGCGATCGCCGCGGGCATCGCCGTGGTCGTCGTCGGCGGTGGCGTGGCCGGCCTCACCGTCGCGCTGAGCGGGGGGAGCTCCAAGCCGGCAGCGCTGCCGAGTTCCACGCCGTCGACGGCGACACCTGCGCCGACCTCGGCCCCGGCTCCCGTGAATCCGCTGACCGGTCTCGGCGCGCCACCCACCGGCCCGGTCATCGGAGTGAAGATCGACGACACCGCGAATGGACGTCCACAGGCGGGACTCGACAAGGCTGACATCGTCTACGTCGAGCAGGCCGAAGGCGGACTGACCCGGCTGCTTGCCGTGTTCGCGACCAACAAGCCCACGGTCGAGGCCGTGCGCAGTGTGCGGGCGAGCGATCCGGAACTACTCAGCCAGTACGGCGGGGTCATCCTCGTCGCGTCCGGCGGTGGCGGGGACTCGTTGCCGACCTTGGACAAGTCGATCCTGCACGGGGTCATCATGGACCGTGGCGGACCTGGGTTCTCGCGTGACGGATCCCGAAGCGCGCCGTACAACGCGATGTCGAACCTGGCTGCGGTCAGCTCCGCCGTGAAGGCGGATTCGGCCAAGAGCATCGGCTTGCAGTGGGCGTCTCGCCCAGGGCTGTCCGCCACTCCCAACGCGACGTCGGTGCGGACGCAGGTCGGCGGCACACCGGTGGAGTTCCAGTGGGACGCGAAGCTCAAGCGCTATGCCCGGGTGATCGAAGGCGTACGCCAGAACGCGGCCGACGGCGCGCCGATCGCGACTCCCAACGTCATCGTGCAGTTCTGCCAGGTCACCGTGAACCCCGGCGATGTGGACGTCGAGGGCAATCCATCGCAGTACACACACTCGATCGGGCACGGACGGGTGGCGGTGTTCCGCAACGGGCATCGCATCGACGGCTCCTGGTCGCGGGCCAATCTGCGATCAGGCACGACACTGCGCGACTCCAAGGATCGGCCGATATCCCTGGCCCCCGGTGGAGCGTGGGTCGTGCTGGTCGCGACCAATGCGCCCTTGACGTCGGGCTGACCAGGCGGGTGGCTACGTCACCCAGCTTGTGTCGGCGTCGGGGCGCCGGCGTTTCGCCTTGTTTCATATGGCGGTGGCGGTGGGATTTGAACCCACGGAGGCTTGCACCTCACACGCTTTCGAGTTCTACGCAGCGGCGTCCAGCACCGTGCGCCCAATTGGAATTCCTTCGGCTTCGGCCCGGGAATGATCATCGACGAACGCTCCCGCACGGCAACGAATGAGACTGAAACTGAGACTGCCGTCGGCCTCGCCACCGTCCTGACCCGACGGGCGCCGCTGCGGCCGGACAGACGCGGCGCTGCCCGCCGTCCATAGTGACCAGTTCACTACGACGGCGTGTGGTGCTGCTCGGCGAGGATGTGGTCCTGGTGGTGCAGGGCGAGCGCTCGGGCGTAGCGGCGCGCGATGTCGGACATCTCGGTTGGCGTATCGCCGTCGATGACACCGAAGACGGTGCCGGGGTAGTCCAGGGGTCCCATGAGGGCGTGGATGCGGTCCCAGTCGCTCGGGGCGACGAGCTCGGCGGGGCGCCCGCCGGCGAACCATCCGATCGGTACTGCGACCCCGGACGGGACTGTGGTGTTGACGTAGACCACGGCGTGAAACTCGACCTCGGCGCCGGTTTCGATGCGGGCACCGTTGAACACCACGGCGCCGGTTGCGATGCGGGACTCGCCTTCGATCACGCAACCGGTCAGGTGGGCGTGCGGCCCGATCAGGACGTTGTCACCGAGGCGGGTCTCTTGGGTGGGCACGCCGCGGATGACCGCGTTTTCCATGATCACGCAGTTCGCGCCGACATGGACGGGTCCACCCTCGGCGGTGATCACGGCACCGAACAGGACGCGGCTGTGCGGTCCGATGGTGACATCGCCGGCGAGCACGGCCGTCGGTGCGATGTAGGCGGAGTCGGACACCTGTGGCGTCTTCAGACGGTGCTCCACGAACACCGCGCCGTGGCCGACAATTCGTGGCGGAGTGGGGTATTCCTGCGCGCTCACGGTCATCACTTCCGGTGTCGCTTTGAGCCCGATAACGCTACACCGATCAGCCCCGAACACGGTCGGGCGTCGTTTCTGGAGTCGCCTTGGGCGATAGCGCGGCCAACAGCCCGGGAATCATCTTGCCGTCGCTGGCCGCGAACGACGACACGCCCCCGGGCGGCTGGTGCGCTAACCGTTCGTGCTGATTTGCTGACCGAGTGGACGATCCGGCTCGGCTGAGCGCCTGGGTGCGGGGGCGGGTGCAGGGTGTGGGCTTCCGCTACTGGGTACGGTCGCGAGCGCGGGATCTGGGACTGCACGGCTCGGCCGTGAACCTGCTCGACGGCCGGGTGGCCGTGGTGGTCGAGGGACCGCGGGCGGCCTGCGAAGCGCTGCTGGCCGCACTCGGCAGCGATGATGCGGTACGTCGGCGCGATCGTGCACTCCTGGGACGAACCGGTAGGCGAACCGGACGGCTTCCGCCTCGGCTAGGCGCGCGTTCGATCGGAAGGTGAGCCGCGACTCGACGCAACGCCCTTGGCACGTACCTGCACCGCTGGCTCGAGTGGCTGCTACGCCTGGAGCGCCACGAACCAGCGGACGCGCCCGAGGCGACGCCCGCACCCGCTTTTGGTGTAGTACAAGATCGGATCCCGGGTCCTGACCACGGGCCCGGGATCCGACGCCGGCACTCGTTTCGGTTCCACGACCGGGCGGCCGGTGCGACCTGTACGCGCACCGGCGCGCCCTGGGTCAGATCTCGCGGGAGCGGTCGAGTACGACGGTGGCGGTGACGAGTACGGCGGTATAAGCGAGCAGGACGGCTGCGGCCGCGATTGGCACGAGTTGGCCTGCTGGGGTGTGGCTGCTGGTGATCTCGCGGATTGCCCCGCTGGGCAGCCAGTTCGTCAGGTGTGCTTGGCCGGTGACGATCGGCATGATGCCCTCCACGATGAAGGCCCACACCAGCGTGGCCCCGACGGCTGCCGCGGTGTTACGCAGCAGCGCTCCGACCGCGACGCCGAGAATGCCTTGCAGGGCGATCACGGCGGGCAGCACGACGGCCAACCTGGGTAGGCCGTGTGCCAGCGGCTCGACCGCGACGTGGTGCCGGGCGAGGACGATCGCGCCGACAACGGTGGCTACGACGTCCATGGCGAAACCGACGACGACGCCGACGGCGGCGATGGTAATGAGCTTGGCGGCGAGAAGCCGCGTCGTGCGCGGCTCTTCGAGCCGAGCGGGAAAGATCGTGCGATGGTGGAACTCCCCGGCGGCGGCGAGCAGCCCGATTAGCAGCACCGCCCCACCGGTGAGCTGTGCCGGAGCGCGCAGGAAGTCGGCCAGACTCGACGCTGCGAGGGCCGGTTCGCCACCGTGACCGGCCACTGCCCCGCTGAAGATCGGCAGCGCGGCCGCGAACAGGACCACGACGCCGACGCACACCGCGAGCATGCGGGTGGTGCGCAGCTTGAGCAGCTCCGCGGCGATGAGGGATCTCATGATGTCTCCTTGATGCGGCCGTCGATATGCGATTGGGTGAGTTCGAGGTAGACCTGCTCGAGTGATGCGCCACTGGCGTGTGCGATCAGGTCGGCGATCGGCGCGTGGGTGATCAGGCGCCCGTGGGCGATGATCACGACGTCGTCGATGGTCTGCGCGAGTTCGGCGAGAATGTGGCTGGACACGAAGACGGTGCGTCCCTCGGCGGCCAGTGACTTGATCAGGCCGCGCAGCCAGTGCACGCCTTCGGGGTCGAGTCCGTTGGCGGGCTCGTCGAGCACGAGCGTGTCGGGGTCGCCGAGCAGTGCCGCGGCGAGCGCGAGCCGCTGCCGCATGCCGGTGGAGTAGCCGCCGGTGCGGCGCCGCGCGGCGTTGGTGAGGCCGACGGCTGCGAGCACGTGATCGACGCGAGCCGCTGGGATGTCAGCGGCCAGGGCGATGACGCGTAGTGCGTTCCTGCCGGTGCGCCGGGGATGGAAGATGTTCGGATCGACCATCGCCCCGATCGACCGCAGCGGGTCACGCAGCTCGGCATAGGGCCGGCCGTCGATGGTGGCGGTGCCCGAGCTCGGTCGGGTGAGCCCGAGCAGGGTCCGGATCGTGGTGGTCTTGCCCGCGCCGTTGGCGCCGACGAAGCCGGTGATGCGCCCGGGCGTGGGCGCGAAGGTCAAGCTGTCCACGGCGGTCACCGGGCCGTAGCGCTTGCTCAGATCGTGGAACTCGATTCGGGCCACGGTGGCTCCTTGTTCCGGTTGGCCGCGTCCGTCGCGGCTCGTCTTCGAAACTAAGGAACTGGGCTCGGCTGGGCGTCGGCCACGAGAGTGCACTTCGACGTACGTCGCGCGGACGCCGGGTACGTCTGGAGACGTACGTCGACTCAAGCGCCCGGGATCGCCAACCCCGCCTCGTATGCGGCGACCACGAGCTGGGCACGATCGCGCAGACCGAGCTTGGTCAGGATGCGGCTGACGTGCGTCTTTGCCGTCGCGTGGCTGATGACGAGCCGCTCCGCGAGTTCCGCGTTCGACAACCCGGCCGCGACGAGCTGAAGCACCTCCGTCTCGCGTTCGGTCAACGACGCGAGCAGCTCCCGACGCGGCCGACCGGCCGAGCGTCGCGCGAATTCCCGCACCAGCCGGGAGGTGACCGTGGGCGCGAGCAGCGCCTCCCCGGCGGCGACGACGCGGACGGCGTGCACCAACTCTTCCGGTGTCGCGTCCTTGAGCAGGAACCCGCTCGCTCCGGCGGACAGCGCGGCGTAGACGTGCTCGTCGAGGTCGAACGTGGTCAGGATCAACACCTTCACGTTCTCAGTGCCCAACCCACCGACGATGCGCCGGGTCGCCTCGATCCCGTCCAGCACCGGCATGCGGACGTCCATGACCAGCACATCAGGACGCTCCCCGCGGGCCAGGGCGACGGCCTGCTCACCGTTCGCGGCTTCGCCGACGATGTCGAGGTCGTCGATAAGGCCGAGCTGCACGCGCAGACCGTCGCGGAGCAGCGGCTGGTCGTCACAGATGCCGACTCGGATCGTCATGGCATGCCCGCCGCGCGCAGGGGAAGCTGGGCATCGACGCGCCATCCGTCCGCGGTGGCGCCGAAGCGGGATTGCCCGCCGGCCGCCGCGACTCTGGCGCGGATGCCGGCGAGGCCGAGCCCGCCGCCTTCTGCCTCGCGCGGTGCCCGGGTGCCGCCGGACGAGTCGACCACCACGCGCAACGTGCCTTCGGCTGAGGTCACCCGCACCGTGACGATCGCGCCCGGCGCGTGCTTGACCGCGTTGGTGAGAGCTTCCTGGACGACACGGTAGGCGCACAGCTGCACTTCGGGCGGCGCTTGTCCGGTCTCTGGCTGCAGCTCGGCGGTCACGGCAACGCCACCCGCGCGGACGTTGCCAACCAGCGTGGCGATATCTGCGAGCCCAGGCGGCGGGGCATCAATCTCCGAGACACTGCCGGATCTGTCCCGCAGCACCCCCAACAGCTGCCGCATTTCGCGCATCGCCGTGCGGCTGGTCGACTCCACGGCCGTCAACGCGGCCCGGGCGGCCCGCTCGTCGCCGGCGTCGAGGGCCACCCGCGCCGTGCTCGACTGAACCGCGATCGCGCTCAGCCCGTGACCGACGAGGTCGTGCATATCGCCCGCGATGCGCAACCGCTCCTCGACGACCGCGTGCCCGCGCGCCGCCTCGGCCCGGCCGCGCTCGCTGCGAACAAGCACCGCCGCCAGCACCACGATGACGGTAACCAGCGACAACAGCGCCGACGGCTCGGACGTCGAGCGGACCAGGTCACCGACGACGATGAACGCACAGGTCACTCCTGCTGCGGCCAGAGCGGCGAGCGTCGCCCGCCGTCGGTCTGCGACGACACTGGCGAGCGACCAGATGACGACCCACCCGGCGAACGGGGGAACCACGCCGACCGCCACGACGTACCCGCCGTAGCACCCAAGGACAACGGCCGCGACCCAGTACCCGTACACCCGTCGCCACGCGAGGGGGAGCCCCTGACCGACGGCGAGCACCGTGGCCAGCGCGCCGAGCCAGCTGGACCTCTCGCCCGCCGTGGGCGATCCGGTCTGCGGGGCGAGCAACTGCAACAGCACCGCCACCACCGCGACAGCCCAGTCCGTTCGGCGCGGCCGGCCCCGCCGCGCCGAATCCCCACGCGCATCGCCCGGGCGCACGCCCGCACCGGACGTCATACGGCAATCGTCGCCCAAACACAGCGGCTCGTCACGCGCCAGAATCTGGTCCGCCGAATCAGGCGTTGGCTGGCCTGGTCCTACGGATTAGGTGGCTGCCCGGTGTGCTGCAGGGTGGCTGGTTGGGGGTGTGTGAGGAGGGCGCGGATCGCGTCGGGGGTTGTAGGGCGTGCCAGGTGGTATCCCTGTGCGGTGTCGCAGCCGAGGCGGCGGATGAGGGTGAGTGTGGCGGCGTCTTCGATGCCTTCGGCGACGATCTTGAGTCCGAGCCGGCGGGCGAATTCGATCGTGCCGCTGAGTAGGCGGGTGTCGCCTTGGGAGCAGTTGACGATGAGGGTTCGGTCGAGTTTGACGCCGTCGAGGGGGAGGTCCTGTAGTGCTGCGAAGGAGGCGTAGCCGCTTCCGAAGTCGTCGAGTTCGACGCGGATGCCGGCGGTGCGTAGGCGTGCGAGGACGTCGAGTGCGCCCTCGCGGTCGCGGATGGCTGCGGTCTCGGTGATCTCGAGGACCAGTGCGCTGGGGTCGAGTCCACGTTCGGCGAGCATTGCGCTGAGCTGGTCGGGCAGTAGCCGGTCTGCGGCCATCTGGCCGGACAGGTTGACGCTGACGGGCACGTCGGCTCCCTGGTTTCGCCAGATCTGGACCTCGTCGAGGGCGCGGCGCAGGGTGAGGTAGGTCAGCGAGTGGATCAGTCCGGTTTTTTCGGCCAGTGGGATGAACTCCGTCGGTGGGATGGACCCGTGGCCGGGGTGGTGCCACCGTGCGAGGGCTTCGACGCCGATGATCTCGCCGGTAGACACCGAGAACTGCGGCTGGAACGCCAGTTCGAGTTGCTCGGTGTCGATTGCGGTCATCAGCTCGGCGGCGAGCCCGAGGACCGCGGCTCCGGCGGCGGTTCCCGGGTCGTAGACGCGGACCCCGCCGCGGTCGCGTTTAGCTTGATACATGGCGGTGTCCGCGCCGCGCAGCAGCTCTGCGGAGCAGCGCCCGTGCTCGGGGTAGACCGCCGCTCCGACGCTGGCGCCGATGAAGCGGGGCACACCGTCGATGTCGATGGGCCGTACCAGTGCTTCGCGGAGGCGATGCGCGACCGCGGCCACGTCGTCTGCCTCTCGCAGTGAGCGAAGCACGACCGCGAACTCGTCTCCGCCGAGGCGGGCCGCGGTGTCGTATTCGAACACGTTGGCGTGCAGGCGGTGTGCGACCTCCTGCAGTACGAGGTCGCCCTTGTCGTGGCCGAGCGTGTCGTTGATCTGCTTGAATCCGTCAAGGTCGAGCGTGAGCACCGCCACGCGCTCACCACCAGGCCGGCTCGCGGCGGCGACCGCCACGTCGAGGGCCTCCTCCAGGGCCTTGCGGTTGCCCATGCCGGTGAGGTGGTCCAGGCGCGCGGCCGCGCGCAGGGTGCTCTGCTGGCGACGCAACGCCACCAGCGCGATGACGATCAGCAGCAGGCCCAACGCGGTGGCGGTCAGGCCAGACCAGGTGGGCAGCAGGCTGGCGCGCGCGGTGGTCCATTCCGCGACGTACCAGTCGTTGGCGTTGCTGGCGGTCCGGTCGATGCGGTGCAGGATCACTCGGTGACCGTTGACGTGCGCGGCACGGGTCGCTGAGGTCGCCGGGTGGGCGGACCAGGTGGCCACCGCGAATGGTCCCGGCGGCGTGGCTGCTGGCAGCGCGGTGTGATCTCGCAGCGGGATCTGCCCGGTAGCGCGATCGATCACCGCGACGTGGCGGCCCGCGGCGCTGGTGGCGACGTACTTGGCGAAACTGGCGAGCGCGACTTCGAAGTGCACGATCAGGCGACGACCGTCGGGCAGGCGGATCCAGGTGGAGTTGGAGATGACCCAGGTGTGGGTGTCCGGTGAGACATACGGCGCCGCCTGATAAACCTGTCCCGGGCCCAGCGCCAGGGTGGGCGCGAAGAACGGGTTCTGCGCCTCGTTGCTGGACAGATCCGCCGCCGCGGCCGGCGTTCCCTGCGTCACCCGAGCGACTTCGCGGCCGCGCTCGTCGATCACGCATGCCTCGCCGATCGCGTCCGGATAGAGCACCTGCAGGTACTGCAGGGCGCGGTTCACCGCGCCACGGTCGATCGTGCCTGCGCTGCTCACGGCGAAGGTCTGATTCTGCGCGAGGAGCAGATCGAGGCTGTGTGCCCGGTCGAAGTAGGAGGTGAATGACGCGGCTACCTGCGCGGCGTCGCGCCGCAGCGTCGCCTGCTGCTCGCGCCCCTGGGTGATCGCCTGAGCGGTCACCATCAGGCCGGTCGCGAGCAACACAACTCCCACCAAGGTGGCCAGGAACGGCAATCGGCGCATCCCGGCCTCCATTCAGGGCTCAGCTCGGGCTCCTGCAAGGCCTATCGACGCCACTGCCCGCGACTGTAGAAATTGCCAGACCAACACGCCACGAGCGGACCGGTAGTGGGCCAACGCCGCCGCACCCGCCGATACCGGCGGCACGTGCGCGCATTGTCACCTACTTGTGGATGCCGGTGCGATGGGGTCGGCGGGTCTAGGAAGATCGGTCGGGTCGTCCTGCACGCCTGGGCAAGGCTGGCCCGGCGTGGCGCGGTCGGAACGTTCCGGCTGGGTATCGTCGTTCCACGACCGACGCCCGCTGTCGACGATGTGAGGATGTGCCCGTGGCTGAGGCCGATGCCCGCATCGGCGGGCGGTACCGCCTGGGCAGGCAACTCGCGTCCGGTGGCATGGGCACCGTCTGGCAGGGGTGGGACGAGCGTTTGCATCGCTCGGTCGCCGTCAAGAAATTACATGTGCGGCCGGGGCTCACCGAGACGGAGCGCGACGTCGCAGTCAAGCGCATGATCCGCGAGGCCCGGTTGACAGCGCGCCTGCACCACCCCAGCGCAGTACAGGTCTTCGACATCGTCGACGACGGCGACAGCCCCTGCCTGATCATGCAATACGTCCCGTCGCGCAGTCTCCAGGAAGTCGTGCGAGAGAACGGTCCGCTCCCGCCGGACGAGGTCGCGCGGATCGGCATGCAGGTGTCCGCTGCGCTCGCGGCGGCGCACCGTGCCGGCATCGTGCATCGTGACGTGAAGCCTGGCAACATCCTGATCGCCGAGGACGGCACCGCGAAGATCACCGACTTCGGCATCTCGCGCGCGCTCGACGACATCACCTTGACCTCGACTGGCATGGTGACCGGCACGCCCGCTTTCATGGCTCCGGAGGTTGCGCGCGGCGCGGCCTCGGACTTCGCCAGCGACGTGTACTCCCTTGGCGCAACGCTCTACATGGCCGTCGAGGGCAACCCGCCGTTCGGTACCGACCAGAACCCGATGGCCGTGCTCCACCGCGTTGCTTCTGGCGAGTCGGACCCGCCCACCCGCAGCGGTCGGCTGACCCCGATGCTGAACACGATGATGTCCCCCGATGCGGCCCGGCGGCCGAGCATGGTCGAGGTCGCGAACACCCTCCCGAGCCCGCACGCGGCGACGCACGATCCGCCGACGACTTCCACCGCCCAGGTCATCACCCGCCAGCAACAGCCAGCGCTAGCGGCCACTCCGGTCCCGGCAGGCGACACGCTGGCCTTCCCTGCCCCGCCACCGACCAGTCGCCCTGCTCCACCCTCGCAAGACCGCGAGCGGCACCCCTGGCTGCCAATCGTCGCCGCCGTGATCGTCGTCGCGCTCGGCGCGATGCTCGCGATCGTCCTGCTCAACGGGAGCGGCGACAGTAACAACGGGGCGAGCGGCCCGACGTCCTCCGCACCACCACGGCCACCGTCGAAGTCGATGACGAGGACGTCTTCGCCGACGGCGTCGCCCAGCTCGCCGATCCAGAACGGCCCACCAACCAGCCAGCAACTCGCGAGCGCGGTCGTCGACTACTTCAACCTCGTACCTGGCAACCTCGACGCCGCTTGGGCAAGGCTTACGCCGCATTTCCAGAGCGCCAAAGCGCGCAACCGCCAAACCTTCGACAATTTCTGGAACAGTGTCGAGCGCGTCAGCGTCAGCGGCGCGAACGGCGAGCCACCGAACGGCGCCACCGCGACCCTCAAGTACCACTACAAAGACGGCCGAGTCGTAACCGAGCAGACGCAGTTCAGTTTCGTCCGTCAAGACGGCGCGCTCAAGCTCGACGGGGAGAGCTAGACGCGCCATGCAAATGGGTTGGCGACGTTGACCGATGATGCCCGCGCTCCGCGGACTACGTAGGCGTCCTGCGGCACCGCCTAGCGCCCGAATATCCCGTAAGACCCGCCGATGAAAATGCCCGGCGGCGGCGGTGCTCGTGCAACGGGCAAGTCGCGCGAGGTTTTCGTGCTCGATGGGTATATACGCAGCATGAGATTCGCCGTCAGTCTGTTCGTGATCGCGGTCGGTGCCATCCTCGCGTTCGGTGTCGCCGACTCGCCTGATGACAGTGTCCGCGTCCACCTGATCGGCCTGATCTTGATCGTGACCGGGTTGGTCGGTCTCGTGATGGCGTGCCAGCTGTTCGTCTCGCGGCGGCGCACCGACATCATCTACCGCGAGGACGGTGCACCCGACGGTGCATGTGCCGGGCCCGCCGGATGTCCCCGGTCCGCACCGCCCCCCGGTTGACCGGGGCGAACCGCTACCGTCCGCGAGTATCGTCCGCGACCCACAGACCGGGCGCGTGGAGCGTGTGCACGGGGTCATGGACGTAGAGCCGGGGACTGAGGAGTTCCGGCGGATGGCGGAACTGTACGAGGAATGAGGCCGAGACCCGCCGTACCGCTCTGTCGGGGCTGCGCGCAGGCTAGGTGACCGTCACGTCGTCGGGCACGGTCTTGGGTGCGACGCGGACAGCGCGCATCTGCTGCCAAGCCTGCTCCGCGATCCGCAGGGGCCGCTTGTCGCGGGCGGCGAGGGTCTGCGCCTCGTTGCAGGAACTGACGCTGCCTGCGAGCGTGATTCGCGGCGACTCGTCGCTGACCCGAAACACGTGCCACCGCTGCGAGCGCGGATCCGCCTCGTAGCGCGGCATCACCTGCAGGTAGTCATCGGCATGGTTGCTAGGCGTGTCATTCATCGCGCGCCCCATCAATGCGGCTGTGCGCAACCGTGACGGTCACCGGTGTCAAACGGCCCGACGGCGTGTAGCGACGCACGCAATGATCGGGTACGGGAGCTTGCCCACCACAAACCTGTGCGGCCATGGTTCCGCTCCTACCCGTTGTGACTAACGGTCTCACACGAATGCGAAACCGGTGCGCGGTTTGGCAGGGACCTTTCGCCGTCACCTGCGCTAGAGATGCGGACGGCCAGCCCTGTCAGCCGAGGGTGAGCGTGGCGTCGTCCGCGTAGAACGCCGTCGCCGATGCGGGCACATTAGTGACGTAGGCGTTGAAGTTCAGCGCTGTCACCCCCGGCTGGAGGATCGAGCGGCTGACAGTGATCTGCTGCCAGGCCGTGCTCAGCAGAAGCGTGCTCGTCGCGCTGCTGATGATGGTCGTGCCGTTCATCTCCTGCAGCCGCAGGTTCATCGTGGCCCCCGCCGTCGCGCCACGAACCCAAAGCGCGGCAGTGTATGTACCGGCGGACGTCTTGGCTACCTGGTTCGGAGAGTCGTCGAGTATGCAAGTGGCGGCGGCGAGGCCAGTGTTCGAGATGCGCCCCGACCAGTTCCCGGTGTGCCCTCCGGAGACCCTGGTCAGCGATACCGAGGTGCCTGACGGCGCCCACCCGCTCGTGTTGCTCTCGAACCCGGGATTGCCGATCAGATTCTGCTTCGACACAACCTGTTTCGTCGCCGTTCCGGTGAGACTGGCGGTGTCTCGTGCGGTGACCGTCACCGTGAATGTTCCGGTCTTCGTGTAGGTGTGCGTCGCCGTTGCGGACGCCTGCGTCACGGCGGCCGTGCCATCACCGAAGTTGAAGGTGTACGACGAGATCGGGGTCGAGTCCGGATCGGTGGAGCCGGAGGCGTCCGCCGTCACGGCGAACGGCGCGACTCCCGACGCCGGACTGACAGTGAGCGCAGCGACCGGAGCCTGGTTGGCGATCGCGATGGCCTGGCTCTTCGGCCCCTCGGCGTTGCCGGCGGTGTCCCACGACCGGTAGGCCACAGTGGCCGACGACGACAACGTGAACGGTGCCGTGTAGGTGGGGCTGGTCGGCGTCGGTGTCGTGCCGTTGGTCGTGTAGTGCGTGCTCGCGACACCGGATCCGCCGGTGTTGTCCGGTCCGGCGGGAGAGCCGAGTCAGCTCGACGGCTTCATAAGACGGAAGCTGATACGCGCTCGCCCGAGCAAGCGTGCGAGTCCCTAATCTGGACCGCGGGAAGTGCCATCTGTTACTAGACATGCCGCGCTGATCATTTCCCCGCATTGAGGTCATCAAGCCCGGCCCCGGCGATGATCAGGCTTCGATTGCTGGACTAAAACTGAGACTAAGCGCGGAAACGCCGGACCGGCCCCGACAGCTGACCCGGCGTTTGCCCTTGTTTCGTATGGCGGTGGCGGTGGGATTTGAACCCACGGAGGCTTGCACCTCACACGCTTTCGAGGCGTGCTCCTTCGGCCGCTCGGACACGCCACCGCGCACGAGGATACATGCGACCCGGCTAGCGGCGGCCAGCGAAGAACGC
>WNGI01013838.1_pt1 | contig 15602 bp, 18 predicted proteins | sample 5400621 | NCBI WGS metagenome assembly WNGI01 (sample SAMN13153374, study PRJNA577476) | soil metagenome | isolation source: 20 cm soil or saprolite under Garry oak tree replicate 1 | place: USA:California | collected 2016-06-15 | reverse complement strand
GGAAATGGTCCGGCAGATGATCGCGCGAAAAGGAAAGCCGGCCTCTCGCGCTCTACAATTCGAAACATCTTGGCGCCGATGCGCGGCATGTATAACCAGGCGATCGAGGATGGCAAGGCGCACATAAACCCAGGGGCGATGATGGGAAAGTTCAATAAGAAAGACCCCGGCTCGAACGACAAGAAAATCAACCCCCTAACCCGGGAAGAAACTCAGATCTTGCTCGATAAGGCCGAAAAGGATTTGACGCACCATTATCCCCTCTTCCTCTGCGCACCGCGCACCGGCATCCGAGAGGGTGAATTAATAGCGCTCAAAGGGACCGACTTGGACTTTACCAACCGGTTGATAGACGTGCAGCGCAATCTGTCCCGCGGCAAAATTACTCTCCCGAAGAACGGCAAAACCCGCAAAGTAGACATGAGCAAACTGTTGGCCTCGGTGCTCAGTGATCTACTTTCAAGGAAGCGAGCGGCAGCCCTGCGCAAGGAAATGGAAAAGCCGGCGGGCGAACGTAGGGATGCAGCTGAGGTAGTCAACGACGTCATGGAAGATTGGCTGTTCACGACTCCTAAGTGCGCACGGCTAGAGCCAAGCAACCTGCGCAAGGTATTCAGTAAGCTGCTTACCGATGCGAAACTAAGACGCGTTCGCTTCCACGATCTCAGACACACCTTTGCAACCACGCTGATAGAGCAAGGTGAAAGCCTTGCCTACATCCGAGATCAGCTCGGACATAGCAGCATCAAGGTCACGGTCGATACCTACGGGCATCTAGTACCAGGTGGAAACCGGCAAGCGGTCGACAAGCTGGATGAGCGCGTTAAAGTGAACGAGGGAAAAGAAGCGGCGAACGCTTAGTGAGGAAGTGGAAACAAAAAGTGGAAACAATTCGACAGAAGACTAGACTGGGAACGGGTAAGTTATTGAAAAAGATGGCGCGCCCGGAGGGATTTGAACCCCCAACCCCCAGATCCGTAGTCTGGTGCTCTGTCCAATTGAGCTACGGGCGCATATGAATCTCAAATTCCAGATTACAAATCCCATACGATCTGAAATCTAAGATCTGAAATTCACTATGGCGTAAGGCAAATGGCGGAGAGAGAGGGATTTGAACCCTCGGTACCCTTTTGGGGTACACACGCTTAGCAGGCGTGCGCCTTAGACCACTCGGCCATCTCTCCGTAACGGTCTGCTTCGTCGCTTTTCGACTTGAATCGACTGAAAAAATCGAACCCCTGAAAACCTTTGCAGCTGATCACGGGTTGCGAGTACAATTGCGCTCAAATTACCATACGATTCGCTGCTTTTCTACAATAGTCGTGTGCTAGAGTTGCCTCGAATGGCGGTCATCGTCGCACGACAATAAAGCGAAGGAGCAGCACACGTTCACGTGCGCTGCTTCCCGACTTGACGGCAATCGAGACCTAGTCCCGTTCTAACCTTCCCATATCGGCTTCACGTAGGTATCGAGCCATTTCTTCGGATCTTCGAGGAATTGTTGGTCGGTTACCGGGAGCGGCTTCGCACCTTTACCAAATGCCGCTTCAATCGATGTCTTCGACTTGAAGTCATTTCGCGACGATTCGCGGCCGACCGAATCGATGGTTTTTTGACCTTCGTCAGATATCAGCCATTCGGCAAAAAGCTTGGCGGCGTTCGGATCCGGCGCCTTGGCGTAGATACCCGCCTGGCGGGGAAATAGGACCGGTGGGATGGTCTTTACATAACTCACCGGCGTGCCCTTGTGCATCTCCTCCATCACGTCGTGGAGCAGGGCGGGCATGCAGATCGAGTACTCACCGGAAATGACCAAACGAAACATCGCGCTGGTGCTTTTGTGTACCGGCACGTTGAGCGCCTTCAGCCCTTTCACAAAATTGTTGTAGCGAGTGTCGTCCTTCCATTGTGTTTTCAATCCCGAAAGCATGGAGCTTAGCGGCCCCGCGCGCATGGGATCATCGAGCGCAATCATTCCTTTGTATTTGGGGTTCGCGACCTCTTCCCAGCTTTTCGGCAAGTCTGCCGGCTTGATTTTTTTTGTGTTGAACGCGAGCGCCTGAATCTGCAAACTCACCGTCGGCATCGTTGGATCGTGCAGATACAAAACATCGCGCTGCACTGTGTCGTAGTTCATAATCGCTCCCGCGGCGCGAATCACGGGTGGAGCGTTATCCGAAAGAACGACGTCCCAACTGGCTTGGCCGCCTTGGAATTCGGTCAAAGCCCGCGTGACGATTTCCGGGTTTCTGCCTTGCCAGTAGGTCGCCTTGATTCCAGGATAGCGCTTCATGAAGGCATCGGTAATGACCTTGAGGTGCTCGACGTCCCAAACCGAATAGACGATTAGATTGCCCTCCTGCTTCGCCTTCGGATACAGTTCCGCGCTCACCTTTTCGAAGGCTTTGGCCGCCGCTGACGTAGCATTGGCGCTGCCGCCCTCCGTCCTCACCTGCTTGGGAATAACTTTCTGCGCCGCCGCTTTTGGGTCTTTCACGGCTTCCTTGATCGCATCCTTCACTGCGGCCTTCTCCGCGGCCATCGCGATCGTGACGAGAAAAAAACTCGTTGATATTGCGGCCGTGATCACCTTCATCGATTTCATTTGCATGTTTGCCTCTCCCCCTTTTGTTGAAGACTGAATAATCAAGCCGATCACAAACTGAACTTCATCTTGAAGGCGAACTTAGCTACAGACACCGCAACAATCAAGATGATTAAATAGATCACCCCGCCCGCCGCCGCTTCGGCCCATTGGCCAACTCGGAAATACTCGAACAAGGTTACGGGACCATATTCCTTACCCGGAGCCGTCAGCAGCACGGCCACGTCAACATTACGGATCGCCTCGATGAATATGTAGAACAATGCTCCGCCCACCGAAGGTTTGAGGATCGGCAGCGTGATCTTGAAAAAAACATGGCGCCATCTCGCCCCGTGCACCCAGGCCGCCTCGTCCAACTCTTTGTGGATGTTGACAATGGCGCCTGAGGCATTCCTGAACGCGTAGGGAAAATATGCGACAAATAGACCGATCCCTAAAGCCCAGAGGCTATTGTATAGCGGCGTGCCGATAAAAATGATCAATAGGCCGACGGAAAGAACCAAGGGTGGAAATGCCAAGGGCAACGTCCCGATGAATTCAAAGACTTTCGTTCCTGCCGCTCTCGTTCGGTAAATCGTAAACGCCATGACGATCCCCAGGAGCACGGTGACAATAGCAATCGTCACCGACAGAAAGAGAGAATTGTACAAGCCCGTCACGAAGCTTGGATGCCTCATGACCGTATAATAATTTGTCAACACGGCATTCGATGGGAACTGCATGAAGGTGTCGTAGTCGAAATAAGGGATCATTGAGACGACGATCAGGACAATAAACGGGAGGACGATCCCCGCCAAGAAATATAGAACTACGGTCGCGAATGTTAGGTATTTCCACGCTCCGATATCGATCACTTTCACCCGATAGCCTTTGCCCGTGATCGTCGCGTAGCGTTCCGAGAAGCGGGTAGCGCGGATGTAGAAGTAAAGCGTGATGATCGACAGCACCACCAACACGACGCTGTACGCCGTCGCTAAACCGGCATTGAATTCCAGAGCCATAGAATCGTAGACCCGGCTGACGAACACTTTGATGTTGCCCGGCGTTCCCTGCAGCACCGGCGTCTCGAACGAGCGAAGTCCTCTGAGGAAATTAAGCACCAAAGCCGACGTAAACGCCGGAATGGCGAGCGGAAAGGTGATTTTGAACATCGTATTGACCGGCTTGCTGCCGGCGATGTAAGCACTTTCTTCGAGCGATGGATCGAAGGACAGAAACACTGGTAACAAGAAAAGATAACCTAGCGGCACGCAGGCAAGACCGAAGACCCAAACCATGCCGGCCATGGTAAAAGCGTTAAAGACCAGCGTCTCGATGCCAAAGAAATGTTGCAGCATGCCGTTGAGAATGCCCGACCTGGGGGCCAGGAGTAAGATCCAGGCGATGTTTTTCATGATCGGCGGCATCAGGATCGGATAGAGCGGCAGCAATTCCACCAAAGCCTTACCCGGCGTGTTGGTGCGCGCGACGATCCACGCAAGGAACGCACCTAAAACCGTTCCCAACAGGGCCGAACCGGCCGCGTAGATTACCGAGTTTGACAGCATCGAAAAAATATCTTTGTCGCCGAAGACCCGGAGATAGTTGGCCAAGTTGAGGCCGACGCTGAACCCCAATTTACCGCTGGTGAAACTGCGCCACATCACCACCAGGACCGGCGTCATGATCGCCGCGCCGGCAACGGCGCTGGCGACGAGCGGCACCAGCGTCCCCTGCCGAAAGGCAATTTTGATTGAATTTCCTGCAGCCGTAGTTTTGCTCCTCTAACTCTGTAAAAATCGCGGCGGGTACACAGGCGCGGGATTAATGGGTAACGATCACACTGATCGCGGAGCGGTCGATGGACACGAAGGTTTTAGCGCCGTCGCCGTTGACGCGAATCATGGGACAGAGCTTATGTGAAGTCACAATCAGCTCCTTCGAGCCGATTTGAACCCGGTGATCAGTCAGGCCGCCGCGATACTCCCGACTGGTCATCAGTCCTTCGAGCACGTTATCCGCGCCCTTGGGAAATCCGTCGGGGCTAAGCTTGACTTCCGTGGTACGGATGACGACCTTACAGAAATCACCCGCCGCCAGGGCCTCGGTCGCGGGCGATATCAAATCAGCTCCGTTAAACTCCGGCACATTGACCAAACAGTTATCGCCGTCGATGCGAACGACTCTTCCATCCACCAGCGCCGCGTGGCCGACAAACGCCGCGACAAAAGGGTGCAACGGTCGGTTGTAAATTTCGTCGGGCGTGCCGTATTGCAGAATTTTCCCGCTATCCATCACCACAACCGCATCGGAGATCGTAAAAGCTTCGTCCTGATCGTGAGTCACGTAGAGCGCGCTGATGCCGACCTTCTTGATTAATTTTTTCAGCTCGACGCGCATTTCTTCGCGCAGCTTAGCATCGAGATTACTGAGCGGCTCGTCGAGAAGAATCAGCCGCGGCTCAAGCGCCAGGCTCCGCGCCAGCGCGACTCGTTGTTGCTGCCCACCGCTTAATTGGGAGGGGTATCGCTGTTCGCGCCCTTGTAACCCGACGAGATCCAGGGTCGCCATCACCTTGCGCTTAATCTCATCGTCGGATTTTTTGCGCAGCTTCAACCCAAAGGCAACGTTACTGAAAACCGTCATGTGAGGCCATAAGGCGTAGCTCTGGAAAACAAAACCGATTTCGCGCGAATACGGCGGCACAAGCACGCCGCGCTCGATGCAAGTCTGCACTTTATCGGCGATCGAAATCGTTCCCGCATCCGGGACTTCCAGACCCGCGATCGATCTTAGCAGAGTCGTCTTGCCACACCCCGAGCCATGCGGCCTACTTGTCACGATCTTTGTAGTTATTTACTCTAATCCCTGGAAAAAAGGAAACATTTCGAGGCGCCAGAAAAAGTGAAACAGCAGTGACCTAAATTCACCAGCCGTTTTTACCAAGTATGCCGTCGAACCGAACTTCCATTTCCTAAGCACTGCTGCCGCGAAATTAGGCGAGCGCTAGCTCGACGCCGAGCCGAAATTCACCGTTGCCACAGCGCACATCAGACCGGGCAAGACACTTCGAAATACGGATAGAAACTTTCTGCGGTGATCGGTTGTTTCACTGACGCCGTTCGGCATCGTCCAGTGCACGTCGCTCCCGTGGAACAGACGAATCACCATCCATCGTCGATGGCTCAATCGGATCTGTCGTTTAGAACGGTCAACCTAGATTGAGAGGGAAAGACGCGGATGTCAGCATTTGCTCCCTCGTGCTGGATACGGACTGCGCGTGAGAATTCGTGGTTGCCGCATTGGGAATTTCATTTTGCAATCAACTTACATTAACTTAACGTTGTTCACGTCAAAGCCACCTTTTGTTGATGCCGGGCAACCTCGACCTTCCACTTGAGCTGCGCACGAATAACATCCGCCAGCGCCGCCGCCGCGGGGGGCTCGCCGTGCACGATGTAAGTCATTTGCGGCGCCTTCTTGAATGTACCGAGCCAGCGCAGAATCTCTCCCTGATCCGCGTGGGCGGAGAAACCGTCGAAGACTTTGATCTTGGCGCGCACCGGCACCACCTCGCCCAGCAGCTTGATTTCCTTGGCACCATCCTGGAGCGATCTGCCGCGCGTTCCCTCGGCTTGGTATCCCGCAAACAGTACCGTCGTATCCGCGTTCGGCAACCGGTGTTTGAGATGGTGCAACACGCGCCCACCCGTGGCCATGCCGCTCGCCGAGATGATCACCATCGGCCCTTTGAATTGATTGATCGACTTCGACTGCTCCGGCGTCTTGTGCACCACCATCTTATGCGAGCTGATCGGACAATTATCTTTGCTTCGCAGTTGCTGCATCTCGAAGTCATGCTCTTCGGTGTGACGACAGTAGATCTCCGTCGCCTCCAAACCCATCGGGCTATCGACGTGCACGGGGATCGCCGGGATCTCGCCGTCATCTTCCATCTTGCGGATGGTGTAAATCAAGTCTTGGGTTCTGCCGATCGCAAACGCCGGAATGATGAGACAGCTGCGCTGCGCGACGGTTTCTTTGATCAAATCGCGCAGCTCGATCTCCGAATTTTTCTCGTGCAGGCGATCGCCGTAGGTCGATTCGAGGAGCAACCAGTCGGCGCTGCCCGCGGGATCGGGATTTTTGAGGATCGGCCGGTCGTAGCGACCGAGGTCGCCCGAATCCATAAAGGTTTTTCTTTGACCATTTACTTCAAACGATAACCGGGCCGAGCCCGCGCCAAGAATGTGGCCGACGCGACCGAAGCACAACGACACGCCCTTGATAACTTCGATGGTTTGGCCTATGCGAACCGGGCGCAACAGCGTCAGCGACTGCTCGGCGTCTTCAACCGTATAGAGCGGCAAGGCCGGCGAATGCCGCGAGTATCCTTTTTGTCTGGCGTAGCGCGCTTCTTCTTCCTGAAGGTGCGCCGCGTCGGGCAGCATCACGCCGAGCAGATCGCAGGTGCCCGGCGTAGCGTACACCGGACCTTTGTATCCTTTAGAAACAAGCCGCGGCAAATAACCGGAATGGTCGATATGCGCGTGCGTCAGAATCACCGCACGCAACCGCGCCGGATCAATCGGCAGCGCCGCCCAGTTTCTCTGCCGCAGTTCCTTCAACCCTTGAAACAACCCGCAATCGATCAAAACCTGATCATCGCCGTACGAAAACAAATATTTCGATCCGGTGACACCTCCCGCCGCCCCGAGAAACTGTAATGAAGCTGCCGCACCATTCGCCATGCACCACCATCCTTTTGTCGACTCGCTTCAAGTAGGTAAACAGAGCGCCGGAGTTTCCGCAAGCACAAGGAGCACGACCCTATCACTCCATTGCTTCAAGACGCTCGAAGCAACCGGAACACTTCGAAGGTTCAACCTGAATGGCGCAGGGGCGAGATTCGAACTTGCGGTCCACGAAGTGGACGCCGGTTTTCAAGAATCGCGCTGCTCTCCGCCGATTTTTTTGTGACTGCTTCGCCATTTAGACTATTTTCCGCAACTACCGGATTCTCCCTATTTGCTCACTGCCGTTGCGTTATGGACTGGTGTCCGTGAAAACTACATCGCCGAACTCAAGAAAGCGATGAAGGCGGCACTCGACGAAGTTGAGTGGGACGACGAGGACTCGGACGAAATCCGGCAGAGGAAGGGCACATAGAGAACGCTGAAACCATCGGAGAGCTGTTCTTGCCGCCGGGACAGTGGACCGAAGTTTCCTTTGACGTAGGGCCGATCACGGAAGAACGAGCGCAATTGATACTCTCCAAGCCTCCACGATTGTATTTCCTTTTATTGGGAGTCGCCTGTTATTCGGACATCTTCGCTAAGGATCGGCCATCGACTTTCCGTTATCTGTACAGCCCCGAACTTGAAATTTTCATCAATTGCCCAGGCGGGAACACAGTTCCCTAACGCCGCTCCACTGCACGAGCGCAAATCGCCGGTGTCTGGCTTCGCCGCTCGACCAGCGGCTCCCCGTGAACCAAAATATGAAAGAAAAATTTCGTCGACGAGGGGTAATTCTACCCGAGAGGGCTTCAGCACGTGCGACGGCTTCTCTAGTGCGCGCTATGAGTTGCGTTGATCGTGACGCCATTTCTCTCGAAGCGATACACAATGCGTGGACCGTTCTAGCAGCGCTCGGCTCGCGCCAAAGTTCCGCGGTGTGTGGTGATATTTGCCGCCCCCCATGATGGTTCGGGTTCGGGCTTCCTGTCCTGTCGCCCCGGTGGGACAAGCTCAAACAGTTAATAGAGCGTGAGTTAGGCTTCGATAGGCAAAAAGCGAGGATATTCGCTGTAAACTTTAAAAATCTTTTTTGTGTCGGAAATCTGACACACCGTCCACGGGCTTTAATGTATCGGCGAGAAGATTCGTGGAGGGTGGAACTCCTCCTGGGTCAAGTTGATCGCGTGCTCTTTGCAGGCTATTGGGAAGTGAATCATCAACGGCTTTTGGGAAACACTCATTGCAAACTATAGCTTTGGGGGGAAGGTATCCGACGGACACAAAATTGTCGTTAGGCCACTGCGAGCACGTTCTAGCAAAATGCCAAGTATCACCAGCGACACTTCGGCGGCATTCGATGACACTAACGCTAACACGGTATCCATACGATCTATGTCCCAATGGACATTTAAAGACCCGCAGGCCAATTAATCGGCTATATGGTTCTTCTGTCGTTTCGAGATGGCAGTCCATGCCATCAACGACAAACGATCAAAGTTTCCTAGCCAACCCCATGTCCTATTTAGGACCTAGAAAACAGGGTGATTCAAGGGGGGTTGTCAAATATCCGACAAATGTATGATCGGCGTCTTGCTAATGGAAAAGGCCGATACCTTTGCATCAAGCGGCCCGAGATCGTGCCTTTAAAGCCAATTGTGGAAGAAAAATTTCGCCGAGCGTAGGGAAACTCTGATTCGAGCCCCATCGGAGACGGCAAATTCCTAGCGAGTTATCGGGTCCTTTTTTCACACTGAACCTAACCTAAAGGCCAGTTGCAAAGCCGAATGCTCGTGATAATTCCCGAATCATGGAACTTCGAAATCACCCATTCATGTTCTGTGATGGGGTATGAACGTGGCCGTCGGAATGGCTGCAGACGTTCGGTACGAGCAGCACGCCGTGTGACTGGAGAGGTTGGAATTCTTGATGCAGTCTATCTGAGTAAACTCATTCCACCCGATAGAGTCTATTTGGTAATTAAATCTGAGGGAGGCAGCGGCTACCTCGGCACTCTTATGTTTGAAACGGCGAGTATTGCCAAGGCGATCTTTGACATCCTAAATACACACCTGAACAAGCGCATCAGCGAGATCGCGGCAGTAGATGTCCCACCCCTCCCCGTAGTTCCCGCGCCGTGACGGCCAAAAAATATTCTCAACCTCGTCTGGAAAGCGCCTGCGCGTAGGCGTCGTTTCTGACGGGTTCCCTTTTTTATCAAAACCCCCTTGAGGCGGAAATCTGACTGCATAGAATGACTTCATCACATCGCATCGGGCCGGTGCACCTATGCCAGAGTATCGACAATTGATTGGCAGCGTCCTTTGGCATTCCCATTTCAACTGCGCGACGTGGCCTACAAGTAATTATGCCGTTTCGAAGAATCCGCTGGACGGCAAAATTTGTGCGGAGTGCACGGCCCTCAAGGTGCTTCCCCGAGTGATAACCTGCCGGGTGATTGTCAATCAAAACCCATGTGGCCTTGAACTGCTCCGTCATTCCGACGGCTTCTACTATTGCCCGGTGGCCCATCGCACGCGCCTCGTAGAAATAGGTTCAAAATAAGTCACTGCCCTGCTGACACCGTAAATCATCGCAGCGGCTCCCCGTGAATCCGAATATCGAGCACACCTGGAAGTTCGCCGCCGTCACTTGATGCTCGCCGCTTTGATTTCCTCTTCGAGCTTCTGCGCCATCTCGGCGATGACGTGGTGAACGATCTGACGAACTAGCTCCGGGTCGTTGCCCGCGCAGTCCAGGCAAATCTTTTTGCCCGGCAGTTTCACTCCGCGCCCGGCGTTGCTGCATACGTCGCAAAGAATACTTTGTTGAAGATCAATCGCCATCGTTCACTCCTACTTCGGCAGCGCTGGTTCTAAGCGAAGGGCTCACTTTTAATCAAAACTCTCTTGTGTCGGAAATCTGACAATATACAATCACTATTGCAAAGCCTAATGATCGTTGTGCGACTGATTGCCCGATCACAGTTCGATATAATTAGAAGTATGAAAAAAATCATTTTGGGCAGGTTACCCGCAACGGCTCTGGTATGTGGTGTACTTGCATACATGCTCGAAGCGAGCGCATCAGGCGTCAACCTCGTCCAGGACCCCAGCTTCGAACAACAGTCGCCACGCGGCCTTGATCCCCACGACCGTCCATGGGGTGCTGAAGAAGAGGGATCGCCCGCCGGTGCCGAGATCATGCAGGGCTCGGCTGCAGACGGAAAGCAGTTCGCACGCATGCAATATGTCTCTGGCACCGGATCAGAATGTCCCGGCTGCAACCAGTCGTTTCTGTTTCAACGAATCGATGTAACTCCCAACACGGACTATATATTCAGTTATTGGATACGCGGGACGACCTATGTGAGTTCGGCGATCCAAATTCCGTTTTTGGACGACTGCCACAATTACCCGCCGCCTCCCAGCGACCCGACGCGAGCTAACCTTTGCCCTGACGACGATGGCGACGAGGAGATCGACCTTGGACCGACGCCGCCGAATTATGACAAAGAGTATGTCGCAAGATATGATTCAGATACCCCCACTTCAAATACCGATTGGTCTCTAATTTCACACACTTTCAACTCCGGCCCACACAGCGTCCTTTACGTTCGTTACTTTAACGTATATTACGGAAGCGACCACACCGACATCGATAACGTAAGCGTGGCCGCAGTCGGCGCTTCATCGCCCGTTCCTTCGCCTCCGGCCTCCGGCCTCCGCACGGAGTGAACTGCTCCTCGTTACCAGCCCGGCCCGACTAAAATTTCTAAACGCTGGTTTGATCTAATTAAGTGCTCATTCGACTGAAGATGTTGCTGGAAAATTTTCAGAGTTGGGCGAATTCTGATTCACTGGGAGCCGACTGCGATGATTTACGGTGTCGCAGGGTAGTAACTCATTTTGGATTGATTTCAACGAGGCGGCTGCGATGGCCCAACAGGCAATATCGAACACACCGGGGAGTTCGCCGCCGTTACTTGATGCCCGCTTCTTTGATCATCCCTTCGAGCTTCCGCGCCATCTCCGGCATCGCCGATCTCCTTGACTAGCTCGGCGTCGTCGCCCGCGCATTCGAGGCAGATTTGTTTGCCCGGAAATTTGACTCCGCGCCCGGCGTTGCTGCACACGTCGCAAAGCAAGTTTTCTTGAAGATCAACCGCCATCGACGCCATCTCACTTCCCATCGGCTTGCCATTAACCAGGGTAAATCCTACAACACGACGTAGGAAATTTACTGAGATCCTCGGTTGGAACCGGCGAAGATCGAGCAAGGATCGCCAGTAATTGCCAAGAATCTCGGTTTGTCGGCATGGCATGGTCTTTGCGTCCTAAACCGATTGGCGAAAATCTCGGGGGCATGTATCACCTCGGGGCCTGCACATTATGCCTGCACATCGAAAAGCGATAAGCAGCACCGTTTGTCATTCCCATTCCAACTGCACGACGTGGCCTACAAATAATTTCATCGCATCGGAGAATTCACTGGAGGGCGAACATGCAGTCTCTATATTACAACCCCGAAAAAATTCGGCTACTTCTGCGCTTGCTTCTCTTGACTGTGTTGGCGGTTGCCGCATTACTTCTCCCTCTTAGCTTTCCGTACCGCCTTCTGGGCAAAGTCCCCGTTCTCCAATCGGTCGATCTGAAGCAGGAATGCCCCACCCTCCAGGAATGCCCCGCCCTCTACATCACGGGCGGCGAGATAAACGGTAAAGATCAACTGTCGTTTATCGATCTAACCCGACGGCCCATATTTCTCGAACTCACGGGTGCACCACTCAACTGACTCGGCAAGAAAAGACTCGCTGGAATAATTAACCGCCTCGATGATTCCGGACGAGTTTCGGCGCGAGGACATTGGAGTCGTAAATCTTTTGGTCGGCGGCTAGATAAACGCGGTCGTCTCTTAGATAAGCGAAGTGAAAGTGGCGGATGAAAACGCCGTCATCTTCGTCCAGTGCGAAACCGGGCGCGGAATTGGTCGCGGCAAGCCTGCGGCAAATCCCGCAGGGTTCGCTTGAACGGTGTGAGCTGCCGTCGGGGTGTTGGATCAGGAACGCGTCGCGCACGTTGGGCCGGTCGGGCACGTAGGCTTTTGCGTATGATCGCCCCAGCATTCTTGCAAAATTTCGGCTTCGGCGCGGCGCTGCCATAATTAAAGATTCTTCAGCGTAACGACGGTTTAGATCGCGGTCGGTACTCATGACCGTATACAGCGCGGTGCGATAATCGGTCTGGGGTCTGGTGACTTTGCATGTACCGGCGCGTTCTTGCGTCGCTCTCGCCTCCCGCATTTTTCTGATTAACGTCAGTGTTCATTGTGATGGCTCCTTTTCGATTGCTTAGTGGATCATCGGGGATGCGGCTTCGATTGATGCGGTCACTTCGCTATCTGCCGGACCCTCGGTTGATGTTGATACCGTGATCGGCTTTATCTGTCTCTCGACGGCCGCAATGTTGCCTTTCAAAATTTCTTGATACGGATGTTCGTATGCTCGAACGACGGAACCGCCGCCGTGGAATATCGCCGTGATGCGCCTCTCCAGATGATTCCACCGATACGGCACCTGCGCGACGCCGACGCCTTGGCAGTAACTCTTCATGCGTTCAAGTCTTTGTGCATGTGCACCGGCCCGGCCCATCAACGTCTGGACGATGGCTTCGATCTCCTGTGCTTCAACGAGCGCCGCTTTCGCGTTAGCGTTCGTATTTTGCGCGCTCCGCTACATCGTCTGCGGCTTCACGCTCGACAAGAACTTCCTCAATCTCGGCGTCGGCGTCATTTATCTCAGCCTGTAGGTCGTCGACATTCATCTTCGCTTCGATGATCGACGCCTGAATATCCTTGAACGCTGCCTTGGCCTTCGCGTCGTCGTCATGGAACGTTTTGTGCCGCTGCTCCGCGTGCTCGTGCTCCTGACCGTCGATGTAACTCTTCCTTACGCTCAGTTCCGCTTGCCACTGTTGACTCTTGATCTTCAAATTCAGGATCGCGCTGTCGATCTCGTCCAAGTTTTCATCGTTCCTCCGTTGGTTTGGTTTTGGCAACATAAATCTCACTGTGATGTTCATCGGTACTTTCGCCACGGCCTTCGCCCTGGCCTTTCCTTACAACGCCCGCGATCTGCAGCACGATCTACGCGCCGTGATTCACATTGGCGGCAGAGTTTGCGACCGGGCGACGCTTTGCGCCCGCACCATGATTCACACCGGCTCATACACGTGTAGGCGGCCTGCGCCTTTCTTCTCCGACGATCCTGGCTGCGATTCGTGCCGAGAGCTTTACGCCGTGGGTCTCGCTGAGTTCTGTGACCGGCTGTTTTTCCCGACCTGTCGAGTTGCGATTACGATAATGAGACAGTCGCGGCACACGGCCACTTTACTCGCGCCGATGATAATGGTTGATGCCCGGCGCAGGCCGCCGTCTTGCTAGGCGTGGGGCGTTCGACGATTGATCGGATGATCGGCGACGGTACGTTGCGAGCCATCCGATTTAGGCAGGGGCCACGGAAAGGTCTCTACGGCGTCAGCAGAAAAGTTTTGGAGCGGTGGATTGAGGAGCAGGCGGATGATTAAAGACGTGCGCAACCGAAGAAAGGATTGGGATATGACAGGCGAAAATAGCTTCATGCGCGTCGAGCGCCACTTATACCGGGTGCAGTATCGGCAAAAAGATAAACAGTGGAGCGTCTATTACAAGGCCTTATTTAGGACTTGGGAGGGAGAGCCGTTCGAAAAAAGGCTATCAAATGACTTAGCCGTGGCCCGAAAACTGTTGCGCGAGTACGAGCAATTGAACGACGAGAGAAAGCCGCTCGTCTTAGAGCAGGAACGTCTGGCGGCGGAGGCAAAGAAGGCTGAAGCAGCGAAATCGAGCGCGATGACTGTCAGGAAGTTCGCGCCGATCTACCTTGCCTTGCCGGAGATGAAAGCGAAAGACTCAGCAGACCGCGACAAGCAACTGTCAGATCATATAGTCCGTCTCATGGACGATAAGTTCCTGGCGGAAATCTCCCGACAGGACCTCTTTGACTACATCGATAAGCGCCGTGGGGAAATGCTCTTTCGCTGCGGCGAATGGACCGCTATTCGGTCTCGGATGGGACGATCAAAAACGAGTTGAGCTGATTGCGCCACATGCTCAACCTTGCCCGCCGTTACAAGGATGACATGGCGAAGAAGAATATCCGCTACGACGTTGCTGCTGTGTCGTTCGACGTGATGCCGGAGCCAAATCACCGCCAGCGCGTGCTCAAGGGCAGCGAGCGCCAGCGGTTGCTCAAGGAAACTCCCGTATGGATTCGAAGATTGTTTATCGTGGCGTTGGAGACCTGTCTAAGCCGTGGTGATTTGCTGCGCCTGCGGTGGGAAGACATCGACGAGGAAAGCGGCACGATCATGCCCGACGGCGGTCGTGTGAAGAGTGAAGTGGAACAAGCCACACCGCTCACTAACGCCGTGAAGAAAGTCCTCGCGAACATCAAGCGCGAGCGACAACACGCGAACGTCCACAACCTCGAAACGGCGCATCTTGTTTTTGTTCGTGAAGACGGCTCCGCGATAACCGGCGACATGATGAACAAGGCCCAGCTGAAAGCGTTTGATCGCGCCGACGTGAAAGACGTCCACTTCCACGACACGCGGCACACTATAAAAACTTCATGGGCGCGCCGTGGAATTCCAGTAGAAGCGGCGATGTTAGGTGCCGGTCACAAAACCGTTGCGATGCATCAAGCCTAGGTGCATCTTCAGGCGTCTGACGTCGGCAAAGGGTTCCACACGGCGAAGGTCGTCAGCATCGAGCGCAAGAAAGCCAAAAAGTGAGGGAGTTTTGTTACTGTTTTGTTATGAGCGAGAAAGGCCAACATCGAAAACTAAAAGTAATCTTCACGAAACCTGCCCTAAGCCTGCGTTTTAATGGCGGAGGGGGCGAGATTCGAACTCGCGGTCCACGAAGTGGACGCCGGTTTTCAAGTACGATTGACCTCACCGTCGCGTTTCTAAGGAAAATGAAGCGGTTGCAATAACCACTCTATTTTTCGACGCTTTTTGACGGCCTCGTCATTTAGCTTATTTCCCGCAGATACCGGATTTTCCCTACTTGTTCAAAGCCGTTGTGTTGTCGTTGTGTTATAGGATTGCATCGCTTTACGCCTGCTCCCTGCGCTTTCGATGCCAGGATTGGCTTCAGGTGGAAACGTCGTCCAATTTCCTAAAGCCTTACAACCGAACCGGTTTTCTCACAACGCTGAGTTGCCAACGCAGTTTGTCGAT
>WNGI01002645.1_pt1 | contig 15602 bp, 12 predicted proteins | sample 5400621 | NCBI WGS metagenome assembly WNGI01 (sample SAMN13153374, study PRJNA577476) | soil metagenome | isolation source: 20 cm soil or saprolite under Garry oak tree replicate 1 | place: USA:California | collected 2016-06-15 | reverse complement strand
CCAAAAAGGCAGCGGACCGCTGATCGTCGTCAGCGCGACCGATCTTTCCACGGGCGGCCGGTTCTACTTCCTTCAGTCGATGTTCGATGCGCTCTGTTCCGACGTAGCGAGCGTCCCCCTTTCCCGGGCGGCCGCGTCGTCCTCCGCAGTGCCGGTCGTGCTGTCTCCGGTCACGATCAACAACTATGGCGGAACGTGCCGCTACAGCGAGCCGCCGCTGTTGAAGCTCATCACGGATCCCGACCATCCGGCGCGGCCCGCGGCGCGGGCGATCCAGCGCTGGAAGGAACTCCAATCGTACGGAAGCGGCGCGCAGCGACCCTACGTTCATTTGGTCGACGGAGGTGTTTCCGACAACGTCGGCATGCGCGGCGTGCTCGAAGCGTTGGATGATCTCGAGGCATTGCATCTGCTGCACCAGAGAACACCGCTCGATCGCGTGCGCCGCATCATCGTCTATGTCGTGAACTCGCTCTCGTCACCCGAGACCACATGGGGCACGTCGGAGAATGCGCCGGGCAGTTTCGCTGTGCTGCTGAGAGCGACCGGTGTGCCGATTGACCATTACTCGTACGAGGCGGTCGAGCTGATGAAAGACACGGCAGCGCATTGGGCCGGCTTGCGCGCGATTCGCGACTCCGGCGCCCTAACGAACAACGGCAATCCGGCGCTTGTCGAGGTCACGACGGTGCCGAACGCCGAGATCTACGTGATCGACGTATCGTTTCCGGCGCTCAAGGACAAGGCGGAACGCGATTACCTCAACAATCTTCCGACATCGTTCGTGCTACCGGCGGAGGCGGTGGATCGGCTGCGCGCCGCCGCCAAAAAAATCATTCTCGAGTCGCCGGAGTTCCAACGATTGCTGAACGACATGGGCGAGCGGATCGTCAAGCCGCCGGTGAACGCCCCCTCGTCGAGCGGAGCTTCATGAGATTGCCCCATGTACGCCAAACCACTGCACGTTATTGCAACGCGCTACCACAGCGAGGATTCGCCATGAATCGAAGGATCGCATCACTGGCAGTAAATCGCGCACGGCGGAGTGCTGGTTCATGCTGCGCCGAGACTTCGATCGAAAGCATCCGAGGATTAGCATGAAGACTCGACAATTTTGCTCCGCTGCGGTGCTCGCCGTTGCGGCGTTCTTCTGTGCCGTTGATTTGGCGCGGGCGCAATCGCCGGCGGCGCCTGCGGCAATCCCCGCCGATCCCTGGCCGCGTGTCGTCGATCTCTCCAACGGGCAGGTCCTGGTCTACCAGCCCCAGGTCAACAAGTGGGACAACGACCGGATCGATTTCCGCGCCGCTCTCGCAATCAAGCCAGCGGACGCGAAGGGCGAGAGCTTCGGCGTGATCTTCGCGACAGCGCGCACGCAGGTGGACAAGGTTGCGCGCACCGTCGTGTTCGAGGATATGAAATTCACCAAGACCGATTTTCCGGCGTTGCCCGATCACGGCGCTCAGTACACGCGCGAATTGCAGACCGAATTCGCGAAAAGCGTGCGCTCGATCGCGCTCGACCGGCTCGAGTCGTCGCTGGCGCTCGCCGGCATCAAGCCGCCCACGGTTCCCGTGAACAATTCGCCGCCGCAGGTGATCCTCAGCAACTCGCCCGCGATTTTGGTCCCGATCGACGGCGCGCCGGTGATGAAGCCCATCCCGAACCACTCTAGATTCCAGCGCGTGATCAACACCCGCGCGCTGATCGTCCAGGGTGGCTTCACCGACGCGTACTACATCCACGTCTACGACGGCTGGCTCGCGTCGCAGTCGTTGATGGGCCCGTGGTCGCAAGCTTTCAGCCTGCCGTTGGGAATGCGCGAGGCGGTTTCCGACGTTTCGAAAAGCGGCGTGGTTGATATGCTGGACGGCGGGCCGAAGGCCAATCCGAAGCCGTCGCTCGCGAACGGCGTGCCGACTGTGTACACGAGCCAGGTGCCGACGGAGCTGATCGTGTTCAAGGGACAGCCCGACTTCGCGCCGATCGTCGGCACGCAGCTTCTGTGGGCGTCGAACACGACGAGCGACGTCTTAATCAACACCGTCGACAGCAACTACTATGCGCTGCTCGCCGGCCGCTGGTTCCGTTCTGCCGGGCTCTCTGGACCGTGGACCTTCGTGGCGAGCGATGCGCTGCCGCCAGACTTCGGGCACATCCCGCCGCAATCGCTCGCAGGCGCCGTGCTGCCAACCGTCGCGGGCACGCCGCAGGCGCAAGAGGCCGTGATCGAGAACTCGATCCCGCAGACTGCCACGGTGCCGCTCAAGAACGGGCCGAAGTTCACGCCGAACTTCGACGGGCCGCCACAGTACGTACCGGTGCAGGGGACGTCACTCACGTATGTCAACAATTCGTCGGTGCCGGTGATCCAGGTCGCGCCCAACGCGTATTACGCCGTGACCGCCGGTGTGTGGTTCACCGCCACGCAGATTACCGGTCCGTGGGTGATCGCCACCAACGTGCCGACGGTCATCTATACGATTCCGCCGACGTCGCCGATTTACTACGTTACCTATGTGCGGATCTACGAGGCGACGCCGACCGTCGTTTATGTCGGTTATACGCCCGGTTATCTCGGCACCGTTGTCGCACCGGGTGGCGTCGTCGTGTACGGGACGGGCTACGCATATTCGCCGTGGGTCGGCAGCGTCTGGTATCCGCCGCCCTACACATATGGTGTGGCTGCGGCACCTATCTACAACCCCTACGTTGGCTTCACGTTCGGCTTCGCGATGGGACTCGCGACGGCGGCGTGGACGCAGCCGTATTGGGGCGGGGCGTATTACCACCCCGCGTATTGGGGAGGCTATCCGTGCTGCGGTTCGGCAAGCGCCAACGTCTACGGTCATTGGGGCAATGCGACGTACTCGGGTACGCGAAGCTGGTACGCGGGCGGCGGCGTTGCCGGCTCCACCTTCAGCGGCAGCTATTCGACGGCGCGCGGAACGACCGGCAACATCAACGCCGGTCGTCAATACAACGCCTACACCGGTAATGCGACACGCGGCTACGACCGCACGGTGAACACGGCGGCGGGCGGTTCCGGCAACGTCGCGCGCGCCGGCAACTACAACACGTACACGGGACAGCGCTCGACGGGATCGAGCGTCTCCGGTACGGGCGCCGGCGGCAGTAGCTACCAGCGCACCGGCGCGACGACCGCGGGACCGGAGGGATACGCGCACGCCGGAGAGGGGTCGACGTACAACGCGAAGACCGGCAAGACCAACACCTGGGACAGTGCCTCGCTCGGCAACAATCACGTCGCCGACGTCAACGGCAACGTCTACAAGAATACCGGTAGCGGCTGGCAGCAGCATTCGTCGAGCGGCTGGGGAAGCGCGTCGGGCGATTCGTCGTGGGCCGACAAGGAATCGCAGGCGCGGAGCAGCGGCGGCGACAAATGGGGCGGCTTTTCCAGCAGCGAAACGGATCGATTCGGCGGCGGTGGTGGTTTCGGCGGTGGCGGTGACCGTTTCAGCGGATTCGGGGGTGGCGGCGGATTCGGTGGCGATCGATTCGGTGGCGGGGGCGGATTCGGCGGCGGGGGCGGATTCGGCGGCGGAGGCTTCCGCGGGGGCGGCGGTCGTCGCTGATCCGGTTCCAGTGGCTGATATCAACCCACCTCGTCGAAACAATGCCTCACGAAAGCTCGTCGGCAACGCATGAGTCCATGGGCTATTTCCTCAACCGCGTTCTTATGCATCATGGGTGGTGCCGTGCTGGGCTCCATCCTTCGCGATGTGTTGCCGAAAGAGCACATAAGCGATGAATCCAGGGACATCGTCAAAGTGGCCCTTGGCCTGATCGCCACGCTCGCTGCACTTGTGCTGGGATTGCTCGTGGCAACGGCAAGCAGTTCCCTTGGCACGAAGGTTCAGGAAGTCCAGCAGGCTGCCGCTAAGATCATCCTGATCGACCGCAACCTGAGGCAGTACGGTCGGCAGGGGAACGAAGCGCGTAATCACCTGCGCCAGTCGGTGATCGCCGCGGCACATGCCCTTTCACCCAGCGCGAACGCAGTCGCGTCGGGTCTGCCGTTGGCAGCAGCGATCGAGGAATTCCAGCATCAACTTCGGATACTGGAGCCGACGAACGAGGAGCAACGATTGCTGCAGATGCGATTGGTACAGCTTGGCCAGGAAGTTGCACAGACCCGCTGGCTTCTGGTCGAGCAGGGCGAAAGCTCGATCCGGACGCCGTTACTGGTTGTGCTGATTTTCTGGCTCACGACCCTGTTCGCCGGCCTCAGCCTGCTTACTCCGCGCAATAAGACGGTGACGATGGTCGCCGTATTTTGCGCGCTGTCGGTCTCGAGCGCGATTTTTCTTGTGCTCGAGATGGATCGGCCGTTTGACGGTTTGTTTCGGATTTCCGACGAGCCGCTGAATAACGCGCTTGCTGAGTTGAATCGTTAGCGGAGTCTTATGGGTGAGGCACTGCGTTTGAAGACGAGCCGCTTGCGCGTCGTCCCTAGCCGGCGCGCGATCTTGTGCGCGCGACAACAGCGGGCGCTTAACCGAACAAGGAGCAATGAAAACATGAAGCGAAAAGGTGCTACAGCATTCCTGATTTCCGGTGCGGCGATGGCCTTCGGATTGGGGGCGCTTCAGTCCGGCGCCGCATTCGCGCAGCAGCTTCCGGACGACTGGCAGTTCCGCGCGATCATCTACGGCTATCTTCCGGACATCGGCGGCAAAACTACATTCCCCGCAGGCACGGGTAGCAGCATCGACGTCGATGCGAGCACGATCATCAGCCATCTCAAGTTCACGTTCATGGGATCGCTCGAGGCGCAGAAAGGCCGGTGGGGTGCGTTCACGGATATTCTCTATCTCGATGTCGGCGGGTCGAAGTCCGATACACGCGACTTGACGATCGGCCGCGTCGAGCTTCCCGCGGGCGTCACTGCCAACGCATCGCTCGACATCAAAGGAACGGTGTGGACGTTGGCGGGCAACTATCGCGTGTTGGCCACGCCGGAAGCAAGCTTCGATGTGTTTGCCGGAGCGCGCCTGTTAAGCGTCAAAGAGACGTTGGGATGGGAATTCAGCGCCAACGTCGGCCCCGTTGTCGGCCCAGGACGCCAAGGGAACAGCGAAGCGAAAGTCGACAATTGGGACGGCATCATCGGCGCCAAAGGGCGTCTCAGGTTTGGCGCGGGACGCGAATGGTTCATTCCGTACTACGTCGATGTCGGCACGGGCGACTCCGATCTCACATGGCAGGGAATCGCGGGCATCGGGTACGCGTTCAGTTGGGGGGAAGTCATTGCGGCGTGGCGCTATCTCGATTACGACTTCAAGTCGGGCAAGAAACTCGAGAGCTTGAATTTCAACGGACCAGCGATCGGCGTTGCGTTCCGCTGGTAGCCCTTCGCGGGATGCTGATCTGCAACGTGCTCATTGCTCGCCAGCGTCGCCGTTCTTCCGAACACCATCGCTGCGGTTGGGCACCACTCGATCGCCTACTTCTTGCCCTTCGAGGATCCCGAAATGACGAAAGTTAGACCAACAGTTGGAACTGACGGACTCGTGCTCCCGATCCTGCCGCCGGAACGTGACGCCCGCGTTTGGGCGCGGATGGTGCGGGTAGTGTTCTACACCCCAGGTTTTCTTGCGTTGCTGCTTTTGAAGACGGGCGAACCGACCAGCTTCGGCATCACGGTGGAACTGCTGATGCTGTCCAGTGCGGCAGCTATCGTCGCCGGGTTGTTCATCGGCACGCAATCATCGGATGTCGGTGCCGATGATTCGTCCATAGTGGGCACTTGGAGTGGGTCGCTGGTGCTCGAGTTGCTTGCCGTGGTGCCTTTCTTGTGTGCGGTGCCGTCACTGTTCCACGAACTGGCGCACAGCGCGCTGCTGCATGCCAACAACCTCAGTGCCGTCGATGTCAATCTAGGCGCTTCCGAGTTGTTGCCGATGGTGGCGATTCTGCCGTTCATGCTCTACCAGCTTGCAGGCTTCGGTACCCTCCATTTCATCGTGCCGAAGCCCGTGAACTGGACTATCAACATCGGTGCTCTCTGCTTGATCGTCGCCGCCTACGTCGCCAACCGCCAGGGCGCCTACCACGTGGAAAGGACGTTGACCGTATTTCTAGTAATCGTCATGGCGATTACCGTGTTCTACGGCGTTCTCAAACTCAGGCGGATGCAGGCGGAGTACGCCCTGCGCTGCCCGCCCAAAGAGTCAAAAAAATCGGGCCTCCAGAGTGCCTGACAGCAAAGGAAGCACATCATGTGGTGGATCAGTTATCGAGGTGAGGGCAAGACCGGCCTCGAAAACATCGGGGTCTTCGAGGACGACGGCACACCACGCAGGAAGCATCCGTTGCTCCTCGACACGTCGCCCGACGCGCATCCGCTGAATATCGCCCGCGGATTCGCGCTCGTGGGCAACGATCTCTACATCGCCAACGCTTGGCACAAGGACAGTCACGTCGCCCGCTACCGTCGCCGCGGCGATACTTTTCACTACGCCGACATTGTCGTCGCTACCAAGCACGTTGCGGCGATGGTTCACCCCTTCGACGTGGAACTGGGCGACGACGGCCGGCTGTATGTGTCGTGTCAGGACACCAACACGGTGATTGCTATTCTGCCGAAAGGACGCAAGCCGGCGCCGGTGGCAGCGCACCTCCGTAGAAAGTTTCCCGATGGACACTTCCTTCCCGGCACGCTGGTCGCATCCAGCCAGGGCCGGCTCCCCGAGGTTGGCGACCATGCGCCCCAAAACGTTCCGGCGCCGCAGGGCCTCAAGGTGGTGCTCGACGAGCGCGGTAAGCCTCGGCACTCGGTACGTGGGATCATCGTTCACCGCAAGCATCTCTATGTGGCAGACGAAGCGGGGGACGGCGTCAAGATATTCGAAGTGGCGTCGGGGCGGCTGGTGGCGCGCATCGAGGGGAAAAAGCTCGCCAAGCCCGTACATCTCATTCTGCACGACGACACTCTGTATATCGGAGCCGCCGGCACCGGAAGTATCCTCGCCTTCGACATTCCCAAGAAAGCGCAACGTGGGAGACTCAAGGCGCGCGTCGTCATCGACGGCAAGCTCAAGGCGCCGTCCGGATTTGCGATCGGCGATGATGGCGATCTCTACGTCGCCGAACGGCTCAAGCGGCGCGTGCGGCGCTTCTCCGCAAAGGGAAAAAAGAAGGGCACGTTCATCGACAGGCTCCCGGATATGCCCGAATTCCTGGTGCACGTGCCGGATCTCGCGTAAGACCTCATGGGATTGTTGGGGTCGGAGTTATCGCCATCACAATCCAATTCAACGATCGACCCCGAGCCCGTTCATCTTGTCGAGCGCTCGATGACGAAGGTCGTGGCGGCAGATAGACGGACACGAAAATGAATCGCGCCGATTTCGCGTGCCCTGCAGGAGATGGGCAATCCGCCCCCAGGCGCACGACTGAGAAAGCAAATCCGTAACGGGCGAGAGTAGGGCTGGGCCGAGAAGAGAGCGTGATGCCGACTTACGTCATTTCATTGGAGGAGGCCATGTGGGGCAGCCTCCTGGTGGCGATCACCATGGTGATCCACGGCACCGGCATGTTCGTGATCCTGACGATCACCGAATCGCTGAAGGAACGCTTCGAGCCCCTGGAGTCCTTCATGGGTGGACTTGGCCTCGTCATTCTTTCGAGCCTGCTGATTATTTTCACCAACATCCTTGAGGTGATCGTGTGGGCGTCGTTTTTCCTCTTGGAGGGCGCGCAGCCCAACCGTAGCGTCGCGCTCTATAACGCGCTGTTGAATTACACCACCCTGCAGGCCGGCTACTTGCCGCAGCACTGGCATCTGCTCGAGGCGCTGCTCGGAATGGCGGGGCTGTTAACCGTCGCCTGGTCGACCGGCATCCTGTACATGCTCGCGCAGGACTTCCAGGACACCCAGCTCCGCAAACGTAGGCGCAGGCGCGGAGCAGGGCAAAGCGACCCCGAAACCGGAGCGCGACGCGTTGGCTGAGAGAGCCGGACGCTAGCTCCGAGCGCGACAGAGAAGGTTTGCGCGCTTTCTGGTAGGCGATGTCCTGGCGTGTGCCTCGCGCTAAGGACGCTCATCGGAAGCATCGCACTGCGCAGGTCAACCCTCATTCGTTGACGTCAACGGACCGATCCGCGCACTCGCGTCGGACTCCGAGTGTCTGTTTACAGACTCTACCGTCCGAGTTGGGGTCGATAGCCGACGCGGATGATGCGGCACTCGTCCTTGCCAGCGCCGACGAGCACGTCGTTCCGGCGCTAACGTGTGCCGGGTGTATAGGAGACGAGCTCGATGACGGCGTTCTGACCCGGCACCGTGGTCCCTTCCATCCCTTCTTTCTCCCTATAGTACGAACGCTGCTCCTCCCTGACCATCGCGCCCACCTCCGGTGCGTACCAGACAAGATAGTTGCACTGTGTCGCGTCGCGCCAGAACGTTGCGTCGTCGACCTGCATGAAGATCCGCATCTTGATAGCGTTGTAAGTACCCGCAGGCGTGGTCACCGATTCGTAACCGCCGACGGTGATGTGACGCTGGATCGCTCCGAACGGATTGGGCGGCTTGTTGAGATCGCGGATGTTCTGCGACCAGACGTCCCCGGTCCGCATCGGATATTTGTAGCGAATGAGCGCCGGGTCGAAGCGGTCGGTTTCGTAATCGTAGACGGCTCCAGTGGTGACGACCCCGGGCGCGGACCAGATCTCGGTGCGCTGATAGTCTCCGGTGGTGCCCTTCCCCGTCACGCGCACAGTGATTCCCTGCGGCCCCATGGTGGTGATTTCCCTGGTTTCCTCCCACAGGATCGGCACGCGGTATCCGTCTTTGCCGCGGTATACCCAGCGTTCGCCGACTTTTAGCGGCGGCGCTTCCACGGCGGGTCCCGACGTTCCACCAGGCCCAGTGGCCGCACATCCGGCGAGCAGAGCCAGCGCGCCCGCGCCAATCGAGAGCTTCCATGCGTTCATAGACATTTTTCCTTGACGGCTCGCACTGAGTTTGAGCCGTAATGCTCCACCCTGCAAACCGTTTCGGCAATTGCATGGCTGATCGGACCGCGGGACTCTGAATACAAAAAGGTCGATAGCCCACTGCGTAAAACTGGTCAAGCTTTCAAAAGGGAGTTGACGCGAAAACAAATTCGCATCGCGGCATCGAACATTGCTTTGAGGACCTGATCTGATGAGTCCGCTTAGGGTCCGTTCTCGGTCATTGTTCGAAGCCGTCCGACGCTGTCGGTAAGGTCGAATATCGGTTAGGACTAATCTGGAGGTTTCGCCGGCACCGCATGCCACTTCGCTGGCGGCACGACCTTCGCGTCCGCCGGATCGGCGAGATAGTGCGGCGACATGATCTGCACGCCGTGCTCGTTGAACACGTCTTGGATATTTGCATGCAATGCCGACACGAGCTCGGCGCGCGGCCGCGCCTCGGTCGGAATCGCCTCGCAGACGAGCCGATATGCGACATAGAAATCGGAAAGCGCCGTCTGGAACACGCGCGGTGCCGGGTCAGCCAGAATGCCCGGCGTTCGAGCCGCCGCTTCGATCAGCATTGCATGCACTTGCCGCCACGGCGCGTCGTAGCCGATGGTTACCGCTGCATCAACGATGAACCCCGTTCCCTTGACTGTACGCGAATAGTTCCTCGTCACGGTGCCGAGCACCACTGAATTCGGCAGCGTCAACTCCTCGCCCATTCCCGTTCGCACGCGCGTCGTGAACATGCCGAGCGCGACGACGGTGCCTTCGTTGTCGCCGACGCGGACGTATTCGCCGGGACGGTACGTGCTTGTGTACATGAGGATCAATCCGCTCGCGGCCTGTCCGACGATTCCCGATGCACCGACCGAGATCATCAATCCGAGCAGCACCGACAGACCTTTGAACGCATCGGTTTGCGCACCGGGAATGTATGGATACGCCATCGCGATCGCGAACAGCCAGACCGCGATGGACACCAAGCGTCGCGTCGCGCGCGCGGAATCGGCGTCGATCCATGTGAACGAAAGCCGTCCGGCTTGAACGCCGTCAAAGAAGTTTCGCAGCAGATTGCTGGCAACACGCGCGATCACGAAGATCAGGACGGCGACCAACAGGCCTGGAATCGAGTCCGCGATCGCGGCAAGCATGTCTCCCAGCGTGTCGATCAGGAAACTTGCAAACCGCTCGCCCCAGGGACGCGTGAACGGAAAGCGGCTCAGCACGTAGCCGAGCCATTGATAGGTGAAGAGGAGCGCGAGCACCCAAAATACGGCGCGTAACGTGCCGCGGATCATCGCGATGACGCGCTCGCGCTGGACAATTTCCGCGCCGGCGGCACGCAGCGCTTCGCCCTTTGCGTCGGCGTAACGCAGCAGACGGCGGCCGCCTCCCCGCATGAGGCGCCGCAGCAACCACAGTGCTGCCAGCCAGATCACGGTCGCGCCGCCGGCCCATCCGGCATTGCGCAAGAGCGCACGCGGATCTCGGGCTTCTTTCATCTCGGCGATCGCGCGTTCGAGGGCGCGCGCTGCATCCGCCGCCTTCGCCAGCTCGGCGGCTTCTCCCAGCCCTTCGGCATCCTCACGCGTGATTGCGAGCGCGATGGCGCCGTCGATTTTCACGAGCACGCCTTGCGGAACCTGCTCAGTCGTTACCTTGTGCTCGCCCGGTGCAGCGAGCAGCGTGCGGATGCGATCGGCGGCATTTTGCGCGCGCTCCTCGACCGGTACGCCAAGCACCGGCGCGCGAAAGCGGACAATCGGACGATTGAAGACGACGACCGTTGCTGAATTTCTGGCGGAGCCGTCTTTCGCTGTTCGATCGGCGAGCGGTCCTGCCAGCTGCGTATCGGCGAGCGCGGTTGCCCCCGTCAAGGCGGCGATGAAGCCTAGCGCGACCGCCGCCGCGCGCATGGAGGCGTTAAGCCTTGACCGGCGCCAGCAACTGCTGCAGTTCGCCCGACTGGTACATCTCGCGCAGGATGTCGCAACCGCCGACGAACTCGCCGTCCACGTAGAGCTGCGGAATCGTCGGCCAGTTGGAAAACTGTTTGATGCCTTCGCGAAGCTCATCGTCTTGCAGCACGTTGAACGACGCATAGTCCGAAACGCCGCAACGTTTGAGGATCTCTGCCACGGTCGCCGAGAATCCGCATTGCGGAAATTGCGGCGTGCCTTTCATGTAGAGAACGACTCGGTGCTTCGAGACTTGGTCGCGGATCGCGTCCTGGATGTCAGCCATGTTGTGCTCCAGCGAATGAATGGCACCATTTTACCGCAGCGGTCATTCTTTGACGGCTCCCGTCAAACCGGAGACGTAGTACTCGACAAAGAGCGAATAAAGCGCCGCAACGGGAAGCGAGCCGAACAACGCGCCCGCCATCAGCGAACCCCAGTGGTAGACGTCGCCTTCGACCAACTCGGTAACGACTCCAACCGGCACCGTTTTGACTTCCGATGAAGAGATGAACGTCAACGCGTAGATAAACTCATTCCAGGAGAGCGTAAACGCGAAGATGCCCGCCGAGATCAAGCCGGGGACCGCGAGCGGCAAGATGATCCTCACCAGTATTTGCCAGCGGCTCGCGCCGTCGATCAGCGCGCATTCCTCGAGCTCGTAGGGAATCGACTTGAAGTAGCCCATCAAAAGCCAAGTGCAGAACGGAATCAGAAACGTCGGATACGTGAGGATCAGCGCGAGGCGCGTGTCGAAAAGATCGAGCTTGTAGACCATCGCCGCGAGCGGAATGAACAGGATCGACGGCGGCACCAGGTACGCCATAAAGATCGTGACGCCGACATAGCGGGAGCCGCGGAATCGGAGCCGTTCGATCGCGTACGCGGCGAGGACGCTAAACGTCAGTGACAGGAACGTCGCGACAACCGAGACGAGAACGGTGTTCCAGAGCCAGTCGGGGTAGGCGGTATCGAATAACAGCTTCTTCACGTGCGCGAGCGTCGGGTTTTTCACCCAGAAAGGATTCCCCTCGCGCGAAAGCAATTCCGCGTTTGGCTTAAGCGTCGTGATGACCATCCAATAGAACGGGAACAACAGCACGAACAAAAAGGCACACAGCGGCAGCCAGACGGTGACGAGCTTGCGCGGCACCGAAACGAGGTAATTCATCCCCTGCGTATCGACGCTTTCGTCACGCGGAGCTTCGATGTCCGTGGGGGTCGTCATTTGCGCCGCCGGGGTGTCCCAAGGCACAAATCGCGCCCCCTCGGGGGGCAGCGCAGCGGCGAAGCCGCAAGCGTGGGGGTCGTCATTTGTCCGCGGAACCTTGCTGCCATGCTCGCCGCTGCAGCCCGAAATACGACACCATGATCGCGGCTAGCAGGAAGGGCACCATCGCCGTTGCGATCGCCGCACCTTCACCGAGACTGCCGCCGGAAATAGCGCGCTGGAACGACAGAGTCGCCATCAGGTGCGTCGCGTTCAGCGGGCCCCCGCGCGTCAGCACGTAGATGAGCTGGAAATCGGTGAACGTGAACAGCACCGAAAACGTCATGACGACCGCAATGATCGGCGTCAGCAACGGCATCGTGACGTAGCGGAATTGCTGCCACGGCGACGCGCCGTCGAGGCTCGCCGCTTCGTAATAGGACGGCGAGATCGTTTGCAGTCCAGCGAGAAGCGTTATCGCGACGAACGGCACGCCGCGCCAGATGTTGGCGGCGATCGTCGAAAACCGTGCATGCCACGGTTCACCCAGGAAATCGATGTATTGGTCGATGAGGCCGAGCTTGAAGAGCCCCCAGCTGATGATCGAAAACTGTGAGTCGTAAATCCACCAGAACGCGATGGCCGATAACGCGGTGGGCACGATGAACGGCAACAGCACGATCGCGCGGAAAAATGCCTTGAACGGCAGGTGCTTGTTGAGAATCAATGCGAGCCACAGGCCGAGGGCGAACTTGATGACGCTGGCGACGACTGTATAGAAGATGGTGTTGAACACCGCGAGGCGCATGACAGCGTCGCCCCATAAGTACTCGAAGTTCTCGATCCCGATAAACTCGCCGGCGCGGCCGATCTTCGCGTCGGTGAAGCCGAGCCACGTGCCAAGCCCAAGCGGATACGTCAGGAATAACAGGAGCAGGCCCGCTGCCGGGAACAGGAATAGAACTCCCAGTACGTTGCGGTTATCGAGCAAGCTGCTCGCGAGGCTGCTGGGAACGCGGCGTTTCGCCCCTGTCATCGGTGCCGACGAGGCCAAGTCAGAAACGCTTCGCATCGGTATCACTTTGTCTTCCCGAGCGCAGCGAGGGACCTGCTGTTGAATAAAGCAGGCTCCTCGTGCAGAAAAAGCTTTGCCCTCGGAATGACATTGGGCGTCTCGCTCACACCTTGTAGTAACGCTCCGCCCTCTTTTGCGCCCGCTCCGCGGCTTCCTTCGGCGTCTTCGACCCCGACGCAGCCTCAGCGACCATGTTCGGGATGATGAAGTCCGCCGTACTCGCCGCCGACGCATATCCCATCTCGCCGGCGTAGCCGTTCGGCGTCATGATCTTCATGCAATCACGATACGGCGTGACCTTCGGGTCCTTCGTCCAGAAGGCGCTCGACTCGTACGCTTTGAGCGGATGGCACACGTAACCGATCGACGCCTCCTGCCACGGCACGTATTGCTCCTTCTCCATCATGAAGCGTAGGTACTCCTTCGCGGCGTTCGGATATTTCGTGTACTTGAAGATCATCATCGGGAAGACCAGCACGAGCTCGCGCTGCTTGCCGTCGAGCCCGACGGGGAAATTGGCGTGCTGGATATCCTTCGCCATTTCCTGCAGCTTCGGGTCCGGCGACGTCTTCGCCGCGTAGTAGATGGAGATGCCGTTGGCGGTCAGGAACAGCTGCCCGTCGAGAAACGCCTTGTTGTTGTTGGGATCGAGCCACGACAGCGTGCCCGGGACGAACGTTTCGTAGAGCTGCTTCGAATACTCGAGCGCGGCGACCGTTTCCGGGCTGTTGATCACGACGTTGTTCTTGGCGTCGACGAGCTTGCCGCCGTGCGCCCAGACGAGCCAGTGCGTCCAGCTCGAATCGCCGGTGGCGTTGCCGAGGGCGAATCCGGCCGGTGTGCCTTTCGCTTTCAACGCCTGGCACGCCTTGAGAAAGCCCGCCATGTCCTTCGGAAACGTTTCGATCCCGGCGGCCTTGAGCGCGCTTTCGCGGTAGACAAGCGCGTTGCCTGCGGCGCCCATCATGATCGCGACCCAGCGATTCTTGCCGTGCATGCCGTACGCGCGTGCAGAGTCGTACCAGCCGCCGTACTTCACGCCCAAATAATTTGCGAGATCGGTGACATCGACCAGCTTGTCCGGATATTGGTGCGCGTCTTCCATCGTGCTGATGATGATGTCAGGACCGCTGCCCACATTCGCCGCGACGGCGGCTTTCGGCCGCACGTCCTCCCATCCCTCGGCGTCGACGCGAACTTCGATACCCGTCATTTCGGTGAATTTCTTCGTGTTGGCAGCCCACACATCCTCGTCGCCCTGCACGAAGCGCTTCCACCGCAGTACGCGGAGCTTGGCGCCTTTTTCCGGCTTGAGGTTCCAGGTCTGCTGTGCCGCCGCCTCTGGTATCAACAAGCCAGAGCCGAGCGCGGCGCCCGCGGCAACGCCGGCAGTGGCTTTCAAGAATTCACGACGCTGGTATTTACTCATGATTCCTCCGTTGTAAAACGCTGTTATCAGGACCCAAAAGTTTACGCGCCGAGCGACATTCCGCTGGCGGCGTCGAATAAATGCGCATGGGTCGGATCCGGATCCAACCCCACGCGATCGCCGGGCCGGCAGCTCACACGGTCACGCACGAGCGACGTGAGCTCCTGTCCGCTGAAACGGCAATACAACTGCGTGTCCGCGCCGGTCGGCTCGACGACGACGACGTCGGCGGGGAACCCCGCGCGTTCGGTCAACCGGCAATGTTCGGGCCGCACGCCATAGAGTACCGCTTGTCCGTCCGCCGCGCGGGCGCCGATCGGCGCGGGGAGCGACACGCCGCCGGCGAACTCGACGATCGCGCCGTTGCCATTTACGCGTGCGAGCCCGGGGATCATGTTCATCGTCGGCGAGCCGATGAAACCGGCAACGAACGTGTTGACCGGATGATCGTAGAGCGACAGCGGATCGCCGATCTGCTCGACGACGCCATCGCGCATCACGACGATCTTGTCCGCCATCGTCATCGCTTCGATCTGATCGTGCGTCACATAGATCGATGTTGTCGCGAGCCGCTGATGCAACTCCTTGATCTCGGTTCGCATTTGCACGCGGAGCTTTGCGTCCAGGTTCGACAACGGCTCGTCGAACAAGAATACCTGCGGATCGCGAACGATCGCGCGACCCATCGCGACGCGTTGCCGCTGTCCGCCGGAAAGCTGGCGCGGATACCGGTCAAGATACGGCTCGAGACCGAGAATATCGGCTGCCTTCGCGACGCGCTTCGTGATCTCGCTCTTGGATTGCTTGGCCAGCATCAGCGCGAACGACATGTTGTCGCGCACCGTCATATGCGGATAAAGCGCGTAGTTCTGAAACACCATCGCGATGTCGCGTTCCTTCGGCCGGACGCGGTTCACGACGGTGCCGCCGATCGCGATTTCACCCGCGGAAATTTCC